>Ga0302324_100010865_pt1 | contig 18772 bp, 16 predicted proteins | sample Palsa_T0_1_FD_201949 | JGI IMG/M metagenome (GOLD analysis project Ga0302324, IMG submission 201949) | Peat permafrost microbial communities from Stordalen Mire near Abisko, Sweden - Palsa_T0_1 | ecosystem: Environmental > Terrestrial > Soil > Palsa > Peat permafrost | place: Sweden: Abisko...
CGCCGACACACCCGTGCGCAAGGCCACCGAACTCACGCCGAAAGCCTGGGCGACAAAAACACACGTCTGAAAACTTCTCTCATCCCTCTCGCGCTACCGTCAACTGTGTACTTGGCCGCACGGATACTTTCAGGAGCCGTTCTGCCGATGGGGCTAACTGGTCTGGAATCAGCGTAAGTGATTGAAAGTGTGAGGTTTAGTGAAACAGGCTCTTTACGCTTGATGTTAGCGCCAGCCATCCCGCGCATGAGCAAGTCTCACGATGCGCTGAAGCTGTTCGTTATAGGACCTACTTTCCCGCGAAATTGAGATCAAACCGCAGTTGTCAAAAAGCTGCCAAAACCATCTGTCAGCGCTGCCTCGGTCACGATGTGACGCACCTTCGCCAGCATTTCTCGGCCATGCGAATACGGAATTGTCTTGCGATGTTGAAGGTGGCCGACCACTATCCCCGAATGAACATTCAACCGAGCCGACAAGCCATGAATCTTGGTCTTCGAGAAGAGAGGCCGGACCCTCAAGATGAAATGGTCCAAATCACTTTTCTGAATCGAGAAGTCAGCGGAGAACTCATCCCCGCGCTGTTCAAGTGCAGGCTTTTCCTCGGCCGTTCCAGGGTTTTCACCCACTAGATCAATATCGAGGAGCCCTCCGTCTGCCAGGACCCCTCGCCGCAAACGCGTCGCATGGAGCCAGACAATGACCCCGGTATCCGCAGCCAAATCCCAGGGGGGCGCATGTCTCTTGACACAATGTTCCGCCTTCTTATATAGCTGGCTATGGGAAGGCAATGCGCACGCACACCAACGATCGTCTCAAAGGTACCCTCGACCTGCTGGTGCTGAAGACCCTGGCTTCTCAGGGCAGAATGCACGGGTACGCCATCACTGTTCGGATTGAGGAAATTTCCGAGAACGTTCTGCGCCTTGAGGAAGGGTCTCTCTACCCCGCCCTTCACCGCATGACGCAGGCCGGCTGGCTTCGATCCGAGTGGGGGGTTTCAGAAAGCAATCGGCGTGCCCGTTATTACTCGATCACAGCTGCCGGGCGAAAGCAGTTGGCGGAGGAAACGCAGGAGTGGTCCCTGTTAACCTCCGCTGTGGCGCGCGTGCTCAGCTTGGCTTAGCAAGGAGCTTGTGATGAGTTGGTTCAACCGATTCTCGAATCTGTTCCGCCGCGAAAATGTGAACAAAGAACTCGATGAAGAGTTGCAGTTTCATCTGGACGCGCGCACCCGCGACAACCTCAATGCCGGTATGAACGCGGAAGCTGCGCAGCATGACGCCAGAAGACGATTCGGCAATGCCACGCTGTCGAAGGAGCGCGCACACGAGATGAAAATCGTGATCTCGATCGAAACGATTGGCCGCGATCTGCGCTACGCTCTGCGCAGCTTGCGCAAGTCGCCGGGCTTTACCATGGTTGCGCTGTTGACGCTTGCACTTGGCGTGGGCGCGAACACCGCCGTCTTCTCGCTGATCAATGGATTGCTGCTGCGGCCGCTGCCTGTGCCACACGCCGAACAGTTAGCGGTGCTGTTCTATGAGGACGGTGGGCCGGATCCTAATAACTTCGCATTCTGCACCCCATTCTTCCGCAGCCTCGAGAAGCGGCACGACGTCTTCTTGGATGTGTTCGCCTACAACGGAGACACGCTGCTGGTAAAGGGACAGTCCGGCAATGAGAACGTTCCGGGAATGCTGGTGAGCGGCCAATTCTTCCAGGCGATGGAAACGGCGCCTCTGCTGGGCCGATACCTTACGCCGCAGGATGATCAGCCCGGAGGCAGCCCCGCGGGGCTTGCGGTGGTGATTAGCGAGGACTTCTGGAACAACTGGTTCAACCGCGCGCCGGAAATTGTGGGCCGCAAAATAGTCATTGCCAACACCCCCTTCACAGTCGTGGGCGTGATGCCAAAGCGATTCATTGGCGCTGATGTGACGCAACGGCCCGAAATCTATGCGCCGCTGTCGGCCGACCCAATTATCGACGCACCGCGGAATCATATCGACGCTGGAATCACCGCATGGTGGATTACGGTGGGTGCGCGCCTGAAACCGGGCGTAACCATGGACCGGGCAAATGCGGAATTGCTTAGCGTGTCCAATCCGATTCTCCACCAGGCGGTCGACGACCCGAGCTTCATCGCCGAGAAAGAGAAGGGCCATTTCCACTTCGTAGCCGAGCCGGGTTCAAGAGGGTATACATACGCCCGCTTTCTTTTCCGCAAGCCTCTGGCAGCCATGTTCGCTATGTGCGGAGGAATTCTGCTGCTGGCGTGCCTGAATCTTGCCAGCCTTTTGATGGCGCGGGGCGTGGCGAGACAGCGTGAGCTGGCCACTCGCCTGGCCATGGGGGCCACGCCTCGCCGCGTCATCCAGCAGCTGCTCACCGAGAGCCTGACCATGGCCGTGCTGGGCACAGCCCTTGGGTTGGCTGCAGCTCCGCTCGTCAGCCACTCCCTGGCTGCGCTTGCGGAGAACGGCTGGACCGAGATGCGGCTCGACACCTCGCTGGATCTCGGGGTGTTCGGGTTCGCGGCCTTGATTGCCCTCGTCTCTTCGATCCTCATTGGGCTTGTTCCCGCGCTTCAGGCCACTGCCGGCAATTTGAATGATCACATCAAAGACGGCCAACAGGCCCGACCGGCATTCGAGCGCAGAAAGGTTCTTCCCCGCGCATTGATGGCGGCGGAAGTTGCCGTGGCTCTGACCCTCGTGGTCGGCGCGGGCTTGCTTGGTACCAGCCTACTGCGTCTGTTCAAGTCCGGAGCTGGATTCGATCCCAAGGGTCTGGTCAATATTGCCTTCAAGATGGACAAGCAGCAGTTACAAGGTGACGCCCTCATGCGGCTCTATCAGCAGCTCGGCGAGGGGCTGAGCCATCAGCCCGGAGTCAAGAGCGTGAGCTTCGAGTTCATTGTTCCGCTCTCGCATCGCGGCTGGAACGGCCACTACTTGACGCCTGCAGGCGGAACCCACCTGATCAATATGAATGCCGTCGGACCGGATTACTTCGCCACCATGCGGATTCCCTTATACGTGGGTCGCGAATTCAGCTGGAATGACAGCAATGCTTCGGGCTTGAAGATCATCCTGAATCAGTCCGCGGCAAGAGAGTTCTTCCCCGGCCAAAACGCCGTGGGGCAGCATATAACCAATCCCAGGAAATTCTCCTATGAAGTGATTGGCGTGGTCGCCGACGCAAAATATCGCGACATGCAATCGCCTGCGCCCCCGGCCGCATACGTTCCCATCCAGCAGGATGAGCAGCCAAAGCCTTCGCTCACTGCGGTGGTACGTACGGACGGGCCCAACGAACCGTTGGCGGCCGCTGCCCGCGTGCTCGCCGGAAATTTGGCTCCGAGCATTCCCGCTCCTGTCCTGACCACCCTGGACGACGTCATGAACAAATCCGTGAGCACCGAGAGGATGATGGCGCTGCTGGCCTTGTTCTTTGCCGGTTGCGCGTTGCTAGTAACAGCCATCGGCCTCTATGGAACGCTGGCCTATGCCACTGCGCGGCGCACCAGCGAGATCGGCCTCCGCATGGCGTTAGGCGCACGCCGCGGGGGCGTTGTGGCCATGGTGCTCGGGGAGAATGTTCTGGTCGCCGCGGTTGGAACTGGAGCGGGGCTGATGGCTGCGGTTCTGGTCTCCCGCGCCCTCGCCGGCTTCCTCTATGAAACATCGCCAAGGGATCCATCGGTACTGGTGTTCTCGGTTGCCACGCTCGCCTTCATCGCCGGCGCTGCATCCATCTTGCCTGCCCTCCGCGCGGCTCGCATCGATCCCATGCGGGCACTCAGAAATGAATAGAAGACGGAAATGTATTTCATGCGCAGGCTGATCTGCCGCTGCTCTCCTGATGGCCTAGTTGACCTGTTCTCAGTAAATACCGACCACCGCCAAACAGCTGGCGACGGTCCCGAGATCCGATGGTCAGGCGACGATATCGGTGAGATAACCGGCCAATATCCTGGCTCGCACCTTGCCCGCTGCCAGTAAGACGTATATTTTCCTTCCGTGGAGTGTTCTTCAGGAGGCGGGGCTCAGCTTTCGGCGAAACGTGAAGGTCGTCCCGCAATCGGAGCAGCGGCCCCGGTGGATCCAAATCCAGTCGTGATGCTCGTCATGAGCCTGCTTACACCGCCGGCCGTGGCCGACGATTTGAACCGTGTTCACAAACCGGCATCGGCGTATGGTGATCTCTTCGCGGTGCTCCGCCCAGTCGGTTGCAATCTTATCCGGCGCGACGGAAACTCAGACAAAGTGGATCGTACCTCACAGGGGTTCGCCTCCGGTTCTGACCCGGCAAGATAAAAATGGGCAGAGATTGGCCCGGTTAAGGCGTTTGGTCATCAACTGAACACACAGCTTTGCTGATCGTCCCGCGTAAATCTCCTGACGAGGAACCAAGAAATATACTGACTTCGATGACCGACGATCTGCGCAGCGTCCTGATTGGAACTTCCGGGCTCTCGGTGGTAGGTGTAATCGCGCTTTTCCTTACGATACTGCGTGTGCCTGCAGCTGTTATGCCGGCGCGCCGTGAGCGGACAGCGAATCTCTTCTTGATTGGACTGGCCGGGCAATGCCTGCATTTTCTGGACGAATTTCTCACTCGATTCCAGGATCGCTTCCCAATGCTGCTTGGCATTCCCGTATGGCCAGAGAGATTCTTCGTAGGCTTCAATCTGATTTGGTTGTGCATTTGGATCTTGTCGGTAGCCGGCCTGCAGAAGGGGCAGCGCTGGGCATTCTTTCCGGCATGGTTTTTCGCGATGGCGTCCATGGTGAATGGGGTTGCACATCCGATCCTTGCAGTCGCTGCACGTGGCTACTTCCCGGGCCTGATTACTTCTCCTGTTGTTGGGGTCGCTGGCTGGCTACTATGGGGGAGACTCTATGCACTTACCAGGTCGAATTCGTCGCCATGAGTTTCCAGCATCACAGCTCCCGTCTGGTGGCTTTGATGCCTCACATTCTTCGGTTGCTTCGTAGTTCACCAGGAATAGGTCGATCTGCAAAGCAGTGTGGCTGCCGTGCAGAGAGCCCGAGACAATGCTCAGGCCTTCGCAAAGGCTGCCCATCGATGGAAGACTTCAGGCAAAGTCCTTGAGCCGAGAAATGCCAGTCCCAGGCGTGATCGCCGTTCTAATAATCTTGAATCACGTCGTGATTTACACGGGTGGTGCTGAGTAGGTCAGAACTGGTAACGCGGACCGGTGTCCGGAGGAGCAATGCCCTTTAAGCGCAAGTACACGTCCGCCTTCCCAATCCCGTGGGTCGCGTGTGCGTACGCCCCCCAGAATATGTCGAGTTTGGATTCCGAGCGACCCGCGATTACAGCCATCTTGAACAGGTCTGCGTCGTTCATCTGTTTCAGCCCATCGATGCAGTAGTCGTAGGCTACCGTCAAACTCGTCGCGATCCCGGTCTTTGTCGAGTCCATGGGCTTGTCGAAGGCCGACTGAAACCGCTCCGGCGCGCGCGTCCCAAGAGCCATGGCGCAGGATAGAACGTTAACGAGCGCAATGTTCCCCATCTGGTCGGCAAACCCAAATTGGGCGTTGGGAGGCTTGAATGAGTAATCCGCTTCGGGCATAGCCTTCGCAACGGCGAGCGACAGGTCCTTCGAAATCTGCAAATGCTTCACGAGGTCATCGACCACAGCCCTGCTTGCCTCTTGCGCATGCAATCGATGGCCCGCCCAAATGCTGAGCACACAGAGAGCAACGAGTTGGATGGATATTGATTGTCTCTTCAGACCGTTTTTCATGGCATGGCCTCGCAGATTAAGTTACCGGGCCTCTCCCAAACTTGGTTCCCTCGCTCCGCCCGTTGACTTTGGCCGCAGGAATGGAGTGCCTCACAGTCAATCGGAATGATCCAAATGGCGGTCAGCTAATTGGCCCGAGCGGCCTCCGGATCAAAATCCTTCAGTAGCCAAACGTCAGATTTTTCTTCACTCACGCTGACTATGATCTTTCGGCCATCGGGACTCACCGTACCAGATAAGATTGGTCCGGGTAGAGCAACGATCGTTTTAGGCTTCTTCGGTTCGCCAAGCCTCAACTGCAGGATCTCTCGTCCGTCATGCATGCCAAACCCGTAGATGGAATTCCCGTCCGAAGACCAGCCGAAGGGCATAACTTCTGGGTACAACAGACTCGCAGAAGCGCCCTCTCCGGCGATAAGCCATGTGCCGCGGCCCTCATCTCGAGTCCAGCCGGTAGCAATCTTCTTGCCGTCAGGCGAGACTGCTGGTTTCGAGAATAGCCAACCACTTGAATCCTTGGGAAGAAGCGATGCCTCTTCCTGGGTCTCGACGTTCAGGCGACGCAGGTTATGGAGCTCTTTCGCGGGGTACATCAAATCTGGACTCGGAGACCATGCGAGTTGGTCATTCGTCCCCGATGCATTGGTTTTGTCAAGCGCCCGGGGTGCGCCCCCGCTGGAATCGATGACCCATATCTTTTCACTCCCCGCTTGATTGCTAACGAAGGCTATTTGCCGGCCGTCCGATGACCACGCCGGGCTCCAGGTCCGCGCCGCAGTAAAAGACGTCAATTGAACCTGTTGGCCGCCGCCGTCCAGGGCCATTTTGTAGACATTTCCCGTCACGTTCGAGCCTCTCGTAAAGGCTACCAAGCGACTATCAGGGGACATGGCGGGATCACCATACAGCAGAGTCCCCGACGTAAGCGGCGTCGCGCGCGACGGTAGGCTTGAACCCGACCCTGGCAGATCAACCGACCACAAATTCGAGTAAGAAAGTGACCGCGTGTGCGCCAACTGTGACCCGTCGTCGGAAAGCGTGAAATCTTCGCCCGCCTCCAGTCCACTTATCAGAACGGATGGCTGCTGCGAATCACCAGAAACCGGAAGTCTCATCAGCTCCGCTGTGTCTCCTCCTTTTCGGAAATAGTAGACCGCGTCGCCCGCGGGCGACCATCGAGCGGACTGCAGCGTGATTCCGCTCTCCGCTTCCACCAGCTTGCGTTGTTCACTTCCGTCGGACTTCATCGACCAAAGCGAATACCGTCCTTCGTTTAGAGTCACCAGGAGTAGCCCGCCGGTCTTGGTCGAGCAGGTCATGCCCTCCAGCCATTGATAGGCGGGCGGGGGGATAACTTTGTTTCCTCCCGTTGCCATGTCCGCCAGGACGATGTTCTGGTCGTGGGGTTGAGATGCGTCAATCCTCTGCGTTCCGCCGGGTAGCCAACACGAGTAGGCTCCCCACCCCACTCGTCGAGGGACTCCTCCCAGACGCGAGACAACAAACAATCCCCCCATTTGTCCATCCTCTGTTGTCGCACTGATCAAAAGCTTAGAACCGTCCGGCGCCCAGCTGGGGTTCCAAAGGTAGGTGGAATGCATAAGTTCGAGGCTGGGGCCGCCCGACAGGTCTTGCACCATCAACTTCATGTCCTCTCCGGGAGGTTTGACCACATAGACGACAGACTTTCCATCCGGAGAAATGGCGGGCTCATAGGCGTCACCGAGGAAGGTGATCTGGCTATGCGTCAACGTAAGTGGGGAGCGATCGGGAGGAGATTTCCGGTGCAAGTATAGGACCGCAGCCACCGCAACCAGGATCGCAACCGCGCTGGCCGCCCACGCAATCGCTTTTCGGGGCCAGCGGCGACCCGGCGCGGGCGTCGTAGCGCCCGACGAGATGCCCGATTCCGACAACGCCTCCAGCGCAAACGCCAGATCCGATCCGGACTGGAAGCGCTGCTCGGGGTTCTTCTCCAGACAGCGATGGACCACCCGCTGCAACCCCAGAGGGGTGCTCTGCACAATCTGCGAGACTCCCGGCGGATCTTCGTTCAGGATGGCGGCCATCGTATCCGCCGAGGTCGACCGCTGAAAGGCCCGTTTACCCGCCAGCATCTCGTATAGGATCGCTCCGAAGGCGAAGATATCGCCACGATGGTCGACGGTTCTCCCGCGCACCTGCTCCGGAGACATGTAACCCGCCGTGCCCATGACCACGCCGGGCTCAGTCGCATGAGTCGCTGTAGTACCCGGGGCGTCCGAGTCCGCGTGCGGCTGCGTCAGCTTCGCCATGCCGAAGTCCAGAATCTTGACCCGTCCGTCCTTGGTGACGAACAGGTTCTCCGGCTTGAGGTCACGATGGACGATTCCTTTATCATGCGCGGCTGCCATTCCGTGAGCGATCTGCACCCCCGTATCGATCGCCTTGCGAACCGGCAACGGGCCCCGCTCCAGCTGTTGCCGCAGGGTCTCGCCCACCAGTAACTCGGAGACAAGATACGGCGCGCCCTCAAAGGCGCCGAAGTGGTACACGGCCAGAATGTTGGGATGATTGAGAGCCGCGGCCGCCTGCGCCTCCTGCTCAAAACGCCGGAGACGGTCGGGATTTTGCGAAACGAATGGCGGCAGGACCTTGATCGCCACTTCGCGTTTCAACACCGGGTCCCGGGCGCGATAGACCTCGCCCATCCCGCCCGCACCGAGCAAGCCTAGCACCTCATATCCATCAAGTTTCGCGCCAGGGATCAACGGCATGGTGACGCGGATTATACCTTGTCGCCGCTCGAAGGCGACAAACTCCCATAACCTCGCAAAGCAAATCTGACGAACGCGCTGGAGAGTCGCATTTTTGGCTGATATTGTTGGGAGCGAAGCGCGAATTCGAAGGGAGAGCAGCATCGATCGGCCGCTCATGTCGTAGAGAGGACCGACTGCTTGAAAGTTCAATGAGGGAAGATCGCCGCGGGTCGGCGGACGATTCCGGGCGCTGCCAAGACTGAGACGCGGTGGTCATGACGCGGATATCTGTACCGAATTTCTCTCGACAACCTGATTCTTTTAGAGTAATTTTATCGCTCGGCGGTCAGCCCACGCTCTCACAGCTCTATAATCTGTCGGGCCTCCGCTACTTGTCACGGCTGATTTCAATGAATATCTCTGCGACAAAGCTGTTACGGCACGTCGATCGATTGGCCAGATGGGCCATCACGGATGAAGTCGTGCCTATCAACGTACAGATCTGTCCCTATGATTCGGCTTGCAATCATGCATGCCCGCTTTGCGTCGCAGGAACAAAGGGATTTACTGGCAGCATCATGTCGCCGACTGCATATGAAGGGCTCGTGCGTGACCTGGCTTTGATGGGCGTTCGGAGTATCACGCTGACCGGTGGCTCGGAGCCGCTGCTACATCCCGATTTTGACGACTTGCTATCGGTGGACATCGGTCCGATGCAGCAGGCAATCATTACAAATGGTTCGTTCATAAACGACCGGCGAGCTCGCGCTCTCGTGACAAAGACCGAGTGGGTCCGCGTCAGCCTGGACGCCGCCACGTCGTCGCACTTCCGGAAAATGCACGGTTGCGGTCCAACTGCCTTCGAGCTTGTTTTGCAGAACTTGGCTCTGGTAGTCGACGCAAAGAGAAAGCTGATTTCGGAGGCCTACGCCGGTCCACTGGCCACGGTGGGCGCCGGTTTTCTCACCTATCCGTGCGAGAGCTCGTTAGAAGAAATCGTACCATTTGCGCAGCTGTGCCGTGATCTTGGATTGGATTATGTTCAGTACCGCCCAGTTTTGAAAACTCCGCAAGGGCCAGAATTACCTTGGAGTGACTTGAAGAGTCATGAAGCGGTTTATGAAGCCATCCAGCGGGCGAGTCAACTGGAAAGTTCCTCCTTCAAGGTAAGCTTTAATGCTGACAAATATGAGCGGACGACTCGACATGATTTCTCGGGATACACACAGTGCCATTTCGTCCACTTTGCTCCAGTTGTAAGCGCCAGCGGCAACGTTTCGCTTTGTTGTCATCACATGGAAGACGACGCGTTCGTGATCGGAAACATCAATGACCAGTCGTTCAGTGAAATCTGGTTCAGCGAAGCGAAGCGCGCAAAAACAAAGCATCTGGATCTTGGCAGCTGTCCTCTTCTTTGCCGTGGTACGGGTGCAAACGAACTGCTTCAAGCGGTGCGCATCCGTACAGTTCACGAGAATTTCATATGAGTCCCAGCCTCGTCATCAAGATCGCGCAATCACGGACTGCGCAAGCTATGTGGGGTGATTTTTATTACGCCTATTCCCTCAAAAAAGCTCTTAACCGCTTTGGGTGGAAGGCGCGGGTGGCCTTCCGCGACGAACTTCACGATCCCGTTGCCAGTGAAATTGTGCTACTTGGCCTGGATATGCATGAGTACGTTCCGGCGCCTGGAACTCATTCGATTGCATGGCTTATTTCTCATCCGAACCAGAACACCCCTCAGGTGCTCTCACGTTATCGAAAAGCCTACGTCAGTTCACTTCAGCTGGCTCGCGAGTGGGGCTTCGAATATCTCGGTCAGGCCTTCGACTCGGACGTGCATTTTCCTCCATTAGCCTCCGAGAATCCACGATATCCGGTGGCCTTCGTAGGCAACGCGCGGGCCGGAGACCGCTTGGAACTCATCGCACTCCTCGATGGCGAACTGCAGGATTTCCATCTTTGGGGTAACGCACATCAAGACCTCCGTAACTGGCATGGTCCTCTACCGTGGCTCCGAACGGGCGAGGTGTTCCGTGCGAGTTCGATTGTCGTTGGACACAATACCGCCCTCGCTCGCGCGTCCGGTGTTGCCAATGATCGTATGCACGCTGTCATAGCGTGCGGGGCATTTCTTCTCAGCGACGAGGTCAGCGGCATCCATGAGCTCTTTCCCGAACTGATTTGCTATAAGAGCCCCCGGCATGCTGTTGACCTTTGCTATGAGTTCCTGAGAAACGCAGGCGAACGCGACAGGATCGCGTACAGATGTACCGATCATAACCGCCAACAATCTTTCGACGAACGAGCTACCGTGATTCATCGAGAACTAACTTAGGCGAAAAGGAGCAGACGAACATGATTGTGAAGCATGTGCAAGATCAGGAGGGCCGGAAATATGCGATTCCGGACCATATTTTGGAAGACTTCGAAGTCAGCGGTTCGATCCCTTTGCCCCGAAGCCTGCGTGGCGGCGGTTCAAGTGGACGCCTTCAGGCATTCGCGGCAGTTGGAGGATACGGCGACCATGATCCGGGCGAAGAGGTGAGCAACCCGGATCCTGGGGAATTGGTAGCCGCTCTCAACCAGTTCCTCAATGTGGCGCTTGTGACCGCGACGTTCTCAGAGTTGGCGGCTGCTCTGGGATTCGCTGCTCTAAAGACAAAAACGCCCATAGCATCCGTTCCGGGAGGGGGGCGCTTCGCACCCTCGCTGCGGCGAGTTGGCGGATCGGATGGCAGGGGTAGCATCGGTGGCTACGATGACGGTTTCGATGACCCGATCGATGACGTGGGAGATACTCTGGGGTTTCTGACGAATCCGGCGCTTTCCAATTTGAAGGTCACTGTTAGCGCTGCGGCGGTAAGGCAATTGCTGATCAGCATAACAAGTTGAGGGGCTTTGTGTCTCAGGAAATCATGGCTCGCGACCTACCGCTACCGCCGCTTTGGGGTGTCGGCAACGACTACTCGTTTCTTCAGGAGGAACTGAGCAGACGCGGCACCTTGTCTTCGCTCGACGGCTACAAACCGGCGTTTGCAGTCTCAATTGTCATTACTGTTCATAACCGCGCGCATTTGCTGAGGCTGTGTTTGGAGTCGTTAGCCCTTCAGGACTACCCTCAGGATCTCTACGAGATCATTGTCGTCGATGATAAGAGTTCAGACGATCCGCTGAGACAGATCGAGAGCGCCGGATTGCCGGTTCGCTTTATCAAGGCGCCTCTAAAAGCCGGTCACACCGAAGGAACAAGTCGCAACATTGGTATCCGCGCCGCCATTTACCCGGTGATTCTGCAGATGGACCCCGATGTTCTTTTTGAAAATCGGGATGCCCTGCGTTGGATAGCTCGATGGTTCGACGGCAATGCTGACGTCGCCGTCACCGTTTCGCGGACGTTCATCGGTGCGGAAGGCATTAGTCCGCAGAACATTCGAGACGAAACGTACCCGAAGATACCAACCGGGGATCATGACGGACGGGAGATTCTGAGACGTGATCCCGACATACTGAAACATCGCTACCTTCCCTATCTCGAAGTCCTGGGATTCTGCATGGCTTATCGCCGAAGCAGCGCCTTCGCGGCCGGGCTGTATTCCGAGAGCTGGAATGAATACGGTGGGGTGGATCAGGAGTTCGCGTATCGGTTGTATGAACGCGGAGCGTACTGTGTGCACGAGCAACAGGTACACGCTTACCACTTACATCATCCATATGTGGAACGTACCGGAGCGCATCGCGACTTTATGGCCAAACGTATTCCACCCTACCGTGTACACCGATATCCGGGGCGGTACCGGGGAAGGATTGATACTCCTCGATGTTCGATTTACATACCGGTCCGCAACGGTGCGCAGCATCTTGGTGAAGCCCTCGACAGCGCTTTCGGACAAACCTTCCGCGATCTGGAGGTGGTGGTCGTTGATGACGGTTCAAGCGACCGCACACCGGAAATTCTCTGCAGAAAAGCCCACGAAGATTCGCGCTTGCGATGGTTACAAACGCCTCCGCAAGGATGCGCCAGCGCCAGCAATACTGCAATCCGTCACGCGCGAGGCGAATTCATTCTACAATTGGACGCCGACGACGTATTGCATCCCTGCGCGGCCGAACGCATGATAGCGGAGTTCGATCGTCAACCCTGGCTAGGATTGGTGTTCGCCAGACTAATGCGAACCAATACCGCACTGGTGCCGGAAAGGCCAAGCGAAAGCTTTAAGAACTACCGCCGCCATCAGACGCTACTCTGCATGCATGCTTCGGCACCACGAATGTGGCGGCGCCGGCTTCATTTTTTGGTAGGAGGGCATGACGAGACACTAACCAGCGCAGTGGACTATGACATCGTTCTGAGGATATCCGAACGAGCTCCTTTGCATTACTTAGATGAGGTCCTCTACTATTACCGGATTCGTCGCGGCTCACTGTCGAGTGACACTGAAAGGCAGCGGGAGAACGGGTTGACCGCTGTCCGGCGGTCATTGCAACGAATGGGGCTCGACACGGAATTCGATGTTCGCTTAAATCTTTCGTTATCTAATCGCTGGTACAGCTATGTACGAAAGGCGCGTTAAGGTGGCATTTGATTACCGCGAACTTCACGAACAACTGTCCGCACTGTACGCCAAGCCTTTTTTGAGCCCCGAAAGTCTTCCAAAATACGACGATGAAAGCTGCCGCCGCGACGCGGAGCGAAATATCCGCTATTTTGTCGATCCTTTCGTCTTGAATTATCACCTCCGCTGCCTTGAGGTGGGTTGCGGGCGAGGTGCGCTCACCGGGCTGCTGGCTGCTCGCGGAGCCGAAGCCTTGGGACTCGACACAATCGATTTCTCAGAAGATTGGCACCAATGGGAGACGAAATACAACACTGCGCGCTTCGAGCATGTCGACTTTCACCGCGCTCAACTGAAGCAGGAAAGTTTCGACCTGATCGTTTCCATCGGTACCTGGGAACACATCTACAATCCCGTTGAGGCTTTGAAGAAGGCATTTCACTTGCTTCGGCCGGGCGGTCTGTTCATCGGCCACATCGGCATGTATTTCAGCCGCCGCGGCAGCCACATGTATCGCCTCATCAAATACCCTTATCCCACGCTGTTTTTCAACGAACACGAACTGGAAGACATCGTGCGCGAAGAGACGCCGTTCGTTAACACGATGACTTGCAGCCACTATCGCGACTTCTGCGAACGCATAGGGTATCGCACCCTGCTATGGCAGGAGGTCGAGGAGGCGCCGGAAACCGAATTATTTCGCCTACATCCGAAGACGTTTCAGAAGGTCCCGCCTGAAGACCTGGGAGTGCCGCTTCTCAATGTTGTCCTCTGGAAACCTAGGAGGAACGAACTGAACGCATATCGAGGCATGCCACGAAATCTGCGCGGGCCTGTAGCAGACTGGCGAACCGATTTACCGCGAATACTGCCATACCAGATCAGCCCGCGATACGGTGTCGCCGCTCATCTGATTCGGGACCGCCGTTCGGTTCTGGACCTTGGCTGCGGACGAGGCGTGGGTACCTGTTATCTGGCGCAATTTGGACCGCGCGCGGTCGGTGTTGGCCCTGATCGCGCGGCCATTATCGCAGCTCGCAGGAAGGCGCCTGCTACGGTTTCTTATATCTGTGGCCAAATGTTGCCCTCTCTTGCAGAGCTAAGACAGGCTTTCGATGTAATCGTGCTTGACGAAGCAGCATTCTCGAATGCGAGTTTCACTTACCATCGCCGTGTGGCCGAGCTCCTAGTTCGCTCGTTAAAGGCTGGCGGCGCGGTAGTCATCGAATCAGCGGCCTTTCAGCTGTCCCAGCATTTGCTCCGTCAAGGCCTGCGGACTGCTTATGACGGTGCTGCTTTCAGGCGGTTCAACGCGTACGCACCATTCGGAAGAGGATTGCACATCCTGGAGAAGATCGCTTGAAAGCCACACTATCGGGCAGTAAAGTTTTGGTGACCGGCGGTCTGGGGTTCATTGGCCACCATCTGGCCGAGTCTCTCATCGGAGCCGGTGCACAGGTCACAATCGTCGATAACTGTAGCACCAGCGTGATCGAACCTTCGCGGTTCCAGGGACGTGCCAAGGTGCTCATCACGGATCTGCGCGACACAAACGTCGACAGCACTTTCGACTGGGTATGTCACCTCGCGAGTCCAGTGGGACCTACACGCGTGATGTGGGCTGCAGGGGACCTAGCCGTCGAGATTGTGGAAGACGCGAAGTGGCTCATCGATGCGTTCGGCGGGACGGATACGAGCGTCGTATTCGTTTCCAGTTCGGAGGTCTATGGGCACGGCGGAGTTGGCTTCGAACACGACGAGCTGACGGTACGGCTTCCCTATTCGGGCCGGCGCGAGTACTCGTGCGCCAAGACTCTGGCGGAGGTGATGTTACACAATGCACAACGCCAGAGAAGGTTCTCGGTGCTGACAATCCGGCCGTTCAACGTAGTTGGCCCTTCGCAGTCCGCTGAAGGTGGATTCGTTATTCCGCGGTTCATTAAAGCCCTCGCTGCCGGGCAGCCGTTAACAATCTATGGAGACGGAACGCAGCGAAGATGTTTCACGCATGTGGAAGACGTTGCCGAAGCCATGGTCGCGCTCATGGAAGCAAACGCCTCCGGTCTTTTCAATGTAGCAAATGAAATCACCATCCGTGGTCTCGCCGAACGTTTTTGTCTAGCAGCCACGCACCACTTTCCCGAATGTCAGCCGAGCATGTCTTTTGTCGATCCAGAATACCTTCATGGGCCGCTGTACGAGGAGGCACCTGACAAGATCGCCGATATCGAGAAGCTCTGCGCTTGCGTTGAATGGAGGCCCTCACGAACACTCGCCCGCATTCTTCAGGATGTTTTGGATGAATTAGCGCAAGCCTTAAAAAAGTCGCGCGTGGTTTGTAATGGTGCATACCGGTGAGAGTCGGAGTGATACTGCCGCACGATGGCGACAGTGGTGGTGTTCGACGCATGCGAAGGATCGCAGCCGGCCTCCAGGAGCGCGGGTACCTAGTCACGAGTCTGGTCTTGCGGAGCGAAAGGGACCTTGTCACACAGTGGGAGGAAATACCCTTACTCTGTCAGCATTTGGATCGACTGATCTGCCCAGGCGACTTACCGTTGTGGCAACTGGTTCCTTTTATTCCGCCCCAGTGCAGTCTCTACACGTTTCATCTGCACCTGGGGATGCACGATTGGAATACTGAGAACCGAAACATATTCTGTCGTCGAATTCATAAGGCGACGACCGCTCGCTGGATTCAAACCCGAATTCGCCAGATGGGTTCCAGATGCGAATGGTTCGGAGTAGCGCCCTTCGATGGCGATATTTATGAAGTCCCGGCAGATCGCGGTCTGAGAATAGGTACTCTTGCTCACGCATGGTACGGATGGAAAAACACGCGCGCGGTAATCGATGCGCTTCCTGCCATTCAGGAACAATGTCCGGGCATGGAACTTTTGGCCTATGGTCAAAACTCATACGATCTACCTGGGCGATTTGTCTTGAAGCCGGATGCTTGCTGCCGAAGAACGATCTACAGTCAATGCCGAGTCTGGATTGTACCCAGCATAAGCGAGGGCATCGGAATGTGTGGGTTAGAAGCGATGCTCTGCCGCACGCCCGTCGTATCGGCTGATAACCGCGGTATCCGCGAATACGCTGACGAAGACACTTGTCTGCTGTTCCAGTTGGCGAAGCCGGAGGATATGGTCCGCCACGTCCTGCATTTACTGCACGATTGGGACGCGGGACGTCGCATGGCCGAATGCGCTTACGCTCGCGTTTCCACGCTGAAGTTCGACGATTGCCTCGATCTTATTGAGGGCATCCTCGGCGGAGGAGAGAGTGGGTGACGTGCCTTTAGCGGGAACCACGATTCTGCTCGCAATTCCCGAACAACATCTCTTCTTTACTGAACATGTTGTGCGTCATTTTCAAAGGAATACCGACGAGACTGTCGAGCTTTTGTTGATCACTAACGACGATACTTCAGGGATCGTGCGCGGCTTAGTGCGCCTGCTATCGCAGCATCCGCGCACTCGCGTGCACCACGCCGCGGGCTGTAGGGATCGACCGATCGGACAATCGATTGACAGTGCCGTTCGGTCGGATCTGGGCCTACGTGAGCGGCTACTGTTTACTCACATTGACCTGTTCTACATCGAGAGAGATTTCTGGAAATGCGGCAAACTCGACAACGGCTTTCAGATGGCCTCCGGCCGCTTTGTGCAGGAGCCTCTCTGGTTGATCGACTGCGAGGAGCCGATACCCAGGCCGGCGGACGATCACATTCTTATCAACACCTCCTTTTATCGCAAGCACAACCTCGTGTTTCGGGCCTACTCTCGGATCGCCGATGCCCACCGCGATGCACCGTGGCTTCAGGACCTCGTACCGCGGTTGCGGCGCTCAAATGGTGAACAGATCGGTCTCTCCTATCCCTTAGACCCGTTCAATCTTTCTCATCTGAAGATCGCGCACGATTATGGGCCGCTGTGTCGTTCGGTTTGGACTTACCATTTTCCAAAGCAGGTCCACTTCAACAGCGTTCTGCGGGCTCTGCATTTCGGTGTCAAACGCGTGAGGAAAAACGGCCACGAACGGTTGATGGTGCCGTCGTCGGCACGTCGTGAAAACGGCGGTTATCACTGGCGCACACTCATACGCTATGCCATCGTGAGCAGCGATTTCTTCAATCCTGCGCTCGATTATGTCCTTCCCTTTCAGGCCGTGTGGCAGGAAGATCCCGAAGAAACCGAAAGAGAACTTGTGCGATTGCACGACGATCTTGCATTCCTGCGAGATATCGTTGGTCCGTTGCCGTATCGCCCAGTCGGCAAAAATCAGAAAGGCCGTGTCCAAATCGGCTGGTGGGAGGACAGTGAGTGATGGACGTTTGCAGCATTGATCCTCGCCGCCCCGGCGTTCACGAATTTCCGAATTGGATTTGCGTCTCCAAAGGACCCGACAGCCCAATATTAGTAGCAAACACTGGTCCCGCCGAACCCGAGATCTTTTACTCTCTTAAAGACTCCTGTTTGACGTTAAGTTGTACTCCGGAATTGCTCGCTGAACAGTCGCTTCGTCCGCGAACGGCTGCCCTTGTAAATTACTTGCGTTTCGGATGGATTGCACCGCCCGAAACGTTATGGACAGGAATTGGTGTTCTCTCCGCGGGATGGAAACTCAGCTGGAATGGGGCGAGATGGCAAATGGACTCTTCATTCCGTCCGCAGCGATTTGAAAGAAAAAATACCGAAGATCCACGCGCCCTGCTCAACGTCTTAGAAGAAACGATTCTATCGGAGAATTCAGCAAAACCTGCAGTGGCCTTGAGTACGGGGATTGACTCCCTTTCAATCGCCATCCTGCTCCGCCGCGCCGGTTGCATGCTGGCTCTGACGTTCAGCAGCGATCAGCCGCAAGACGAGTCGCTCCTCGTAGAGCGTATTGCCCGGACGTTAGATTTTGATCTGGAGATCGTTCGAAAACCCCGGACTGACCTGATCGACACTCTTACGCAGTTAGCCAGTGTCCTGGCCCAACCCGTGGGCGATCCTGTTTTGCTTCCCCACTTATGGATTGCGCGGCACGCTGCTGACCGCGGTGTTTCTACTTTACTTACCGGCGATGGAGCAGAAGGGTTGCTCGGGGAGTTCTATTTTAAGCCGTCTCATCTTGTAAAGGAGTCTTGCAAGTTGCCTTCCAAAGCTTCTTTCTACTGGTTTGGTTATGAGTTGCAAATGAGCGACGGCGAGGTAAAGGAAAGCTTCACGCCCGATGCCCAAGAGAATGTCGATTGCTGTATTGCGGAAAGCAATCGGGTCGAGAGACTACACCAAGCACTTTGCAAATCGGACATTCTCTTGGGCGGTGGTTCCTTCGATTTCCACTGGTGGATGCCGGGGAATATCTGGCGTCGCAACCGGGCGGTTGCGTTACTGAGTGGGCTGAGCACCAGGTGCCCCTTCGCTGAACTCGGACAGAGGACTCTGCCGTTCGCCCTGAGGAGGCCCAGCATCTCTGACGAACCGAAACGGCTGCTTCGCGAAGCGCTGAGGGAACAGTTGGGACAATACGCATTTGAGCCGAAACGCTCATTTAGCGTTCCGGTGTTTTTATGGCTCGAGGAGAATCGAAAGAGAGTGGACGATTTGTTGAAAGCGCTTCCGGAGCTGACACAGGGGCAATTGAAATCTACTTCACTCGAAAGCCTTGGTAAACGAATCTCCCCGCGAGCTACCTTTGCCCTGGTTT
>Ga0302324_100010866_pt1 | contig 18772 bp, 11 predicted proteins | sample Palsa_T0_1_FD_201949 | JGI IMG/M metagenome (GOLD analysis project Ga0302324, IMG submission 201949) | Peat permafrost microbial communities from Stordalen Mire near Abisko, Sweden - Palsa_T0_1 | ecosystem: Environmental > Terrestrial > Soil > Palsa > Peat permafrost | place: Sweden: Abisko...
TGCTGCCAATTCCGCGGCCGAGACCAGCGTTGGATCCAGTTTCAGCACAAAAGCGTCCAAGCTTCCATCCCAGGCGGATTGCAGCGCCGTGCTGGTAGCCGGAAGACCGGGCGAGAGCGTGTATCCGGACACATAGAGGATACCGTTCGCGTCCTGCTTGAGATCGAGCGCCACGTCGCCGTTGACGCCGCCGAAATACGTGGAATAAACCAGCTCCTCCCCGCGGCTCGCCGTGATGGACGGGTCGATAATGCCGATGAAAACATCCGTATTTCCGCCGTATTGGCCTTGTATTGCGGCGCCGGTAACCGGAAAATCCGATGACAAAGTAAAACCTGTCACAATCGCACGCCCATTTGCGTCGACGACTATGTTGGTGGCTTCGTCCTGCCCGCTTCCGCCGAGATAAGTCGCATATACGACTCCGTCAGCCCCGTAGTTCGGATTGATGTGCGCGATGTAAGCGTCACCCTGGCCTTGATACTTCGGCTGATAACTATAGCCGGTGATTTCGATCTGGGTGGAATAAGTGCCGCCGGCTATCCATAGCGTGCCGTCCGGGGCCACCGCGATCCCCAAGCCGGTGTCATTCCCCTCGCCGCCGATATAGGTGGAATAAATCAAGGTATTGGCGCCTGGCTCATTAGGACTAAACCCGGCGACGAACATGTCATAGCCGTAAAATATTCCATTTTGCGCTGGATTCAAGAGCGGAAAGTTCGCGGAGTTCGTGCTACCGACCATCCAGACGTTGCCCTTCGAGTCCAATGCGATTTTACCGGCGATGTCGGTGCCGGTGCCGCCCAAATAGCTACAGTAGTTCAGACTCCCGCTGGGCGTGATCCACGCCAGGAAGGCGTTGGATACAGCGCTGGTTCCTAGCGCGGTCTGGTAAGCGTTCACGGCGGGTAAGTCGGTGGATGCGGTGGTCCCGCCCACGTAGATGTTTCCCTGCCCGTCTACTGCCAAACCGCCCAGACTCTCATTGCTCGATCCGCCGATGAACGTAGAGTAAACGACAGCCTGAGCGTTAGGATCGATCTTGGCGACAAATACGTCGGTGTTGCCGCCGTAGCTGGGCTGCGATGCGTTCCCGACTATCGGAAAATCTGTCGAATCGGTGGTGCCCGCAACATACAGAAACCCGCTGTCGTCGTGCGCGATCGCGTTAATGATGTCCTGCGCCGATCCGCCTACATAGATCGACAAGGTGAGCACCGGATCGATCACCAATTCCCGGCTGTGATCATAAGCGCCGACGGCGAATCCGTAGGATCCATCGCGATTCCGGCGATAGCCGCTGGCCACCGGAATTCTCGTTCCATCCAAGGCAGTCTGATATGCTACCGGGCGTTTTTGGATCAGCTCAGCCACCAGGTCGCCATCCGGATCGACGCGCGCGTCCCCGCTGAGAGCCAGCCGGATTTGTCGCGGATCGGCGCCAGGCTTTATTTTCAGGTCATATTCCAACTCGCCCGCGTTACCGTAATAAACCAGATCGACGCCTCGATAAAGACCTTGGACGCGGATCTGTCCATAGTTCGGGATGCCGCGCCGCCACTTGGCTGGGTCGCTTCCAAGAAAAAGGTTGGTGGTTGATCGCAGCTTCTCCGCGCCGTCGATCCGGGCCTCGGGCGCGACACGCTCGAATCGCAGACTAGCGTCGCCTCGAGCCGAGTGAAACAGCGCCGTATCGCGCGAAAACTCGAAGCGGTAACGCGGCCCGCGCGCAACGAATCGCTGGGGTATGCTGTCGCTCGAAGGTTCGAACCGCAGGGGAGCGGTCTCGATGATGTGGAGCGCGGCCGGGTGCGATTGCGCCGAGGCGATGCTGCACACCAAGCACGTAAAGGAAATAAGAACGCTGAGTTTCATGGAGACGAATGAACCTATGGACGCGTTTAAGGATGAATCGGTTATCGGAAAAGTGCGCGGATGCTGGGCGCCAACGCGGCGCCTGCCGTTACAAAAGTTGACAATCTTAAATACCATTCTAGTTGAGTCTATCGTAACGAAGGCCCTTGCCGAAGCGTCGCGTTGCTAGATGAACTATAGGACACTTCTGCAAATTGGGATCGCCGGAACCGCATGCGCCGTCGTGCTGTTGGCGGCCGAGCCTTGGAAGACCAAAGAATACACCGAGTGGAACGACGAGGAAATCAGCAAAGTGCTCAGCGATTCGCCCTGGGCCAAGGCCAAGACGGTCACACCCCAAGGATCGGGAATGCAGCGGCGCGGCGGCGGGATGGGCGGCGGCCGTCGCGGCGGCGGGTTCGGCTATCCGGGCGGCGGAGGAGGCGGCGGCTATCCCAGTGGTGGTGGCGGCTATCCCAGCGGCGGCGGATATCCGAGCGATGGAAGCGGTCAAGGCGGCGGCATGTCGTCGATGAATGTCACGATTCGCTGGGAGAGCGGCTTGCCTATCCAGCACGCTCTGCTGCGGCAGGGCGCCGGCGCTGCCGACGAGGCCAAGGCCGCCGCGGACGCCAGCGCGAAGGACTACGTCATCGCCGTGCTCGGTTTCAGAATGCCCAGCCAGCGCAGCCGCTCTTCCAATAGCGATAGCGACAGCGATCAGGACCAAAGCGCGCAGAGCAAGGATCGACTTCGTTCCCAACTGATTGACGCCGCCGAGCTGACGCCCAAGGGCAAGAATTCCATCTATGCCGAGGATGTGCAGTTCGAAGGCAACGGATCGAGTGAGATTCGTTTTCTGTTCCCGCGATCCACGGCCATCGTCACGGGCGACAAAGAGGTGGATTTCGTCCTCCAGGTGCGCGGCATCAAGGTAGAACATAAGTTCCATCTGAACGACATGCAATACCAGGGCAAGCTGGCTCTTTAGGGAGCGCGGTCTCCCTTCGGCGCGCTGGCTTACAATCGAGTCATATGCCGTTCGAGCGAACCTTGTGCCTGGGCGTGATGCTCGCTGCCGTTTTGAGCGCCCAAAAACAGCCCTTCCAGGTGCAAGTTTTGCTGAAGATCGCCCGCATCAGCGAGCCGCAGATCTCCCCGGACGGCAAGACGGTCGCCTTTACGGTTCAAAACATCGATCTGGATCAGAACACCAAGCCCAAGCAGATTTATACCGTTCCCACCAATGGCGGGACGTCCGTCCGAATCACGACAGCGGGCACCGACAACGAGCGGCCGCAGTGGTCGCCCGATTCCAAACACATCGCGTTCATCTCCAATCGTGACGGGTCCGCCCAAGTGTGGATCATGAACGCGGACGGCGGCGAGCCGAGGCAGATCACCCATATCGCCACCGAGGCTGCCGGTGTTTTGTTCTCCCCGGATGGCACGAAGCTGGTCTTCAGCAGCGACGTATTTCCCGATTGCCCCGATGACGGCTGCAACAAGAATCGTCTGGACGCCGAAAAAGCGAACAAGGTGCAGGAACGCAGTTATACCAGCCTGCTCTACCGGCACTGGACCGAATGGCAAACCAAGCGCCGCTCCCACCTGCTGGTGGTGGACGCGGCCGGCGGCGTGCCGAAGGACCTGACGCCGGGCGACCACGATGTTCCGCCGTTTTCGCTCGGCGGTCCCGACGATTATGCGATCTCGCCGGATTCGAGCGAGCTCTGCTATGCGATGAATGCGGATCCGGTGGCCGCCACCAGCACCAATACGGACCTGTTCGTCGTATCGATCAACGGCGGGGAATCGAAGAAGATCACGGTGAATCCGGGCGCGGACGCCAGCCCCCAATATTCGCCCGACGGAAAGCTGCTCGCCTACCGCAGCCAGCTTCGGCCCGGCTACGAGAGCGATCGCTGGCGTCTTACACTTCTGGATCGCTCCTCGGGAAAAGTGACGTCGCTCACCGAAACGCTGGATCGATCGGTGGAGAGCTTCACTTGGTCGCGCGATTCGAACGCCGTGTTTTTCACGGTCCTCGACCGCGGCCGGCAAAGCATCCATATGATTCTCGCGTCCGGCGGCGCCAGCCGGGTCATCGCCAGCGGGTCGAGCACGCTGGACGACATGCAATTGACCAGCGACGGCAAGACCATGATCTACACCCAGCAGAGCGGCTCCACGCCCACCGAGATTTATCGGGCAGCTTCCACGGGAGGCACGCCGACCGCCCTCACGCACCTCAACGACGCGCTTCTGGCGGGCTACTTTCTTACGCCGCTCGAGGAATTCTGGGTGGATAGCCCCGATCAAACGCGCGTCCAAAGCTTCCTCGTGAAGCCGCCGAATTTCCGGCCCAATCAAAAGTATCCGGTCCTTATGTTGATCCACGGCGGACCCGAAGGCGAGTGGGGCGAGAGCTGGACTTATCGTTGGAACGCGCAGGTCTTCGCTTCCGCCGGCTACGTCGTGGTGATGCCGAACCCGCGGGGGTCTTTCGGATACGGACAGAAATTCACGGAAGATATTCGGGAGGATTGGGGCGGCAAGGCCTACGACGACATCATGGCCGTCACCGACTACGTCGCTTCGCTTGCGTACGCCGATCCTAACCGCATGGCCGCGGCCGGCGGATCGTTCGGCGGCTACATGATCGACTGGATTCTCGGCCACACGCAGCGCTTCAAAGCCCTGGTTTCCCACGCCGGAGTTTTCGATTTGCGAAGCGAATTCGGCGCCACCGAAGAGCTGTGGTTCCCGCTGTGGGAATTTAACGGCACGCCGTGGGACAATCCCGACACGTACGCCAAATGGTCGCCCAGTTACTACGTGAAGGATTTCCATACTCCCACGCTGGTCATCGACGGCGAGGAAGATTTTCGCGTTCCCTACACGCAGGGCTTGCAATTGTTCACCGCCCTGCAGCTTCGAAAAGTGCCTTCCAAGCTGATGATCTTTCCGGACGAAGGGCACTGGATTCTAAAGCCGCAGAACAGCGTATTGTGGTACCAGTCTTTTCTGGATTGGATCGGCGAGTGGACCAAGACCGCGCCGCCGGCCGCGGCCCCGGCGCGTTAGCCTTGCGCGATCGCGCTTTGAGCGAGTCCGCCATCCAGCTCCGGGAGTCAATATACGGCAATTTGCCGTATACTAGAATCATGAAGCAAGGCGCCCCATCGACCGCACGTCTGGAGGCGCGCTTGCCACACGACATACACGCACTGCTCAAGCGCGCGGCCCAGATCCAAGGGCGTACTCTCACCGATTTTGTCGTATCCGCTGCCCGCGATGCCGCCTCGCGGACTATTGAGGAAGCCGAGATTCTTCGTCTTTCCATCGAAGACCAACGGCGCCTTGCCAAGGCTATCCTCAACCCACCCGCGCCCGTGCGCGCGCTTAAGAATGCTTTTCAGCGGCGTCGTGCGCTGTTCGGCGGGGAATGAAATCGGCTCCGTTTCGTCTGGAGCCTCTAAGCCGGGAGCACCATCGCGAAGCGTTCCATTGCGGCGAAGACTCGCTCGATCGTTACTTTCGGACGCAGGCCACGCAGGACATCCGCCGTCGGATGGCGAATTGCTTCGTCGCGGTGGAGGCGCTGAGCGGCGAGATCGCCGGTTATTACACGATCGCCGCTGCGAGTATCTCGTTTGTGGATCTCCCATCGGAATTGGCCAAGCGTCTACCCCGTTATCCTACTCTGCCCGCGGTTCGCATCGGGCGTCTGGCGGTCGATACGAGGTTCCAGGGCCGCGGCCTAGGTGCGGCGCTCCTGGCGGATGCGGCGCGCCGGACAATGCAATCTCCACCGGCCGTTTACGCGCTTTTGGTGGACGCCAAAAACGACGATGCGGTTGCCTTTTACCATCGCCATGGATTCCGGGGCTTAGTCAGCCGGCCCCGAACCTTATACCTTCCGCTAGCCACCGCGCTAGCGGCCTTTCTCGAATAAGCGCCGCTTCAGTCTGATATACTCAGCCAAGATTCCTCAGCTTTCGCTATGCGCGACCACCGTTTAGGCGACGTGATTGACGACCACTGCATCAAGTGCCGACGCATCACCAACCATGCCATCGTTTCGCTCCTCGGTAGCGCGCCGGCCAAGGTTCGCTGCCGGACCTGCTATCACGATCACGATTATCGTCACGAGATAGCGCCGCCGTCTAAGAAGGAATTGAAGAAGCAAGAGCTTTTCAAGGAAGTGCTATCGGCGGTGAATCCCGCGGCCGCGATCTCTGAGCCAGAACCGGAGCCCGAGGTTCCAGCCAGGCCCGCTAAGGCCGTGAAGGCCCGTACCAAGAAAGCATGAGTGCGGCCTGGGACGCCCAGCGATATCAAGGGCGGCATTCCTACGTGTGGCAATTCGGCGAGAGCCTGATCGAGCTGCTTCAGCCGCGCGCGGGCGAACGAATCCTGGATATCGGATGCGGCACCGGACAGTTAACCGCCGAGATCGCGCGCTCGGGCGCGCAGGTGACTGGACTGGACAGCTCGCCCGACATGATCGGACAGGCGCGCCGCAATTATCCAGGCATCCCGTTTGTGCTCGCCGACGCAGCCGGCTTCGGCTTCGCCGAGCCTTTCGACGCCGTGTTCTCCAATGCCGCCCTGCACTGGGTGCGGGATCATAACGCGGCCGTGGGCGCCATCGCGCGAGCACTGCGGCCCAGCGGACGATTGGTGGCCGAATTCGGCGGCCAGGGCAACATCGCGTCCGTGCTGGCGGCGCTGCGCGCTACTCTCGGCGAAACCTGCGACCGGCGGAATCCTTGGAATTATCCGAGCGACGCCGAATTCAATTTGCTGCTCGAGCGCCACGGCTTCGAAGTGCTTCAATCCAATTTGTTCGATCGGCCGACGCCGCTCGAAGGCGAGAACGGGATGGAGGATTGGCTCCAAATGTTCTGCGGGAGTTTCCTCGACGATCTTTCGACCGATATCCGGCGAGGGAAGATCAGCGAACTGGTGGCGCGCCTCGGCCCCACGCAATACCAAGCCGGCGTTTGGACCCTCGACTACCGCCGCTTGCGCGTGCTGGCGGCGAAGGCTCGCTGATCATTCCTTCTTCAGATCGTCCTTCAGGTCTTGAACCACACGATCCTGCTCGCCGTTCGTCAAATCCCTCTGAAGGCGCCGCAACGCTATTCCGACGATGTCGCGATGGTGCAGCTTGGCGCCCACTCCCTCGCTCTGGCTCAAGCGTAGCCACAGATCGTGCAACCGGTCGACATCCTCGGGCCACAAGCGCGGCGGATGGGGTCCGAGATTTACAAAAACAGAGGGCCGATCGGGGCTGATGATTTCGAGCGAGAAGGCGTGGCGCGGCTCCGGAAGATTCTCCCACGCCAAACCGATACTGCGGGCCAGATCCTCCGACGTCATGCGCTCCGAGACGCCCGTCACCAGCCGCGACGCCTTGAGTCGCGCCGCCGATTGCACCATGGCATCGAAAGGATTCACGGCCGGCACCACCAGCAGTTCCACCGGCTTGCCTTCCTTCTCGGCGATCTCCACCACGTGACTGAACAGCTCGCGTTCGTAATCGCTGAAGATCTGATCCTCGGCGAGGTCGTATTCTCCCGCGCCGGCCGAGATCGTGCGCACCGTCATCACCACAATGTCGTGACGCCGCAGGTTGGTCTTTTGGAGCATCTTTCTCAGGTGCTCCATGTGACGGTAATCCCGCACCGCCACCAGGACGGAACCCGGCCGCGCGTGTAAAGACGTCGTATCCACCTGGGGTTGATGTTGCAGATTGAATTCTTCGAGCGGCTTCTTCTCCAAATGCTGGGCCTTCCGCTTGCGGGCGTTGACGCGCTCGGAGATCGTAAAGACGACGAACACAACCATGGTGAACGACACGCCGTAGATGGTGGCGATTTGTTTCGAAAATAGGTTCGCCACCGCGACGAAACCGAGCACCAGCGTGGTGAACCCGAGCCCGATGGGAATCTCCACGCGAGCGATCCGGATGTTGAACGGAAATTTGTATTCCTGATCGTGCCGCTGATATCGGAGCACCAGCACTCCCAGCGATTTCAAAAAGAAACTCCACACCACGCCGAAAGCGTACGCCTCGCCCAGCAAATATACATCGCCGCGGCTGGCAACGATGGTGGCAAGCTGCAGAAACGTGATCATGTTGATGATGCGGTACGTGGTTCCGAAGCGTTTTTGCGGTTTTCGGAACCAATCCAGCAGCACGCCATCCTCGGCTACGCGGTTCAGGACTCCGTTGGCGCCGATCATCGACGTGTTCACCGCGCCCGAGAGAATCAGGACGCCCACGATCACGACGAAGATGTGGAAGGCCAGCCGCACCAGCTCCGGCCCGGCCAGGCGCATCGCCAACCCGCCCAGCAAATTGTCCGAATAGAGGTTGCGGATGTCCGCCGGACTGATGAGCATGCCGGCGAACACCGTGATCACGCCGGTGCACACCACCGCGTACCAGCACACGATGTTGGCGGTAATGCGCAGGTTCTTCATCTTCGGATAAGCGATCTCGCGATAGACCTGCGCCAGCGTCTCGAACCCGCTCATCGAAAGCAGCGAGTGCCCGAAAGCGATGACCAGCGCGACAATCGGGATCGCCGGCCAAATGGTTCCCTTGAACCATCCCAAGGATTCCTGGGAGAAACGAAGATTGCGAGGCAGCGGCGCCGGAGGGAACGTCACATGGCCCCGCAAAACGATAGTCAGCGGACACCAGATCAGCAGCGCCACCACCATCACCGTCGTAATCTGCATGATCCGCAGCGCCTTGCCGCTGGATTCGTGGATGCCCTTGATATTCATCCACCAGAAATATCCGGTCACCATCACCGCGAAGAACGCGGCGAAATAGTTGATGTTGAAATCGAGTTGCTGCCCGAGCATCTTGGAGATCTCGGCCAGCAAGTGACCCAGATACTGGCCGGCGCTCACCACGCTGATCGGTCCGGTGAGGATGTAATCGAAAACCAGCGAGGAGACCGACAGCCGCGCCACGAACGGACCCATGCTGTCTTTCACCACGATGTACACGCCGCCGCGCACGAACATGCTGCAGCTTTCCATGTACACGGACCGCACCGCGAAGCTGAACAGCATCACCGCCAGCACGAACCACGGCGCCGCCGGACCTACCGCCGTTTCCGCGATCCCGCCCGCATAGAAGGCGGACGAGGCCAGATCGGAGAGGACAATGGAGGCTCCACGCCAGAAACTGATGAAGGACAGCGCCACCGTGGTCGCCACCACGACCTTGGCGGTGGTCGTGGTGGGCCGACTAGCTTCGGAAGACATCGCGGGGCATGAGAGCCGTCCTCTATTCTACTGAGAAGCGCCCGGGGCGCGGCGCGCAGCTTCTATCCTACGATGGATTGTGTGGGCCGTAATCAAGCCATCGCCATTGCATCCGAGCTTCGATCGAGGGGCTTCGAAGCCTGGCTGGTGGGCGGATGCGTACGCGATCTGGTGCTGGGGCGCGAACCCAAGGACTACGATATTTCCACCGACGCCACGCCCACTCGACTGCTAGAGTTCTTCCCTCGCGCTCAATTGGTAGGGGCGCAGTTCGGTGTCGTCTTGGTGGATGGCGTGGAAGTGGCCACGTTTCGTAGCGATCATTCCTACCAGGACGGCCGTCACCCCACCGAAGTGACCTTCGAGACGGACGCGAAGCAAGACGTCCTGCGGCGCGACTTCACCATCAACGCTCTGCTCCTCGATCCGGCGTGTTTGCTGCTACCCTCGGTCCCCGTCTCCAGGATTGTCGACTACGTCGCCGGCCTCGGCGATCTGGAGCGCCGTCTGATCCGCGCCATCGGCGACCCGGAACGGCGCTTCGAGGAAGACCACCTGCGCATGCTGCGCGCCATTCGTTTTGCCGCGCGCTTCGGGTTTGAGATCGAAGCTGGCACGTGGGCGGCCATCCAAAAACTGCACGGTCGAATCCTCCGCGTTTCGCCCGAAAGGATTCGCGACGAACTGACGCGCATCCTCACCGAAGGAGCGCCCCGCCGCGGATTCGAGCTGCTGGACGCATCCGGATTGTTGGCCGACATATTGCCCGAGATAACGGCTATGCGCGGCGTCGAGCAGCCGCCCGAGTTCCATCCGGAGGGCGACGTGTGGACTCATACGCTCTTGATGCTGGAAGGGCTTGAATCGCCCTCGCCGGAGCTCGCCTGGGGCGTTCTGCTGCACGATGTCGGCAAGCCTGGAACCTTTCGCGTCGCCGACAGAATCCGCTTCGACGGGCACGTCGAACTGGGCGAACGGATGGCCCGCGAGATCCTCACCCGGCTGCGTTTTTCGAATGCGGTCGTCGAGCAAGTGGTGGCGCTGGTTGCCAACCACATGCGTTTTTCGCACGTCCATCAGATGCGCGAGAGCACGCTCAAGCGCATGCTGCGCCTGGAAAAATTCGAGGAGCACCTGGAGCTGCACCGCCTGGACTGCGCGTCGAGCCATGGCGGCTTCGATAACTATGCGTTCGCGAAGGCGAAGTTCGAGGAGTCGCCGGCGGAGGTGCTGCACCCTCCGCGCCTGCTCACCGGCGAGGATCTGATCGAGCATGGCTACCGTCCCGGTCCGGAGTTCAAGCGCATGCTGGAAGCGGTGGAGGACGCCCAACTCGAGGCCCGAATCCAGACGAAAGAGGAGGCGCTCGCGCTGGTCCAGTCGGTGTTTGGACCGGTGCGCTGATGAAATGCCATAGTGATAGGGAATGAGCACCAAGCGAGAACCGCCGCCCGACCTGAACACTCTGCCGGATCGCCGGCGCTTCCTTCTGACGGCAGATCAGTGGGAGGCCTTCCAAGCTGCTCTAGCCGCCGCCCCGAGGCCGGTTCCGCGCCTTGCCAAACTGCTCAAGGAACCGAGCGTCTTCGAGCGCGACGGCGGCCTGGATGTGATTCCCGAACGATCCGGAAGAGGACGTTGCCGCTTTGCGGGGCCACAATAGTCGTTTTGTTGTTCCTCTATAGTGGCGTTTTGGTGTCCGGGCAAAACGACCCAATTGTTTGTGACGAAAAAAACTGCAATGCGCAGTGTCGCTGACTACGAGTGCATCGGGTCCGGCGACTACCTTGGTCATTATTCTGGTACGCCCTCACTTCACGCGATGGTTAGAGGAAAGAAAGGCGCCGTCGCTGGCTGCCGATGTTGGCCGGCGTAAAAGGGTACGTGGCAATGGTTGTCAGGTGAACTTCTAAGAGCTGCCGACCTGGATCTGTCGGATACTGATTTCGACAAGAATCTAGAGATCTATTGTGACCAGATTCGGGAAATGCGCCAACGGTGGATAAAGCAGGCAATCCACGAATCGATGATCTTTTTGCCAGTTGAGGCCAGGCAGCAATAAGAAGCGCACTCACGCTGCGGTTCGCGGGACATGGGTTCGTGGGGTCACAAAGCTCGACTGGGAATCGTACGATACATCCATGGGATGCCTCCCTAGAGTTGGGGTAAGAGGGCTCTTGCTGGGGCTGCTTGTCAGCCTTGCGCCGTTTCAACATATCGAAGGTCAAAGGAGCCGGACCGGCACAGTGACGGCGGAGCAATCCCCGTGGCTGGATGCCGCGAAGCAGGCCGAGGTGAACCGCATCTTCGCCCAATACGCAAAGAAGGATTCTCCGGGCTATGTGCTGGGCCTCATAAAGGACGGCGAGCTTGTTTTCGCCAAGGGATATGGACAGGCCAATCTGGACGACAGCGTGGCGATAACGCCTCAAACAGCCTTCCATCTCGCGTCTCTTTCCAAACAGTTCACGGCAGCTGCTATCGCCCTCTTGATTCTTGAGGGCAAATTGTCTCTCGTTGATCCCGTGTCGAAGTACGTTCCGGAAGTCGCAAAATACGGCGACGGCCTGAAATTGGAGCACTTGGTGTACATGACGAGTGGCCTGCACGAATACACTGATCTGCCAAGAAAAAGCGGCCAGCCGTGGATGACGTTTTACTATTTCACTCGCGACGAGGCCATCAGCACGGCCCTGGGCCCCGCGCAACTGGAATTCACTCCCGGCACGCAATGGGCATATCGAAATATCAATTACATGCTGCTGACGAAGATCGTGGAAGTTGTTACGCACGAGTCTTTCTCTACGTACATGCGCCGGAAGGTATTTCTTCCATTGAATATGATTCGCAGCGAAATCAATGACGACAGCACTGAGATCATCCCCAATCGTGCCACTGGATATGCCCCACGATCTGATCCACGCGTAATCAAAGAACTGCGGGATGTGGGCGTGACGATTAAAGCAGGTAACGGGTGGGTCCGACTCGTGCGTGTATCTCCCCATTTTGGAGGCAGCGGTGTTTTTACCACTTTGAATGATCTGCTGCGGTGGGATCGGAACTGGTACTCGGGAAATCTTGCAGGGGGCCTGGCATTCACGGACTTGATGAACAAGCGCATGAAGTTCAATCACGACAAAGACAACGATGCCTTTGGGCTGGTCTGGCGTAGACTTTACAATCGTCCGATGCTCGACTACTCCGGAGGCGACACCGATGCCTCCACCTATATGGCCCGTTTTCCCGACGACCACTTCACCGTCATTTGCCTGTCAAACATGCCGCTTGGAGACGCGGAGACCAGGGCACATGCGGTGCTCGATCTGCTCCATCGCTGGGGAAGGCTTTGAACCATCCGGCCCGTGTAACTTCCTACGCTATTCGGCATGGTCGATTCGTTTCAGGACTAGTGGATGATAAAGTTAATTAGGGCGGAACCGCAGCGCAGCTTAGGTTACTCGTTCGTGACTTTTACGCGTCAATGTACCGTGCCGCGTGGCGCCGGTACGAAAGGAAAAATGCATGAGGAGAAAGCTCTTGGTGGGAATCACGCCGGTGGCCGGCTTGCTGGTTTGCGCGGCGCTGCCGCTCGCGGGGCAATCCGGCGCGAAGAACGGCGAGTGGACCACCTACGCGGGCGACTTGGGCGCCACGCGCTATGCTCCGCTCGACCAGATCAACGCCTCTAATTTCGGCAAGCTGGAAGTCGCCTGGCGCTTCAAGACCGATTCGCTCGGCCCGCGGCCCGAGTACCAATACGAAGGAACTCCACTGGTGGTGCACGGCATCCTGTATTGCACCGCCGGCTCGCGGCGAGCTGTGGTGGCGCTCAACGCCGCCACCGGCGAAATGCTGTGGATGCACAGCGAGAACGAAGGCAAGCGCGGCGAAATGGCGCCCCGGCAGCTTTCCGGCCACGGCGTTTCCTACTGGACCGACGGCCAGGAAGAGCGCATCATCTACGTCACGGCCGGCTACCGCATGATCGCTTTGAACGCCAAGACCGGTGTGCCGGTTCCCACCTTCGGCGTCAACGGCGTCGTTGATTTGAAGCTGGACGACGACCAGGAGATCGATCTCGTCAACGGCGAAGTAGGACTCCACTCGACGCCGCTGGTGGCGGGCGACGTCGTGGTGGTCGGCGCGGCCCACAAAGCGGGCGGAACCCCGGTGAGTTTCAAGCATGTAAAAGGATACGTCCGAGGATACGACGCCCGCACCGGCAAGCGCCTCTGGATTTTCCACACCATCCCCCAGTCGGGCGAATTCGGAATCGAAACCTGGTTGAACGATTCCTGGTCTTACACCGGCAATACCGGCGTGTGGGCGCAGATGTCCGCCGACGAAAAAACCAACACCCTGTATCTGCCGGTTGAGCTACCCACCGGCGACTATTATGGCGGCCATCGGCCTGGCGCAGGATTATTCGGCGAAAGCCTGGTAGCGCTCGATTTGAAAACCGGCAAACGCAAGTGGCACTACCAGCTGGTGCATCACGGCCTGTGGGACATGGACATCCCGTGCGCGCCCATCCTCACCGACATCACCATTGATGGCCGAACGGTGCCCGCCGTGGCGCAACCCACCAAGCAATCATTTCTCTACGTTTTTAATCGCGTGACCGGCAAACCCATCTGGCCGATCGAGGAACGGCCGGTTCCCAAAGGCGACGTGCCGGGCGAATGGTATTCTCCCACGCAGCCGTTCCCAACGAAACCGCCCGGCTACGATACGCAGGGCGTCTCCATCGACGATTTGATCGATTACACTCCCGAGCTTCGCGAGGAAGCCATCAAGCTGGTCTCGAAATACAAGATCGGGCCCATATTCACTCCTCCGGTGGTCAGCAAGATCGATGGTCCGCTGGCCGCTATCACCGCCCCGGGATCGACCGGCGGCACCAATTGGCCGGGGGGATCGTACGATCCCGAGCAGCATATTCTGTACGTGTTTTCGCAAACCACCATCGCGGCGCTGGGACTGGTTCCGCCGACCAATGGCCGCTCGGACATGAATTTCATCCAAGGCAGCGCGGTCCCGGGAGCGCGAACTCCCAGCGGCGGCGTGGGTTCTCCGCCCGAGCCCGGAGAACCAGCCCCGGCGCGCGGAGGAGCGGGCCGCGGACAGGCTGGATTGGGCGAAGGGGGCGGACAGGGCCTCAGCGTGCATGGTCTTCCTTTGCTGAAACCGCCCTATGGTCGCATCACCGCCATTAACCTGGACAAGGGCGAGATCGTTTGGCAGATCGCTCACGGCGAAACGCCGGATAACGTCCGCAACAATCCAGCGCTCAAGGGTGTGAATATCCCGCGCACCGGCCGTTCCGGACTTCTCGGCGTGCTGGTTACCAAGACGCTGGTAATTGCTGGCGAAGCCGGCTTCTTCACCACGCCCAACGGACAGCGCGGCGCGATGCTCAGAGCCTACGACAAAGCCACCGGCAAAGAGGTCGGCGCAGTTTATATGCCGGCCCCGCAGACCGGATCGCCCATGACCTACATGCTGAATGGCCAACAGTACATCGTTCTCGCCATCAGCGGCGCAGGCTACAGCGGCGAACTGGTGGCCTTCCGGCTAGGCGCATAGGCGTTTATGAAAAGCGCTTGTCGATGTGCGCTCGCGGCGTTGTTCCTGGTTGTCTCCGTCTGCTCGGCCGCCGATAAGCTCGCCGTCGCGGGACTCAGCCAGCCGGTCGAAATCCTGAAGGATCGCTGGGGCATCTCGCACATTTATGCCAAGAACGAAGCTGATCTGTTCTTCGCGCAAGGCTACAACGTAGCGCGCGACCGGCTCTTCCAACTGGAGCTGTGGCGCCGGCAGGCCACCGGCACGGTGTCGGAAATTCTGGGCCGCCGCGAACTCAAGCGCGACATCGGCAATCGCTTGTTCATGTATCGCGGCGACCTCCAACGAGAGCTGAATTGGTATCACCCGCGCGGCGCCGCCATCATCGAGGCGTTCGTGAACGGCGTCAACGCCTACATCGCGGAAACGCAAAAGAATCCCGCGCTGCTGACGCCCGAATTCAAAATGCTCGGCATCACTCCGGGAAAATGGACGCCGGCGATTGTCATCAGCCGGTTCAACGGTCTACTTGCAAATATCGATGAGGAGATGAACATCGCGCTAGCCGTCCACGCGATTGGAGCCGCTAAGGTCAAAGACCTCGAGTATTTCCAGCCGGCTGATCCGGATTTGAAACTGGATCCAGCCATCGACGCTTCGCTGCTCTCGAAAGATATCCTCGATCTCTACCACGCCTTCCGCACGCCCATTAAATTCGCGCCGGACGAACTGGCGGCGGCCTATCGCGACAATACTCGGCTGGTCGCGAGCCTCAATGAAACTGTGGAAACGCCGTCAGCCGTCGATTTGAGCCAGCGTCTTCAAGACATCGGCAGCAACAACTGGATCGTAAGCGGCAAGCTGACCGCCAGCGGCTTCCCGATGCTGATGAACGATCCGCACCGCAATCAGCAAGTGCCGTCGTTGCGGTACTGGGTTCACCTGGTCGCGCCGGGTTGGAATGTGATTGGAGGCGGCGAGCCCGCGCTTCCCGGCGTTTCCATCGGCCACAACGAGGTTGGCGCTTGGGGGTTCACGATTTTCGGAACCGATTCCGAAGATCTTTACGTGTACGACACCAATCCCGCGAATCCGTCCGAATACAGGTACAACGGCGGATGGGAAGCCATGTCGTCCATCCAGGAAAGCATTCCAGTGAAGGGCGACTCTCCGGTTGCTGTTGAGCTGAAATACACCCGGCACGGGCCCGTGGTATTCGAAGACAAAGCCCATCACAAGGCTTTCGCGATTCGCGCGGCTTGGCGCGAAATCGGCGGCGCTCCTTATCTCGCCACTCTTCGTATGGATCAATCGCACACCTGGGAAGAGTTTCAGGAAGCGTGCACCTATAGCCGGATCCCCGCCGAGAACATGGTATGGGCCGATGTGAAGGGCAACATCGGATATCAAGCCGTCGGCATCGCGCCGATGCGCCCCAATTGGAGCGGCCTGCTTCCCGTGCCCGGCGACGGACGTTACGAATGGGACGGCTACTTGCCAATCAAGGATCTGCCGCGCGTCCATAACCCGGAGAAGGGCTTCTTCAACACATCCAACAATGATCTGATTCCGCCGGACTGGCCGTACAAGGAAGCGCTGCATTACACCTGGGCGGACGCCTTCCGCGCCGACAGCGTCGAAGAATTTCTGCGATCCGGACGCCTGTTCACCGTCGCGGACATGGTCCAGCTTCAGAACAACGATCTCTCCATCCCCGCTCGCAGCCTGGTCCCTCTGCTGAAGGATCTGACGCTCGACAATCCGGCCGCGCAACAAGCGCAGGCTCGACTGCTGAATTGGAATTACGTGCTCGACAAAGACTCCGCGGCGGCGGGCATCTACGAAATGTGGCAGCGGCGCTTCGAGGCCAATGTCCGCGACCTGCTGGTGCCCAAAGAAGCGCGCGAGTTCATCGGCAATCTGCAACTGACGAAGATTATCGGCTGGCTGGAAGCTCCCGATGGCAGGTTTGGCGCGGACCCGCTGGCCGGACGCGACGCGCTGCTTTCGAAAAGCTTGGACGAAGCGGTGGCCGAACTAACCCAGCGCCTCGGACCCGAGCAGGACAAATGGAAGCTGGGCGCTTATCATCACGCGCTGATTCCTCATTTCATGACAGCCGGCTTTTCGCCCGAGCAGCGCGCGAAATTCGACGTCGGAAATCTCCCGCGCGGTGGCGACAGCTACACCATCACCGCCACCGGCGGGGGCGACAACCAGACCGCCGGCGGATCTTTCAAGATCGTGGCCGACACGGGCAATTGGGACAACTCGGTTGGGTTGAACAATCCCGGCCAATCCGGCGACGTCAACGATCCGCATTATCGCGACCTCTACCAGCTTTGGGCGCGCGGAAAATATTTTCCGATCTTCTATTCGCGCGACAAGGTGGAATCGGTAGCCGAAAAGACCTTCCAGTTGGAACCGGCCGGCTCTCCCGCCATAAAGTAGGACATGCTTTAGCTTGTCCAGTGCGCCGCGTCCGCGCTTCTGATATCGTAATCCGAGGTACCTGAAGTCTTTGAAGGAGCCACAAGTGAAACTCTATCCACTCATCGCACTCACCTGCTTCGCCGCCGCGCTGTTCGGCCAGGAGCCCGCCACGCCGGCGCCTGAAATCCCGTTCGATTCCGTTCCGAATCTGCTCAAGCTTCCCGCCAACCTGTACCTCGGCGAAGCTTCGGGCGTCGCCATCGACTCGAAGAAACACATCTTCGTGTACTCGCGCGGAAACACTACCGGCCCCGCGTACGGCGCCACCGCGTCGCAGATTCTGGAGTTCGGCCCCGACGGCACCTACATTCGCGAAATCGGCCACAACCTGTACGCCTGGGCCTTCGCCCACACGGTGCGCGTCGACAAGCACGATAACCTATGGGCCGTCGACAAAGGCACCGACATGATCGTTAAGTTCAATCCCGCTGGCCGCGTCGTGATGGTATTCGGGCGCAAGAAGGAAGCCTCGGACGAAGGCTCCGAACCGTGGAAGCATCCCAATCCGCCGCTGCCCGCCGTCGATGGCTCATTTCGCCAGCCGACAGACGTGACTTGGGACACCGAAGACAACATCTTCATCAGCGATGGTTACATCAATTCGCGCGTGGCTAAGTTCGACAAGAACGGCGATTGGGTGAAGCAGTGGGGCGGGCCAACTCTTCCGGAGAATCGCGCCCATCCGAAGCCCCTTGAACTCAATACGCCGCACAGCATCGCCGCGGACGCCAAGGGCAACATCTATGTCGCTGATCGCGGCCACCGTCGTATCCAGGTGTTCGATCACGATGGAGAATTCCTCCGCGAGATCCGCATCAACGTGCCGCCGCCGTCCGTCATCCACCCATGGCTGGGCAATCCGCCCAGCGCCGAAGGTCTCGCCGCGCAAAATGGCGCGCCCTGGGCCATCTGCATCACACCCGGACCAACGCAATATTTGTACAGCGCCGACGCCATGCCCGGCCGCATTTACAAGCTGACGCTGGACGGCCAGGTGCTCGGCGTGCTCGGAAGTTCCGGCCGGCAGATGAAGCAGTTCGGCTGGATTCACGAACTAGCCTGCCCCGCGGAGAACGAAATCTACGCCGCAGAAATCCTGAATTGGCGCGTGCAGAAACTGATTCTGCACCCCGGCAAGACCGCCACTTCCACGAACTGACATTCGCTCGATCCGGCTCGCGAAGGCCGGGTGTTTGGACCGGCAATCTCGGCAAAATGCCAATGGCTCGCCGCAGACTGGCCGGGGCGAGGATCAGCCTGGGGCTGCGTTTCGGCGCGGCGGAGCAACATGCCGGTTATTTTCCTCTGGAGCGCAACACGGGAGGAATCACGCCGGTAAATCTTTCAACGGGCACGGAATTGTGGCATACGGCCGCGATCTCTGGCGCGGTGTTTTCGGACGCGAGGGAAGGAATGTTGCGGGCGTATTCGACCAAGGAGGGCGCGATTCTCTGGGATTTCAATGCAAAGCAGTTCTTCGAAAGAGTGCCGGCGAAAGGTGGGGGGTTGGGCGGCCCGGGAGTCACGGTTTCAGAAGGTATGGTCTTTTCCAACCCGGGTACGCCGT
>Ga0302324_100010868_pt1 | contig 18770 bp, 15 predicted proteins | sample Palsa_T0_1_FD_201949 | JGI IMG/M metagenome (GOLD analysis project Ga0302324, IMG submission 201949) | Peat permafrost microbial communities from Stordalen Mire near Abisko, Sweden - Palsa_T0_1 | ecosystem: Environmental > Terrestrial > Soil > Palsa > Peat permafrost | place: Sweden: Abisko...
CTTTACCCCGGCCGCTAAGCATAGCTGCATCTTGAGTTTACACCGGCAGGATGGCCGCGGGATTGCGCCGCCCGGATGCTCACCTGGGGCAGCCGCGCGCGCCAATCAGATTTCCTGGCCCGCCCCGGCGCATAGGCACTGGTCCAGTTTGAAACCGGCTGGGACGCCTAGTCTATAGAATTTTCTTGCGCGTCGTGTAACACTGTGCGAATGCCGAAGAATAAAAAACCGAAACAGAGAAAAACTCCCGCCAAAAAATCCTCGTTCGACCCCAACATCCTCGCCGCCTCGATAGTCCAAAAAGCGACCAATAAATCGTAGGACACAGGTTGACAGGTTTGTGCCTGTCACGTTACCATTGGTCTGGTAGTCAGGCTGGAGGTAACCACAATGAAGACCATCAAAGAAATCGAAGATGAGATGCTCTCGATTGACAAGCAGCTAGAGACGTATCAGGCGCTCATACAACGCAGGGGAGACCTTGCACAGTTGCGCCTGTTAGCGCTCAGGCTGTTTCCTGACCCGAAGGCAAAAGGGAAAGCGCCTACTTACGAACCGCCTGCGGCCAAGCCTGCAACGGCAATCGCAATCCGTGGAATCGTATTGACCCATGCTGACTATTTGAAAATGGCTCTGTCAAAGAATGGACCGCTCACGATTTCCCAATTGCTAATTGCCACCCGCGCTGAAGGATGGAAAGGTAGCGGTGTGGATAAGGTGGACAAAAAGCGCTTATACGTCGTTCTGTATCGCGAGAAGCATCTGTTCCGAGCGGTCGGCGACGGGAAATGGGGATTGGTGCAAAAGACTTTGGCGGAAAGCGCCTAAGGAGAGGGACGGATCAATAAAAAAGGGACCGCTTTCGCAGCCCCTTTTTTAACTCTTCCCTAACGAGATTCACGCAGTTAGCCGCTGCGTGAGTAAAGGAGGTACCCATGCGCTTCATGGGAACCGTCTACCAGACGGCCACGAGTGGTATCGTGTTCGTCTGGCGGATTTGGAACCCAGCCCTAGGGCTGGAAACCTAGTCCGGTGGTACCGGAGGCCATTATACATTACTTTCGTGTATGGTGGCCCACCGGGCCTTGGCAGCCTTCTGTGCAATCTCTGCGCGTCTTTCTGGGCTGAGTTTCAGCGCCCTAGCCTTGCCACCCTTCAAACCCCCTAATTTTCCAAGGGCTTGCGCGGCTTTGTTCTTACGTTTCGTCATGTGTAAATACTATGCTTGAGCGCCTATGCATGTCAACAGAAACATGCTAAAAATAACTCTTGACATGCTTGACCGCTCAAGCATAAGATGTAGTCATTATGAATCGCCTATCAATCGAAAAGCGCACACAAATCGTATCCGCCTTAGTCGAAGGCAATGGTATCAACGCCACCGCCCGCATGGCAGGGGTGTCGAAAATGACCGTGCTCAAGTTGCTCAAGGACACGGGCGAAGCGTGCATGGCGTTCGAAGATATGACTCTGCGGAACCTACCTTGCAAAAATATTCAGTGCGACGAAATTTGGAGTTTTTGCTACGCGAAGGAAAAGAACGTTCCGGAAAAGTATCGCGGAGTTTTTGGTTACGGGGATGTGTGGACGTGGACGGCGATAGATGCGGATACCAAACTGATTGCCGCATGGACACTGGGAACGCGCGGGGCTGAGACGGCCAATGCGTTCATGCTAGATCTAGCGAGCCGCCTGACGAATCGTATCCAGCTCACCACCGATGGACACAAGGCATATCTGCAAGCGGTCGATAACGCGTTCGGATGTGAGATTGACTACGCGATGCTGGTCAAGATGTATGGCGAGGATGGTCACCTCGGAAGTTAGGTACAGTCCCGCCGAATGCACAGGCTGCCGAACAGTGGAAATCAGCGGGCGCCCCGAACGCAAAAACATTTCGACCAGCTACGTCGAAAGGCAAAATCTCACGATGCGGATGCACATGCGCCGTTTCACGCGCCTTACCAATGCCCACTCCAAAAAGGTTGAGAACTCGCTGTACGCTCTGGCGCTCCATTTTCTCTTTTACAATTTCGCTAAGATTCACCAGACTCTACGAGTCACTCCGGCCATGGAAGCGGGGATTGCAGACCGTCCTTGGACCATAGAGGACATCGTTCGGCTTGCTGATTGAAACTGGACCAGTGCCGGCGCATACAGCAACTTGCGTTTTCACCGCATCGAATTTATACTGGGATGCTTCCAGATAGGTCGCACGTTCCAGTGGGCGCGAGCCCACTTTTTTGTTGGGCGCGATAAATGGCCCAGGAGCCGGGGCGCAGGCATTGGCGGCGCGCTCGGGAAGCATGGCGCCGGCGGATCGGGCCGCGGTTAGCCCGTTAAAACGGATGGACTTGGCAAAGGTTCGTGGGGCCGCGGAGCGCGTCGCAGGATCGCTCGGCCTCGAGATTTTCGACGTAGAGTGGAAGATCGGCAAGCAACGGTTTCTGCGGGTCTATATTGACCGGTTGCCCGGCCCGCAGAATCCGGAGGCTCTCGGTGTCACCCACAAGGATTGCGAGCGGGTGAGCGAGGAGCTGAGCGTGATTCTGGACGTTGAGGATCTGGTGCCCGGACCCAGCTACGTTCTGGAAGTAAGTTCTCCGGGGCTCGACCGCAAGCTGGTCAAGCCCGCGGATTACGAGCGCTTCGCCGGGCGTCTCGCGAAAGTGTGGCTGAATGAGCCAGTCGAGAATCAGAATTATCTGGAAGGGCGCTTGGCCGGATACGCGGACGGCCTGGTGAAGCTGGCGCTCAAGAATCGCGAAGTGCAGTTCCCGTTCGCCGGCATCAAGAAGGCGAACTTAGTGGTTGAAATTTAATGTTCGCGCTCACTGCAACATCTTGGGATTGCTGTTTTGGGAGAAACGCAAATGGCGAGTCTGCTGTACCAAACTATCGAGCAGATCAGCCGGGAAAAGCACATTGAACCCGAGATCATTGTCGCGGCCATTGAGGACGCGATGGTGGTCGCGGCGCGGAAGTATTACCGCACCGAGGAAGAGCTGCGCTCCAAGTTCAATCCAGAATCCGGCCAGGTAGATGTGTATTCAGTCCACACCGTAGTGGAAGAAGTCACCGACCCGTTGCGCGAAATTTCGCTCGTTGACGCGCGCAAGCGCCAGCCCGAAATCGAAGTCGGCGGCGAAGTAACGGAAACCAAGCCTACCGATGTCCTCGGACGCATCGCCGCGCAAACCGCCAAGCAGGTCATCCTGCAGAAGGTGCGCGAAGCCGAGCGCGACACCATTTATAACGAATTCCACACGCGGGTCGGCGAGCTGATCAATAGCGTGGTCAAGCGCATGGAAGGCCCCGACATTATCGTGGACCTCGGGCGCACCGAAGCGCGCTTGCCCAAGCGCGAGCAGTCGCGCCTGGAAGCCTACAACGTAGGAGACCGCCTGCGCGTCACGATTCGCGCGGTCGAACGCGCCGCGAAAGGACCGCAGGTTGTCGTATCGCGCGCCGATCCCGCCCTGGTGCAGCGCTTGTTCGAAATGGAAGTGCCGGAAATCTACGACGGCACGGTTCAGATCCGCGCCGTGGCTCGCGAAGCGGGCGAGCGCACCAAGATCGCAGTGGAGAGCCGCGATAAGGACGTCGATCCCGTGGGCGCTTGCGTGGGCATGAAGGGCATGCGCGTGCAATCCATTATCCGCGAGCTGCGCGGAGAGAAAATCGATATCATTCCGTACAACGAAGAGACCATCGCGTTCGCGCAGAAGGCGCTGAGCCCAGCGAAGGTCACGCGCGTGCAAATCGTCGATCCCGAAGAAAAGCGCCTGGAAGTGATCGTCGAAGACACCCAGCTTTCGCTCGCTATCGGCAAGAAGGGCCAGAATGTGCGGCTGGCGAGCAAATTAATCGGCTGGAACATCGACATCAAGAGCGAGGAAGAGAAGCGCCGCGAGATCGAAGCGCAAATGGCCGCGCTCACCGCTCCGGGCACTTCGCTCACCGAGCTAAAGGGAGTCGGCCCCAAGACCATTGAAAAGCTCGAAGCCGCCGGAATTACTTCGATTGAAAAGCTCGCGGATATGACGCCGGAACAACTCGTGGAAATCCCGGGCATCGGCGAAAAGATGGTCGAAAAAATTCACCAGTCCGTGGCCGCATACTTCGAAGCTCTCGAAGCGGCCGCAGCGGCTCCGGAAGCGCCGCCGGTTGAAGCCGAAGCCGGCGCGGCAGACGCCGCTCCGGTTGCCTCGTCCGAAGATGCTCCGGCTGCGGAAGCCAATGCGGAAGTGGAAGCCAAATCCGTGGATGCGGCGACCGAAGAAGCGGAAGAAGAAGTAGCTTCGGGCGGCGAAGCAGCCGCCGGGGAAGCAATCGCCACCGAAACACCGGCCGAAGCCGAAGCGGAAGCAGAGTCCGTGGACGCCGCCACCGAAGAGGCCGAAGAAGAAGTGGAAGGCGGCTCGGAACCAGGCTCGGAGAAGTAACACAGGCGCTTTCTGTGCGTTATTTTGCAGCAATGCGAGAAGGGTAAAGAGAAAGAGGCTGATGGCAGATTCAAATCAAGTTCGCATCAATGAGCTGGCCCGGGAACTCGAGATCAAGGCCAAAGTCCTGATCGAGTATCTCCCGGAAATCGGCGTGGCCGAAAAGAAGACGCACTCAAGCTCGATTGAGAATTCACAAGCGGAGCTCGTGCGCAAGCATTTCTTGGGCCTCGCGGCGCAGGAAGCCGCCGCCGAAGCGGACAAAGCCGCCAAGGCTGCCGCCGCAAAATCAAAAACTTCCCCTCGTCCGGCTGCTCCGGCGGCATCTTCACCAGCAGCAGCAAAGCCCGCAGCCGCTCCAGCCGCAGGGCCGGCCGCAGCTCCCGGACTTCGTCCTGCCGCGCGACCCGGCGCTGCACCCGTTTCTGGCGCAGGGGCCGTTCATCCGCCCGCGCATCCCGCCGCCGGTGCGAAGCCTGCCATCGCTCCGCCGAGCGCACCAGCATCTGCTGCAGCCGCGAAGCCCGGTGCGGCACCGGCAGCCGCAAGATCCACCGCTCCGCTGCGTCCTGCGACTCCCGGAGCAGCACCCGCACAGTCCGGTACGCCAGTTGGTCAGCGCCCTGCCGCGGCGTCGCCATCAGCTCAGCGGCCGGCAGGTAGCACTGCTCCTTCCGGTCAAAGATATCCCGTACGCCCAACATCTCCATCAGGTCCGGGTCAGCCTCGTCCCGGAGCGCCGCAAGGATTCCGTCCAGCGGCAGCGCCGGGGCAGAGCCGTCCGAGTGGTGCCCAGCGTCCTGGCGCACCTCCGTCGCGTTTCCCTTCGCGGCCCGGCAGTGGTGGTGGCGGCGGGGGACGTCCCGGACAGGGTCCCGTCGGCACGCAAAGGCCCGGCGCGGGAGTTCCGAAGGCAGAGCCCGGCAAGCCGCTGTATGCGCGAAAACCTCCCGCTTCGCGCGGCCGCCCGCTCATCGAAAAGCGCTACGCCGAAGGCGAACGCAAGCTTCATCCCGTACGCCCGCGCGCCGGAGCAGGTCCCGGCCGTGCCACGCAGGTTGAACCCGTCGCGCCCGTGCAGCGCGAGCCGCGCGCCGTCACGGTCACAGAGGGAATCACGGTGCGCGAACTCGCCGAAAAGCTCGATATCCGCGCGAAGGATTTGCTGAAGACCTTGCTCGACCGCGGCGTTTTTGCCAGCATCAACCAGGCCCTCGACGTGCCCACGGCCACGAGCCTGGCCGAAGCTTTCAACGGAATCGTTCAGGTCGTCACGTTCGAAGAGCAGGTTGTTCAAGAAGAGAAAATCAAGGAAGAGCGCACCGGCAACATGGTCCCGCGTGCGCCGGTCGTCACCGTCATGGGCCACGTTGACCACGGCAAGACCAGCCTTCTCGACGCCATTCGCACCACCGATGTCGCCGCCGGAGAAGCCGGCGGAATCACCCAACATATCGGCGCGTATGAAGTTCACCTCGATAATCGCCGCATCGTGTTCATCGATACGCCGGGCCACGAAGCCTTCACGCGCATGCGTGCGCGCGGCGCCAAAGTCACCGACATCGTTGTCCTCGTCGTCGGCGCCGATGACGGCGTGATGCCCCAGACCGAAGAAGCAATTTCGCATGCCCGCGCAGCCGGCGTGCCCATCGTCGTGGCCATCAACAAAATTGACAAGCCCGACGCCCAGGCCGAGCGCGTCAAGCGCCAGCTTTCCGACAAGGGTCTCATGCCCGAAGAATGGGGCGGCGATACGGTCATGGTCGAAGTTTCCGCCCGGGCAAAAACGAATATCCCCAAGCTGCTGGAAATGATTCTCTTGGTCGGCGACCTGCGCGAGCTAAAAGCCGATCCCGACGCGCCCGCCAGCGGCACCGTTCTCGAATCGCGCGTGGACAAGGGCCGCGGCCCGGTTGCGACCGTGCTCGTGCAGAACGGAACGCTGCATGTCGGCGACGTTTTCATCGTCGGCTCGGTGTACGGCAAAGTCCGTGCCATGTTTGATGACCGCGGCACACCGATCAAGCAAGCCGGTCCGGCCACGCCGGTCGAGGTGCTCGGCTTGCAGGGCGTTCCCGAAGCAGGCGATCAGTTCCAGGTGGCCGACGAAGCCAAAGCGCGCCACATCGTGGAATATCGCCAGTCAAAGCAGCGCGAAGCTTCGCTCGCCAAATCCGCCAGCGGCCGCCTGACGCTCGACCAGTTGCACGAGCAACTTCGCTCCGGCGAGGTCAAGGATCTCCCGGTGGTGGTCAAGGCCGACGTGCAAGGCTCCGTCGAAGTCCTGAACGAAATGCTGCCGAAGCTCTCGAACGATCAGGTCAAGCTGAAGGTGCTGCAGGCCAGCGTCGGCGCGGTCACGGAGACGGACGTTCTGCTCGCCTCCGCTTCGAACGCCATCATCGTCGCCTTTAACGTGCGTCCCGAGCGCAAAGCCGCCGAGCTCGCGCAGCGCGAAGGCGTGGAAATCCGCATGCACACCATCATCTACGAGCTTCTCGATGAGCTGAGGCTCGCCGTGGCGGGATTGCTCGCGCCGGTAATAAAGGAAACCTATCTCGGCCGCGCCGAAGTCCGCGATACTTTCCGCGTCAAGGGCGTGGGCATGATCGCCGGATGCTCGGTGCTCGACGGCATTTTGAAACGCGACGCGGATATTCGCGTGCTGCGCGACAACACGGTCGTTTACACCGGCAGAATCAGCTCGCTGCGCCGTTTCAAGGAAGATGCCAACGAAGTGCGCCAGGGCTTTGAATGCGGCGTCGGCGTCTCGAATTTTAACGATGTGAAAGTCGGCGATATCCTCGAGTGCTTTAAAATGGAAAAGACCAGCCCGCTCGCCGCTGCTATCGGCGGTGGCGCGGCTGTCGCCGGCTCGATCAAAGGTGCACGGCAGGAAAGCGCGGAAGCTCGGCGCAATTGAAGTTGAAATAGTATTCTCGCCCGGAAGTTACGGGGGGCGAAAATGCCGATTGGCCTCCTCACCCTGGAAATTCAAATCTCCGACGCGCAGTCCCTCAAGGACAAACGCCAGGTCTTGCGCAGCTTGAAAGACCGGCTGCGCGCTCACTTCAACGTGGCCGTCGCCGAGCTCGAGCACCAGGACCTTTGGCAGCGCTCGCGCGTGGGCGTGGTCAGCATCTCGGGTGACGGTAGGCATCTGGAAGAATCGCTCACCGCCATCGCCGCGGAATCCGAGCGCATGCTGGGGCGCGATTTGGTCTCGCAGGAAATTGAATATTTCGAGGACAGCGAATCATGATCGCAGGACATCGTCCGGAACGCATCGCGGAGGAAATTCGAAACGAAGTGAGCCTGATGCTCGCGGGGGAACTTAAAGACCCGCGGCTGGCCGGCCCCGTGATGGTCACCGAAGTGCGCTTGGGCGCCGGCATGCGCGTGGTGCGCGTGTTCGTCCAGCTCGCCGAGGACGATACCCAGCGCGCGCAAACTTTGGCCGGCCTGAAAGCGGCCTCCGGCTACGTGCGTCACGAGCTGGTCGAACGCCTGAACCTGCGGCGCGCGCCGGAAGTAATTTTTCTTCTCGATCAATCGGAAGAATACGGCCATCACATTGATCAGCTCCTGAAAAAAGCCAATCCATCCGAGAATTTGTAGCGCCGCCTTGCAGCCCGGCATGTTTTGCGGCCTGCGTGTGGCTTCGGTATTGCGCGCGGCAGACGCCGGCGCGGCGAAAAATTGACCTATGCCCAGAACTCTACAGCCTCCGCCATTCGACGGCATTCTCGTCATTGATAAGCCCGGCGGAAAGACTTCGCACGACGTGGTCGAAGCTGTGCGCCGGCTCGCCGGCTTTCGCGGCATAGGACATTTCGGCACGCTCGACCCGCTCGCCACCGGCGTGCTGGTCCTGGCCCTGGGACGCGCCACGCGCCTCGCGCGTTTTTACGCCGGCCGCCGCAAGCGCTATACCTGCGCCGTGCGCTTTGGCTTCGCGACCGATACTTATGACGCCGATGGCGAGCCGCTCGGCCCCGATGCCGCGCCCGAACTCTCCGCCGAAGCGGTGCAATCTTACGCCGCGCAATTTCTCGGCAAAACTCTGCAGACCCCGCCGTCCTTCTCCGCGAAAAAAATCCACGGGCGTCCGGCGCATGAGCTCGCGCGAAAACACAAGCCCGTGAAGCTCGAGCCCGTCGAAGTGGAAGTCTTCGAATTTCGCCTGACCGGCATTGAAGGATCGCTCGCCAGCTTCGTGGTGGAATGCGGCGCCGGAACTTATATTCGCTCGCTCGCGCACGAGCTCGGAAAACTTCAGGGCAGCGGCGCGCATCTCGCTGGAATCACGCGCACCGCCGTCGGCGAATTCACGCTGGACCAGGCCGTGGGAATCCCCGAACTCGAAGAAGAGGCCAAAGCCGGGCGCCTGATGGACCGCGTGATTTCGCTCGAAAATTTGCTGCCGGAATTGCCCCGCGCCACCGTGCTGCCCATCATCGAAAAGCGCGTTCGCCATGGCGCGAAATTCAATCTTCCCCTGGCGCAAATTCAGCCCGGGCAGGCGACTTCCGCTCAGGGCGCTCCCGCCGAGCTCGATTCGGGCGATTGGAAGCCGGCGCGCCTGCGCGTCTTCAGCCAGCAGGGAAAATTGATTGCGATTGCCGAGCCGGTTGTCCCACGCACCTACCAACCGATAGTCGTCCTCGACGCCACGCCGTAAAACGCTCCGCGCGCTGCTCGCGTTCTTGCCTCGCTACTGTTGGGGAGGTGGAGGTTCCGTCTGCGGCTCGGGCTGCGCCCCAGGTTCGGGCTGCGGTTCCGGCTGCTGTCCAGGTTCCGGTTGTGCAGGAGGCTCCCCTTGTCCGGGAGGCGGGGGTTGAGGTTGAGCCCGAGGCTGGCGTAGCGGGGCTTGCCGCTCGTCGCGCGTGGGGCCCAGCGCGCCCGGACCTTCCGGAGCGCCTCGTCCGGCGTAAACGGTGTGGTCCTTGCGTGCTTCCCGAGCCACGATGTGCGGGGTCACCAGGATCACCAGCTCGGTATCCTCTTTGGACGTATTTACGTCCGCACCGAGCAGCCCTGCGCCGGGCACGCCCCCGAGTGCCGGCACGCCGTTCAGCGAACGCGTGTACTGTGGTTCGCGAAATGCGCCGATGGCGGCCGTCTCATCCTCTTTCACCCGCACGGTCTGATGCAGAGTTTGGCTCGAGATCACCGGAATATTGTTGTAGCTAGACCCGGCCAGGCTGCTGATTTCGAACTCCAGCTGCAGCGTCACTTCGTGGTTCAAATGAATGCGCGGCGTGGCCTTCAACTTTAATCCCACATCTATATACTGCGAGCTCGGAAACTGCGATCCCGCCAGCCCATTTCCAATCGAAAACGTCGTCGAATTCAGGATCACCGAAACCGTATTCGATACGTTGTTGGCCACCGCCAGATCCGCCTGGCCGGTGGCGTCGAATTCGGCCGTCGAGATGGAGTCCGGATTCGTCTGCACCGGCAATTGGAAGAATGAGCCGAAGGTGCCCTCGCCGAGTCCCAGCATGATCGAAACTGCGTTGTCGCCCTGCGCCGCCACGGCCAGGTCCGGAATTCCGTCCACGTTGAAATCGGCGACCGCGATCGAGGTGGGCGTGGTTCCCGCCGGAAAATCCGTTCTCGGCACTGCCGCGGTGCCGAACGTGCCGTCGCCGTTGCCCAGCAGAATCGAAACGTTGTCGCCCGCGTTCGTGGCCGTCGCCACTCCCATATTTGCCGTGGCCAGATCCAGAAGGCTGTCCCCGTTGAAGTCCGCCGTCGCCACATACACCGGCGTCTGGCCCGTGGCATAGGTATGCGGGGTCTGGAACGTTCCATCCCCGTTTCCCAGATAGACGGAGACGGAATTATCCGTCTGGTTCGTCACCGCCACATCCGGATTGCCGTCGCCGTTGAAGTCCCCGATGGCCAGGCCGGTGGGGCCGTGCCCGGTGGGGTAATCGTTCGCATGCGTGAAAGTTCCGTCGCCATTTCCCGTGAACACGGAGATGGTGTTGTCGTTTTGATTGGCGACGATCAGGTCCTGCAGCCCGGTGGGTTTCAGCGCGGAAGCCACCACGAAACTCGGATGATGGCCGGTCGGAACGTTGGCCGCCGCCGTAAAAGTCCCGTCCCCGTTTCCCAGGAGAATCGAAAGCGTGTTGTCCGTCTGGTTGGCCACCGCCAGGTCCACGTTCGTGTTGTTGTTGGCGTCGAAGCTTCCCGTCGCGATGCACACCGGATTCTTGCCCGTGGCCGGCGGAGGTGTGATGGGGTTCTGAAAGGTCCCATCGCCGTTGCCCAGAAAAATCGAAAGCGTGCCGTCCGTGTAATTGGCGGCGATCACGTCCTGGAAATTGTCCGCGTTCACGTCCACGGTGGTCACGAAGTCAGGATTCGTTCCGGTCGGCAGATTGGTGGTGGGAAAATTCACACCGCTCACGCCTGGGACGTTCACTCCCGTCCCGCCCAGGCTCGGAGAATACTGCGCCAGCGATACCGGAACGCGGCTGCCCACGAAAAACGTCGCGGGTTGGCCGTCTTCGGCGCGCAGCAGAATGCGCCGGCCGTGACGCACGAGTGAAAGCATTTCCGAAAAGCTCGCCGCAGCGCCGGGCAGCGTCGCCAGGAAGGTCGTCGCGCCTCCGCCAAAAGCAACCAGCGGCGGTATGAGCCCCCCGACGTTCAGCTGTCCCGAACTGATCAGTGAGGAAATTTCCGTGGGTGTGAGCCCCGCCACCGACGACGGCTGGCCGAAAATCTGCGTGAGGACGGCAATCAATCCCTGCAGTCCCGATTGCGCCTCGGCCACCGCGTTGGGCGGGATGGTGTAAACCTTGGCCGTCTGCGGCGGAGTAACCCCCAGGTTCCGCGCAAACGTGCGGTCCAATTGCAGAACCTCGATCTCCAGCACCATTTCGCCCGCCGGCTTTTCGATGTCTTCGATCACGTCCGAGGCCAGGGCGATCGCTCGCGGCGAGGCCCGCATGGTCAGCGTGCGGCTTCGCTTATCGAGATCGCTGCGCGTGATCCCGGCCACCTCTCGCACCAGCCGCGAGATCTCCGTCATCTGCTCGTCCGTCTCCGTGGCGGAGAAAAGCACCGTGCGCACCACGGAGATGTCGAAATCTTTCCGTTTCTGCGGCGTATCGTCGGCCACAAAAAATAAATGCTTGGTGAGCGGCCGCCAGAATGTCTGCGTCGCCTCGCCCAGAATTCTCACCGCGGTCGCGAAGTCCAGATCGTCGGCATCCACGCGCACCGGCACCGAGCGCATATCCGTGTCGAAAGCCACCTGCACTCCGAATCGCCGGGCCACCTCTTCGTAAGCGTCTTTGGTTCGTCCGTGCAGCCGGAAGTTCTGTTTGCCCGGCAAATGTTCCAGGCGCATTTCGGATGCGAGTTCGGGCTCTGGCGCCGCTGGCTTCGGCTGGCTCGGATCGAGCGCCGCCAGTTCCTTCAGCCGCTCGCGAATCACCTTGTTCGAAGGATCGAGCTCCCGCGCTTGCCGCAGCGTCCGAAGCGCCGCGGGAACCTCGCCCGAAACTGCCTGGCGCTCGGCCAGGTCCAGCTTCTTCTGCACCACCTGGCCGTGGGCCATCGCGCGGTGCAGAGCATATTCGCTGTCATCCGGCGCCCAGTTTGACGCATCGGAATACGCTTCATACGCCGCGTCCCAATCTTCCTGCTTCTCCGCGCGAAGCCCCCGCTTGTACGCTTCCTTGGCTTTCTTCAGGTCAGCCTTCGGGGTCGCGGAACCCGCCCCATTTGCTCGGGTTTTCTTGTCCGATGCTTGCGGCTGTGTCGGGGAACTAGAGGACGAACTCTGCGGGGTTGCACTGGTCTGGCCCAATCCCTTCGGCCCTGCGGCCGCTCGCAACCCAAGCAAACTGCCGCACGCAAAAATCGCCAGCAGCGCCAGGACACCTGCCAAAGAGCGGTAAAATGGCCGATCGTTTCGCCCTGATCCCATAAGTTACTTAGACGCTCGTCCCCGCGCTATCGCGTTGCCGCCGAGCGCGATTTCCTAGCAGCTATTGTACAGGGAATGAGCGGGATAGGCCGTTGCGCGCCTCTGGATTTGCTTGCTATTCCGCATCTGCCGCGATAAACTCAAAGTTCCAGTTGAAACCGATTTTCAACTGGCATTCTATGCTATCGGCTCTTCTAGTCGCTCTTCGGGAAGGCGTCGAGGCCGCTCTCGTCGTCGGCATCGTTCTCGTCTATCTCAACCGTACCGGCCGCCGCGCCCTCGCGGGTTACGTCTGGGGCGGAGTCCTTCTAGCCTCGCTCTCAAGTGTCCTCGCCGCCATCCTGCTGCAGCGCTGGCAGGTCAGCGAGGACGGCTTCGAAGGCCTGCTCATGCTCGCCGCCGCCGCCCTCGTGGTCACAATGATTATCTGGATGAACCGCGTGGCGCGCCACCTGAAAAAAGAAATCGAGCAGCGCGTCGAAATTTACGCCCAGCAATCCAATCGCGCCGCAGGCTGGGGCATTGGCTTTTTTGTCTTCCTCATGGTTTTGCGCGAAGGCGCCGAGCTCGTGCTCATCCTGCGCGCCGTGGAGCTCTCCAGCGCCGGCGTACAAGTCTGGATCGGCACGGTCCTTGGCATCGCCATCGCCGTCGCCGTAGGCCTCTTCTTCTTCCAGGGCACCCTCCGAATCCCGCTGCACCGTTTCTTCAAGGCCACCTCCGCCATCCTGATGGTCGTCGCCTTTCAGCTCGGGCTGACCGGCGTCCACGAATTGAGCGAGGCCATGTGGCTTCCCTCGAGCAAGCGCGAGATGTCCACCATCGGCCCCATCGTGCGCAACGAAGTATTTTTCTTCGTATTGATTCTGGGCGCGGCCGCGCTGGTCGTCCTGCGCGAATGGTTCAGCGCCCGTAAGCCTCCCGCGGAGGAAGCCGCGAACTCCGCTGACCGCCGCATGCGCGAATGGCAATTTCGCCGCCAGCGCCGCTGGAGTTTCGCCGCCGCCGTCCTCTGCGTCCTCGTCGTCCTCTCGTTTGCAGCTGACTATGTGTATGCGCGCGCCGCGGCTGCGCCCATACCGGCAAAAACGCTGGTGGCCGAGAACGGCCGGGTCCGCGTCCCGCTCTCCCAGCTCACGGATTCGAGCTTGCACTATTACACCGCGGACGTGGACGGCTCCGTGATCCGCTTTCTCGTCATCCACCGGCAGAACGGCGATTTCGCCACCGCCCTCGACGCCTGCCAGATTTGCGGCGCCTCCGGCTATCGCCAGGAAGGCCAGAACGTCATCTGCCGGAATTGCGGTGCGGCTATTTACATTCCTTCGATCGGCCAATCAGGCGGTTGCAATCCCATCGCCGTGACGTCGCGCGTGGAAGGGGGAGAAGTGATTGTGGACCTTTCGGCGCTGGCCGATGCCGCCGCGAAGATTCACTCCTGACCCATGTTCGCCCGCCTGGTACGGGAATCCTTCGTTCGTAATCCGCGCCGCAAAATTCTCACCGCGGCCGCTCTGGTCGTGGGCATGGCCGTGGCCACTTCCACGCTGACCATCGCGCTCGAAGTCGGCGATCGTTTGGCGCGCGAATTCCGCAGCCTGGGCGCGAACTTGCTCGTCACTCCGCAAGCCGATACTCTTCCGGTCGAAATCGGCGGCGTGGATTATCGCCCCGTGAATGAAGGCGCCTACCTGAAAGAAGCCGACCTCGGCAAACTGAAAATGATTTTCTGGCGCCACAATATTCTCGGCTTCACCCCGTTCCTCGATGTCCCGGCGTACTATTCCGGGATTGATCCACAACGCTCCACGAACCTTGGCAGTCTCGAAGCCAGGACGAATGTCACGTTGGTTGGAACCTGGTTTCAGCATGAAGTTCCGGTGCCGGATGGAACAAAGTTTACGACCGGCTTGAGCGCTACCAATCCGTCGTGGCAGATACAAGGACGTTGGTTCGCGGATGGCACAAACGAATGTGTCGTCGGCGCGAGCCTTGCCTCGAAATATCCCCAGAAATTCGCCATCGGGAAAACGGTCGATCTGACCAACAGCGAAATTTCCAGTGTTCTCTTTCCGGTCACTGTGACCGGCATCGTGGCTTCGGGAGGTACTGAAGATAAAGTCATACTGGTTCCGCTCTCCTTCGCCCAACAATTCGCCGGCCATCCGGGCCAATTCCGCCAGCTCTTCGTCAGCGCTCTCACCAAACCCGCCGACGCCTTCTCCGAACGCGATCCGCTCAAGATGACCCCCACGGAATACGATCGCTGGTTCTGCTCGCCTTACATTTCCTCCATCAGCTCTCAGATCAAGACCGCCTTCCCGGACACGGACGTGCGCACCATTCGCCGCGTCGCCGACACCGAGGGCCGCATCCTCTCGCATGTGGGCACTCTGCTTTGGATCGTCACCCTGGCAGCGCTCGGCGCGGCCGCCCTGGCCGTCGCGGCCACTTCGGCCGCCACCGTCCTCGAACGCCGCTCCGAAATTGGCGTGATGAAAGCTCTCGGCGCAACGAATGCGCTCGTCACCAGTATCTTTCTCGCCGAGCAATTGATGCTCGCCGTCGCCGGCGGAGCCATTGGATTTATCGTGGGCGCGGGCCTCGCGCGAACCTTGGGCTCGAGCGTCTTCGGCACGCCCGCTGCTCCGCGATTGATTCTGCTTCCCGTGGTTCTCGGCCTCGCGGCCGTCGTGGCCTTCGCCGGAAGTTTGATTCCACTCCGTCGCGCGGCGCATTTCGATCCTGCGCCCATTCTGCGGGGCGAGTAATGTTCTGGCGCCTGCTGTGGAAACTTTTGCGCGGGAGCCGCGGCCGGCTCGCCGTCGCCATTCTGGCCCTGGTCAGCGGCGCCATGGTGATTTCCGCGCTGCTCAATCTCGAGCTCGATGTCGAACGCAAGCTCACCCAGGAATTTCGCATGCTCGGCGCGAACCTGGTGATTTCTCCTGCTCAGGACGGACAAACGCAAATGCCCGGCGCCGCTTCCTCCGCGCTTATGAACGAAAAAGATGTACTGCCGGCAATCCAGAACCTGAACGACCCGGCCGTCGTGGGTGCCGCGCCGTTTCTCTACATCGTCGAGCGCGCCGGAAAAATCCCGGTCGTTGTCGCCGGAACCAAGCTCGAAGAACTCCCCAAGCTCGAGCCCGCCTGGAAGATCGAGGGCCAGTGGACGCCGGCTCCCGTCGATCAGCCCCCGGCCGTAGTCGGACGCAACGTCGCCCGCCAGCTCCATCTTTCTCTCGGCAGCCAACTCCCCTTGGCCTACTTGGACCGAGGCTCCGAGTTCAATGTCGCCGGGATCCTCGATGCGGGTGGCGCCGAAGACAACCAGATCTTCGTGGATTTGGCCCAGGCCCAAAAACTCGCGGGACTCCCCGGCCAGATTGGCCTGGTGCAGTTGAGCGTCACCGGAACGCCAAAAATTATTGCGGATTATGCCGCGCGGCTTGCCGCTTCGCTTCCATCCTGCGATGTGCGGCCCATCCGCCAGGTGACCCAAGCGGAGGGCGAGCTCCTCAATCGCATCCGCCTGCTCATTGTTGCTATGGTGGTGCTGATCCTCGTGCTCACGGCCTTGTGCGTCCTCGCCACCATGGCCGCGCTGGCCATGGAACGCCGCGAAGACGTGGGCCTGATGAAAGCGCTGGGCGGCTCGATTTCCCGCGTTGTTGGATTATTTATGGCCGAGGTGGGCGTGCTCGGCGCGGCCGGCGGAATTATCGGAACGATCCTGGGCCTGGCGCTATCGCACTGGATGGGCCAGCGCGTCTTTGGCGCTGCGATTTCGCCGCGCTGGGAAATTTTTCCGCTCACCATCGCGCTGATGATCGCCGTGGCTCTGGCCGGAGCCCTGCCGTTGCGGCTTTTGGGAAAAGTGAAGCCCGCAGTAATTTTTAGAGGGGAATAGTGGCGCCGCTCGTACAAGTCGAAGGCTTGAGCAAGCAATACGGCAGCGTCCGCGCTCTCGCCGGTGTGTCCTTCAGCGTCGAGGCCGGGGAATGGATCGCTATCATGGGGCCGTCCGGCTCGGGAAAGACCACCCTCATCAATATTCTCGGCGGCCTGGACACGGCCAGCGCCGGACAGGCCGTCGTGGACGGTACCGACGTCGCGCGGCTCAACGAATCCGGGCTCACGCGTTTCCGCGCGGAAAAAGTCGGCTTCGTCTTCCAGCAATTCCACCTCGTCCCCTACCTCACCGCGGTCGAAAACGTGATGCTGGCGCAATACTTTCACAGCACCACCGACGAAAAAGAAGCGCGCGAAGCGCTCGAGCGCGTCGGCTTGGGCGATCGCATCGAGCACCTGCCCGGAGAGCTTTCCGGCGGCGAGCAACAGCGCGTAGCCGTGGCCCGCGCCCTGATCAATCATCCCAAGCTCATACTCGCCGACGAGCCCACCGGAAATCTCGACGAAGCCAACGAAGCCACCGTGATCCAGCTTTTCCGCGAACTCCACGCCCAGGGCCACACCATTCTCATGGTCACGCATGACCCCTCCATCGCGCGCCTCGCCGATCGCCGCATCGAATTCGCACACGGCCGCCTCACGCATATCACCCAGTCCCTCAGCGTCGAACCCGCCTGAATCCTCGCGTCAGTCGTGTTTTATTCCGAGCTCGAGGAATAAAAAGCTGAGTATGTCCGTATTCTCTTCGATTTGTTTGGTAAGGGGACGCCCGCCGGAATGTCCGGATTTCGTATCGTACAGCAAAAGGATCGGACGATCCGACGCCGTGGCCGCTTGCAGCCGCGCGGCCATCTTGCGCGCGTGTAGCGGGGCCACGCGCGTGTCGCCGTCACCCGTGACGAAAAGCACCGCCGGATATTTCACATCCTGCTTAACGTTGTGATACGGAGAATACGCGTAGAGATATTTAAACTGCGCGGCATCGTCGGCTGAGCCATATTCCGCAATCCAGAATGGCCCTTCCTCGAACTTGTGATACCGCAGCATGTCCAGCAGCGGATAGCTGCAAACAACCGCTTGAAACAGCTCTGGCTTTTGTGTGAGCGCGGCGCCCACCAGGAGTCCGCCGTTGCTGCCGCCTTCGATGGCGAGCTTTTTCGAGCTTGTGTAGCCCTTGGCGATCAGCCACTCCGCCGCGGATTCAAAATCGTCAAACACCGTCTGCTTCTTCGCCATCATCCCGGCACGATGCCACGCTTCGCCGAACTCGCCGCCCCCGCGCAGGTTCGGCTGCGCGAAGATGCCGCCGGCGTCCGCCCACACGATTGCCGAAGAGGAGAAGCCGGGCGTGAGGTTTACGTCAAATCCGCCGTAGCCGGTCAGCAGAACGGGATGTGCCACATCTCGCGCCAAACCCTTCTTGTAAACCAAAAACATGGGCACGCGCGTCTTGTCCTTGGATTCGTACCAGACTTGTTCCACCGTGTAGGCGCTGGTGTCGAGCGGTACCTGGGGACTTGCCCACGTCTCCATCTTTCCGTCTTTCACATCGTAGCGATAGACGCCGGCTGGAATATTGAATGATTGGAAATTGACGAAGACGTTTTCTTCTTCCCATCCGCCAATAGAACTCGCCACCGCGCCAAGCGCCGGGAGGGCTACCTCACCGTCAGATTTTCCATTCGTTTCGAATATCTTCAATTGTGAAGTGGCGTTGTGCACGTACTGCACAAGAATTTTCCCGCCCACCAGGCTGACGTTTTCTATTGCCGCGTCGCTTTCGGGGATGATCTCCTTCCAGAATTCGCGCGTGGGGTGCCGCAAATCGGCCCGGAACACATGCCAGTTGGGAGCTTTCCAATTTGTATAAACGTAAAGCGCGCCGCCCTCGATGTCCCCCTGAAAGACTGAAGGCACACCATTGACGATGGGCTTGATAGGCCCTCCGCGTTGCAAATCTTGAAAATAGAGATCGGCTTCCGTGCTGCCGGTGCCGTATGCGAGCCCAATCAATAGATAGCGGCCGTCTTCGGACAAACTCACTCCAATAGCCATGTCTCGGCCATAGCCTTTTCCAAAGATTTCCTTATCGGCCGTCAGAGGCGTACCCATCACATGGTGGTAAGCAAGAGGCCCCTCGGGCTGCATGAGCGAATAATAAAGACCTCGGTTATCCGGTTGCAGTGCGATTCCCTCGTACAGTGCTTTCGGGAGCTGCTCGGGCAATTCCGTGTGGGTTTTTGTGTCGAGGAAATGAATGGTCACTTCGTCTTGCCCGCCTGCGCGAACACCGTAAGCCACCACACTCGCGTCATGCGAGACGTCCATCAGTGTCACGCTCGTGGAATGGTCCGCGCTCAGCGAATGCGGATCAACCAGCACTTCGTCGTTGCCCTGCAGGCCGTGGCGCTGGTAGATGACGAACAAATCCTGGTCCTTGCCGCGTTTGGAAAAGAAAA
>Ga0302324_100010869_pt1 | contig 18768 bp, 13 predicted proteins | sample Palsa_T0_1_FD_201949 | JGI IMG/M metagenome (GOLD analysis project Ga0302324, IMG submission 201949) | Peat permafrost microbial communities from Stordalen Mire near Abisko, Sweden - Palsa_T0_1 | ecosystem: Environmental > Terrestrial > Soil > Palsa > Peat permafrost | place: Sweden: Abisko...
TATTCCGCACGTTACGCAGTTCGACAGCGCCGACATCACGGAGCTTGAGGACGTGCGCGCCAAGCTCAAACAGAAGGCCCTGAATGAAGGCGTGCAGTTATCGGTTCTTGCCTTTGTGGTGCGCGCCTGCGTGCGCGCGCTGCAGGAGTATCCGCAGGTCAATGCCTCGCTCGACCCCGCGGGCGAGAACCTGATTCTCAAGAGGTACATCAACATTGGAATCGCCACCGACACGCGCAACGGACTGCTGGTGCCCGTCATGAAGGGCGTGGAGCATCGCGATGTCTATGAAATTGCCCGTGAGCTTGCGCAGCTTGCCGCCAAGGCGCGCGCGGGCAAGCTGACGGCGGCCGAAATGCAGGGCGGCTCGTTCACGATCTCGAGCTTGGGCAGAATCGGCGGCACCGGCTTCACGCCCATCATCAACGCGCCCGAGGTCGCCATTCTCGGCCTGTCGCGCACTCTTACGCAGCCGGTGTATCAGGACAACACGCTCGTGCCGCGCGTCATGCTGCCGCTGTCGCTGTCCTACGATCATCGGGCCATCGATGGCGCGACCGCGGGCCGGTTCACCACCTTTCTTGCCGCGAGGCTCGTCGACACCCGCGCGCTTCTCGAAGCCGTGCCGTGAGTCGCCGCGACCTCGTCGTTCCAGATCTGGGCGACTTCAAAGATGTCCCGATCATTGACGTTCTCGTCAAGGTCGGCGACACCATTGAAGTGGACGCGCCGCTCATCACGCTGGAGACCGAGAAGGCCTCCATGGATGTGCCCGCGGCCGCGGCCGGCCAGATCGCCGAACTGCTGGTGAAGCGCGGCGATAAGGTCTCCTCTGGCAGTCTCATTGCGCGGGTGGACAGCGCTGGCGAAGCGCCATCCCGCACGGCGCCAGCCAGCGCGGCGCCTGCTGAGGAGAAGCGCTCATCATCCGCGCCGGCAGCGCCAGCGAGCAGCAACGCTGACCCCAAGCAAACGTCCCAGGCGGCGCCCGGGATTGTCCAGGAAGGCGACGCCGACCGGGCAACGCAACTTCTTGTACTCGGCTCCGGACCCGCCGGCTACACGGCGGCGTTTCGCGCCGCGGATCTGGGATTGAAGGTTACGCTCATCGAGCGCTCGAACACGCTGGGCGGAGTCTGCCTCAATGTGGGCTGCATTCCTTCGAAGACTCTGCTGCACGCTGCGAAGGTCATCGAGGATGCCGATGCGATGAGCGCGCACGGCATTACCTTTGCCGCGCCGGCAATTGATTTGTCACGCTTGCGTGCGTGGAAGACGTCGGTCGTGAAGAAGCTCACCGGCGGCCTGCAGGTTCTGGCGAGGCAGCGCAAGGTGGAAGTGGTTACAGGCGTTGGTCGATTCGTAAGTCCACACGTGATTGAGGTCAAGGGCGCGGGCGCGCCGCTGCGCATCCGCTTCGAACAGTGCATCATCGCTGCCGGATCTGAGGCAAGCCGCCTGCCGGGCCTGCCGGATGATCCGCGCATCATGGACTCAACCGGCGCCCTCGAGCTGCCGCAGTCCACCGGGCGGCTGCTCATTATCGGCGGCGGCATCATCGGGCTTGAGATGGCGTGCGTCTACGCGGCCCTCGGCAGTCGTGTCAGCGTCGTTGAGCTTTTGCCGCAGCTCATGGCGGGCTGTGATGCTGATCTCGTGCGACCTTTGGAAAAGCGCATCCGCGCACGCTACGAGCAGATTCTTACCGGCACCAAAGTGGCACGCGTGGAGGCGCTGCCGCAGGGCCTGGAGGTTACGTTCGCGGGCGAGAAGGCGCCGGCGCCGCAGATCTTTGATCGCGTGCTGGTGGCAGTGGGACGTGTGCCAAACGGTGCGGCCATCGGCGCCGATGCGGCCGGGATCAACGTCGGCGCGCGCGGCTTCATTCCGATTGACCGTCAATTGCGCACTAACGTGCCGCACATCTTTGCCGTAGGCGATATCGCGCGTCCCCCGATGCTCGCGCACAAAGGCAGTCACGAAGGCAAGACCGCGGCAGAGGTGGCCGCGGGCCACAAAACATCCTTCGATGCCCGCGTAATTCCTTCCGTCGCCTACACGGATCCGGAGGTCGCCTGGGTCGGGCTGACCGAAATCGAGGCGAAGGAAAAGGGCATTGACTTTACCAAGGGCGTGTTTCCGTGGATGGCGAACGGCCGCTCGCTCTCACTCGGCCGCGACGAGGGCTTCACGAAGCTTCTGTTCGATCCCCAAACTCACCGCATATTGGGTGGCGGCATAGTCGGCACGAACGCCGGTGAGCTCATCAGCGAAGTCGCACTCGCCATCGAAATGGGTGCCGATGCGGCCGATATCGGGCTCACCGTGCATCCGCACCCGACGCTTTCGGAAACCGTGGCCTTCGCCGCGGAAGCGGTCGACGGCACGCTCACCGATCTCTACATTCCGCGCAAGTAGCCGCCGTGGGGTCGGCGGTTATTCGGCGTGGCCCTGCATCAGCTCTTCAATGACCTTGACCGGCGCGTTGCCATAGCTCAAAAACTGCTCGTGGAAGCGCTGCAGGTCGAAGTGGCCCGGCTGTTCTTTCTTTAGCCGCTCGCGAAAATCGTAGATCGCCGAGTAGCCTGCGAAGTAGCTCGTGAGCTGCACGCTCGAAACCGAGACCCGGCGCCATTTCTGGCGGGCTTCCTCCTCGGATTGAAAGGCCTCACGGACCAGCAATTCTTTGGCGTCCGCCTCGCTCATGTTGAGCACGTGCACGCCATAGTCGAGGATGGTGTTGCACACGGTGCGCAGGTTCCATTTGGAGTACATGAGCCACTGCTCCGCCGTGTCACCTCCATAGCCTGACTCGAGCATCATGCGCTCGCCGTACACCGCCCATCCCTCGACCATGGCGCCGTTGCCGAAGAGCGTCTTGAGCAGGCTCGGCGATTTGTTGGCGTAGACGAGCTGTACGTAGTGACCCGGGACGGCTTCGTGGATCACGAGGATGGGCAATATCCAGCGGTTGTATTCGCGCAGCAGGCTGTCGGCACGCTCGGCGCTCAAGTCATCAAGCGGCAGGACGTTGAAATACGAGCGGGCGCCGGCGTCGTAAGGTCCGGGAGCATCGAGGCTTGCGACGAAGACGCCCTGTTTGTACTTGGGGGTGAGGCGCACTTCGAGGGGCTTTGCCGTATCGAGCGTCAGGAGACGGTGGTCTGTAATCCACTGCTCGAGTGCAGGAATCGTGCGCGAGACTTCTTTGAAGAACTCGTCGCGCGCGACATGCTGCTCCGACATCCTGTTGATCAGTGCGCCGATGCGCTCGGAGCGATCCGCCGGCAGCGCGGTATTCGGAAAATATTTGGGCCAAAGTTCGATCGTCAATACATCCATACGCTCGAGCAGGCGTTGCTTCTCCTGCTGCGCGCGCTCGTAAAGCGCCGCTGCGGTGCTGCCCGAGGCGATGTCAATCGCAAACTTGGCCTCATAGAGGTCGCGCCCGATACGGAAGGATCGGGGCGTACCGGTGGCAAGATGCTGATCTTCATCCTTCAGCCACGCGATGTAGTCGTTGATGGCGGCGCGTGCGTCGGCGATGCGCTTCGAAAAAAGTGCGCGTTCCGACGCGCTCAGCTTTGCGCTCGCAACCTGCTGCTCAAGGCCTGTGCCGAGAACCTCGAGCGCCCCGGAGCTTTGTTCGATTGCCAGCTGCGTGTGCTCGCGCGTCGGATTTTTGACGCTGGACTTGGCGGCTGCGTAGTACGCCGGAACGTTGCCAAGGCGTGCCAGTATGCCGCGCAGTCGAGTCTCGAGCGGTGCGTATTCGGTAGTGGCGAGCAGGGCGAAGGCATCGGCGACGTTGTAGAACGAGGGATCCCATTGCCAGTCACAAAAATCCGTGAGGTACCATACCTCGCCCGCCAATTGGTTCTCAAGCACGGCGCGGTCGGAGCGCGTTTCAGAGTCGAGCGCGCTGGGCTCGAACTTCCTGAGTTTTGCCAGCGATGCACGCAGGAAGCGCAAGCGTGCCGTGCGATTTGCTTCATTGGGAACCGTCAGAAGCCCGGCGACTTGGTAGTAGCCCGCGGCGATCGCATCGCTCGGGTGCAAATGCCAGTATTGATCAAGAAATGCCGAGCCAAACTCGCGTTTGAACGCGGCGCTGGCATCGGGCGAGGCCGTGGCGGCGGCTGCGCGCGCGGCGCATCCGACGCCAATGGCCAAGCCGAGACACACCGCTGCGACGCCGGGAATCCATGCGGCGCAAGCAATTCCTGATTTTTCGTTCACGGTAATGATCAGTCCTGTAACTTTAGTTTGCTCAAGAGCGCGTGGAAGCGTGGATCGGGCCTTAGAACCTTAAGCAGCGGATCCACTTTGATGAGTGTCAGGCCGCCGTCGTGCTGCACATAAGCGCGATCCAGCCATCCAAACGCCTGATCTTTATTGCCAAACCAAGCGTAAACTTCCGCGATCTGGTAAGCGCCTTCGGTCGCGTTCTTTGCCAGGATCTCATCGAGCCACTTCTGTGATTCCTTTGCGTGACCCAGATCGTGTTCGGCGAGCGCGCTAACCTGATGTTGAAATAATTCGACGGTGGAGCCCCGCGCCAACGATAGGGCCATTGCCGGCTTCTTGAGCAGCAGATAGTCGTAACTCAGGAACGCCGCGGTGTTTGACTGCTCTGGAGCAATTTCAAGCGAGCGCTGAAACGAAGGGACGGCGGCGTCATAGTCGCCGCGCATGTACTGCAGGGCGCCGAGCCTGCGCCAGGCGTGGCTGTTGAGCGGATCCGCTTTCACTACCTTTTCAGCAAGCGGCATGGCTTCCTCGAGCCGGCCCAGGGGCATGAGTACTGACGATGCATACTGTTCGATCACATTACTGTTTTCGGGTTCCAGCGCGAGCGCGCGCTTGAAATCTTCCCCCGCCCCTTGGAAATCCCAATTGCCCCAGACTCGGATGAAACCGCGCTCGCTATAACCCGCGGCGAGATCAGGTCCCAGCGCAATCGCCTTGTTGGCCACATCCTCTCCCTTGCGTCGTTCGGCCACGAGTTCCGCGACGCTCGCGGTGGAGCCTTCGGCGCCCAGGAAAATCGCATCGGCAAGCGCTGCCCAGGCCTGCACATAGCCCGGGTCCAGCTCCACGGCCTTCCTGAGCGGCTCGATGGCCGTGTGAGCCGCGGCCCAGTTTTCACCGCCGGACAGCAGATGGCGACCGATGAGGTACTGGTTGTAGGCCTCCGGATTCGAGGTCTGACGATCCGCTACGACGGGCGCTGCGAGCAGTTTGAGCTTAAGCGCGCCGACTACCGCCGTCGCGATCTCATCCTGAACCTTGAACACATCATCGAGCTTGCGGTCGTAGGTCTCCGACCACAGGTGATAGCCGTTGTCGGCGCGGATGAGCTGCGCCGTCACGCGCAAATGGTCGCCGGACTTGCGGACGCTGCCTTCGAGGACATGCGCAACCAGGAGCTTCTTCGCAATCGTCGGTATGTCCTCCGGCCTATTTTTGAAATAGAAAGACGAAGTTCGCGCTGGCACGTGCAGTTGCGGAATCTTTGTCAGAAGGTCGATCAGCTCTTCCGAGAGTCCGTCGGAGAAGTACTCCTGGTCCTTCTTTTCGCTCATATCCGTAAAGGGCAGCACGGCAATCGAATCTTCCGAAACGACCGTGGACGTTGCGGTTGGCGCGAGCAGCGCTCCCGTGCGCGTTGGCAGCCAGAACTTGTCGGCGAGCACGAAGAGAAGGCCCGCAGCGAGAATTGCGATCGCTGCAATGAGTATCCGGCGCGTGCGCGTCGCAACGGCCGCACCCGCAGCCTGGGATTGCGCAGCGCCGGCCGCTGCGCGCGCGCTATCTTCGGCTTTGCGTGAAGGCGGCGGCGCGTCCGTCGACGCCAGCAGTTGCTGCAAGGCGTCGATCAGGCGCGGCATGACCGTCACCACCGCGCTCGCCTCGGCATCGATCCACTGCGATTCGCTCAGGAAGTACTCGAAGGCGGGGGTTAGAGGAGCAGCGTCAATTCGCAGCGCCACGATAGGGCGGCGTTTGGATGAGCTGCGCTCGATCTCCTTGCCGACATGGGGTGAGGCCACGGCATTCTCGGAAAGCACCAGCACGACAACTTTGGCATTACTGATCGCGCGCACGATCGCGTCGGCGTAGAGCGTGCCAGGCATGACATCTCGGGGCGCAATCCAGCAGCGCAGGCCCGCACGTTCCAGCGCAGCACACACCTGCTCTGCGATCGCAGTATCCGCCGAGGCGTGACTGACGAACACGTGCCCCACGGGATCACTCGGCGGAGCGCCTTCGACCACCTTGGGCGTGTTGGGGGAACTGCCCGTCGAGCCGTCGTCAGTCATTGGTGCGCTGTGTCAGAAGATGCGCGATGTTGGGTGATCCGCGCCGCCTTGGCAACCCAAGGGTTTCGCAGTGCTCCGGCCGCGGATCGAGCGGATCGCGCACTGAAGTATCAGAATCCCTAATGCGTCGCCGCGGCGGTGTGGATCATCGCCTTGATGTCTTGCCGATTGCTCGGCGCGTCGATGAACCCGCGGCTCTTGTCAACCGTCACGGCAAATTCCGGCAATCTTGCAGGTGGCAATGACCGACGCCGCCCACGCCAAACAAGCGCCCGTGAGCGCGATCCTTCGCAGCATTTTCATTGCTCCCCCAAAGATCAGGCATGGCCCACGGCACGATAAATCCGCTTGAGGGACGGCGCCCGGTTTTTCTTCGTTGGCGCCAGTTGCAGTTGCGAGGTGCAATCTCCTTAAACAATTGTTGTCAGCGGGCACGAGCGGGTGGCACCGCCCGCCGTCGCGATCCCAGGGCCGCACGGCGCGCATCGACCCTGCGCGCCTTGGGTGGCGGAGTCTTGTGGGGGTATTCGCACAGATCTTCGATGATGCAGTGCGGACAATCAGGCTTGCGCGCCGTGCACACGTAGCGCCCATGCAGAATCAGCCAATGATGCGCATCCTTGCGATACTCCGCAGGAGTATTGACGAGCAGCGCCTCTTCAACTTCGCGCGGCGTTTTGCCGGGTGCGAGGCCGGTGCGATTGGCGACGCGAAAAACATGCGTATCGACCGCGATCGTGGATTCGCCAAATACCATATTGAGAATGATGTTTGCTGTCTTGCGCCCCACGCCCGGAAGCGCCTCGAGCGCTGCCCGGTCATGCGGGATTTTGCCCTTGTGCAGCTGCAGGATTTGCTGGGCGAGAGCGACCAGGTTCTTGGACTTCATGTTGTAAAGACCGACGCTTTTCAGGTATGGCCGCACGCCATCGACGCCGAGCGCCAAGATCGCCTGGGGCGTATTGGCCACCGCAAAGAGCTCTCGCGTCGCTGCATTCACACTGCGATCGGTGGTGTGCGCCGAGAGCATCACCGCGACCAGGAGCTCGAAGGGCGAGGAGTGCAGGAGTTCCGTGGTCGGATGCGGGTTGGCGGCCTGCAGGCGCCGGAAAATTGCTCTACGGCGCGCGAGCTGCATGCTTGGCTGCCGCCAGGAGCGCGGCCTGCGCGGCCGCGAGACGCGCGAGACGCGCACTGTGCGCCGAGAATCGCTCGCGATTGTGTGCCGGCTCGGGCGCGGCGCCCGCGTGGGTTAGGGTGCTGCGCGGAACCATCACAATGCAGTCCACGGGACAGGGTGCAAGGCACAGCTCGCAGCCCGTGCAAAGCTGCGTGACTACCGTGTGCAGGAGCTGCTTTGCGCCGACGATGGCATCGACCGGGCAAGGGGCAAGGCATTTGACACACCCAATGCATCGCGCCTCGTCGATTTGCGCGACGAGCGGCGGGCCTTCGATTCCGTTTGCCGGATTGAGCGACAACACCTCGCGGCCGAGCGCCGCGGCGAGTCGCGCGATCGTGGCGGCGCCACCGGGCGGGCACTGGTTAATCGGGGCATTGCCGTGCGCGATCGCCTCTGCATAGGGGCTGCAGCCCGCAAAGCCGCAGCGCGTGCACTGGGTCTGCGGTAGCAACGCATCGATGTCCGCGGCGTTCATTTCACCTTCATGCCAGGCTCGGCCCCGGTATCGGGTGCGAGCAGGAATATTCCCGGCGTCTCCCCTGAGGCGGCGAGGATCATGCCCTCGGAGAGCCCAAACTTCATCTTGCGCGGCGCAAGATTGGCGACGACCACTGCGAGGCGCCCGACGAGGGCTGCGGGTGAGTAGGCGGACTTGATGCCGGCGAAAACCTGCCGCGTGCCGAGCGCGCCGATGTCGAGCGTGAGCCGCAGGAGCTTGTCCGCGCCCTCGACATAGTCGGCGGCACTGATGCGCGCGACCCGCAAATCGAGTTTCGCGAAGTCGTCAATCGAGATGGTCCCGGTGGTGCCCGCCGGCGCGGCGGGAGCGGCTGTTGCGGCAGGCGGCGGCGTCGCGGTGGTCACGGTAGCGCTTTCCTTATCGGTATTGAAGAGTGCGTCGAGCTGCTTAGTCTCGACGCGGGTCATGAGGTGCTCGTAGGGGCGTGCATGTTGCGGTAGCAACGCGGCATCTGCCCAGTTGAGCGGCCGCCCAAGCCCGAAGAACTCGCGCGCGACCCGTGCCGTCAGCGCCGGCAGCACCGGTGCGAGGAGCACGCTCAGGGTCTTGAAACCGAAGAGCGCGCGCGAGCATACATCCTGCAGCTCGGGCAGCTTCGCTGGATCTTTCGCCAGCACCCAGGGCTGTCGGGCATCAAATGCCTGGTTGATGGAGTCGGCTAGCGCCATGATCTCGCGCATTGCCCGTGCGCTGTCGCGCGCCTCATAGCACGCCTGCACGCGTTCGGCCGTTGCGCGCGCAGCCGCCAGAAGCGTCGTCGTCTCGCCGGCATAACGCAGCGTGCCATTGAAGTGCTGGGTGATGAAGCGCGCCGCGCGGCTTGCGATATTGACGTACTTGCCGATGAGATCGCTATTGACGCGAGCGATGAAGTCATCGGGGCTGAAGTCGATGTCCTCGACGTTGCCGTTCAGTTTGGCGGCGAAATAGTAACGCAACCACTCCGGATTCATGCCGATCTCAAGGTAGCGCAGTGGGCTGATGCCGGTGCCGCGTGATTTCGACATCTTCTGTGCTGAGATCGTGACGAAGCCGTGCACGAACACGTGCTCGGGAACCTTGTAAGGGGCGCCGGCGAACTTGAGCATCGCCGGCCAGAAGAGTGTGTGAAAGTAGATGATGTCCTTGCCGATGAAATGGATCTGCTCAGTATCGGCGGCGCCTAAGAAATCGCGAAAACTGCGCGACTCGCCGTTCGCTCGCGCCTTGCCGGTGTCGAAGTAATTCTTGAGCGCCGCGAGATAACCGATCGGCGCATCGAGCCACACGTAGAAATACTTGCCGGGAGCATCGGGGATGGGGATGCCGAAGTAGGGCGCATCGCGCGAGATGTCCCAGTCACTCAGAGCCTTATCGCCGCTGCCATCGAGCCATTCCTTGGCCTTGTTTGCCACCTGCGGCTGCAGCCGTCCGGGATCATCGAGCCAGCTGCGCAGGAATTCCACGCATCGGGCATCGGAGAGCCGGAAAAAAAGATGATCGGACGTGCGCAGCACCGGTACGGCCCCGGTGAGCGTCGAGCGCGGATTGATGAGATCGGTCGGCGCATTGACGATACTGCACGCCTCGCAGGCATCGGCGTACTGGCCCTGCGTGTGACAGTTCGGGCACTCGCCCTGCACGTAGCGATCGGCGAGGAACATGCCCTTGAGGGGGTCATAGAATTGTTCGACGGGCTTGGAATAGATGAGCCCCGCGAGCTTTAAGCGCGCGTAGATGTCCTGCGAGAGCTCGACGTTCTCGGGCGCATCGGTGCTGCCCCAGTTGTCGAAGGCGAGCTCAAAGCCCTTGAGGTAACGCGGCCGCTCGGCGGCGACTCGCGCAATGAGCTCCTGGGGGCTGATGCCCTCGGCCTCCGCCTTCAACATGATGGGCGCGCCGTGCGCATCGTCGGCGCAGATGAAATGCACCTCATTGCCCTGCATGCGCTGGAAGCGCACCCAGATGTCCGCCTGGATGTACTCCATGATATGGCCGATGTGAAACGAGCCGTTGGCGTACGGCAGGGCAGTCGTGACGAAGATCTTGCGGGCCATCGCGCTAGTTTAGCGCAGGCGGCGTGTTAGCCCTGATCCTTTCCCGGCTCGAATTTGACCTTGTTGATGCCCTTCTTGTAGGCCTCTTTGCCCGTGATCTGGCGCTGATCAAGGAGTGCCTGGATGGCGCTATCCATCGTGCGCATGCCGAATTGGGCGCCCGACTGCATGGTGTTCTCGAGTTGGTCGAGCTTGCCCTGGCGGATGAGGTTGGATGCTGCGGGAGTGTTGACGAGGATCTCGAGCGCGGCGACGCGGCCTTGCTTGTCGGAGCGCTGCAGGAGCTGCTGAGACACAACGCCACGCAGCGATGTGGACAACATCGTGCGCACGTGCGACTGCTTGTCGGAGGGGAATGCGTTCACCAGGCGGTCAACCGTCTGCGCGGCGCCGTTCGTGTGCAGAGTGCCCATGACGAGGATACCCATTTCGGCGGCGGTCACGGCGATGCTCATCGTCTCGTGATCGCGCAATTCGCCGACCAGGATTACGTCGGGATCCTCGCGCAAGGCCGAGTGCAGCGCGTCGGCGAAGCTTGCGCTGTGCACGCCGATCTCGCGCTGACTGATGAGACAGCTTTTCCTCATGTGCACAAACTCAATCGGATCCTCGATTGTGAGGATATGGCCCTTCATGCGAGTGTTGATGTCATCGATCAGCGCGGCGAGCGTGGTCGATTTTCCGGAGCCCGTCTTGCCGGTCACGAGAATGAGTCCGTTGGTGGCGCGCGCCATATCGCGCACCGCCGGAGGCAACTTCAACTCATCCATCGTGAGCGCCTTCGACGGGATGACGCGGAAGACGGCCCCCATGCCATTGAGCTGACGCATGACGTTGACGCGAAAGCGGCCGCGCTCGGGCAGCATGTAGGCAAAGTCGGCGCCGTCCTTTGCCTCGAAGCGCTCGAGGGCGGGCTTGGGCATGATCTCGTAGAGCGCTTCTTTGACGACAGTCGCGTCGAGCTTGTCCGGGCGCAGTGGCCCGAGTTCCCCAAACAGCCTAATGCGCGGCGGGTCGCCGGAGATGAAGTGCAGGTCCGAGCCGCGCTTGTCAACCACCTCGCAGAGGAATGCGTCTATCGTCGCCACGCAAGCTGCCTGTCAGGACGCCGCAGGCGGCGTCAGTCCCGGGCCAACGCGCGTCGTCGCCGCAAGATCAAGCTTCGGCAGGATGCTCGTATCGGTTACGAACTTCTGGAACAGGCGCTTCTCCGTTGCGTAGGCATAGGCATCGTCCGGGTCCACTTCCTTCGCCTGGATCGCGCTGAGCAGCGCCTGATCGAGCATTTGCATGCCGAACTCGCGCCCGGTCTGCAGCTGCGTCGGGATCTGATGCGTCTGATCGCTCTGGATGAGCTTGGCGATCGCCTTGGTCATCACCATCACCTCACAGATCGCGCGCCGGCCGCGTCCATCGGCTGCCTTCACGAGGATCTGCGTGACGACCGCGAGCAGGCTCTGCGCGAGGAAGCTCTTGGTCTGCTCGCGCTCCTCGACGGGCAGCGCATCGATGATGCGGTCGATGGTTTTCACGGCGCCGGTCGTGTGCAGGGTACCAAACACCAGATGCCCGGTCTCGGCCGCTGTCATCGCCATGCTGATCGTTTCCGCATCCCGCAGCTCGCCGACCAAGATCACATCCGGATCTTCGCGCATGGCGGCGCGCACGCCCTCGGCAAAGGTGGGAATGTGGGTATTGAGCTCGCGCTGGATGACCTGGCTTTGCTTGCTGCGATGAACGAATTCGATCGGATCCTCGAGACTGATGATGTTGACGCGTCGCGTCGTGTTGAGGTGATTGATCATCGCCGCGAGCGTGGTCGACTTGCCGGTGCCGGTGGATCCGGTGACGAGCACCATGCCCTGATGGTAGTCGCAAAGCTTGGTGACGATCGTCGGCAGCGCCAGTTTTTCGAGCGACGGCACTTCGGTTGGGATCGTGCGGAACGTGGCGCCGACGCCGGTCTCCTTGCGGAACACGTTGACGCGAAACCGGCCGCCTTCGGCCGACACGTACGAGAAGTCCAGATCACGCCCCTGCGCGAAGTGATCCGCCTGCGACCTCGTCAGCACCTCGGCGATGTAGCCTTCGAGCTCGACCGCGCGCAGATCACGGAATTTGATCGGCATCAGATCGCCGTGCACGCGCAGCATGGGCGGCACGCCCACCGCGAGGTGAATGTCCGAGCAGCCCTGCTGCGTACCCAACTTTAGGAACGCGTCGATACGCGCCACAGTGCGCCCCCCTGTCCTGAAATACTCCCCGGTGTAGCGCGTCCCGGGTACCCCATCAAGGGGCTACGCTCGGAAATTTGAACGAGCGCACGAAGTTTCGCAAGCGCGGCGTCCCAGCACGCCGATGTGACGCAGTTCTACTTGTGCGCTTCGAGGGCGAAGCGCAGCTCATCCATCGTCTGGTAGCGCTTGGCCTTATCGACCGTCATAGCTTTCACGATGACATCGCTTAAGGCGGGTGGCAGGGCCGTGTTGACCTCTTTCGGGGTGCGCGCTTTGCCTTGCACGTGCTGATACATGACCGCCATGTGATCGCCGCGGGAGTAGGGCGGCACGCCGGTCATCATCTCGTAGAGGATGACGCCGACTGCGTAGATGTCGGCGCGCGCGTCGACCTTCTTGCCGAGGATCTGCTCGGGCGCCATGTACTTGGGGGAGCCGATGACGTAGCCGGTTTTCGTAAGCTGTGTGTCACCCTCGCGCTGCGCGGCGGCGACGCCGAAATCCACGATCTTCAGCAGCCCTTCCTGGTTGATGAGGACGTTGGCCGGCTTCAAATCGCGGTGCACGATGCCCACCTGGTGCGCGACGGTCATGCCCGTGCAAAGATCAATGCCGAAGTTGACCGCACGCTTCAAGTCCATCGGCTTCTCGTTGACGATCTCCGCGCCGAGCGTGTGGGAGGGGAAGTACTCCATGGAGATGGCGTAATTGCCCTGGATATAGAGAAAGTCGTAGATGCGGATGACGTTTTTGTGGGTGATCTTGCGGGAGTAGCGCAGCTCATGAACGAAGCGCTTCATCACCTCTTCATCGCCGGACACGTTGGGGTTCAGGAACTTCAGGATGAGCCGCTCATCGACGACCGTGTCCTCCATCAGGAGCACAGTGCCGAAGGCGCCGCGGCCGATCTTGTCGATGTACTTGTAACGCCCCTCGATGATGTCGCCGGGCTTGAGCGTCGAGATGTCGAGGCGCGATGCCTCCACCTTTGCCGCCTGCGCGGCCGCTGCGTCGGAGATGATGAGCGTGCGCGCGGCTTCCGGGGGCGGCAAGGTTGCCTGCGAGGGACGCAAGGTTGGCGGCAGCGCCCCGGGTGAGGGCGTGAGGCTGGTGCTTAGCATGCGCTTGTCGAGGTCCGCCAGAGTCGCCGCGATCATGCGGCCCATCGTCTGGTCGGCGCTTTGCGCCTGTGCCTGCAGTTCGGCGCGCAGCTGATCGACGCGCTTTTCATCTACGAGCTTGCCGAGCGCCTGAATCGCCTCGACGCGGATCTCGCGCTCCGGACGCGCCATGAGCGGCAGCAGCGAATCGACCAGTTTCGCATCGCCGATTTTACCAATGGCCCGCACGACGACCGGCAATGCCTTGGCATTGCCCGCCTGCAGCATCTCCTGCAGGCGCGGCAGCGCCCGCTTGCTGCCGATCTCCGCCAGCGCATCGATCGAGCGCTCGCTCACCCACCAGTCCGAATCGCGCGTTGCGCGGATGAGCTCATCGACCGCGCGCTCATCCTTGGTCTGATTCAGGATCTCGATCGCGGCGCGGCGGATATCGTCATCCTTGTCGCGCACGAGCTGCAGTACCGCCTCGATGACTTTCGGACCGCCGATCTTGCCGAGCGCATCGGCGGCGCGGCTGCGCACCCACCAGTCACTATCCTTAATAGCCGCCAGCAGGTGTTTCACCGAGGTCGCGGTGCCGACTTCGTTTAGTACCTCTACTGCTGCGCGGCGCGCATACTCGTTTTCGTCCTTCAGGATCTCAATCAGGTAGCGAATCGTGTCCTTGTGATTCGCCTTGATGACGAGGTCGATCGCCTTGTTCTGCACGTCGATCTCAGGATCGCGCAGCAGCGCGCACACGCGCTCGATATCGATATGGCCGCCCTCCGAGCGCTGCAGCGCCGATAGCACCGCCCCGCGGATGAGCTTGTTCGGGTCGGTGAGCAGGGCCTGCAGGGCTGTCTGCACTTCGCGCGTGTTGATGCGTGACAGAATGTTGATGATGTGTACGCGAGAGATCGCATCCTTGCCGTGCAGACGGCCGATGAGCTCAGGCGCCGCACTGGCGTCTGCGATATCCCCGATGAGGCGAAACAGCGCCGCCTTTTCATTCGCTTCCTGGGAGTAGGCGGCATTGAGCAGGTCGCGCACGCCGAAGCGCTGCTTCTGGGCGGTGATGATCTCGAGCACGGCGGACTTGGAGATCCCGGGGGTTGCAAGCGCCTCCAGCAGCAGGTGCGGTGGGTAGTTTCGGCTGCTGGTGAGCGCCCAGGAGATCCCGGCGATCACGCGTGGGCTGCCCTCGATGAGGCCGCGCAAGAAGATCGGGAAAGTCTTCGGGTTGACCATCGCGGCGAGCGTCTCGACGAACGCCACGGTGGCGTTCTTATCAGCGTCGGGCAACGCTCCAAAGATGGCATCGATCGCTCCGGCGCCGAGGGTCCGCAGTTTCGCCACGGCTCGCTGCGTGCCGGGGCTCGCAGGATTCGTGGTGGAACGGATCTCGGTGATCAGACGATCGGCGCGAAAATTCGTGAAAAAGCTCATTCAGCCTTTCCGTTAGGGACGCATCCCGGGCAAGTCCCGTCCAGCCGTCCGAGTTGTGAGTAAAAACGGCGTGGATTTAAGAACAAAACGGGACCCATAGAGCGCAAACGCCTGCGCCACATGCAAAGCGAGCGCGCGAAGATTATGCCATATTCGCGCCCCTCGCCTGCCAACGCGCTCACATGTCCGAGAACCCGAATATTGCCAGCCTGACGGCTGCCCTGGAGCGCTATATAGACCCCTACCTCGAGGAAGGGTTAGGCGCCGCGGGGGCAGTGCGTGAGGTAAGTCTCAGTGACGGCGTCGGTCACGCCCGTATCGTCCTGGGTTTTCCCGTGGGCGGCTACCGGGCGGAGCTTGAGGCGGCTTTGCGGGAGCACCTGCGCGGTGAGGGTATTGAACTGCCGCTGCAGATCGAGCTCGAAACGGACATTCGCGCGCATGCGGTGCAACGCCACCTGCAGCCCCTCACGCAGATCAAGAACATTGTCGCGGTGGCCTCCGGTAAGGGCGGCGTCGGCAAATCGACCGTGGCCGTCAATCTTGCCCTGGCTTGGGTCGCGCAAGGCGCGCGGGTCGGCATCCTCGATGCGGATATCTACGGGCCCAGCCAGCCCCTCATGCTGGGTCTTGAAGGCGAGCGGCCAAGCTCCCCCGACGGCAAGCGTCTAATACCGCTCCAGAGCCATGGTGCGGCGGCCATGTCGATCGGCTTCCTGGTGGATGCCGAGCAGCCGATGGTGTGGCGCGGCCCGATGGTCACTCAGGCCCTGACGCAGCTGCTATCGGAGACGGAGTGGGGGAGCCTTGACTACCTCGTCGTTGATATGCCGCCGGGTACCGGCGACATTCAGCTGACCCTTGCGCAGCGCGTGCCGGTCGCTGGCGCCGTCATCGTCACGACGCCGCAGGACATTGCGCTCGCCGATGCGCGCAAGGGCCTGAAGATGTTTGAAAAGGTATCGGTGCCCGTGCTTGGCATCGTTGAGAATATGAGCGTGCACGTGTGCTCGCAGTGCGGGCACGTCGAGCACGTGTTTGGCGCGGGCGGCGGTGCGCGCATGGCGCAGCAATACGGCGTGCGCCTGCTCGGAGAGCTGCCGCTCGATGCGCACATCCGCGAGGAGACCGACCGCGGCCGTCCGACGGTGGTGGCGGCGCCGGATGCGCCGCGCGCGCGGGTCTATTTTCAGATGGCGCGCCGCACCGCCGCGGCCTTGGCGCGCCGCGCGCGCGACCGCAGTAGCGTATTTCCGAAAATCGTGGTTGAGGACAGCTAAGAAAAGCTGTGCAGAGGCATGAACCGATGAGTATCAAGTCTGACAAGTGGATACGGCGCATGGTGAGTGCGGCGCGCATGATTGAGCCCTTCACCGCCGAGCAGGTGCGCGCGGTCGACGGCGCCAAGATCGTCTCCTACGGCACCTCGAGCTACGGCTACGATGTGCGCTGTGCGCCAGAGTTCAAAATCTTCACCAACATCAACTCCACGATCGTGGATCCGAAGGCATTTGACCCGAAGAGCTTCGTCGATTTTCAAGGCGACGTGTGCATCATTCCGCCAAATTCCTTTGCGCTCGCGCGCACGGTCGAATACTTCCGCATCCCGCGCAGCGTGCTCACCATTTGCGTCGGCAAATCCTCCTATGCGCGCTGCGGAATCATCTGCAACGTGACGCCGCTTGAGCCCGAGTGGGAAGGGCATGTGACGCTTGAGTTTTCGAACACTACCCCGCTGCCGGCAAAGATTTACGCCAACGAGGGCGTGGCGCAGATGCTGTTCTTCGAGTCCGATGAGGTGTGCGAGACCTCCTACCGGGACCGGGGCGGCAAGTACATGGGACAAAAAGGCGTCACGCTGCCGCGGGCTTAGTTTCTCTTCAGCTCGAGGATCTCGAGGCTGAAATCAACGCTACTGCCGCGGCTGCGCTCGGCGCGCACCGGCAGGTAGCCTAAGGACTGCGCGAGCCACAGCCGGGTGACTCTGGGTGAGCCTGCGTGCTCGCTGCGGTAGCGCACCGTCTCAAGCTTGCCGATCGGGGTGTCGAGCGACTCGGTGCCTTCACGCACGTATTTATATTCCTTAATCTCATCGTTATCGATGAGCCAGAACCCCTTGGGTGAGCGTCCAGCGGCGAGCTCGCGCATGAGCTCGATCTGCACTGACATCCCGTCCTGGGTGCCGCTCTCGAGAGGCAGGTCGACGGGCTTGCCCTGCGAGGCCCCGGTAACGCGGCGCGCCTGCCAGTCAAATTTCAAATCCACCGTCTTATCGGCGCCGCGCTCGCCTTGCGCGGCGTGATAGCTCATCGGGCGCACCTGGCCGTCGATAAGCGAAAAATTGCTCGCCTGATTGATGGCATCAGGAAAGGCGAGACGAAAGATGCCACGCGCGCTCTGGCGTGAGCGGTAGGTGAAGGTATTCGCCCCGGTGCGCGTGAGCTCAAAGGTCGAATAGCCAGCCGTGATGCTCTTCCACTCGATGGCGAACTTGGCGCTGAACTCCGCGGGGCCGCCGTCGGAGGGGCCAGCCGGCAACGCCAGCGGTGTGGCGAGCGCCGCGCCACCTATGAGGAGCCAACGTACGTGGCGGGGGGCAACGCCCTCAAGGCGGCGCACGAAATTCCTCCACGATCGGCCTCTCCAGAGGCTCGCCGTCAAACCAAGGCTGATCCTCGCGCCAGATGAGCCGCCGCTGCGCAATCCAGCCGATGACCTTCGGATAGATGATGTGTTCGCTCGCCTGCACGCGCTGCGCAAGCGTCTGCTCGGTGTATTCGGGCAGGAGCGGAATTCTTGACTGCAGCACGACGGGTCCCGAGTCAAGCTCCGCGGTGACAAAGTGGACGCTGGCGCCGTGATGCGTGTCCTGGGCCTCAAGCACGCGCCCATGTGTGTTGAGACCGCGATAGTTCGGCAGGAGCGACGGATGAATGTTCAGCATCTTGCCAGCGTAGCGCGCCACGAACTTGCGTGAAAGGATGCGCATGAAACCGGCGAGCGCGACGAGTTCGTGCGCGTGCGCCTCAAGCGCCGCCAGCAGCGCTGCCTCAAAGGCGGCGGCATCAGTGAACGCTGTGCGCTCAATAAGGCTCGTGGCAAGCCCAAGTTCGCGCGCGCGCACGAGGCCAGGCGCATCCGCCCGATCGCAGATCACGTGATTGACGCGCGCGTCAATGCGACCGGCGGCGCAGGCTTGCGCGATCGCAACCATGTTCGAGCCGCGCCCCGAGATCAAAATGGCGAGCGGCAGCGCCGCGTGCGCGCTCATTCTTCGATTACAACCCCGCGCGCTCCGTGGCGCACTTCGCCAATCAGGGTGGCGGTTTCACCGTGCGCGCGCAGCAGCGCAAGCGCCGCCTCGGCGCTCATCGCCGGCACGATCACAACCATCCCGATGCCACAGTTGAAAGTTCGGTACATCTCCGTGCCCTCAATGCGGCCTGTGCGCTGCAGCCAGTCAAAGAGGGGATCGCGCTGCCAGTGGCGCCGCTCGAGGATCACTTCGAGCCCCGCTGGCACAACTCGCGGCACATTGTCAGTCAGGCCCCCGCCAGTGATGTGCGCAAGGCCGCGCACCGGCAGGGCACGGATGAGCTGCAGCAGCGGTTTGACATAGATCCGCGTGGGCACGAGGAGGCGTTCAAAGAGGCTGCTCCCTTCGAGCATGGTGCTCGTGGTTGCCTGCGACTGCGCGAGAAGCTTGCGGATGAGTGAATAGCCGTTGGCGTGCGCTCCGGAGGAGGCAAGTCCGATTACGGCGTCGCCCGCGCGGATACCGCTGCCATCAATGATGGCATCCTTTTCGACGACGCCGACGCAAAATCCCGCAAGGTCGTAGTCCTCGCCGTGATACATGCCTGGCATCTCGGCCGTCTCGCCGCCGACGAGCGCAGCACCGGCGAGAACGCACCCTTCAA
>Ga0302324_100010871_pt1 | contig 18767 bp, 20 predicted proteins | sample Palsa_T0_1_FD_201949 | JGI IMG/M metagenome (GOLD analysis project Ga0302324, IMG submission 201949) | Peat permafrost microbial communities from Stordalen Mire near Abisko, Sweden - Palsa_T0_1 | ecosystem: Environmental > Terrestrial > Soil > Palsa > Peat permafrost | place: Sweden: Abisko...
CCCACATAAAATATTTCTTTTTTTTCCCAAATATATTAAAAAATAAAATATTTTTTTTTTGGGCGCCCCCCCCACGACCGTCGCGCCAATCTCTTTAAGGAGCGAAATGTCTTCGTCCATGTCCGCCTCGGAGATCGCCCACCCTTTGTTCATATACTCTTGATGCCGGTCAGCGCCATGAAGATGATACGGCTGGCCGTTCAGAAAGAATCCCTTATCCGGGTCCCACGAATAATAGCGCAAGCCAATCTCTTGCCCGACCGAATCTACGACGCCGTCAGCCGACCTCAATTCCACGACGGCCTTGTAAAGATATGGATCTTTGCGACCGTTCCACAAATGCGGCTGCGGCATGGTGACGCGTAAGAAACAAGGCGAGGTCATATTTGGCGCGAGCGCAATTTCTTCCTTGTTGCTCGCCACCACACTTCCGTCGGCGTCCAGAACCGTCGCAATGAGGGTCTGCGGCTGTTTTTTTTTCGTGCCATTGGAAATCTGGGCCGTCACATCCAGCACCGCCTGGGTTTCGTTGACACTCGTTTGCAGCCACGCGACGCCCGGCGAACCGTGATCCAGCGGCGTGAAATTTTCCATGCCCGTCACGATCAAATGCACCGGGCGATATAATCCACCATACACTGAAAAGTCGCCGCTCAACGGCGCAATGTCCGGTTGCCATGCATTGCTCACGCGCACGGCAAGCAGATTCGTGCCGTTCGCGGACAGGTTGGTTGTGATCTCAAAACAAAAAGCGCCGAAGCCGCCGCGATGTTCTCCCAGCAGTTTTCCGTTGAGATAAGCATCCGCCACCAAACTTGCCGCCTCGAACCGCAGAAAATATCGTTTGCCGGCTTCAGGAGCGATGTCGAGTTCGCGCCGATACCAACCTGGCCCCCGATAATAATCCTTTCCCTGTTGAGCGTTTTCCCAGCCCCAGTTGTGCGGGATTGAAACCGCCTGCCAGTTTGAATCAATCCAATTTGCATCCGCCGGACTCATGGCCTGTCCGGCCAAGCCGGCGGGATCGCCTTGCACGAAGCGCCATCCCGAATCCAGCCGCGTGTTTTCGCGGGCAAAGGCGTTGAAGGAGAAAACGAGTGCGAAAATGAAAACGGAAATTTTGTGCATGAACCGAATCATGCCAAAACTCATTCCATCGGCAAGCGCAACTTCAAACCAGGCGGCTGGCGGCGGCTATTTATCGCGGGTAGAGTCGATTTCCATCGTCTTCACTTCCTTGCCGCCGCGGTCTTCATAAAACTCAAAGGTGTGGTGATCGTTGTCGGTCAGCTTCAACAGTTCGCGCACCTTCATTTTCATACCCGGCACCGGCTCTTCTTCAGATGTGTAAATGATGGTTCTGGTCTCTGGGTCATAAGTGCCCTCTGACAGCATGATGCCGGTGCCCATGTTGTCCACCCACGAGGACACAAATTTTTTCTTGGCATTGTCGTAACCGGCGACCTCCATCCCATGAAATTCCATGTCCGTCATTGTGCCGTCCGTGCCGGGCATCTGCATCTTACTGGTGTTGTCGGTCTGGATGTAGCGCCCGCCCATGATGGACTTGGCGACCGCCTTGCCGGAATATTCCATCGGCGGCATGTTCGTGTCCGGGCTGAACCAGAGTTTCCCGGTGTAAGTCCAGGAACCGGCCAGCGGTTCCAATACTTTGTGGTTTTCGCCGGGCTTGGCCAGATCCATCATCATCGTCATCATCTGGGCATCGTTCGGCTTGTCATCGGCAGATTTGGCGGGCGTGGAATCCTGGGCAAATGACGGCAACGCCGTCGCAGCGACCAGCAGCAGAAACAGGGTGCAGTTTTTGAAGCGGTTGGGAATTTTCATAAGCGATTTGGTCAAGGTTTGGGTTGATGGATTTACCTTGGAAATCGCCGACCGAATACAACCGCGCGAGCCGCGATCCCATTTCAGCGAAATTATCCAAAGCCCACCTCGTGGCAACACAAAAATTTAGCCCGGTGGCAGGCGCAATGTCGCGTCCAGCGGCGGGATGTCCGCCAGCTCTTTTTCCGGCGGGGTACCACCGAGTTCCGTCAACTTTTCCCCGGCAGGCCGGATGCGAGACTGGTAGCTCGTCGTCGCGCGATTGAACGCCTCGTTGGCTTTGGCCAGTCCGTCGCGGATCTTTTCAAAATGCTCCGTGAAAACGCAGACGCGCGAAAATAATTCCCGCGCCGCTTCGGCGATTTTCTGCGCATTTTCCGTCTGCTTGTGCTGCTGCCAGCTCACGCTCACCGAACGCAGCAGTGCGATGAGCGACGCGGGCGTTGCGAGCAAGATTCTTTTTTCCGCCGCCCAGACGATTAAATCCCGGTCGCCTTCCAGCGCCGCGCTGAACAACGATTCCGCCGGCACGAACAGCACGACGTAATCGAGTGAGTTCTTAAACTGGCTGGGATAATCCCGGTCGGCCAGCGCCTTGATCGTGGCTTTCAATTTCGCCGCGTGCGCCGCCAGCGCCTCGGCGCGCTTCACCGGCTCCGCCGATTCCAACGCGTGCAAAAAATCGAAGTCGGGAACTTTCGCATCAATGATGATGAAGCGGTTACCCGGCAGTTTCACAACCAGGTCGGGACGGTTTTCGCCCGCCGCCGTCTGCTCGGAAAAATCGCAATGCGCGCTCATGCCCGCCGCCTCGACCACGCGCCGCAGCGTTTCCTCGCCCCATTTGCCGCGCGCCTGGTTCGAGTGCAACACGGAGCGGAACTTTTCCGTCTCCGCCGAAAGGACTTGATTGGATTGTGCGAGCGTTTCGAGATGCTTCTTCACTTCGCCGAGCGCGCCGGATTGCGCGAGCGAACTTTGCTGCAAATTTTTTTGATACGTCTCTAATTGCTGCTTGAGCGGTTCGACCAGCCCTTTGATTGCTTCTTGTCGCTGCGCCAAATCGCCTTTGGCCGTTTCTTGAAACTTGCCAAAAGATTGTTCCGCCAGCCGTAAAAATTCCGGCGCGGATTGTTTCAACGCGTCCGCGCTCAACGCCTTGAACGTGTCGCGCAAATCCCCCAGCGCCTTTTCTTGCACGGCCTTGGCGTCGCGCAAGTTCTGCTCGTGAAGCGACTTTTGATCGGCGAGAATTTTTTCCGCCGCCGCCTGGTTCGCCTGTGCGGTCGCGAGCGCGGCAGTTTGTTTGTGCGAACCCATCAGCCAGCCGATGACGACGCCAATTCCCCCGGCAAAGACGGCCGCTACAAGGATCGAAACCTCCAGTAACATCAGCGCAATTTGGGAAAGAGTTTTTTCTCGTAATCAACCACGAGCGTCCGCCTGCCTTTAGCAATGATTTTGTGGCCTTCGGCGCGCAGGCGTTTGGCGATTTGCTTTACGCCGCCGGGATATTTCGGATTCACCTCGCCACCCGTTTTCAACGTGCGCCAGAACGGGGTGATGCGCTTTTTCCCTGCGGTTTCATCTTCGGCGGCAGCGTGCGCGGCGATCCACGAAAAAATTCCCGTCGTAATGGGACACGCGAAATCCGCCTTGTGCTTTTTGGCGAGCGCGGCGCGCAGTTCGTTGATGGTCACGACGCGGCCCTTTGGAACTTGTTTCATCAGCTCATCCACTTCGCGCGGCGCGGGAATGACAAAGCGGCCTTTGCCCCAACATTTCGACAACCTGCCGCTGACTTTGCAGACTTTGGGCAGGTCTTTGTCGTTCACCAGTTTTTCACGCCAGGATTTTTTCATTTTAGAAATGCGCAACGACTTCAATTTCCACGTTCGCACCCTTCGGCAAACCGGCAACTTGAATCGTAGAGCGCGCGGGGAAATTTTCCGTGAAATATTTCGCGTAAATTTCATTCATCCCGGCGAAATTTGCTAGGTCGGTCAGGAACACGGTGCTTTTCACGACGTTGGCGAACGTGAGTTTCTGGTCGTCCAAAATCGCCTTGACGTTTTCAAGCACGCGCTCGGTTTGAACCCTGATGTCGCCGGAAATCAGATTGCCCGTCGCCGGTTCAATCGGGATTTGTCCGGCGCAAAAAAGCAAATCATTGACGCGGACGGCATGGTTATACGGGCCGACCGCCGCCGGTGATTTCGCAGGTTTAATGATGGTTTTCGTGGCCATGAGATGATTTGTTTTGATTCCAAAATGCGCGCATGTCTGTCGTTTTGATCGCCAGCCTTATTTCGCCGCCAGCGCCGCCTCGATGGCCGCCATGGCTTCGGGTGAATCGGGAGTGATTTTGGAACTGAAGCGGTTCAGAATTTTTCCATCCTTGCCGATGAGGAACTTGTTGAAGTTCCAAGTGATGTCGCCGGGAAACGGCGAAGTATCGCCCGCGAGCAAAACATAAAGCGGATGGCGGTTCGCACCGTTCACTTCAATTTTGTCGAACAACGGAAAGGTCACATCATATTTGGACGTGCAAAATTGTTTGATGTCCGCGTCCGTGCCGGGTTCCTGGCCGCCGAACTGGTTGCAGGGAAAGCCGAGGATGACGAAGCCCTGGTCTTTGTATTTCTGATAAACGGCCTCAAGATTTTTGTATTGCGGCGTGTAGCCACAGCGCGAGGCGACGTTCACGATGAGCACGACGTTGCCTTTGTAGGCGGCGAGTGTGATGTCCTTGCCGTCAATGTCCTTGACGGGGATGTCGTAAATTGAGCCGGCGTGAAGCAATGCAGGCATAAGAATCAAGGCAGCAAGATAGGCGAATATTTTCATGGCGGAAGGATTAACCGGAACAATCCGGCTGTCAACCCGGTGATGCGCCTTTGGCAGTGGGCTTCTCAAAGCAATAGGAACGATATGAAAGTTCGCCATGGTTTAGGGCCTTGTGGATCCGCGAGCCTTTGACGCCCGCGAAGTCAGCGCCAAGCGCGTGGAGAAATTTCGGCAGATGCCGCGCGATCAAATCCTGCGAACGCGGGGAATTCCGGTTCATGCCGCGCAGTACTTCGGCGCTAATGTTTCGTTGATGCAGGATTTTCAGCGGCGCTTCGGCCATGGCTTTTTCCCACTTGGCCATGCCGTCGGCAAACCGGAAGTCGGCGTAAAGAAAATGTCTACCGGGCCGCAACACGCGCTCGACCTCTGTCAGGAATTTCGGAAAGTTCCGATAACAATGTGAAGCCTCGACATTGATGACCGCGTCGAAGAAATCCGATTCAAACGGAAGATTTTCTGCGTCACCTTGCACGAAGGTCAGTCCGTCAACGCGATGACGTTGTTTGCAGAAATTGATTCCGGCAGGATTCAGGTCGAGCGCGGTATAACTCTTCGGTTCCAGTGCGCGCGTTAGATAACTCGCCCCGCCGCCGTGGCCGCAGCTTACTTCGAGCACATTTTTTCCGCGCAATTCCTCCTGCGCCGCGACGTGGTGATAAAGCTGGATGCAGGCGCGATTGGGTTCGTCGCCGGGAGCGAGTGGAATGCCCATTGGCGGTTCTTCCTCGTAAGCGTAGTTTAGAAATAAAACTTCCTCGCCGTGCAACCGGCGCGTGAGAAATGGATACCAAAGCTGCCAGATGGCCTTGCGAATCCGGCCGATGGAAAACAGATGAGCAATGACAGGCACGCGAAATTATTCCACACTTATGATTTTGGCGGGCTTGCGCGTGCCGCCGAGGATGAGTTGCGGACATTCGCCTGATTTTTTGCCGAGGAGCTGCTCGCCCAGCGGTGATTGCGGCGTGATGACGAGAATCTCTTTGTTGTCGTGCAAGACTTCCGTCCCGCCAGCGCGCGGGCCGATGAAATAAAACAAGTTTTCCCCACCATGCTCCAGTTCCACCAATGCGCCGAGATTGATGGGGTCATTCGCGCCAAACTTTTTCACTGGTATTTTTTCAAACTCGGCGATGGCGGTTTCGATTTCCGCCGCCTGCCTGGACTGGCCGCGTGCGAGATAGGAGGCTTCGAGGCCGCGCGTGTCGTATTTGCTCTCGGCCTTGCTGGATTCGTGCGTGGCCTCGGCGCGGGAGAATTGCGCTGCGCGGAAATACACCTGCAATTCCTCCGCGAGCCGCGCGACAACTTTTTTGATGATGGCGCGCTTATTCACAGATACTTCGCCAGAATTGGCTTCAACTCTGCCACTGTTTTCTTGGGCCAGTATTTGCGTTCGGTCATTATGGCGTTCTTGAGCGCGGAGTGAGCTTTCCAGTTGGGTTCCGTCGGGATTTTGGCAATCGCCTGCGCGACAATTTTCTTCGCCATGCCGGAGTTGTGGTGGAGGTTGGCGATGATCATTTCGAGTGTGACGTGTCCGTCTTCCTTCCAGCAATCGTAGTCGGTGGCCATGGCGAGCGTGGCGTAGGCGATCTCGGCTTCGCGGGCGCACTTGGCCTCGCCGAGATTCGTCATGCCGATGACGTCATGACCCGCTTGGTGATTGTCCAGGGATTCTGCGCGCGTGCTGAAGGCCGGGCCTTCCATGCAAACATAGGTGCCGCCGTCGTGCGTGTTCGCGTCGGCGGAGATGGCAGTGTGCAAAAGAATTTGCCGGAGTTCCTCACAAATGGGCGAGGCGAAGGCGACGTGCGCAACGATGCCGCGCCCGAAGAAAGTGTGGTTGCCGGACTGCTTGGTGCGGTCGAGGAACTGGTCAATAACGACGATGTCGCATGGCTGGTATTTTTCCTGCAACGAACCGACGGCACTGACGCTGATGATCCACGCGACGCTAAGTTTTTTCATGGCCCAGATGTTGGCGCGATGGTTCAACTCGCTGGGCAAAATCCGATGGCCGCGTCCGTGGCGCGGGAGAAAAACGATGTCACGCCCGCCAAGTTTGCCGGTGAGCAGATCGTCGGAAGTTTTGCCGAACGGCGTTTTCACTTTCACCCATTTCTGATGGCTGAAGCCTTCGATGTTGTAAAGTCCGGTGCCGCCAATAATGCCGATTTTATGTTTCGTCATGCGGAAATTATGGCATTCCTGCGTGACGCGTCGCCAGTGTTTTCTCGGCTGGCGCAAATCAGATTATTTGCTAGTTTGGCCGCATGGAACTGTTTCAAAAAATTCTCAAGATCGCTATTGACGGCGGCGCGTCGGACGTTCACCTGAAAATCGGCACGCCCGTGATCTTTCGCATCAACCGCGAATTGATCGCGGTCGAGTGTCCGTTTCCGACGGCGGATTGGATGGGCAAAATCGTCGCGACCATCACGCCGGAGCATCTGAAAAAGCGTCTGGAGGAGGATCGCGAAGTAGATTTCTCCTACTTCATTCCGGGTCTGGGACGTTTTCGGACCAACCTGTTTCAGCAGCGCGGCCAGTGGGCGCTGGCGATGCGGCATGTCAAAACCAGCGTGCCCAGCTTCGAACAGCTCGGCTTGCTGGAGCAGATCAAGCAGATAGCGGAATCCCCGCGCGGCATCGTGCTTGTGGCCGGCGCAACCGGCTGCGGCAAATCCACGACGCTCGCCGCGATGCTCGAACACATCAATGGCAATTTCAAAAAACACATCATCACGCTCGAAGACCCGATTGAATTTGTTTTTGAAGACAACCAGTGTGTCATCGAGCAGCGCGAAGTCGGCCTTGATACTCAATCGTTCCACCACGCGCTTAAAAACGTTCTGCGCCAGGACCCGGACATCATCATGCTCGGTGAAATGCGCGATGCCGTCAGCTTCGCGGCGGCCATGAGCGCGGCGGACACGGGACATCTGGTTTTGTCCACGCTGCACACCACCACGGCGTCACAGTCCGTCAACCGCATCCTTGATTTTTTCAAGGCCGAGGAGCGCGAACAGGTCCGTCGCCAGCTCGCGGCCACGTTGCGCGGCGTCATCTGCCAGCGCATGGTCACCAGTGTGGAAAACAAAATGACACCTGCGCTCGAAATTTTGATCAACTCGCCACTGGTCAAAAAAATGATCGAGGAAAACCGGCTGGACAAGCTTGCCGTCGCCATTGAGACCAGCGTGGACGACGGCATGATCACCTTCAACCAGTCGCTGTTTAATCTGGTCAAATCCGGGCGCGTGTCGGAGAAGGAAGCCCTGGCCAAAGCCACCAATCCGCAGGCATTGGAAATGAATTTCAAAGGGATATTCCTCAATGAGGGCGGTCGTATAGTGAGTTGATGCAAAACATTCGTTGACTTAATTCCCACTGAAAGTATCGTTTATTCACCATGTGGGTTTCCAAGAAAACCGATTACGCGTTGCGGGTGCTATTCACCTTGGTGGATCATTTTGGTGGCACACCGATTCCCATACGCGAACTTGCCCGGCGCAATGATGTCCCCAAGCGCTTTCTCGAACAGATCATGCTCGATTGCAAGTCACAAGGCTGGGTGAGCAGCGTGGCGGGAATCCGGGGCGGTTATCTGCTGGCAAGGAATCCGGCCAAGATCACAATGGGCGAAGTGGTTAGGCATTTTGACGGCATTCTAGCGCCAATTGACTGCGTTTCCGTCGCGGGCTATAAACGCTGTTCGCAGGAGCCGGTCTGCCGGTTTCGTCGCGTATTTCTGGACGTGAGGAATTATGTTGCCGGGGTGATGGATCGTTCAACTCTGGCGGACGTGGCAAAAATACTACCCGTGTCCAAGCTGGAGATTTCCGGCAGTTTTGTGGGCGGAGAAGGCATCTAAAATAATTTCAAAAAGATATTTGACAATGCCCGTAGTTCAAGGATAATAACGACACAATAAGTCGTTATTAATACTGACGCCAAGGAATATGTTTTAAGTTTGGGTGGGGCATTTTTGGCAAAGATTTGAACGGAAGGTTCAAATTTTTTATTTGGATTTAATAACGATATGATTAGTCGTAATTAAAATATGAACGCAGTCGCAACTAAATCAGGCGGAGTTGGGAACGAAGAGCCGGACTGGCTGGAAGTCGTCCGGCGGCAGGTGGGTTCGCTGAATTATGGCGTGGTGCAGATCGTGGTTCACGATTCGCAGGTGACGCAGATTGAAAAGACCGAACGGGTGCGGCTGGACAAGCCGCGCGCGAAAACAATTTAGGCCAACCAGAAACCTGAAGGTACAAAACCAAAGACATACTGGCTGCTGACCGAAACATCGGAAGCGGCGTGAAACTGAAAAATAAAAAATGAAAATAAGCAAACTATGGCTTGCGACCCTTCTAGGGGCGCAACTGGCCTTTAAATCCTTGGCCGCCGACAACGCTGACACAAATCGGGATTCGGACATCGAAGCATTGAAGCAGCAAGTCAACGCGCTCAGCCAGGAGGTCGAGGCGCTTGAAAACCAGCATGCGGCTGAACAACCAGCCGCCACCGACGCCGGCAACGACCAGATTCAGGCGCTTGACCAGCAGGTTCGGATTCTGGCCCGCGAGCGCGAACTGGATCAGGATGCGGCGGCGGAGGCGGCGAAAACGCAGCCGAAGTTACAGGTCGGCTCCAACGGCTTTATCGCGAGTTCGGCGGACTCTAATTTTGTGTTCCGGTTGGATGGTGTGATTCAGGTGGACAGCCGCAGTTTTTTCAACGACTCCGCCAACAAGAACGCCAACGACGGATTTCTGTTGCGCCGGGTGCGCCCGATTTTTCAAGGGACACTCTATCGCGATTTCGATTTCAAATTCACGCCCGATTTTGCGCCTTCTTCGGGGCCGACGATTTTCGACGCATACGGTAATTACCGTTACGAACCTTGGTTGCAATTGCGTTCGGGCAAATTCAAGACGCCGGAAGGTTTGGAACAGTTGCAGGAAGACGTGAACATCTCGTTCAACGAACGCTCGCTGGTCACCGATCTGGTGCCGAACCGCGATGTCGGCCTACAGTTGTGGGGTGACATCAAAGGCGGCGTGTTAAGCTACGCGTCGGGCATTTTCAACGGCGTGGGCGACGCGCAGAATTCGAGCAACGCGGCGTTTGAAAACGAGGTTGAATTTGCCGGCCGCCTGTTCACGCAACCGTTTAAGAGTTCGGACATCGCGCCCCTGCAAGGCCTCGGTTTTGGCGTCGCCGGCACTTCGCAAAACGGCACTTCAAACCTGAAAGACCTGCCCTCGACCACCGGTGGGACGCTGGCGGGATATACGACGGACGGTCAGCAGCAGTTCTTCGCTTACAACCCCATAAACCGAACAGTTAATGCGAGCGGCGAGCACTGGCGCCTTTCGCCACAAGGTTATTACTATTACGGCCCGTTTAGTCTGATGGGCGAATACGCCATTTCAGATCAAGGCGTCAGCAGCACCACCGTGGGTCTCCCCCATAACAAGACGGACTACGCTGACTTGCAAAACACGGCCTGGGAAATTTCCGGCGGCTGGGTCTTGACGGGGGAAAACGCCTCGTTCAACGGCGTGACGCCGCTGCATCCGTTCAGTCCGCACAACGGTGAATGGGGCGCCTTTCAGGTGGTCGCGCGTTATGAGGAACTGGACATTGACAATGCCGCCTTCCCGGTGTTCGCCAACCCGGGCACGTCGGCTTCCGCTGCGCAGGCTTGGTCGGCGGGCTTGAACTGGTATCTCAACAAAAACATCCGCCTCAATGCGAGCTTTTCGCACACCACATTTACGGGCGGCGGCGGTGTGGGCACGACCGCCCCGGCCATCGTCACGCGCCAGCCGGAAAATGTGTTTTTTACGCGTATCCAACTCGCATTTTGACCGGACCTGAAACCTAAAAATTAAACCACATGAGAACCTTCTTGAAAATATTGATTACCGCCTCGCTGGCCGTTTCCACCGGCGCGAAGGAAATCAAACTGCTCAATGTCTCCTATGATCCGACGCGCGAGCTTTACACGGAATACAACGCCGCCTTCGCCAAATACTGGCAGGCCAAGACCGGCGACACCTTGACAGTTTCGCAATCGCACGGCGGCTCCGGCAAACAGGCGCAGTCCGTCATCAACGGCCTCGAAGCTGATGTCGTTACGCTCGCTTTGGCTTATGACATTGACGCGATTTCGTCGCAGGCCAAGTTACTGCCCGCCGACTGGCAGAAACGTCTGCCCAACAACAGCACGCCTTACACCTCGACGATTGTTTTCTTGGTCCGCAAGGGCAATCCGAAAGGCATCAAGGACTGGGACGACGTGGTGAGGAAAGGTGTCAGCGTCGTGGTGCCGAACCCAAAAACCTCCGGCGGCGCGCGCTGGGCATATCTTGCCGCCTATGCCTATGCGCTGGAAAATAATAATCACGATGACGCCGCCGCACGCGACTTCATCACCAAACTCTACAAAAATGTCCCGGTGCTGGATTCCGGCGCGCGCGGTTCGACGGTGACCTTCGCCCAGCGTGGCATCGGCGACGTTTTGCTTGCCTGGGAAAATGAGGCGCACCTCGTGCTCAAGGAATTCGGTGCGGACAATTTTGAGATTGTCACCCCGCCGTTGAGCATCCTTGCCGAGCCGCCCGTGGCCGTCGTGGATAAAAACGCCAAACGCCATCACACGACCGAAGTCGCCAACGAGTATTTGAAATATCTTTACTCCGACGAAGGCCAGGAAATCGCGGCGAAGAATTTTTACCGTCCGCGCAACGAAGCCATCGCCGCGAAATATGCGGATAATTTCAGCCAGTTGAAGCTGGTCACGGTTGATCAGGAATTCGGCGGCTGGGCCAAGGCGCAGCAGACCCATTTCGCCGACGGGGGTGTTTTCGACCAGATCTTCCAACCGCAAAACTAGATTGCGGTTCCTCCGATGAGGCGGCGGTCTGTTTTACCTGACAAGCCGCCGCCCCCTTCAACAGAAACCGAACACAACCAGCAAAAGATTATGACCATTGCCACCCCAATCAAAACCGTTGCAAAACCAGCGCGCAATCAACGTCGCTCCATCGCGGAATTGCTCGCGCCACTGGAGCAGATCGCGGCGAACTCGCCAAACCTCGTCGCGAATCACGACGCGAACTTTGAAGTGAACGGCGAAAATTACCGACTGCCGCGTTATCTATTCGTCGGGCCGCGCGGCGGCGACACTCCGATCCGCCTCGGAATTTTTGCGGGCATCCACGGCGACGAGCCCGAAGGCGTTCACGCGCTTGTCCAGTTCATCAAGCTGCTTGAGGCAAAGCCCGAACTCGCCGCCGGTTATTACCTGTCGTTCTATCCGGTCTGCAATTCAACCGGCTTCGAGGATGGCACGCGCTTTTCGCGCACCGGAAAGGACCTGAACCGCGAGTTTTGGAAAAATTCCAGCGAGCCGGAGGTCTGCTTGTTGCAGGCGGAATTGCAATCGCGTTCGTTTCAAGGCCTGATTTCGCTGCATACCGATGACACGAGCGACGGTTTTTACGGTTTTGTCGGTGGCCCGACGCTGACGAAAAATTTGATCAAGCCCGCGCTGGCGGCGGCGGAAAAATTTCTGCCGCGCGACGAGCGTCGCGTGATTGACGGCTTCAACGCCTGCCATGGCGTCATCCGCGATTGCTACGACGGCATTTTGTCCGCGCCGCCCAAGCTGCGCCCGCGCCCGTTTGAGATTATTTTGGAAACACCCGCTGCGCCGCCGGAGTATCTGAAAGAACTCGCCTTTGCCGCCGCCCTCCAGACAATTTTGCTCGAATACAGCAAGTTTATTGCCTACGCTCCGAATCTCTAAACCGTGGCGAACAAACGAATCAGGGCCGGAAAAATTCGGGTGCTGCCGGGCTTCAAACTGACGCTCGGCTTCACGCTTTTTTACCTCGGCCTCATCGTGTTGATTCCGCTGGCGGCGGTTTTCTGGAAAGCCTCCACGCTGACCTGGGCGGAATTCTGGCACACCGTCACCATGCCGACGGCTATGGCCTCGTATCGCCTGACGTTTGGCGCGTCGTTTTGTGCCGCGCTGGTCAACCTCGTTTTCGGCCTGGTCGTCGCGTGGGTTTTGGTGCGCTACGAATTTTTCGGAAAAAAAATCGTGGATGCGCTCGTGGACCTGCCATTCGCGCTGCCAACCGCCGTTGCCGGGATCACACTCGCGGCTTTGTATTCGCAGAACGGCTGGATTGGCCGGTTGCTATTGCCGTTCGGCGTCAAAGCCGCCAACACGCAACTCGGTATTTTCATTGCGCTCACGTTCATTGGCCTGCCGTTCATCGTGCGGACGGTGCAGCCGGTTCTGGAAGACCTTGATCCAGAATTGGAGGAAGCCGCGTCCAGTCTTGGCGCGAACCGCTGGCAGGTTTTCTCGCGCGTCATCTTGCCGATGCTCGCGCCCGCGCTGCTCACCGGTTTTGCGCTCGCGTTTGCCCGCGCGCTCGGCGAATACGGCTCTGTGATTTTCATCGCCGGCAACATCCCGATGAAAACGCAGATCACGCCCGTCGTCATCATGGGCGAACTCGACATGTTTGATTACGCGAAGGCCACGGCGATCGCCGTCGTGATGCTCGTCGTCTCGTTCGTGCTGCTGCTCGCCATCAATGTTCTCCAATGGTGGACAAACCGTTACAACACGAACAACCTCGCATGACGCCAGCCGCAACCACGTTTCAGATGCCGCACCACGTCGTTCATCGCCGCACGACGGGCGAACCTGCGTTCGTGCGCCGTGCGCTCATCGGCGTGGCGCTCGTGTTTTTGAGCATGTTTCTTTTTCTGCCGCTCGTGTTTGTGTTTACACAGGCCTTCGCCAAAGGAATTGGATTTTATTTTCAAACACTGCGCGACCCGAACGCCTGGAGCGCGATCAAGCTGACGCTGACAGCGGCGGCGATTGCCGTGCCGTTGAACTGTGTCTTCGGTGTCTGCGCGGCATGGGCCATTGCGAAGTTTGATTTTCCCGGCAAAAATGTCCTGCTCACGCTGATTGATCTGCCGTTCTCCGTTTCACCAGTGATTGCTGGTTTGATTTACGTCCTCGTTTTCGGTGCCCAAGGCTGGCTAGGCCTTTACTTGAACGCGGACAATCCAAAGTTTCCGTGGCTGGCCAGCTGGCTGAACGACCACGATTTTAAAATCATTTTCGCGGTGCCGGGAATTGTTTTGGCGACGATTTTTGTCACGTTCCCGTTCGTCGCACGCGAATTGATTCCGCTGATGCAGGCGCAAGGTCGTAGCGAAGAAGAAGCCGCCCGCGTGCTCGGCGCGAGCGGCTGGCAGACGTTTTGGCGTGTGACGCTGCCAAACATCAAATGGGGATTGATCTACGGCGTGATTTTGTGCAACGCGCGCGCGATGGGCGAATTCGGTGCGGTCGCGGTCGTCAGCGGCCGGATTCGTGGGCAGACCAATACCATCCCGCTGCACATCGAGGCATTGTATGATGATTACAATTTCACCGGCGCGTTCGCCGTGGCGTCGTTGCTCGCGTTTCTTGCGCTCATCACGCTGGGTTTGAAGGTGTGGATGGAACACAAAAATGCCACGCAGAACGAAATTGAACTCAAGCCATGAGCGTCGAAGTCAAAAATGTCACAAAAAAATTCGGCGGCTTCACCGCGCTCGACAACGTGAGCCTTAAGGTCGAGTCCGGAGAACTCGTCGCGTTGCTCGGCCCGTCCGGCTCCGGCAAGACGACCTTGCTGCGTACCATCGCGGGCCTGGAATTTCCCGACAATTCCGGCGCTGCGCAGGTGTTGTTTTACGGCGAGGATGTGACCCAGATTCCCGCCAGCGAACGCAAGGCCGGTTTTGCGTTCCAGCATTATGCGTTGTTCCGCCACCTGAGTGTGTTTGAGAATATTGCGTTCGGCCTGCGCGTGCGTCCGAAAAATACGCGTCCGCCAGAAATTGAAATCGTCGCCCGCGTGGAAAAATTGCTGAAACTGATTCAGCTTGAGCCGCTCGCCAAACGATTTCCGTCCCAGCTTTCCGGCGGCCAGCGGCAACGGGTTGCCCTGGCGCGCGCACTGGCCGTTGAACCCAAAGTTTTATTGCTCGACGAGCCGTTTGGCGCGCTCGACGCGAAAGTGCGCAAGGAACTGCGCCGCTGGCTGCGCCAGTTGCATGATGAAATCCACATCACGACTTTGTTCGTGACGCACGATCAGGAAGAAGCGCTGGAAGTAGCCGACCGTGTGGCGATTTTACGCGACGGCCGAATCGAACAGATCGGCACGCCGGAGGAAATTTACGACAAGCCGGCCTCGCCGTTTGTTTATGATTTTCTCGGCAACGTGAACCTGTTCAGCGGACGTGTCCGCGACGGCACGGTGACGATCGGCGAAACGGAATTTGCCCTGTCAGAAAAAACCGGCGAGGCGGAAACTTCGGCCATCGCGTTTGTGCGTCCGCACGACATCCGCGTGACACGCGTGGCGACCGGCCCGGCGCTGGCCGCGCAGGTTGTCCGTTCCAACGCCGCCGGTCCGGTGGCAAACCTGGAGTTAAAGCGGCTCGACAGCGGCGAGCAGTTCGCCGTACAGTTGAGCAAGGAACTGTTTCAGGAATTGTCGCCCAAGCCGGGCGAAAGAGTTTTCGTGGAATTGAAGAACGTGAAAGTTTTCTCCGACGATTATTCCATCTGAAATGGAATGGGGTGGCCGACGGGATTCGAACCCGCAACAACAAGCTCCACAAGCTTGGACTCTACCATTGAGCTACGACCACCAACCGGGTCACAAGCTAGTTTTTTCCGGCGGGCGCGTCAAGTTTGCGAGAGCTTGTTCAGTTTCGGCTGCACGTCGGGGACGGCCGCGCCGCGCGCCTGCGGGAATTTTATTTTCGAGCGCAGCAACAGCGTGCCGAGGCACAAGTCGGCAAAGGGCATGACGACGTTGTAATTCTTGTGCATGTAACGGTGATGGAGCAGATGGTGGCCGTTGAGCCGGTAGAAAATCCACGAGCGCTCCACGCGCCGCGCCTTCGGCAGGTGCATGCACCAGTGCATGTATTCATACGCGCAGTAGTAGCCGGCGAAGGCGAGAAACGAGCCGATCATCAGTTCCCAGCGGCCGATGCTCCAGGCCAGCGCGAGCACCGGCAGCATTCCCAGAAAAATCAGCAGCGGACCGTTCCACCATGCCATCGGGATGAGTCTTTTGTCCGGCTCATGGATGAGGTGGTAGGTGTGGTCGGCCTTGAACGTGTGGTGGTGGACGATGGCATGCGCCCGGAAGGCGTAGTCAAATTTTCCGAACGGCCGGTGCATGAAATAGCGGTGCAACGTCCATTCAAAAAAGGACGAGAACACGACGCCTCCGGTGAAACCGACCGCCGACCAAAATATAAGATGTTCAATAAACGGCATAATTAAAAATATCGTGTCATTCTCTGGTAAACAGGAACATTCGCATGAATCATGCCAGAACCGTCAGCGGAAGAACAGTTAAATTATTGTGACACGCCGCTTCAATTGGTTCCAACATTGCCAAGCCCGTGCGCGCACCCTAAAATTTCACAGTTCATGGCCGAATACAAAGTCCAATCCGAGGTCTTCGAGGGCCCGCTCGACCTGCTGCTTTATCTCATCAAGCAGGAGGAAGTGGACATCTACGAGGTGAACCTCACCAAACTCGCCACCCAATTTATAGCACACATTGACCTTATGCGCGAGTTTGATCTGGAGGTGGCCGGCGAATTTCTCGTGATGGCCTCGACGCTCATGTATATCAAAAGCCGCGAACTGCTGCCCGTGGACCAGCAGGTCGTCGTCGAAGGCGAGGATGAAGGCGAAGACCCGCGCTGGGAATTGATCCGCCAGCTCGTCCAATATAAAAAATTCAAGGACGCCGCCGCGCAATTGCAGGTGCGCGAAGCCGAACAGGAAAATATTTTTCCGCGCCTGCCGGGGAAACTGGAATTTGAATCCGCCGCGCCCGCGCCGAAGCCGGACGTTTCCATTTTCGACCTGCTCAACGCCGTCAACGGCGTGCTGCAACGTTTCAAAAAGCGCGAGGGCGATGCCAGCGACATTTTTGAGGACAAATGGACCGTCAGCGAAAAAATCGAAAGCATCCTGAAAATCCTTGCCGGGCGCGGCGGCGTGCGCTTCGCCGAATTGTTTGAGAGCGCCGCGAGCCGCGCGGAAGTCATCTGCACCTTTCTCGCGCTGCTGGAATTGATCCGGCTCAAGCAACTCGTCTGCGTCCAGCCCGAAGCGTTTGCGGAAATCGAAATCCGCCGCGCGCAAACAGCCGTGCAGCCTGAAATTGCCCCGCCGAATTTAGAAAGTGAGTTACCAAAATGGAAAAAGTTTTAATGGTTGGCGCAATTATTTGCTGTGCAATTGGTGCATTTTTTGTTTTGAACGTCATTGGCGGAATAATTTCATTTTGGGCGAAGATTTTTCGTGAACCGCGCAATATTTTCGCGTTCTCAATTAGCGTGATTTACGCGTTACTTACAATTACGCCGATATTTATTTTGATTCGGTCTAAAGAAATTCAAATATCGCGTTTGAAATTATTACTCACAGTTTTTACGGAGTTCATCGTTATTGGATTATTTTTAGCGATGTTATTTCCAAAATTATAATTAAATCATGGAACTTAAATTCATTCTCGAATCACTGCTGTTCTCCGCGCAAAAACCTTTGAGCGTGAAAGAACTTCGCGACGTCCTCGCCAGTGCCGCCGAACACGAGGACGCCGACGTCACCGCCAAATCGCTCGCGAAAACCAAGGAGGGCGAGTTGACCGCCGCGCTCGAACAGCTCGCGCGCGAACACGAGACCGCCGCGCGCAGTTACCGGCTCGCGTGCGTCGCCGGCTCGTGGCAGTTCGTCACGCAGCCGGAATTTTCCCAGTGGCTCCGCGCGCTGGTCGGCGTGAAGCTCCGTCCGTCGCGGCTCTCTCAGCCCGCGCTGGAGACGCTGGCCATCATCGCGTATCGCCAGCCGATCACGCGCGCCGAGGTCGAGCAGATTCGCGGTGTGAACGTGGACGGCACGATGCAGACGATCATGGAACGCGGCCTCGTCGAGTCGGTCGGCCGCGCGGAAGTCGTCGGCCGCCCGAACACTTACGGTACGACGGCGCTGTTCCTCGAATATTTTGGCCTGCGCGGCCTGGAAGATTTGCCCGCCGCGGACGAACTCCGCCGCATTCCCGTCGAAAAACCGCCCGCGCCCGTCACGGCTGATCCCGGCTTGGCGACGGCTGCGCCGGAGCAATTGAAATTGGAAGAGGCGCAAGGCGAAGATAAAAAAAACGTTTCAATCGAACCGACAACTCCAAATTCTTAGCGAATGAAGCCGCTCACTCAAAAACAGCACATAATTGATGGAGCTATTTTAGGTGCGGCTTACGGAGTGTTTGCTCGTTTTGTTTTCGGACGTGGAGTTTTAGAAAATTTCTTTGAGGTGATGAGTTGCGCCTTCATAATTGGAGTTCCAATCGCCCTCGGATTTATCACTGTTTGGTTTACTGATTACCGCAGAACCAATAGGTGGGGTGTTTGGATTGTCGCACCGTGGCTTGCTTCAGTCACGTGTTTGGTTTGTGCTCTTGCATTGGTTTGGGAAGGGCTTATTTGTGTGATTTTATTGTTACCGATTGAGCAATTGCAATCCATCAATTCGCAAGTCCGAACCGTCCAAACGCAAATTAAAATTCACGCCAGCCCACAAATCGTTTGGGACCAAATCAAAAGTGTCCGGTTCATTTCAGAAAAAGAACAGTCATTTTCATTTACTCACATGATTGGTTTCCCACAGCCATTAGATGCAAAACTGGTTGGCCAACGCGTCGGCGCTGTGCGTTTGGCCACGTTTGAAAAAGGAGTTTTATTTATCGAAACAATCAACGAGTGGGATGAACCGCATCGCTTGTCATTTTCAATTCGCGCCGACACAAAACACATTCCCCCGACAACGTTCGATGAGCATGTCATTATTGGCGGCAAATACTTTGATGTCTTGAACGGAACTTATTCGATTGAAGACATTGGGAATGGCGATGTCATTTTGCATTTGAGCAGCAGTC
>Ga0302324_100010872_pt1 | contig 18767 bp, 18 predicted proteins | sample Palsa_T0_1_FD_201949 | JGI IMG/M metagenome (GOLD analysis project Ga0302324, IMG submission 201949) | Peat permafrost microbial communities from Stordalen Mire near Abisko, Sweden - Palsa_T0_1 | ecosystem: Environmental > Terrestrial > Soil > Palsa > Peat permafrost | place: Sweden: Abisko...
CCAATCGAAGCAATTGTGGCATTGCACGGTAACCCGCAGCGGGCCCGCATGCCCTTGCGCGAGGCGCGCCACGTCGCGTCCCGCTTCCGCGACCAGGGGCAGCACCTGCCGAGCGAGCGTGAGCAGGCGCTGTCCAATGGCCGTGAAGCGCAGCGGTCGGATGTTCTTCTCGACCAGGGCCGCGCCATAGTGGCTCTCCAGGGCTTTGAGCTGGTGGGAGAGCGCGGACTGCGTCAGGCAGAGGCGCTCAGCCGCCTTCGACAGGCTGCCGCACTCGGCCAGGGCGAGGAGCGTCTCCATGTGCCTGAATTCCAGAGCAGTTGTGGCCATGCAGGCGACGCCGAGCCGGGGCCGAGACGACTAGGGAATCCGGTCGAGGGCGGCATCGTCCATCTCGTGTGTGAGCGCGACTGCCGAGCCGAGGGGATGAACATTCAGTCTCATTCGAATGACTCCTGTGTGATTAAAGCCCGATTACTCGAGCGGTGGCGTGAAATTGGGATCCGCGGCGGCCATCGCGCGCCGATAGGCCGGGCGCTCGCCGATGCGCTTCAAGTAGCGGCGCGTGTGCGGTGAGCCGGACAGGTCCCGCTGCACGAAAGCGCGCATGGTCGACAGCGGGAAGAACATGATGATGTCCGCCGCCGTGAATTGATCGCCCGCGAAATAGGGCGCTTGCCCGAGGCGTGTCTCGACCAGGGCATAGGCGCGGTCGCTCCGGTCGCGCAGGGCGTGGATGAACTCGTTCCGGGCATCGATGCCCAATCGCGTGACGACCATGTCCAGCATGCTGCTCGGCATGAACGAGCCGTTGGCAAAGTGGAACCAGAAGAGGTAATTCGCAAACTCCGGCCGGTCGGGGGTTACCGCGAGCCGACCTTCGCCGTGCTTGGCGATGATGTACTCGATGATGGCTCCCGACTCGCCCAGGGTGAGATCGCCGTCGGTGATCGCCGGCGCCGTCCCGAACGGCGTCAGCGCGCGGTACTCGGGCGGCGCAAACTGGGTTTTCGGATCGCGCTCATAGCGCATCAGTCGATAGGGGATCGCGAGCTCCTCGCAAAGCCAGACGATGCGATCCGATTGGGAAATGCCGAGATGGTGGACAGTGAGCATGGGCTTCCTTCGATGAGCAGCCGGCGATGACCGGCTGGGTACTCAAACGGGATCGTCGATGGACTTCGCGAGCGGCGTGAACAGCTTCGAGCCGTTCGACGTCATGTACCAGCAGTCCTCCAAACGTACGCCGAATTCTCCGGGAATGTAAATTCCCGGCTCGTCCGAGAAGCACATGCCGAACTCGAGCGGAGTCGTATCGCCGTGGACCAGATAAGCGGGCTCGTGACCGTCGAGGCCGATGCCGTGACCGGTGCGATGCGAAAGCCCGGGGAGCTTATAGCCCGGTCCCCAGCCTTCGCTCTCGTAATAGGCGCGCACCGCGTCGTCGAGCGCGCCGGCGGCGATGCCGATCTTGGCCTCCTCGAGCGCGATCTCCTGACCCCGCCTGACGGTGTTCCACACCTTGCGCTGGCGCGGGGTCGGCGGGCCGTAGACCCAGGTGCGCGAGATGTCGGATTGGTAGCCTTCCACCGTGCAACCGCAGTCCATGAGAATGATCGAGCCCTCGCGCACGCTTTGCGGCCGCAAACTTCCATGCGGATAGGCCGAAGCCTCGTTCAACAAAACCAGCGCAAACTCGGGCGATCCGCCGAGAGCAACCGTCGCGCTGTTCATGAGCGCGCCGATCTCCGCCCCGCTCATGCCGCGCTCCACATGCGCATGCACGTAACGCAAAGCGGTGATGGTCACGTCGTTCGCGGTTTGCATGAGCCCAAGCTCGGCCGGAGATTTGATCATGCGGCAGGCGCGAATCAAGGGATCACCCGACACGATATCGTAGGCGCTCGAGGCCTTGCGCACGCCGTCGACGATGAAGAACCGCATGGTCGGCTCCACGGCGATATGGCCCCCGCGCACACCGCGGTCGCGCAGCCCCTGCACGATCGCGGTGAACGGGCTGTCGGATTCATCCCAAGGCTGCACATCGCCGCCGACCAGCAGGGTCTCGCGCACCGACGGCTCCTCGAAGGCCGGCGTCACGATGAGCACATCGCCGCGCGCCGGAATGATGGCGGCGGTGGTGCGCTCGGAGCGATGCCAGCGGATGCCGGTGAAGTACTCGAGGGATGCGCCCGATTCGATCAGCAGCGCGCCGATCCGGCGCTGCTCCATCAGGGCCTGCAGCTTGGCGATGCGGGCGCGGCGCTCGGCCGCCGATATCGGATGCGCATTGCCGGTGATCGGCTTGAGCTCGGGCGGGAGCGCGGTCGCGGTTGCGGGTGCCATTGTGGGGACGTCGGCCGCGGCCGCGCGTCGGGTCGCACTCGCCGCCAGCAGCGGCCATGCGCAAGCGCTTTTCAAGAACGAGCGACGGTCCGTACGAATCATTGCGCCGCGGCCGCGAGGATTTCCCGCGCGAGCCCCGCATAGTCGCCATTGAAATGGTGACCGCCCGGAAGCTTCACGATCCGCACCTTGGCCGCATCGAGCTTCGGGCAAAGTGAATCATTGTCGCCTTCTCCATAAATGCACAGAACCGGGATGCCCGTGATACGGGTCACCTCCGGCAGGGTCGCCGGTCCCGAATTATCGTTCGAAATCCAGTTGCTCACGTGAAATTCGAATACTGCATGCTCGGACATGCCCATGAGCACTCCGAGCGCGATGTGCGCCCGGGTGGACGCGGCCAGGTGATTCACCGCGAACGGCAGCACGTCCGCCCCCTGGGAGTAGCCGATGAGCAGCACCCGCTGCTTGCCGAAATGCGCGATGTAATAGCGGATCATCCGGTCGAGGTCGCCGGCGAGCCCCTGCGGGGTGCGCGCGCTCCAGAAATAGCGCAGCGAGTCGAGTCCGGCGACCGGAATGCCGTGCTCGGCGAGCGCTTGGGCGACTTCCTTGTCGAGACCCGCCCATCCCCCGTCGCCGGAGAGAATGATGGCAAGCAGGTCGGTCGGCGGCGCGCCCGCCCGGGCGGTGAGCTCGACCACGGGCAGGTTGCCGAGCGCGACCGGCGCGCGCGGCGCCGTCTCCCGCGCAGTGCGTTGCGCCAAAACGTCGAAGGCGGCGAGCAGCGGGGGCATCCAGCGGCTCGAGCTGTCGAGACCCGCGTCAGGCAAGGCGACGACCGCCGCGCCGGGCATGTGCGCGGTGTACGCGCGAATAGCGTCGACGCCGCAGCGGTCCCCGTGCAGGCCTTGCAGCGCAACCCAGGGGTCATCGAGCTGCGGCGCGGGTAGATAGCGCAGCTCTTGAGTCGCCGTGCGTTCGGTTTGCAGACCGCCTCCCTTGCACAAGGGCTTGCGCAAGCTCGTCTCCGGGCAAAAACCCACCGTGATCGCGCCCGCGAAGGTTTGCGCGGGTGCCTGCGCCAAGACGGCGTAGGCGAGATTCGCGCCCGCACCATAGCCCACCAGCAACGGCGCCCGGTAGACGGGAAGATGATAGTAGGCTTGCAGGAAGTGGCCCAGGTTCTCGAGGTCCCCGTCGGGGAACACGCAGTCCGCACCGTCCGCGCCCAGAGCCTCGGCGAATTTGCCGACATCGATCACTGCCACCATCGCGCCATGACGTGCGAGCTCGAAGGCAAGATCTGCGCCTGCGTTCGAGCCGCCCGGGTCCGCGAGCAGCAGCACCATGCTCTTCGCCGTGCCCTGCGGAGTGCCGTCCGGCATGTAGACGGCGAGATTCTGAAATCGCCCGTAGTTGATCCGCTCGGGCGTGGGGGCTGCGGGCGCGCTCCCCCAACAGAGCATGCCGAAAAGGGTCGCGATGGCGATGGCCGTGCGCGCGCGTGAGGCCACGGCTCAGATCGCTCCCGTGCGTTTCAACACGGTGTAGCGCTTGACGAGCTCGACGCCGAGCGCTCGCGGCTCACAATCGATGAGCACCGCACCGCCCCCCGCCAGGCGCCGCAACATGTCGCGACGTCTTTGCTCGTACTCGAGCGCCGCCGCCACTTCGAATATGGATTCCGGCCGCGACAACGATTGAGCGGCCATCCCGCCGGCGATTTGCTCGCGCAGGTTCGCGACCACGACCACATGCCGCGAACGCAGCAGACGCAAGGCGGCCAGAAGCTCGACGGAGTCTTCCTCGCGGCAGTTGGTGACGAGCACGATCAACCCGCGTTTGCGCTGACGGTGCATCACGTCGGCGGCGGCTTCGAGATAATCCGAGAACAGGGTCGAGGGCTCGATATCGCCGAGCACCGCCATGAGCTCATTCAGCGTTTGCCTGCCCTTGCGGGGCGCGAAACGCTTTTCCTGGCCCGCGGCGGTGCCGAAGGTCATTGCGCCCACGGCATCACCGGAGGCCAGCGCGACGAAAGTCAGCAGCATCAACGCGTCGAGCGACTGATCGAAATGACTCGCGCCGATGCCCGACTGCGTATCGTCGGCGCGCATGCGGCGTCCGCAATCGAGCATGAACAGCACGCTCTGATCGCGCTCGTCCTGGAAGACCCGCGCGATGGGGCGTCCGTGCTTGAGCGTTGCTTTCCAATCGATGTGGCGCACGGGATCGCCCGCGCGGTATTCGGTGAGCTGGTCGAAGTCCGTACCTTCACCGCGCCGGCGCACGTTCTTGATGCCGAGCTCGGCCAGGCGCCGATCGGTGGCGAGCCAGGCGAGCGAAGCCTGGCGCTTGAAGTCCGGGAAGACGCGCCGTGACTCGCGAGACCCGATGCGCAGGTTCCAATCGAGCAGCCCGAGGATGGAGCGCAAACGTAGTTGCCCGGCCTCGAAGAACTTCATGCCGCGCGCCGTGGGCGTGAGGCTGAACTCCAGGGTCTCGCGCTCACCCGGGCCTACCGCGAATCGCAACGGCATCGCGGGCATCGACAGACTCGGATCCGCGAGTTCGAAGTAGTGCCCACGGCGTATGAACGGCCCGGGATTGGCGAGACTCACCTGCACGCCCACGGCGGCGCCTAAGGCGAAGGCATGCGGCAGCCGCCGCGTGAGCGTGAGCGGCGACTGGACCCAGGACTGCCAGCTGAGGCGTGCGTCGAGGACGAGAAGCGCGAGCAGTGCGACGCTCAAGGCGGCCGCCACGATAGCGATCGCGCCCGGCGCCAGCGCGGTAAACCTGAGTCCGATCAGCACGGCGCCCACGGCTCCGAGCAACACGATCAGGGTGCGTGAGGGCAGCAGGCAGGCCAGCAATGCCTTCACAGCCGGGGTGCCGCCGTCGCCTCGAGGATGCCCATCAACACCTCGTCCGGCTTGCGGCCGTCGAGCTGGGCGTCAGCGGAGAGCGCGATGCGATGGCGAAGCGCCGCAAGCGCGACGCCCTTGACGTCGTCCGGCGTGACGAATGAGCGCGAGGCGAGCAACGCGGCGCCCTTGGCCGCCCGAATGAGCGCGATGGGGCCGCGTGAACCCGCGCCGATTGCGATGCCGGGCCAGTCGCGGGTCGCGCGCGCGAGGCGTACCGCGTAGTCGACCACGGCCGCGTCGACGCGCTGCCGCGCCGCGAGAGTTTGCAGGGCCAGGATGGCACGGTCGCTCAGCACGGCTGCCACCTGAGAGAGCGGCAATTGGTCGCCGGTCTGATCGGTGGTGGTGCGGGTGACGATGTCGACCTCCTCGAGCTCGCTGGGGTATTGCATGTCGATCTTCAGCAAGAACCGGTCGAGCTGCGCTTCCGGCAGGGGATACGTCCCTTCGGTGTCGAGCGGATTTTGTGTCGCCAGCACCATGAACGGACGCGGCAGCAGCAAGGTCTCTCCCTCCAGACTCACTTGATTCTCCTGCATGACCTCGAGGAGTGCGCTCTGCGTCTTCGCCGGGGCTCTGTTGATCTCGTCGGCGAGCAGGATGTTGGTGAATACCGGCCCGCGCACCACGCGCATCGCATGCGTCTCGGGATCGAGTACGGCATGACCGGTGATGTCGGAGGGCATCAAGTCGGGCGTGAACTGGATGCGGGCCACTTTCAGCGACACCGCCTGGGCCAAGGCGCGCACCAGCAAAGTTTTGCCGAGCCCGGGTACCCCCTCGATGAGCACATGGCCCGCGACCAGGAGCGCGATCATGGTCTGATCCACGGTGGCGGCCTGCCCCACCAGCGCGCGGGCGATTTGCGTGCGCAGCTTCCCGAGCAGCTCGCCGGCGCGCGTGATGGCGGGAGATTCGTCGATCATACGTTTGGCCTTGGGTGGTCCGAGCGCATTCTAAGCAAGATTCGCCGGCAGACTTCCATGAGCGTGATGGCGGCGCGCTCTTCGTTCCGCCTCTGCGCGGCCCCGGCGTCGCGTGCGGCGCGGATCGCGGTCGGGTCGAGGCCGGTGAGCTCCGCCAGCCGTTCCGCTCGCTGCGCGGCGTCGAGCGAGCCATATCCGGCGATGTGCCGTGCCGCCGCCTCGTCCAAGGAGCGGCGCGCCGACGTGCGTAACCCGCCGAGGCTGCGCGTCCGCCAGGCGAAGCGCGCGTTGGCGCGAATCTGCTCGGCCAGAGAGCGGCGCAGCGGGCTCGGCAGCGGCAGCGGCGGACCGAAGGTCGGCGCATGGCGCCAGGCCAATGCGAGCAGGGCGGCGAGCAAGAACAGGATTCCGGGAGCGACAAGGCGCCACAGCAGCGCGGGCAACGGCACGGCGGTCGTGGGATGAAAGATGAGCAGGGTGTCGTCGTGGCGCAGACCCGCTGCGGCCGCGAACATTTCCGCATGCTCCGCGCGCTTGAGCATCGCGTTGCTCAGCACGTCGGCGGGCTCGAGGACGGTGATTTCGCCGAACCCGACGCTGGCGCGAATGACGTGCATGCCGCGAGCGTCCGACAGCGACCAAGCCGGCGCGTGCTCGCCGTCGAAAGTGAGCGTCGCGGCGGCATCGCACACCCGGAAGGACTGACCCGTCGGCGCACCGTCCGCGCGTACCGTCATGAGCGGGCAGTCCGCGCCCGAGTTCGTCGTGGAGAGCGGCACGGGCGGTGGGGCAGCCGGCTTGCCTGGCGCGGGCGCGGGCGCGGGCGCGGGCGCGGGCGAGGGTCGCGATCGCTTGATGCCGCTCCAGGCCCGCAAGGCAGGATAAGCGTCGAGGAGCGCGGAACTGATCACCAGACGACCGCCCGCTTCGACCCAGCTCTCGAGCGCGGCGACCGGCGGGTGAGTCAGCGGATCGCCCGACTCCTCGAGCACCAGCACCGCCTCGGGTTGCAATCCGCGTACGGTCGAGATCTCCTGCGGGTGAATGCCCAAGCCGGCGACGAAACGCTCGAGAGCGTAGTAGGGGTTGGTCAGCGCCGCGCCTTTCGGGGGGGTCGGCACGGTGATGGTCTCCCAGTGCAACTTGAAGGCCACCCACGTCGCGAGTGCAGCCACGAGCGCAAGCCCCCCGAGCGTACGGGCGAGATTCGCGTTCACGGCGCGGAGCCTTCGAGAGACGCGGTGAAACCGCGGCAAAGACGGTCGATCGGCTTAGCGCTGACCAACTCTCCGGCGTACACGGCGCGCTGCCAGACTGCGACGAGCTCCGCGAAATACGCCGCTCGAGGCGGATCGAGCCTCGCATTCACCGCCCGCAGCGCCTCGCCCTCGGTCGCCGAGGCCAAGATCGCGATGCCGTAGCGGTGCACCGCGCGGGAGAGCGCGCCGCGATAGAGGAGCGACAGGGCCTCGCGCTCACGACCCGCCTCGAGCAGCGCCAGGGCGGCCGCGCCGATATTCTCGGGCAACGATTCGGGGCGGATGTCGAGCCCTTGCACGCTGGCGACCGGGCGCTCCTCGACCGCGGCGACGGGCGCCCGTTGCCGCAGTACCCGGATCACCCATACCACGGCAATCGCCGCACACACCGCGCCGACGATCCACAGCAGGAGGCTCGTGGATTGCGCGAGAAAATCAAATAGCCGCGTCAGCCAACCGGGCGGCGTGGGCTGCTCTCGGTGCACTTCGTTCCAGCGCAGCGTCCGCAGCGTCTTCTCGCCCCCGAGATTCGGATCCGCGCGCAGCTTCGTGGCTGCGGCGCGGATCTCATCGCGCGTCAAGTACGTCCCGATGGGAGCGGCATTGGCCGGCGCGGGGCTCGCGGGCGCGTTAGAGCTCGCCGCCCCGGCGTTGCCCGGGTGACCCCCAGCGAGACACAAGCCGAGGCCCATGGCGAGACATTCAACGCGCAAACGCACGTCGAAACTCCTGCTCGATGTCCCACGCCTCGAGCTCGACGCGACGGTTCACATAGAGCCCGAAACCGGCGGCCACATAGAACGGCTCCAGGAACGCCACGGCGATGGCGTAAGCCACCGAGGAAATGAGCGCGGCCTGGGCGGATGCGAGACCGGCCAGCCACCCGCCCTCGAGCTCGAAGATATGCGGCGCGAGAAGGACTTGAAGCATGAGCACGCTTGCGCACAAAGCCACTTCCGCATTCGCGAATGCGAGCGTCATGGCGCGCGCGACCCCGCGGTGACGCACAGTGAGCTGCCGGACGCGGTCGCGTTGCACGCGCCCCGAAAGCCCTTCGAGCTGCAGGATGGGCAGCTTGAAGGAGCGGGAGGCACTCAAGCGCAGCAGCAAAAGTGCCAAGAGATTCGGCCGCAGGACGCGGCTGCGCTCGGCCCACAGATCCGTAAGTCCGGTGGGCTCACCGAACAGCGCACGCGACAACGCGAACAGGATGGCGTGATCGAGCCAGGGCTTCGCGAGCCAGACGAGCAGCGCGGGGAGCCACGGCTCGAGCGGATAGGTCGCGAGGCACAGCAGAAAGATCGGCACGGCGACGACGAGATAGCAGGCATAAACCGATCGCATTCTGAAGTGCAGGAGCTGAACCCCGAGGTCGCAGCCCTCCCACATGGAGCGCGGCCGGAGCGTCAGGGCAATGGCATCAATCTGCATAGGGGCGGCGTAGAAAGAACAAGGCGACCAGAATCCAGCAGACGGCGGCGCCTGAGTACTTGGCGGTCGGCGTCAGCCACGCCGCGGACGACCAGAAGGCCTCGATGGCCGCGGCGATGACCAGCATCACGGCGGAGCCGAACACGATGACGCTCGTGTCTTTGGCGGCGAGCTCGAGTGCCGTCGTACGCGGCAGGCGCCCGGGGAGGAGGACTGCGCGGCCGATCCGCAGTCCCGCCGCGCCGCAGAGCACGATGGCGGTCAGCTCGAATGCGGAATGCGTGGCAACGAACGAAAAGAACGTGCCGCCGAAACCCGCGGAGGCGACGTATCCCGCGATCGCGCCGCCGAATGCGCCGTTCATCGCGATGAAGTAGACGCTGCCGATGCCGAGCAAGATCCCGGCCGCAAAGCATTGAAACGCGATGGTGATGTTGTTCATGATGTAAAAGCCGAACATCATCCAGTTGCTGCCGGCATCGCGCAGCCGTCCGAGCACCTCATTCGACGGGTCGTACATCTTCTCGAATTTCGTCGCCGTGCCGGCATCGACGATCGACAGGATCAAGTCCGGCTTGTGATACACCGCGAAACCGAGCGCCAGCGCCGGTCCCAGGAACAAGAGCGCAGCGAGTGCCACGTAGCCGCGGTGTGCGCGCACCGTCGTCGGGAAGCGGTTCAGGAGAACTCGCGCGATCCGCGCGATACCGAAATCGCTCTGCCGGTAGACGATCTGATGCGCGCGCGCGGTGACGATCGAGAGCCGCTCGACGATGCCGGACGCAAAGCCCCGCGCCTCGGCGAGCGCCAGATGCTCGCAGCAGGTGCGATAGAGGGCGAGGAAGCGCTGCGGATCGAGCTGGCGCTCCGGCAGCCGGACGGCTTGCTCGAGCTCGGCCCACAACTTCTCGTGCACGGTCTGGAACTCGAGCGCGGTCATGGCGCGGCGGAGCCGGTATGCGCCGCGCCGGTGTGCACCGCGCCGGTATGCACCGCGCGATCGCCGTGCAGCCAGCGCGCAACGCCCACGAGCCGGGCGGTGAGCGACAGGCGCGCAGGCGTGTCCTGCAAGGCGCCGGACGCGAGCTCGGCGATCTCCTCGGCACGTTGCGGGGTGAGGCGGCCCACCCGAAACCCGAACGCCATGATGGCGATCTGCTGACGCGTGGACAGGACGGTCGGCGGTGGAATGGGGTCGGCCGCGGCGAGGGAGCCCGCCGGTTGCACGTCGTCACGGTAGGCGACCACGGTGCCGCCCGCCAAGTCGCCGATGCGGCGCGAGTCGTTACGCAACAGGATGCAGACGATGCCGAACGCATAGCCAAGCGGCAGCGCATCGACGAATCGCAAGAGGTTGCGAATCAAGCAACCCGCCGGGGTGATCGGCAGGCCGTTCACCATGAGCACGACGAGGCCCATGATGCGCTTGCCGGGTGTGGCAGCAGCCGCGGTCAGCTCGAAGATCACGGGATAGAGCCAGTTCAAGACGAACAGACAGATCAAGAAAAGGCCGCCGCGGAATCGCGCGCCGCTGCCGAATCCCCCGCCGGCGCCGAGCACCGTGGCGCAAATCATCAGAAATACGAACCGGATTGCCGCGTCGATCAAGAACGCGGTGGCGCGCACCGCGAAACCGGCGGGGCGTATCGAGATCGCGATACCCTCGGGGGTCTCCGCCGTGAGAATGGTGTCGATCGCTGGGTTCAAGCCCGAATGACGATGGTGTCGGCGATGTAGTCGTGGACGCAGCGGCGCTGCTCGCCGAAGATCACGAGCGGGTCGATGAGCGAATAGAGTCCGCCGATGAACGGTACGACCAGGAGCACCATGCCGACCAGGCTGTTGACCACGTTGCGCAGCCAGAATATGCGGGCGAGAGAAGCGCGCGAGCCGTTCTTGCGCGCGACCTTGATTCCCATGAGCTTCTTGCCGATGGTCTGGGCGTTGCGATGAACCAGCATGATGGTGACGGCGATGAGTGCGATATAGATGACGCCGCCGACGTACAGAGAGATTCCGGCGCCGGCCACGGCCGCGAGCCACGCGCCCGCGAAGGCCTGCGGATTCATCCGTGCATGCATGCCCGCGCTGAACATGGCGATGTAAAGCGGTGCGAATGGAATGCCGAAGATCAGGCCGTCGATGATGAACGCCAGAAGCCGGGATAAGCGCGTGGCCTTCTCGAAGGCAACATCGGATGAGGAGACGTCGGCCACGACGCTTTGCGGCGGGGCATAGTTATTCGGTGTCGACACAGCGTACTCCCTTTGCGACTCGACCTCCGGGCTATCATAGCGCGCCCCGTTGGCAGGCGGCCTATTTTTGCGGCCGGGCGTTGCTCAACGGCGACGGTCGGGATAGGCGTCGATTTCGCTCAGCATTTCCGGCCCTCCCAGGGCCTGCATTTGACCTAAGATCCAGTCGCGCCGCTGCAGGACATAACGGGAGGGCGCCGCGGCCGAATAATGCTCGGGGTTCGGCAGCACGGCGGCGAGGGTGGCGGCATCGCTGCGCGACAGGCGCGCGGCCGGGCGATGGAAGAAGCGTTCCGCGGCGGCCTCGGCACCATAGGTGCCGTTGCCGAACTCCGCGATATTCAAGTAAACCTCGAGGATCCGCCGCTTCGGCCAGAAGCCCTCGATGAGCAGCGTGAAGTAGGCCTCGAGGCCCTTGCGAAAATAGCTGCGGCCGGACCACAGATACAGATTCTTCGCCACTTGCTGGCTGATGGTGCTGGCACCGCGCACGCGGTGGCTATGCTGGTTGAGTTGATAGGCCTTCTCGATGGCCTCGACGTCGAATCCCCAGTGTTCCGGGAATTTTTGATCCTCCGAGGCCACCACCGCCAGCGGTAGATTGGGCGAGATTTGCGCGAGGTCCACCCACGAATGCCGGAACACGTACTCCCGGTCGTGCGTGACCCACGCCTCGATCCGTCTCTCCGCCATGAACGCGCTGTAGGGCGGATCGATCCATCGCAGCAGCGCCACCGCGAGGACCGAGAGCGCGATGAACAGCAGCACGAGCCCGGCGAGCGCGCGCCAGAGGCGGCTCACGAGGGTCTTGCTGCGCGCCAATTCGTCCGGTCCGGCGGGTCGTCGCTTATTTCTTGTCGGCTTTCTTCTCGTCCTTCTTTTCGGCGCGATGCACGCGGGTCATGGTGACGGCCTCGAGCGGCACGTCGTCGTGGCCATGGCGCCGGCCCGTCTTGACCGCGGCGATCTTGTCGACCACGTCCATGCCCTGGGTCACGCGGCCGAACACGGCATAACCGAAATTGCCGCGTGTGTGATCGAGGAACTCGTTGTCCTTGAGGTTCACGAAGAACTGCGAGGTCGCGCTGTTGATGTCGTTGGTGCGCGCCATGGAAAGCGTGCCGCGGGTGTTCTTGAGACCGTTGTCCGCCTCGTTCTTGATGGTCGGATGAGTGCGCTTCTGGGACATGTCCGCGGTGAAACCGCCGCCCTGGATCACGAAGCCGGGAACGATGCGGTGAAAAGTGGTGCCGTCGAAAAAGCCCTCGTCGATGTACTTCAAGAAGTTGGCGACCGTGACCGGTGCCTCCTTCTCGTAGAGCTCGACGGTGAATTGACCCAGATTTGTGTCGAAGTGAATCATGAGCGCTCCTTGAGGGGCGGTGGAAAGGTTCCCCGCGTGACGCGAGGAAGGCCGGAGTAATCGGAATGACAGGTGATGCCGGCGTAGCCGCGGCGCTCGAGGAGCTTCGCGACTGCGTGCTCTTGGGTGCCGCCGTGCTCGAGCAGCAGCCATCCACCGCGGCTCAAATGCTGCGGAGCCTCGGTAATGATGGCCTCGAGCGCGTCGAGTCCCGCGGGCCCGGCGACGAGCGCGAGCGCGGGCTCGGCGGCGAGTGCCGCGAGCGCGGGATCGTCGTCCGCGACGTAAGGTGGGTTCGCGACCACGACGTCGAAGAGCTCGCCGGGCACGGCGTCGAACCAGGATCCCAATCGAAAGGTGACGTTCGGCAACGCGAGGCTGCACACATTGTCGCGGGCGACTCCTAAGGCGCCCGGCGATACGTCGACACCCACCACGCGCGCCAGCGGCCGCTCGGAGGCGATGGCGAGCGCCACCGCGCCGCTGCCGGTACCGAGATCGAGCACGGCGCGCTCGGCGGATTTCGGTAAGTGCTCCAAGGCGACCTCGACCAGCCGCTCTGTTTCGGGCCGCGGGACGAGCACGGCCGGCGTGACCTTGAGCGGCAGCGACCAGAATTCGCGGCGGCCGGTCAAGTAGGCCACCGGCGTCCCGCTCCTGCGCCGCTCGAGCAGCTCTCGATAGACCCGCAGGTCCGGGTCGGCGAGCATGTCGGATCCGCGCGCGATGAGCGCGGTGCGGCTGATCTCGAGCACGCCGCTCAACAGCACTTCGGCATCGAGTTGCGGGGAATCGCTGTGCAGGCTGAGCGAGCGCACGCCTTGCCCCAAGGCGCTCTCGACCGTGCTCGGGCCGGCGGATCGATTGGCTACGAGGGACTTCGGGCGGCTCATTCGACCTGGCTTGCGAGCTCTTCGGCCTGGTATTCCTGGTTGAGCGCAGCGATCAGCTCTCCCAAGTTGCCGTTCATGACGTCGTCGAGCTTGTAGAGCGTCAAGTTGATGCGGTGATCGGTGACGCGCCCCTGCGGGAAGTTGTAGGTGCGGATGCGCTCGGAGCGGTCGCCCGAGCCCACCTGGAGCTTGCGCGACTGCGCCTGCGCACTCGCCTGTCGCGCTCTTTCGTCCGCGAGCAGCCGCGCCTTGAGGAGCGAGAGCGCGCGCGAGCGATTCTTGTGCTGCGACCGCTCGTCCTGGCACTCGACCACGATGCCGGTGGGTAAATGCGTGATGCGAATCGCGGAGTCGGTCTTGTTGACGTGTTGTCCTCCGGCGCCTGAGGAGCGATAAGTGTCAATACGCAGGTCCGCGGGATTCAAGTCGACGGATTCCACCGCCTCGAGCTCGGGCAAGATCGCGACCGTGCATGCGGAGGTGTGAATGCGTCCCTGCGCTTCGGTCGCGGGTACACGCTGGACGCGGTGCGTGCCCGATTCGAATTTCAGCAGCGAGTAGGCGCCGCGACCGATGATGCGGCTGATGATTTCCTTGTAGCCGCCGTGCTCGCCGGGACTCTCGGAGAGCACCTCGACCTCCCAGCGCTTCGATTCGGCATAGCGGGCATACATGCGAAACAGATCGCCCGCGAACAGCGCCGCCTCGTCGCCTCCTGTGCCGGCGCGTACCTCCAGAAAGATATTGCTGTCGTCGTGGGGGTCCTTGGGCACGAGCAGCCGCTGCAGCGCCTGCTCCTCGATGTCGACGCGGGCGCCGATCTCCTGCAGCTCCTCTTCCATCGCGAGTTCGCGGGCCGTCGCGAGGTCTTCCTCGAGAGCGAGAAATCCGCGATAGCGATCGACCACGGGACCCAGGCGGGCGTACTCCATGGAGAGATCCCGGAACTGGTTCTGGCGCCCGATGACATCGGGCTCGGACAAGAGGCGGCCGATTTCCTCGTGGCGCTCGTCGAGCTTTTGGAGCTTCCTTCGGATCGAGTCCTTCATGCCGCAAATTATAGCGGCCTTCGCCTCAACTCCGGTCGCGTTCTTCCGAAAGCAGGCGCGCGAGGAGCTGCGCCAACGCGGGGTCGGAGGACTCCCAGGCCTGGCGCAGCGCCTGGGTGGGGGAGTGCAGCAGCCGGTTCGTGAGGGTGTTGGCGAGGTAGTCGATGACCTCGTCGGTGGACTTGCCCGCGAGCAGCATCCGCCGGGCCTGCTCGACGGTCTGGGCACGGATCGCGTCGGCCTGTTGCCGCAGCGCCCGGATGGCGGGCCCGGCGTCATGAGCACGCAGCTCGGCCACGAATCGCGCCACTTCCTCCTCGAGCAGGCGCCGTGCGTCGCCCGCGGCCGCCTCGCGCTCGCGGCGATTCTCTTCGACGATGTGCTGCAAGTCGTCGATCGAGAACAGGTACACGTCGGAGATCTCGGCCACGGCGGGCTCGATGTCGCGCGGCACCGCCAGATCGACCATGAAAATCGGGCGGTGGCGCCGCTTGCGCACCGCCGCCCCGGCGGCGCTCTTGGTGATCAGCGGCCGCGTGCTCGCCGTGCAGCTGACCACGATGTCCGCCTCGACGAGCTCCTTCTCCAGGTTGCTCAAGTCGACTGCGTAGCCCTTGATCTCGGCGGCGAGCGCTTGCGCCCGCGCGAGCGTGCGATTGGCTATCACCAGCCGCTTCACGCCGGCGCTCGCAAAATGCCGGGCGGTCAGATCGATCATTTCGCCCGCGCCGATCATGAGCGCGGTGCGCTCGCTCAAGTCCGCGTACATCCGCCGCGCAAGGCTGACGGCCGCCGAGGCGAGCGAGACGGCGTTCGCGCCGATCTGCGTCTCGGAGCGGACGCGCTTCGCGGCCGAAAACGCCGCCTGAAACAGCCTGTTGAGCGAGGGGCCGGTACTGCCGGTCTCGTGCGCTACGCGGTATGCATCCTTGAGCTGGCCCAAGATCTGAGGCTCGCCCAGCACCATGGAGTCGAGTCCCGAGGCGACGGCGAAGGCATGAGCGACGGCGAGGTGCTCCTGATGGACATAGAGGCTCGAGGCGAGGTTGAGGTTGTTGCCGTGATGATTCTCGAGCCATTGCGACAGCTCCACCGCGCTCGCCTCGCCCGACCAGTACACCTCCGTGCGATTGCACGTCGAGAGGATCACCACCTCGGCGACGCCGAGTTCCTGCCGCAACGCGTGCAGCGCCGCGGTGAGGCGGTCTTCGTTGAACGCCACTTTCTCACGCAGCGCAAGCGGCGCGGTCTTGTGGTTGAGGCCGAGAACGTTAAATGCCATGAGCGCGCGGTGCTTCCTTAACTTATCGATTTTGGGTAAGAAACACCCCCAGATCAAGCTGGAATCCGCGGCAATGGCCCCCTCATTTGGCTATAGTGCGGGCGTGTTCTCGAAATCGATCCCCCGCGATGGACCTTGCATTCCGTACTCTGCCCGCTAAAGCCTGCCTGGCGCTCGGGCTCCTCGTTTGTACCGCATGCGCCGGGCCGCCGGTCGCCCCCGTGCCGACCGAGAAAGCAGAGGTGTACGACACCGTCACCGGCGAGATCGCGCTGGCGCGCGGCGAGCCGCGCACGGCGGCGTTACAGTACGCCGCCGCGGCCCAAGGCGCGACCGACCTTTCGCTGATCGCGCACGCGAGCGACGTGACGAGCGAGTGCCTGCAGCCCTCGTTGACCGCAGCGATCGCGGTCCGCTGGCTCACCCTGGATCCGAAATCGCTGGAGGCGCATCGTGCGGCGGCGCAGGCTGCGCTCGCGCTCGGCCGCATCGACGAGTCCGCCCGGCAATATCGCGTCGTGCTGTCGAGCTCGCCGCGCGGCACGGACGCGGAGCTCAAGCAACTCGAGACCGAGCTCGAGGCGAGCGATGACGTGTTCGCCGCTCGCCAGCTGGCGGATCGCCTGGCGACGGATTTTCCGAGCTCCGCCGCGGCGCTGCGCTTGCAGGGATTCGCAGCCTTGCGTGGCGACGATCCGGCGGCGGCGGTGGGAGATTTCTCGCGGGCGCTCGCGCTCCTGCCGGCGGCGGCGGCCAATGAGCCCGCCGACGCGGCCGAGGCACGCCGTGAGCTGCAACAGGGCTTGTGGCGCGCACGGATTCTTTCCGGCGATCAGCAAGAGCCGCTCGCGCAAGCGCGCGCGCTCGCGGAGGGCGATGCGACGGCGGCCAACGTACTCAACTACGCGCTGCTGCTCCTCGCCGCCCATCAGGATCAGGCGGCGCTCGCGCAGCTCGAAGCGCTGGCGCGCGATGCGGAGTCGCAGGCCGTAGCCCTGCGGCTCCTCGGGTTGATCGAGTTTCAGAACGGCGATCTCGACGCGGCGGCCCGGCATTTCACCGAGCTGTTGACCACGGGTAAGTACGTCGACGATTCCTTCTATTATCTCGGCTTGATTGCCGAGCGGCACGCGGACTTCGAGAAGGCGCTGCGTCTTTACGCGCAGGTGCAGAGCGGCGACAACGCGGCGGCGGCTCTGGTGCGCGCCAGCACCATTCTGCAGGCGCACGGCGCCTCGGCGGCCGCGCAGGAGATTTTGGATCATCTCATCGAGGACGAGCCCGCGCGCGCGCCCGAGGTGGTCGCGGCACGTGCAAAGATCTACGCCGATGCGGGTGATTCGCGACAGGCGCTCGCCGTGCTCGATCGCGGGCTGGAGCAGTATCCGGACAGTGTCGATCTGCGCTACGCCATTGCCACGACGGACGAGGAGGCGGGACACGTCGGCGCCGCCTTGCAGGAGCTCAATCAGGTATTGAAGCAACGGCCGGATGATCCCGCGGCGCTGAACGCCTATGGCTATACGCTGGCCGACCACAACCGCAAGCTCGCGCAGGCACGCGTGCTCATCGAGCGCGCCTATGCGGAGGCTCCGCGCAATGCCGCGATTCTGGACAGTCTGGGTTGGGTGCTGTATCGGCAAGGTCACGACGATCAGGCCCTGCCCTATGAGGCGGCGGCCTATGCCGAGGACCACGGCGCCGATATCGGCGCGCATTACGGCGAGGTGCTGTGGCATCTCGGCCGTCACGCCGAGGCCGATGAGGTGTGGACCGCGGCGGCGCGCATCGATTCCGATAATCGCCTGCTGACCGAGACGCGGCGGCGCCTGCACGCTTCCGTCAGTCCGTGACATGCGGTCGTGGCTCCCCCTGCTCGCGTGTGTGTCGCTGCTGGTCGGCTGCAAAACGACGCAGTTGCGGCCGACGGTGCCGCTCGCGCCGTGGGATGAGCGCGTAACGGCGCTCGCGCACGCGCACAGCTGGCAGCTCGATGGTCGAGCGGCCGCGGCGCTCGGCCAGCAAGGCTGGCAGGCGAGTCTCGATTGGCGGCAGAGCGGCAACTCGAGTGAGCTGCACCTCGCGGGGCCCTTGGGTATAGGCGCGCTCGTGCTCAACATGTCGCCCGATGGGCTGGCGCTCAATGGCGCACCGCCGAGCCCCGCCGTGGCGGCACAGCTCGAGGCGCGGCTGGGGTTCGAGCTGCCGCTCGAGAATCTGCGATTCTGGCTTCTCGGCATCCCCAATCCCGACGTGCCTTTCGAGCTCACTCGTAACGCCCAAGACCGGGCGCAGCATCTCTCCCAAGCCGGCTGGAGCATCGATTACGATCAGTACCGGCCGCAAGGGGGCGATGAGTTGCCCGCGCGCATCGTGCTCAGCCGCGCGGATGCGCGCGTGCGCATTGCGGTGGATCGTTGGGAGGTTTCACGGTGAGTGCCGGCACCGCGTTGCCGCGGCCCTGGCCCGCGCCGGCGAAGCTCAATCTGTTTTTGCACATCGTCGGCCGGCGGCCGGATGGCTATCACGAGCTGCAGACTTGCTTTCAGTTTGTCGATCTTTGCGACCAGGTGACGATCGTACCGCGCGATGACGGCGCGATCCGGCGCGGCGCAGGTGCTCCCGGCGTCGATCCCGAGCAGGATTTGTGCGTGCGCGCGGCACGCGCGCTGCAGGCAGCCACGGGCACGCGCCGCGGCGCCGACATCAGTGTGTCGAAGCGCATTCCCATGGGAGCGGGTCTCGGCGGCGGCAGCTCCGATGCGGCCACCTGCCTGGTTGCGCTCAATGAGCTCTGGGACCTCAATTTGACCGTCGATGAGCTGGCCGCGCTCGGCCTCAAGCTGGGCGCCGACGTCCCCGTGTTCGTGCGCGGCCGCGCGGCCTGGGCCGAAGGGGTGGGGGAGCGGCTCACGCCACTTTACCCGCCGCGGGCTCCAGACGAAGGTAACTATTTGATTATTAAGCCAAACGTGTTCGTGAGCACCCGGGATGTGTTCCAGGATCCTGAATTGACAAGGGATACCCCGC
>Ga0302324_100010874_pt1 | contig 18767 bp, 13 predicted proteins | sample Palsa_T0_1_FD_201949 | JGI IMG/M metagenome (GOLD analysis project Ga0302324, IMG submission 201949) | Peat permafrost microbial communities from Stordalen Mire near Abisko, Sweden - Palsa_T0_1 | ecosystem: Environmental > Terrestrial > Soil > Palsa > Peat permafrost | place: Sweden: Abisko...
AGCGGGCGGGGAAGCGGAGTTTCGCGAAGCGATCCGGGTACTGCCGAACTACAGCGAACCGCATGGCAATCTCGCCAACCTTCTCGCCTGGAAGCAGGATTTACGTCAGGCGGCATACGAGTTCGACAGGGCCATTCACCTCAATCCGCGGGACACCGCCGCGCGCTTTAATTACGGTTCCATGCTGAACGGCATGCAGCGATTCGACGATGCACAGGTTCAGCTGGAAGAAGCGCTCGAAGGCAATCCGAACTTTGCGGAGGCGCACGATCTGCTGGGCACTATCCTGGAACGTAAGGGGCTGACGGAGGAGGCGCTGAAGCATTATCGGGATGCAGTCCGTTTGCGCCCGGAACTCAGCCACGCGCAACTGGATCTGGGCGCGGTTCTGCAAAACCAGGGTGACAAAGCAGGCGCTGCAGAGCACCTTCGGCTGGCCGCGAAAACCACCGATCCCGCCATGCGGCAGCTTGCCGAGCGTCTGCTGCAACAGCTGAATTCACCGCAACGTTAATTTCTCTGACCTGTGCCTTCATCTCGCCTCGACGCAAGTTATTGGAAACAAAGGTTGCGCACGCACTCCTGCGTGCCGTGTCGAGACTCATCTCGACACCTTGCTCGGGTCAACACGGAAGACCGAAGGCAGCTCCCCGTTCCATCCGGCAACCGCCGGGGCCGGGTTTTGCAGGTCTCCATAAATTTTTTTCTCTTCGCAATTTGGAATCCCTCGATCAGGTATTTCGATTTGCACAAGCCGCCAAATAGAGACGATATCGTCCCGCACTGCAAGTGCTGTACCTCTGACAAACCTTTACGTTTCTGATAGTTGAGGCGTATTCACACTGCTCCCGGCGGAGTTCGTCACGCGGGCGGGGAAGGCCTGGATCTGCGTCGTAGCCGCTTCGTGGTTTCATACTTCGGTTCTATGCAAAATCGAATCGCCGGAGTTAACGCTTAAGAAAGGCTCGCGACCCAATATTTACATCGACTTAACGCTTGCGAATGCCCGCGCACTGACATATGCTTGACAAGCAAACAATTGCTTCATTCTGTCAACAAAAACCGAATGTCACGCCGAACCTTTCCGGCCTTCGATCTACACACAAGCAACAAAAATCCGATCGGGACCAGTGACGGCTATGACAGGGTGCACGATTTTTACAAAGGAGTCCAAAGAATGCGAAAAGTATCTCTGACGATACTTATTTCACTGCTCGTACTCGCATTGCAGGGGTACGCGCAAAATATCACGGGGTCCATGTCGGGCCGCGTTGTAGACGCGCAGGGCGCCGCGGTTCCGAACGCCACCGTAACGGCGAACGAACCAGCCAAGCTGGTAAATATCTCAACCAAGACGACTGACCAGGGCGAATTCAGCCTCGCGGGCCTTCTCCCCGGAAGTTACACCGTCGTGGTGGAAGCCGCAGGTTTCAAGAAACTTTCCCGAACCAATATCCCGCTTGACGCGCAGGACAAACTGGCGCTCGGCAACTTCGCTCTGGAAGTCGGCGCGGTGACCGAGTCGGTCGAAGTATCGGCCACCCAGACTCTGCTCCAGACGGAAAGCGTGGAACGGTCTGAAGCCATTGTCGGCAAGCAGATCGAAAACATCGAAGTGAACGGGCGCAATCCGCTCGACATGGCCAAGCTCATTCCAGGCATCGTCAGCACGGCGAACGTTTCCGTCGGCGGTTCCGGCGGCCTGAGCGGCGTTTATGTTAACGGTAACCGCGGCACCATGAACCAGCTCACTATTAACGGTATCGGCGATATCGACACCGGAGCGGATGGCAGCCAGAACGTGACGGTAAGCATCGATTCCATGGCTGAGTTCAAGGTTCTCACCGGGCAGTATCAGGCCGAATACGGACGCAACGCCGGTGGTCAGATCGCGATGGTCACGAAGAGCGGAACGGATGCGTTCCATGGCAGCACGTATATCTATCACCGGCACGACGATCTGAACGCCAACACCTTTATCAACAACGCTCGCGGTCTGCCGCGCAGCCTGTATCGCTATAACGATCCCGGTTATACGATCGGCGGACCTGTCTACATCCCGAAACTGCTCCACGCCACGAAGAACAAGCTCTTCTTCTTCTGGAGCGAGGAATGGCAGGATCAGCTGGCCCCCGTCGGCGCGAAGAACGTGACTGTCCCCACGGCGCTCGAGCGCATGGGCAACTTCTCACAGAGCGTCGACAACAACGGCAAGCCCCTCACCATCAGAGATCCCAACACGCAGTTGCCCGTTCCCGGTAACATCATCCCGGCGAGCCAGATTTACGCTCCCGGTCAGGCTCTGGCAAACCTGCTGCCGCTGCCCAATACATCCGGCACCGGTTATAACTACACATCCCAGGTTTCCGGTCAGACCCCGCGCCGCGAAGATCTCCTTCGCATGGACTACAACGCCACGCAGAATCTGCGGATTTTCGGCCACTACATCAAGAACATCCAGCCCGTGGTCAACGTGTACGGCGCATTTGTGCTCGGCGAAAACATTCCGCTGGACAAGATCAACGTGCCGATTCCCGGCATCAGTTTCGCCGGCGGCGCCACTTACGTCATCAGCCCCACCATGACAGACGAGTTCAACATGGGCATGACGAAGAACACCATTAACATCTTCGAAACTGGCAACACTCTGACCGCTGCCGGTTCCGGAGTGAACCTTCCGCTCCTCTATCCGAGTGCGGTGCAGGACGGCTACATCCCGCAGATTAACGTCGGCGGATCGCACCTTGCGAATAGCCCCTCGTTCGGTACCGCGGATGCGCCTTTCGTCAACTACAACACGACGATCGACATCAGCAACAACCTGACCAAGGTTTGGGGCAAACACACTCTTAAGGCTGGCGTGTACCTCCAGCGCAGCCGTAAGAACCAGACATCCTTCAGCGATAACAACGGCAGCTACAACTGGGGCGACAACACCGCTAACCCGTATGACACAGGTTACGGCTACTCGAACATGCTGTATGGTGTTTACAATACCTTCGATCAGTCGAGCGGATACATCAATGGCCTGTATCGTTACTGGAACATCGAGCAGTACGTGCAGGACACATGGAAAGTCACGCCCCGGGTCACCTTCGACTACGGTCTGCGTGGATCCTGGTACCAGCCGCAGTACGACGCCGGTCTCCAGGCATCCACCTTCGTTCTGGCCAACTGGAATCCCTCTCAGGTAGTGAAGCTCTTTACGCCCGCCATCAACCCGGCCAACGGCCAGCGCCAAGCGTACGATGCGCTGAACTCCTCGTACTATCCGGTGTCCGATATCGGGCTCGAAATTCCCGGCAGCGGCAATCCTTACGACGGCATTTGCCAGGCCAGCAAATCCGGTTGCAACAAGTACCTGTTTAAGGATCGCGGCGAACAATGGGGCCCACGCGCCGGTATGGCGTGGGACGTGTTCGGCGATTCCCGCATGGTCATCCGCACAGGCGCCGGCATCTACTACGATCGCTACCAGGGCAACCGCATCTTCAACAATGTGACCAACCCGCCCGAGAACGTGCAGCCGACGTTGACGTATGGCTTTGCCCAGAACATCAACCCGGCCACGGCCTTCCTTGGACCTCCGAATCTGATCGAGATGGATCCGCTGGGTAAGGTTCCGACAACTTACAACTACCAGTTCTCTATCCAGAGCCGCCTGCCCTGGAACATGGTCCTCGATACCGCATATGTCGGTACCCTTGGCCGTCACCTGCAGGACAACCGCAACATCAACGGTATCCCTTACGGTACGACCTTCCTGCCTCAGAATCAGGACCCGACTCTGGTCGCGGCCAGCCCGAACGCCCTTTTGGGTAACAACGCGCTCAAACAGGCGTTCCTCGAACCCATTTACGGTTACGGCAGCATCACCGATTATGAAGGCGCCGCTACTTCAAACTACAACGGCCTGCAGGTGGCTCTGAACCGCCGCGCTACCAATGGCTTGTTCCTCGGCGTCACCTATACATGGAGCAAGACCATGACGACCGCTTCGAGCGACACGTCGTCGGTCCGCATCGACCAATACACGAAGGAAGCCGACTACGGTCCGGCCAGCTTTGACGTAGCGCAGAACTTTGCCCTCAACTACGTGTACCTTGTTCCGGGTATGAAGGGCGGTAACGCTTTGGTTAAGTCCGTGACAACCGGCTGGCAAACTTCCGGCATCGTTTCCATGCGCACAGGCTTCCCGTTCACCCCCGGCTACAGTGTTTCTGGCGCGGGCAATGTGAACATTACGGGTTCCTACACGGAAGGCCCGAGAATCGGTGTGATTGCAGGTTGCAACCCTTACACGGGCTCGCAGGATCCTTTCAACCGCCTGAACGCGGCCTGCTTCTTCGCTCCGCCTATCGGAAGCACCGGGTTGGATTCCGGTGTAGACTGGCTGAGACAGCCGGGCCTGATCAACTTCGATATGGCTATCCAGAAAGAATTCTCGGTGAAGGAACGCCTGCACATGCAGCTTCGTGTCGACGCCTTCAACGTGTTCAACCACGCGAACTTCAACAACGGTCTCAACACCACGCTGAACTTCAACAGTTACCCGAACGTCAACGGGATCGTCAACGGATCTCCGACGATCGCGAACAACGCGACGCCGTATAACTCCGCTGGACAGCTGGTTAACGTTACCGGTTTCGGCTCGGTCACTTCAGCCGCCGCCGGTGCACCGGGCGGACCACGTGTCCTCCAGTTGCTTGCCCGCATCACGTTCTAAGTAGCTGTCAACGCTGAGCCGCCGCCAGGATCGCACGATCCCGGCGGCGGCTTTTTTATTTGGCGGGCGCCCAGTAACCGGCCTTCGCGCGAACCGACGCTTTCGGGTCCTTCACCTTCACTGCGATTGTCCGATAAGTCCCGTCCATGGCTTCGTTAGACGGAATGTAGCCCAATACATAATAATCGCGCGTATCGGAAAACGCCCTCTGAATGCCACTCAGCAAAGCATTGCTGTTCTCGATAAATACTCCGCCTGTCGCCTTAGCCAGTGCTGCCATCGTCGTCCCGTTCTCATAAATCACCCGAGCCGCCTCTGTGTTGATCTGCGGCATGATTGTTTGGGCCGCTCCCCGCGTGCTCGGCCCGTTATTGCTGGCCTGAAACACCGCGCCCGCTCCGCCTGAAGAACCCAGCCCGCTGGAGTTCAACCCATAAACCGTGATGTTGTTGGCGGCCGCCCTGCGCAGGATTGGCTCCAGATGCGCCGTGGTATCCCGATCGTTCAGCTGCCAGCGGTCGTCATTCGGGAAATAGGCCTTCATCACCCCGTAAAGTTCCCGGCCCGGCACCAGATTGAATCCGTCCGATATCAGAATCATGGTCCGGTTCCCCGGCATGTGAGAAAGGTCGTCCACCACGGCCCTCAGTTCCTTTAAGTAGAACTCGGTAAAAATCTGTGTGCGCTCAGCCGACGAATTCACGAGCCCTTCAACCGACTTTTTCGGCCCGACGCATTCCATCGGTATCGACCTTGTGCTGCGACCGCACGGGCAGCGCCCGCAGTAATCGTCCAGTTGACGCCGCACGGCCGCGATCTGCGTGGCCAGCGCGGAGGTTTCGCTGTTCTGAACCGTGGCCAGAAAGCTTTTGGCGCGAATCGCGGTGAGCATCGCGCGAGGATCGGACGTAGGATATTGCAGTACCTCGGGCTTCTTGCCCAGGCTGATCAGCCAGTATTCCGAATCGGTCCGCTGCTCGTGCTCGAAGAAATTCTCCAGCGCTTTACGAACCGGAGGGAAATTTTCAAAGCTGGAATGCAGCGTATCGACGCAGATGGCATAGGTGCGATGTACGGCAGGCGCATCGGTGGCTAGGGGAGGGACAGCGGTCGTGTCTTTGGCGTTCTTTGCTTTATTTCCGGCTGTGACGGGCGTATCGAGTTCCGCGGGCAGCGCCTCCGTCCCTGACGAGAATGACAGGATCTTCTGCGCCACACCATCCTCCTGCAATTCGAAATCTTCCGCATGAAGGTTCGCTATGCGATGCCCTTTTGCGTCCGTAACCACCACGGGTACCACCACCTGATTCACATCGGTTCGGAATTTCTGCTCCTGCGCGGCAGCGAACAAAACGGGGAGCACCGGCAGGATATATCGTCGGACCCTGAGCATAACTCGAAGCTAGCATCTTTATCGTTCCATCAGAACGCCAGGCAGAAGCCTGGCGGCAAGGCGGAAGCCTTGGCCCTACGCTTGATAAACTCGGGTGCATGGAAGTATCGAGAAGGACCTTCGTGGGAGCAACGGCAGCGGCTTCGTTCAGCCTGGCCAACGCAGAGCAGAGCGGTACAATGACCGCCGGACAAATCATCGAGCGCATCAAGAAAAACGTAGGCGTGCCGTGGCGCGCCGAAACGGTCGACACCATTAAATCCGGCACGCCGGATACGCAGGTGAAAGGCATCGCGACCACCATGATGGCCACACTCGACGTCGTCCAGCGCGCCGCCGCCGCGGGCAAGAACATGGTGATTACCCATGAGCCCACCTTTTACTCGCATGAAGATAAGACCGAAGCGCTGAAAGACGACCCCACCTACAAGTTCAAGCAGGATTTCCTCGACAAGAACAACATGGTGGTTTTCCGCTTCCACGACCACTGGCATGCGCATAAGCCCGATGGCATTGCGACCGGCATGGTGGAAGCGCTGGGCTGGGCGAAGAACGTGGACCCGCAGAATCCCCGCCAGTTTCTCTTCGACAATCTCACGCTTGGCGATCTCGCGAAGCAGATGCGCGACCGGCTGAAAATCCATGCCATGCGGGTGGTGGGAGATCCGAATCTGAAGGTCCACACGGTCGCCGGGAATTGGGGTTATGCAGGCAGTTCGCGGCCGTTTGCCCGGCCCGATCTGGATGTGCTTGTCATCGGGGAAGCCCGCGAATGGGAACTGATCGAATACGCGGCGGATACGATTACGTCCGGCAAGAAGAAGGGTCTTATTGTATTGGGCCACATTCCGTCGGAGCAGGCCGGCATGATCAACTGCGCCAACTGGCTGAAGACCTTCATCAGCGAGGTGCCTATAGAATTCATCGCGGCGCCGGAACCTTTCTGGAGCCCGAATGCCTAGCCTTTGCCAGTGAAACACAGCGAATTCATCGCAAAACGCGTCGGCCAGAAGGCCGACGGCGGGGCAGAAGCCCCGGCCCTACGAGGTCGAATCGGAAAAGTATGCGGCATCCTGCTGCTCCTGATATCTCCCGCCGCATCCCAAACCCCCACCTGCGCCACCTGCCACGCAAAGATCGCGCAAGCCTATGCGAAGACCGGCATGGCGCGGTCATTCTACAAACCCAAATCCATACAGCCGACGCGCTTTTACCACAAACTCTCCGACACCTGGTACGCCATGGAAGAGCGCAGCGGCCAGTATTACCAGCGCCGCTGGCGTATCGGTTACGACGGCAAAGAGACCGAAGTCCAGGAGCAGCATATCGACTACGTGATGGGCTCCGGCAACCACGTCCGCACTTATCTCACCCGTACCGAACGCGGCGCCCTGATCGAACTTCCTCTCGCCTGGTATTCCGAAAATGGCGGCACATGGGCCATGAATCCCGGCCACGACCGCGACTACGCGCTGCCGCCGCGCGCCGTCGCATATGAGTGCATGTTCTGCCACAACTCCTATCCTGAAATCCCCCTGGGTCATGAAGAGCCCGGCAGCGAACCTCTTTACACCGGCGAATTGCCGCAGGGAATCGATTGCCAGCGCTGCCACGGGTCGGGCGCGGATCACGTTCGCATGGCCCAGACCGCGGGCGCGAAGGTCGAGGATATCCGCAAAGCCATCGTGAACCCGGCCCGCCTCAGCCGCGACCGCCAGCTTGAGGTCTGCATGCAATGCCATCTCGAAACCACCAGCCTACAGCTACCGCATTCCATCGTTAAATACGGCCGCAGCCCGTTTTCCTATCGGCCGGGCGAACCGCTGGGCAGTTTCATGCTCTTCTTCGATCACGCGCCGGGCACTAAATACAAAGACGATTTCGAAATCGCCCATTCGGCCTACCGGCTGCGGAAATCGAAGTGCTTCCTCGGAAGCCAGATGACCTGCCTCACCTGCCACGACCCGCACGATGTTCCCCGTGGCGCGGAAGCGAGGGCCCACTATAACGGCGTCTGCGGCAATTGCCACCAGTCCCTTGCGGCCCAGCACCCGAAGGCAACGGATTGCGTCGCGTGTCACATGCCGAAGCGGCGCACGCAGGACGTGATTCAGGCCGTGATGACGGACCACTATATTCAGCGCCGCCCGCCCGCCGGCGATCTTCTGGCACCGCTTTCCGAACGCGCCGAGTTCGATCGAAAACAATATACCGGGGAGGTGGTTCCTTACTCTCCCGTGCCGCTGCCTGCCACTCCCGAAAATGCGTTGTATCTCGCGGTCGCGCAGGTGACACAGAAGAGCAACCTCAAAGCCGGGCTGCCGCGGCTTGCGGCGGAGATTGAGAAGCAGAAACCGGCGCGTCCCGAATTCTACGTCGAACTGGGGGAGGGATATCTCACGGCGCATAACCCCCGCGCCGCCGTGAGCGTTTTGGATGAAGCCCTTCGCCGCGAGCCGAATTCCCCGGTTGCGCTCCTCGACCTTGCCAGCGCCCTCACCGAAGCGGGAGACACCAAACGCGCCACGGAAATTCTGAACCGCGGGGTGAAAGCCGTCCCCAACGATCCTTTGCTTTGGTACCAACTCGGCCTGGCTGGCAGTGACGTTGCCGCGGTGGAAAAAGCCGTGGCGCTCGATCCCGGAATGGCCGATGCGTACAACCTTCTCGGCACTCTGCTGGCCGACAAAGGCGATTTCGACCGGGCGATGACAGCGTGGCGCAACGCACTGCGCGTGGAGCCGGGCATGCCCGATGCGCAAGGCAATCTGGCGCACCTGCTCGCGGCAAGGCGGGATCTCCCGCAGGCCGAATACTACTTCGCCCGCGCTATTCGCCTGAAGCCGAATGACGCCGACATGCGCGTGAACTACGCAGTCACGCTCGCAGGTCTGAATAAGTTCGCCGAGGCTCAGACCCAGGCGGAAGCAGCAGTGCGAGCCGATTCGAAATCTGCCGATGCGCACAATTTTCTCGGCTCATTACTAGCTCGAAAGGGCGAGGCGGACTCCGCTTTGCACGAATTCCTGGAAGCCGTGCGCCTGCGTCCGGACTTCAGCCTCGCCCATCTGAACGCCGCCGGAATCCTGGCCGCGAAGGGCGACACGGCCGCCGCGCGCAGCCATCTTCAGAAAGCCGCCGCCGACTCCGACCCCGCTATCCGCCAACGCGCGCAGCAATTACTCCGTTGACATACGAATAATGTCGTAGTAAGCTCTTCGTAGATGGGAATCCCCGCACGCCCAACCCTCGCACGCCCCACCGATGCTGAGCTCGAGATCCTCACCGTGCTTTGGACCAACGGACCCAGCACCGTCCGCGAGGTCCACGAAGAAATCAACGGCCGCCGTCCGACGCAATATACGACGGTCCTGAAACAGCTACAGATCATGGCCACCAAGAACCTGGTCGAGCGCGACGAACAGCAGCGCGCTCACGTCTATAAAGCCGCTCAACCGCGCGAGTGGACACAGCGCCAGATCGCGGGAGATTTGTTGCAGCGCGCCTTCGGCGGATCGGCCCGCAGCATGCTGATGGGAGCGCTTTCGGCGCGCAAAGCCTCGCGGGGTGAACTGGCCGAAATCCGCCAACTACTCGATGATTACGAAAAGGAGAACCGATGAATACGCCAATTGTGAACGCCCTCGGCGCCGCGCTTTTTCATTTCCTGTGGGAAGGGGCAGCACTGGCTCTGATGCTCGCCGTAGCCCTTCTGATCTTCCGTCAGGCGCAGGCCCGTTACGTCGCGGCATGTGCGGTCCTCCTGGCGATGCCGGTTGCGTTTGTCGTCACGCTGGCACTCCTGTATCCGCACACTCTCACGTTTTCGAATCTGGTTCTCCTGCCGGAACAAGCCTCGCTGACCGCGTCCAGTCCCGCGACCGTCACGCCCGCGAATGGCTTTCAGGATTACATGCGCTGGTTCGTGCCCGTCTGGTTCGCAGGCATTGCGCTCTTCTATCTCCGAAGTCTTGGCAGTTGGATCGGCGTCGTGAGGCTGCGCCGTGTCGGCGTCTCCGCAGCGACTCCTGAATGGCAGAAGCGCGTTGCCGAACTCGCCTCCCGCCTGCGCGTGAACAGCGTCGTCACGTTATTTGAATCGCGTCTCGTGGACGTCCCCGTGGTGGCGGGCTTTCTCCGCCCCGTTATTCTGATGCCGGCCGGGTTCCTTGCGGGGATGCCGCCGGAGCAGCTCGAATATCTGCTCATTCACGAACTCGCGCATGTTCGCCGGCTCGACTATTTTGTCAACCTGCTGCAGAAAGCCGTGGAAGGACTGCTCTTTTATCACCCTGCGGTTTGGTGGGTTTCGAGCGTCATTGCGAAGGAACGCGAGAACTGTTGCGACGACGTTGTGCTCTCGATCCATCCCGAACCGGGCCGCTATGCTTCCACGCTGGCGGCGCTCGAGCAGAGCCGCTGGTCCGCCGTGCCCGCGGCGAGCGGGGGCAACCTATCACAGCGTATTCGCCGCATTCTGAAGCGGCCCGAAAGATCCCACGTTGCGCATACGCCGGTACTGGCCACGGTCCTGCTCGGCATCTCAGTCGCTTTCGTATTCGCGGCATTGCAGAACCCCGCGCCCGCTGCCCAGGCGCAGACGGCTTCAACTCCGTGGGAGAAGTGGGTCAAGGAAGATGTGGTGTACATCATCCAGGACGACGAACGCCGTGCTTTCAATAACCTCACCACTGACGAAGAGCGCGAGAAGTTCGTGGAGCAGTTCTGGCTCCGGCGAGATCCGACTCCAGGCACGGCCGAAAACGAATTCAAAGAGGAACACTACCGCCGCATCAACTTCGTCAACAGCCGCTTCGCCTCACCAACCATGCCCGGCTGGAAGACCGACAGAGGACGTATCTATATCTCGTTCGGGCCCCCGGAGGAGATCGACTCGCACACATCTTGCAGCGCCTCGACGCCTGCCTACGACGAATGGAGATACCGGTGGATCGAAGGCATCGGCAACAACGTCCTGCTTCGCTTCCAGGATGAATCCTGCACCGGCGAATACCGCATGACTATGGATCCCGCGGTAGCAAAGTGACCTGACATGCTCGCCCTGGCGCTGTTCCTCCTCGTCCAGCCGCACGAACTGATCGAGGCTGTCCGAAGCGGCAGCCTTGAAACCAGCTATGCTCTGCTCGCTGCCGGAGCCGACCCCAATTCCACTGACGGCGTTGGCGAAACGGCACTCATCTACGCCACCTTCGACAACCGCGCCGAGATCGCAAAGATCCTGCTGGCTTTCAAGGCCAACGTGCATGCCACGTGGGGCGGTTCCACCGCGCTCGATTTCGCCGTCTCGCGCGGCAGCCTCAAAACCGCGCGGTTGCTCATCGACAGCGGCGCCGACGTTCGCCGCGTATACCCCTCCGGCCGCACGCCGCTCCATATCGCCGTCCGCGCTCATCGCACGCCGATTGCGGCATTATTGATCGATCGCGGCGCCGATGTCGACGCGTCTGACACCTTCGGGTTTACACCCCTTCTCGAAGCCATCCAGAAACGCTTCGACGATCTGGTCGCCCTGCTGCTGGAAGCGGGAGCCGACCCGTTATTGAAAAACAAAGCCGGCGTTTCACCCATTGCGGCCGCTGCCAGTATGCACCGCGCCGACCTGACGCGTGAACTGCTCGCGAAGGTCGATAAGCCCCCGGTCGAACTGCTCTCGGAATCCGTCCGCAGAGACTTGCCGGATATTGTGGACACGCTCCTCGCCTCCGGGATGAACCCTTCCGCCGCGCTCCATGACGCAGCTCTGCAGGGCCGCATCAAACTTTTGAAGACGCTGCTCGAGCACGGCGCGGATGTGAATCACAGGACCGCAACGGGCACGACGCCTCTGCACGATGCCGCAATCCGCGGCAATGTGGAAGCAGCGCGAATTTTGCTGGAGAACGGCGCGGACGTGAACGCGCGGGAGACTGAATCGGGAGATACGCCGCTCTATATGGCGGCGGCGATGGGACGGGACGAAGTCGCCGTTCTGCTGCTCGAGAAAGGCGCGAATCCGGATATACCCAGCAAAGAAGGTGGCACTCCGCTCCACGCGGCGATTAAGAATGGATTTGACCGGGTGGCGGACGCAATCCGCGCGCGCACAGTTAAATGATTAAATGATCAGACGGCCAAACGATCAGGCGGCGGTGGCGCTGCTGCGCTTTTTGCGAGCTTCCAGCGCGACCGGTACCAGAGATAAAACCACGATCCCGATCACGACCTTCTCAAAATTCCGCCGAACGATGGGGATCTGGCCCAGCTGATACCCCAACGTGGTCATAAACGCAATCCAGAAAATTCCGCCAAACAGGCTGAACAGCAGGAATCGCGCATACCGCATGCGCGCCACGCCCGCAATAAACGGCGTACATGTCCGGATGATCGGAATGAAGCGGGCGTAGACCACCGCCCGCCCGCCATGTTTCTCGTAGAACTCTTTGGTTCGCTGCAGATGATCCGGATGAAAGAAGCGGGATTTCGGCCGGCTGAAGATCCGGGGCCCCGCGTGGTAACCCAACATGTAACCCACGTTGTCGCCGATGATCGCCGCGCACATCAGCATGCCGGCCAGCAGATAGACGTTGTTGCTGGTCGCTCCGGTCGCCACTCCGACGCTGAACAGAAGCGAATCGCCAGGCAGAAAGAACCCCACCAGCAGTCCCGTCTCCGCAAAGACAATAGCGAACAAACCCGCCATTCCGAGAGGGTTACCCAGAAGGCTTCGGACCAACTCCAGAAGCCGCTCCGCATTATAAAGTGACTTCAGGAACTCGATGAATTCGTGCATGCGCCGTTAGCTCTTCTGGTAGCCCTGCACGATTCGATTGATCACGTCCTGGTGGATCTTCAGCTTCCCGTCCGCTGTAAGACGGCTGCGCAGGCCATCCTGGAAAAGCTGCGCACGGTCCCGCTGCTTCTGCTGTTTCAACTCGTCGCGGATGCCGTTGCTCATCAGCGGCAGCGCCAGCATGTCGGCGGGCGTCTTCGTAACCACCTTGATCACCGCCTGCCCGCTCGGTACGTTGATCGGCCCAATGACCGTGTCAACCGGTTTCGCGAAAGCTTCGGGGATGGTCGAAGCGGTCCCGAGCGACTCGATGGTACCCTGCCGGTCCACATCCGCGGATGTCTTCACTTCGATATTCATCGACTTGGCGGCTTTCTCCAGATCGCCACCCATGGCCTGTGTCTTCGAGGCCAGTTCTCTGGCTTTGTCGGCGATCACTTTGTCGAGCTTGTCTTTGCCGGCCCTGGTCTTGACATCGGCCATCGCTTCTTCGAGCGACGCCTGGCGTGCCGCCTGCACATCCGTCACTTCCACGACAACCGCTTTGCCATTCTGCAGCACGACCGGGCCGGCCGTGATCTCACCTTTACGAAGCGAAGCTGCGGCGTCGCTGAACTCTTTCGACGCGCCAATCTGGGGGATCGTATCGGCCGCCGCAACGTTATCGGCGTGAATCACCGGGAGTCCCAGCGATTGTCCCACCTGATCCGGATGCGAGGGATCTTTATGCAGCGCTGCGACCGCTTTATCGGAGAGTTCCTGCATTTTCTGGGTAGCCTGGCGCTTCTCGTAATCCGCGATCAGCTGCGCCTTCACGTCGTCGAACGGCTGCAGGTGCGCCTGTTCATGCGCCTCCACCTGAATAATGTGATAGCCGTAGGCGGTCTTCACCAGACCGCTGGTCTGGCCCACGCCCAGCGAAAACGTCGACTTTTCAAACTCGGGGACCATCTGATTCCTGACAACCCAGCCCAACTCTCCGCCTTGTGCACCCGAACCCGGGTCCTGTGAATTGTCTTTCGCGAGCTTCGCGAAGTCGGCGCCGCCCTGAATCTGTTTCAGCAGAGCCTCGGCCTTCGGCTTCACCTGCGCATCGTTGGAGGCGTCCGACTTCAGCAGAATGTGACGGGCCTTGACGCGCTCGGGAACCTGGAATTCCGCGCGCCGGCTGTTGTATTCGCTTTGCAGTTGCGCGTCGGTGGGAACCGATTGGGCGCCGATCACCGCGGGATCGAGCATAATTATGGCGTAGCTGCGTTTTTCGGGAGTCCTGAAATCCGACTTGTGCGAATCGTAATACGTTTTCAGTTCGGCCTCGGTCGGTTCCGCTTCCTTCTGAAACCGCGCCGCCGTGAGCACCGCGAACTGGACTTTAATTTTTTCGTTGCGCTTTTTGTATTCGTTCTCGATCTCGCGTGGCGAAACCACCACACCGTTCACCACGATCTGCTCCAGCCGGTTCACCAGCAACGTGCGCGAGGTGCTGTCTTTCAGTGAGGCCAGCGTCATACCTTCCTGCTGCAGCATGGCGCTCAGCGTCGCGCTGTCCACCTTGCCGTCTTTCACCAGCTGAGGCGGAAGCGTGTCCACAATCGCGGTATCGGTGTCCTCCGGCGTCACTTTCAGGCCGAGACGGTTGGCCTCATACGCCATAATCCGCTCGTTGATCATCTGGTTGACGATCTGCGGAACATAGATGGAGAGCAGTTCGGGCGGCAACTGGCGATTCTGCGTCATATTGCGAACGGCGCGGGAAACATCCTGCGCGGTCACCTGCTGATTGCCGATCTGTGCCGCGACAGTCGTATCGTTAGCGGACCCCGTGGCCCCGCTGCCCGCATTGGGAATCAGATACGTGACCATTGACGCAGCCACCACTACAAGCATGCCAGTGAGAAGATAACGGACAGCCTTATCCCGGCTGCGAAATAAATCGAACATTGTAAGGGTTTATCCTGAACTAGCGGTTTATCCTGAACCTAATGTGTAATTATAGCGCGTCCGCTCAGTGTTCGCGGTATTCGCCGAAGACGCCACGCAAGGTATCCGAGATCTCGCCAACGGTTGCGTAAGCTTCGGCCGCAGCCATGATGTGTGGCATGAGATTTGCGCTGCCCCGCGCCGCCGATTCCAGAGCGTTCAGGCTCGCACGCCACTGTGCGGCATTCCTGTGGGCGCGAAGCGCACGGACGCTCTCTACCTGCGCGCGCTCTGTCGCCGGATCGACGCGAAATACTGCCGGTTCCACGCTTCCGGGCATGGCAAAACGATTTACCCCGACAATGACGCGCTTGCCCGATTCCACCTCACGCTGATACTCATAAGCGGATCGCTGAATCTCGGCCTGAATGAAACCGGCCTCGATAGCCTGCAGCGTGCCGCCCATCCGGTCGATGCGGCGAATGTAATCGAGTGCTTCGCTCTCGATCCGGTCCGTCAGCGACTCAATGTAGTAGCTGCCGCCCACCGGATCGGCGGTATTTGTGACGCCCGTCTCGGCCGCAATAATCTGCTGTGTGCGCAACGCCAGGCGGGCCGATTCTTCCGTGGGCAAGCCCAGCGCCTCATCGCGCGAATTCGTGTGCAGCGACTGCGTACCACCCAGCACGGCCGCCATCGCTTCGATAGCCGTCCGCACCAGATTCACGTCCGGCTGCTGCGCCGTCAGCGATGAACCCGCGGTTTGTGTGTGGAACCGCAGCATGCAGGAGCGTTTATCTTTGGCGCCGAAACGCTCGCGCATCAGGCGCGCATACAATCTCCGGGCCGCCCTGAACTTAGCGATCTCGGTGAGAAAGTCGGAATGAGAATTGAAGAAGAACGACAAACGTGGCGCAAAGCTGTCTATATTTAGACCCGTGGCGATTGCCGCTTCGATATAGGCGATCGCGTTAGCGAACGTGAAAGCGATTTCCTGTACCGCTGTGGAACCCGCTTCGCGGATATGGTATCCGCTAATGGAAATGGTGTTCCATTCCGGCACAGTCCCCCCCGCCCACGCAAAGAGATCTGTAACGATTCTCATGGCCGGTCCGGGAGGGTAAATGTAGGTTCCGCGAGCGACGTATTCCTTCAGGATGTCGTTCTGTATCGTGCCCTTCAACTCTTCCGGCGCCACGCCTTGCTCGCGAGCCGCCAGCACATAAAAAACGAGAAGCACGGCAGCCGTCGAGTTGATCGTCATCGACGTCGAAACTTTGTCTAAAGCGATGCCGGCAAACAACTTACGCATGTCGCAAAGAGACGCGATGGACACACCGACACGACCCACTTCGCCTGCCGATAGAAGGTGGTCCGGGTCGAGACCGATCTGCGTGGGAAGGTCGAATGCGACGGAGAGGCCCGTTGTGCCTTGACTGAGCAGGTACCGGTACCGGGCATTGCTTTCCTCGGCAGACCCGAAACCGGCGTATTGGCGCATGGTCCACGGTCTGGTCCGGTACATTTCCGGGTAAATTCCCCTTGTCCAGGGGTACTGCCCAGGCCTGGAGTTATCGGCCATCAGGATCGGGAAATACGGCGCGATTTCCGGATGGATGAAATACCGTACCCGATCAGCACTACTATAAATACGACGACCAGCGCCAACTGTGCGGGAGGTAAGGTACCGGGCGCACGCCAGACTTTCCACATCGCGAGGCCCGCAAGTACAAGAAAAAGAAAGCCCAGCATGTCATGCCACAAGGAATGCAGGGGCTTCACCGCCGCCGGAAGCACGTGTTTGAAGAAGGCTCCGGATTGCTTTGCCGCAGGCACCCACTGTTCGGCAAGCTTGCCCGACTGCTTCTTCGCAATGGGAAGCCAACGCCCGGCGAGCCGTCCGGCAGCTCGCGCCATCTGGTCCGTACGCACAACTCTATGCTATCAAAATCTACTATTGTTCCCACGGCAATAGCCCTGTACAATCAAGGGAATATTGACGGTACAATCGTGCAGGGAACCGTTGGCCCTGTAGTTGCATCAGATGAGTTGGACCGCAAGTGGGAAATCGCCCATCGCGAAAGGGGCAAAACGTGGAAGAACGCCTGAAGACCTTAATGCAGGATTTGGGAAACGCGATCAATGAATCGCTTTCCGACTCCGAACGCATCGCCGAAGCGATCGGAGAGATTAAACGTGCGGGCTACGACGTTTTTCTGGTTTTAGAAGCCACCATCGGATTTAACAAGCGCGACGAAAACGATGAGGGTCCTGAAGACGCCGATCTCGACGAGCCGCAGGAAATCGTAGCGAACGGTCGTGTTCGCTTTACGACGCAGGACCAGCGGTTTCTGAAGGCGTTACGGATTGCGGTCGACGAAGAGGCCTGAGTAACCGGTCTCCCGGTCTAGTCTGACGGCCCCCTTCAGGGGCCTCAGCCTGATAGTCCCCTTTAGTACCTATGTCATAGATTCTTGCGGGCTCCTGGCAAGAAATTTTTCGCGATGTGCTTCAAGATCAATATCCATGGGCCTTTGGACACGTTTTCCGCGGGGCTCCAACTTCTGAATTTAGGTCCTGTTTGGTTCCGGCTATGCCGGGTTAGGGGCTTCAGCCTGACAGTCCCCTTTAGGGCCTCAGCCTGATAGTTCGCGATAAACCTCCAGCGTTGCATCGACCGCGCGCGCCCACGTGAAACGGGCGGCGTGATTTCGGCCCAAGGTAGCCAGACATTGCTGACGTGCCTCATCGGCTGCAAGAACAGCCAGCGTTGTGGCCAGTTCGTCCTCTCTGTCCGGGTCCACCAAAACGGCCGCATTTCCGGCAACTTCAGGCATGGCCGATCGGTTCGAGGTTACTACCGGCAAGCCAGCCATCATAGCTTCGAGCACCGGCATTCCGAAACCCTCATCGAGCGACGGAAACGCAAATATCCGCGCGCGTCCATACCAGTCCGCAATATCGGCTTCCGACAGGTACCCGGTTACCTGAATCCGGGAGGCGCACGGACTCCGCTCAATTTCGGCCATTGTTTCTCCCGCTTCGTAACCGCTCGATCCGGCCAGCACCAGCCTCCAGTTCGCCGGCATAGCGCGGAAGGCACGCACCAGCTCGACCTGGTTCTTTCGGCGCTGGATGGCTCCGACGCACAGCACGATGTTCTCCCGGGCCACGTCGGGTATAGCTCGCGGCACGACGCCATGATGAATCACGCGAATACGCGCAGAAGGGAATCCCAATAGCTGCTGCACCTGCCGTCCGGTAAATGCGGAAACCGCAATCACGATGTCCGCGCCTGCGGCCGCATCTCGGGCCTGGGCGGTGAATCGTTCCCGGAATTCGCGAGTACTGTAGTCTCCGGACATAACAAACAAGTCATGAAACGTGGCGATCTGCCGGCGGAATCGCCGCCGGGGCAATCTTTGGTTCAGCCCGTGGAACAGATCCGCGGAACGGCTGCCCCATCCATCGGCCAAAAAGCGCCGCGTTACGTTCTTCGGGACCTCCATCCGTCGCGCTCTCCAGTAACGCTGCGAGCGGTAGTACCACTCCCATTTGTCGCCCGGCCCCGAGGCGGCGGCGCCAGACAGTATTTCGCGCGAATAGACCCCTACGCCGGAGAGCGCGTCACCCACGCTATACGTTGCATCGAGCGCAATCTGCAAAGAACGAGACTATCAGCCGGCAATCCGGTATTCCTTCAGCTTCCGATAGAGAGTGGTTCTGCCGATGCCCAGCAACGACGCGGCAGTGGTCCTGTCTCCGTTCGTCTGCCGGAGCGCATGGACGATCGCACGTTTTTCCAGTTCCTGCAGTGGGATTACGCCGTTGGCAGGCGCAGGCGCCGTCGTCCCAAGTGTTCGATTGCCCGCACCCGCCACGGCCGAAGCTTCAGCTAGCTGTGGCATTCGGACGTTTTGAACGACATTTGTCGGTAA
>Ga0302324_100010876_pt1 | contig 18766 bp, 12 predicted proteins | sample Palsa_T0_1_FD_201949 | JGI IMG/M metagenome (GOLD analysis project Ga0302324, IMG submission 201949) | Peat permafrost microbial communities from Stordalen Mire near Abisko, Sweden - Palsa_T0_1 | ecosystem: Environmental > Terrestrial > Soil > Palsa > Peat permafrost | place: Sweden: Abisko...
GGCCGTCAGAGCCGCGGCAGGGCGATCCGCGCCAGCGCCTCGGCCTGAGCGCAGTTGGCCGCCGTCACCTCGACCATGTTGCTGCCGGACAGGACCGCCAGCAGCAGGCCTGAGCAGTATGCCTCGCTGCCAAGCCCGGAGATGCTCTTGGCGGCGGCCGGCCGGATCAGGCTCATGCTCTGCGCGGAGGCTGGCGAGTGCACCGAGATGGATACCGCGACGAACCTCCCGGTCGTCGAGGAGTCCGTGGTCGTGCAGGAGCTCTTATCGCCGGGCAAAGACGGCTTGAGGGGATTGACGGCCTCGCCGACCACCTTGGCGATCTCGGCCTGAGTCAGCAGCTTGCAGGCGTCCACGTTGCTGGTCCCGGTGAAGGTCGAGGACGCCGAGGACGCGACGGCGGACGGCACGGACGCGCTCGTCGAGGCTGGCTGGGAGGCAGGAGCTGCGCTGCCGGGGACGGCGGACCCCGAGCAGCCCGCTACGGACAGCAGCGCGAGCGCACCCGCCCCGAGGGCGGCGAGAGTTGGGTAGCGGTGCATGGCGACTCCTCCCTTGTGGGCCCGGCTCTTGCGGCCGGACGCGGTCAGGAAGATGGTCGGCCGGCCGCATTGCAATCGCGTTACGGCCAGTTACAGCGCCGCGGCTACAGGCCCTGGGTGCGGAGCCAGCGAATCTCCGCTTCGATGAAATCGTCGATCTCGCCGTCGAGCACCGCGGCGGTGTTCCCCGTCTCGACGCCGGTCCGCAGGTCCTTGATGTTCTGGTAGGGATGCAGGACGTAGTTGCGGATCTGAGTTCCCCAGCTGCTCTTGTTCTCCCCCCGCAGCTCGGCCATCTTCGCCGCCTGCTCGTCCCGTTTCCGCTCGAGCAGCTTGGCCTGCAGCACCGCCATGGCACTCGCACGATTCTGGATCTGGCTCCGCTCGTTCTGGCAGGAGACCACGATCCCGGTCGGCAGGTGCGTAATCCGGACGGCAGAGTCCGTGGTATTGACACCCTGCCCGCCGGGGCCGCTGGACCGGAAGACGTCCACCCGTAGGTCGTCGTCGGGGATCTCGATGTGGTCGGCCCGCTGGACGACGGGGATCACATCAACGCCGGCGAACGACGTCTGCCTGCGTCCCTGGTTGTCGTACTTGGAGATGCGGACCATCCGGTGCGTGCCGTGCTCGCCGCGCAGGGTGCCGTAGGCGTACGGGGCCTTGATGGCGAACGTGGTCGACTTGATCCCGGCCTCTTCCGCATAGGACGTGTCGTAGACCTCGGTCTGGTAGCCGTGCCGCTCAGCCCAGCGCAGGTACATGCGCTGCAGGCCCTCTGCCCAGTCAGCCGCGTCGGCCCCGCCTGCCTGGGCGTTGATGGACATCAGCGCCTCACGGGAGTCGTACTCACCCGACAGCAGGGTGCGGATCTCCAGCAGGTTCATCTCCCGGCGGAGCACGGAAAGATCGTGGGTGGCCTCCACCCGGGTCGGCTCGTCGTTCTCGCTCTCCGCTAGCTCGAACATCACCGAGGTGTCGTCGAGCCGCTGACGCAGCCGATCCAGCCGGACCAGCTCACCGTCGAGGTAGGCCAGCCTGCGGGTGACCGCCTGTGCCTGCTCCTGGTCTTCCCACAGAGCCGGATCGGCGGCTCGTACCCGCAGGCCGTCCGCTTCCTTGCGCATGGTTTCCGGATCAAGGACGGCCTCGACACTGGCGAGTTTCGCCTTAAGTTCGCCGATTTCGCCAGCGGAGTCGATTGCCATGGCGGAAGCCTACGTCAGCCCGCAGGCTGTCGGCCGCCCGCAGGCTCGCGACGCACCGGCCACTCTGGGCGCACCCACTGCTCCGGGCGCACCGGATGCTCCAGACGCGCGAGGGTGCACGGGGCTACTCAGGCAACCTGCTGGCGGTCACCATGGTGCGGACCGCGCGCACCGCCACGGACAGCGTCGCCACCGTGAACGCATCGCTCTCCCAGATCTCGGTGAGCGTCTGGGCCGCCCGCCTTACCGCCGAATCGTTTCGCTTGGCCCAGACGGCGAGCCGCTCTTCCGGGCTGCCCGGGCCGGTTACCCGCAGCACGTCCTTGGTGAGCGCGGCGTGTGCCGCGTACAGGTCGTCCCGCAGCGCGCCGCGCGCCATCGTGTTCCACCTGTCGTCGCGGGGCAGCGCCGTGATCCGGTCCCGCAGCCGGCTGATCTGCAGCCGGTCGGCCAGATCGAAGTAAGCCTCGGCGGTCTCGTCGATACTGCGGTTTGTGCTGGACGCGACATTGACGATGTCGAAGGTCGAGTAGGCCGGGACCATGGCCGAAACCCAGTGAGCGAGGTCGGCCGGCACCCCCCTGGCGGTGAAGGCCTCCCGGCGTTCCTCGAATCCGGCCAGGTCACGACCGGTCAGCAGCTTGGGCAGGCCGGCCGCCACGGTCAGCACGCCGCTGGCGAAGAAATCGATCGTCGCGGCGATGTCGAACGGCGGACGACGGCTGTGCAGCAGCCAGCGGGCCGCCCGCTCGACCAGCTTGCGGGCCTCAAGCGCCATCGCGATCTGGGTCGCCGTATCGATCTTCCCGTCAAGCGCCTCGACCTGCGACCAGAAACCCGGCAGGCCGAAGACGTGCCTGACCACCAGCCAGGCACGAGTGATGTCGGGGATCGAGGCCCCGGTGTCCTCGTTCAGCCGGAACGCGAAGGTGATCCCCGACCGGTCCACCATGTCGTTGACGACCTCGGTGGTGATGATCTCGCGGTGCAGCCGGTGCGATCCCATCAGGGACGAGTAGCGCGCCCCCAGCGGGGTCGGGAAGTAGCCGACCAGCACGCGCCGCAGGTAGGCGTCATCGGGCAGGTCGGAGGCGAGCACCTGCTGGGCTGCGGTGATCTTGGTCTGGGCGAGCAGCAAGGCGAACTCCGGCGTGGTCAGGCCCGCGCCCGCGGCGCGCCGCTCGGCGATCTCCTTGTCGCCGGGCAGCACATCGAGCCTGCGGTGAACCTGCCGGTCACGTTCCAGTTTCCGGATGTAACGCGCATGCACGTGCAGCATCTGCGCGGCCTGCGCGCGGGACGCGGCCAGAGTCCTGTTCTGGTGGTAGTTGTGCGCGAGCACCAGCGCGGCGACCTCGTCCGTCATCTCCTCCAGCAGCACGTTGCGGTCGGTGGCCTTGAGCTCGCCGGTGCGCACCACCCGGTCAAGCAGGATCTTGATGTTGACTTCATGGTCGGAGGTGTCGACGCCGGCCGAGTTGTCGATGAAGTCGGTGTTCACCAGGCCGCCCGCCAGCGCGTACTCGATCCTGGCCGCCTGGGTCAGGCCCAGGTTCCCGCCCTCGGCAACGATCCTGGCGCGCAGGTCGGTGGCGTCCACCCGGACCGAGTCCGTGGACCGGTCGCCGGCGTCGGCGTGCGACTGGGTGCTCGCCTTCACGTAGGTGCCGATGCCGCCGTTCCAGAGCAGGTCTACCGGCGCCGAGAGGATCTTGGAGATGAGCTGGTCCGGCGTCAGCGCGATAGCGTCGTCATCGATGCCGAGCGCGGCGCGCGCCTCCGGCGACAGCCGCACCGACTTGACGTTGCGCCGCCACACGCCGCCGCCCGGCGAGAGCACTGCCTTGTCGTAGTCTGCCCAGGATGACCTGGGCAGGGCGAACAGCCGTTGCCGTTCGGCGAAGCTTGCCCGCGGATCGGGATCCGGGTCGATCATGATGTGCCGGTGGTCGAACGCCGCCACCAGCTTGATGTGCTTCGACAGCAGCATGCCGTTGCCGAACACGTCCCCGGACATGTCGCCGATTCCGACGACGGTGAAGTCGGCATCGCTGATGTCAACGCCGAGAGCCTGGAAGTGGAACTTGACCGACTCCCAGGCACCGCGGGCGGTGATGCCCATCTTCTTGTGGTCGTATCCCTCGGAACCGCCGGAGGCGAACGCGTCGCCCAGCCAGAACCCGTAGCTCCCGGCGATCTCGTTGGCCGTGTCGGAGAACGTGGCCGTGCCCTTGTCCGCCGCCACCACCAGGTACGGGTCGTCACCGTCACGACGGACCACGCGGGCGGGCGGCACCACCTGGCCGGCGTCGAGGTTGTCGGTGACGTCCAGCATCGCGCAGATGAACATCCGGTAGCAGGTCAGCACCTCGTCCAGGTATGCCTCCCGGTCGCCGGGATCGGGCAGCCGCTTGCAGACGAAGCCGCCCTTGGCGCCGGAGGGGACGATGACGGAATTCTTCACCTCCTGCGCCTTCGCCAGGCCGAGGACCTCGGTGCGGAAATCCTCCGGCCGGTCCGACCAGCGCAGCCCGCCGCGCGCGACTCCGCCGAACCGCAGGTGCACGCCCTCGAACCTGGGCGAGTACACGAAGAGCTCGAACTTCGGCCGCGGGGCCGGCAGGTCCGGCACCTCGTCCGCATCGAACTTGGCCACGAAGTAGGGCAGCGGGGCGCGGGGCTCTGTCTTCTCCTGGAAGTAGTTCGTCCGCAGGGTGGCGCGGATCATGCCCCAGTAGGCCCGCAGGATGCGGTCCTGGTCCAGGCTGGCGACGTCGTCGAGCTCGCCGCGGATCTCCTCCGCCATCGCCTCGCTCCGCTCGGCCTCGCCCGCGCGGGTGTCCGGGTCGAACCTGGACTCGAACAGGCGCACGAGCAGCCGCGTCACCGTGACGTTCGCGCGCAGCACCCGCTGGACGTAGTCCTGGCTGAAGGTGGTGCCCGCCTGGCGCAGGTACCTGGCGTAGGCGCGCAGCACCACCACCTGCCGCCAGGTGAGACGCGCGTCGAGGACGAGGGCGTTGAACCCGTCATCCTCGATCTGCCCGTGCCACAGCGCGGCCAGCGCCCCCTCCACCAGGTCCTTCACCGATTCGAGAGAGCCCGCCGTGGTGGACCTGGCGGCCGGTGCCGCCGGATCCGGCGCGGCCGCGTCCTGGCCGGCCCCGGCGGCGTTACTGCTGCTGCTCTTGCGCAGGCCGAAGTCGTAGATCCAGAACGGCTTGCCGCCACCAGGGAACTCGTACGGGTGCTCGTCCACCACGTCGACGCCCATGTGCTGGAGCCGGGGCAGCACGTCGGTGAGCGTGATCGGGGCGCCGGTACGGTAGATCGTGAGCCGCCAGACCCGCCGGCTGTTGCCCGCAGCGCTGGTTCGCTGGTCGTACTCGACCGGCACGCCGCCGACGAAGCCCACCGACTCCCAGAGCTCGAAGGCGACGTCCTCCCCCGACTCCCTGAGCTGAAGGATCCTGGTCAGGTCGCCGACCGCCGCCACGGCGGGAACGTCAGTCTTGTAGGTATCAGGAATCGTGTCGCCGCACATGGCGAGCAGCACGCGGGCACGCTGCGGGCCGAGCGTCCTGGCCGCCTCGTCGGCCAGGTCGTCGTCCCACGACCTGACCACAGCCGCTAGCCTGCGCTCAAGCTCAGCCTCGTCCACCTCCGGCAGCCGGCGGCCGCGTCCGGTCCTGACGACGATGTGCAGCCTGGCGACGGCCGACTCGCCGACCATGACGCTGTATCCCACCGAGGCGCCGTCCAGTGCCCGGAGCAGGATCTCCTGCGCGCGCAGCCTGACCCTGGTCGTGTACTTGTCCCTCGGCAGGTACACCAGGCAGGACATGTACCTGCCGTAGATGTCCTTGCGCAGGAAGAGCCGGGTCTGCTTGTGGTCTCGCAGCCGGAGCACGCCCGAGGCGATCGGGGCGAGCTCGGGCACCGAGGTCTGAAAGAGCTCCTCCCGCGGATAGTTCTCCAGGAACTCAGCCAGGTCCTTGCCGTCATGGCTGTCGGCGGTCAGGCCGACAGCCTCAAGGACGCCCACGAGCTTGCGCCGCAGGACCGGGATGCGGGTGATGCTCTCGGAGTAGGCGACATGGGTGTACAGGCCGAGGAACCGGAACTCGCCGGTCACCTCGCCCGCGCCGTCGAGCCGCTTCACGGCGACGTAGTCGAGGTAACTCGGCCGGTGCACGGTGGACAGCGAGTTCGCCTTGGTAAGGATCAGCCGCTTCGGCTCGCGTGCCCTGGCACGCACCTCGGGCGGCAGCGCGGCAAATGAGCTCGATCCCTGCCTGTCGTGCCGCAGGATGCCGAGGCCGGTGCCCGGCACCGAGCGCAGCGTCATCCCGTCCGGTCCGTCCATCAGGTCGTATTCGCGGTAGCCGAGGAAGGTGAAGTGACCGTCGGCGAGCCAGCGCAGCAGCGCCTCGATCTCGGCGGGCGCCTCGGCTCCTGCGTCCGGCCCGTCCGCCGCGGGCGGGCCGGACGCCGCGGACAACGCGAGGTCCTCGGCCAGCTGCACTGCCCTGGCCCGCATCCTGGGGTAGTCCTCGACCGCCACCCGCACGTCGCCGAGCACCCGCTGGAGGTCTTCCGCGAGCCCGGCTGCCTCGGCGTCGTCGGCAAGCACGCCGATCTCGATGTGCGTCCACGACTCGGCGATCTCGTCGTGGGCCGCCGGTGAGCCGTCGATCGGCCCCAGCACCGCGCGAAGCGCCCCGGTGACGTCCCTGCGGACGCGCAGCTGCGGATGGACCATCCGGCGGGCCGCCAGGTCGTGCCTGGTCAGCTCCATCGTCACGGAGTCGACGAGGTACGGCATGTCGTCGGTGACGATGTCGATCACCGCTCCGGCCGCCTCCAGCGACGCCGCCTGCCCGCCCGGCCGGATCCGGACAAGCGCCCGGCCCTGCGGCCGGTGCGCGGCGAACGCCGACTGCTCGGTCGCCACGGCCGCGATCCGCTCCGGCCCGGCCGAGGCGAGATCCTCGACCGCGACGTGCCGGTAGTAGGCCTGCAGGTAACTCAGCAGCTGGCCGGCCCCGTCGTCACCGCCAGCCAGCGACGCCGCCGCAGCCAGCAGGGCAAGCTTCTGCTCGCCCTCGTTCTCCGCCATCGGTCCCACTCCTTCGTGTCCCGGGCCTTCCACCGCGTGCCGCTCCGGCGCGTCCCGCTCTGCCGCGCCGCCCTGGCCGTTACAGCCAATCCCGCAGTTCCCACAGCAGCGGGTAATAGCGAAGCGGCACCCGCTTGTGCAGGTACGGCGCTCCTGTCGACCCGCCGGTCCCCGATTTCGTGCCGATCTGCCGTTCCACCATCTGCACGTGCCTGGCCCGCCAGAGCCCCGCTATCTCATCATGGGTCAGCAGGTCCTCGGCGAGCTGCCACAGGTCGTCATGACTGGCGCGGTCCCTGGCGATGGTGACGAGTGACGCCAGGACCTGATCGTCCGCCGCTACGGGCAGTCCCCGGCTGTGCAGCAGGCCGACGAACGCGTCCCAGAGAGAAGGCTCGGCAAGGCGCTGAGCCAGCCGTGCTCGTTCGATATCTGTCAGACCGCGGAAACGAGCAACATATCTTTCATCTTTTGCGCCGGACAGGAACTCAAGCTCGCGGAACTGCACGGACTGGAAGCCGCTGGCCGGCGCGAGCACCGCGCGGAACTCGAGGAAGTCCTGCGGCGTCATGGTCTCGAGCACGTCCAGCTGGCTGACCAGCAGCCGCTCGATGACGTGCGCGCGGCGCAGCAGCTGCCTGGCCCGCCACGTCTGGGCCGCCGCCATCGCGTCGCGGGCGGTGCCGAGCTCGTGCAGCAGCTGCTGGAACCACAGCTCGTACGCCTGGTGCACCGTGATGAACAGCAGCTCGTCGTGGGCCGGCGGATCGGCCTGCGGCACCTGCTGTGCCAGCAGCTCTGGCAGCCGGAGGTAGCCGCCGTACGTCAGCAAGCCGCCGTCCTCGCCGAAGCGGCGGCCCGGCGCGGGGCCGGTCCGGCCCGCTGGCGTGGTCACCGTGGCTCCCCCGCTGGCGCGGTCAACGTGGCCCCCCCGCGGGTTCCTTCGGCGGCTCACCGGGCGCGTCCCCGCCCGGCCCGCCCGGTGGCCCGCCTGGCGCGAAGAAGGCGAGCACCTCAGGGTTCGCCAGCGCGTCCAGGTCGGCCGCGTCGGCCAGCGGCGTGCCCAGCAGGATCCTCCTGACCGGCACCTCGAGCTTCTTGCCGGACAGCGTCCGCGGGATGCCAGGAACCTGGTGGATCTCGTCGGGGACGTGCCGCGGCGACAGCTCGCTGCGCAGCTGGACGCGGATCCGGGCGGTGAGGTCGTCGTCCAGCGCGCATCCGTCGGCGGTCACGACGTAAAGGATGAGCCGACCGTCGCGGCCGAGCCGTCCGGTGTCGACCACCAGGCTGTCGGCGATCTCCGGCAGCCGTTCCACCACGCGGTAGAACTCGCTGGTGCCCATCCGGACGCCGCCCCTGTTCAGGGTGGCGTCCGATCGCCCGTAGATGACGCAGCCGCCGTCCGGCAGGAACATGATCCAGTCGCCGTGCCGCCACACGCCCGGGTACTCGGCGAAGTAGCTGGCGCGCTGCCGCTCGCCGCCGGGATCGTTCCAGAAGCCCACGGGCATCGAGGGCATCGGCTGCGTTATCACCAGTTCGCCGACCTCGCCGGTGACTGGACTGCCGTGAGCGTCATACGCCTCCACCTTCGCGCCGAGGCACCGGCCCGCGATCAAGCCGGCCCGCACCGGGAGCAGCGGGCTCGGCCCGACGAAGCCCGTGCACAGGTCGGTCCCCCCGGACAGCGATCCGAGCAGCAGGTCGCTGCCCACCGCGTCATATACCCAGCGGAAGCCCTCTGGCGGCAGCGGGGAGCCGGTGGATCCGACGCCGCGCAGCTTCGACAGGTCGTGCTGCGCGCCCGGCCGCAGTCCCGCCTTGGCGCAGGCCAGCAGGTAGGGGGCGCCGGTGCCGGCGTAGCTGACGCCGGTCTCGGCGATCAGCCGCCAGAGCGCGTCCATCCCCGGATGGGTCGCGCTGCCGTCGTAGAGCACCACGGTCGCGCCGGCCAGCAGGCCGCCGGCCAGGTAGTTCCACATCATCCAGCCGGTCGTGGTGTACCAGAAGAAGACGTCGTCCGGGCCGAGGTCCTGGTGGAAGGAGAGCACCTTGAGGTGCTCGAGCACGATCCCGCCGTGGCCGTGCACGATGGGCTTGGGCAGGCCGGTGGTACCGGAGGAATACAGAATCCACAGCGGATGGTCGAACGGGACCTCGGTGAACTCGAGCTGACCAGCCGGATCCCCCGCGGGCAGGGCATCCCAGCCGAGCCTGCGCGGGCCGGGCGCGTTCGGATCGGGGGCTGGCGGATCGGGGGCTGGCGGGCCGGAGGCTGGCGGGCCGGAGGCTGGCGGGCCGGAGGCTGGCGGGCCGGAGGCTGGCGGGCCGCCAGGCACGAGCAGGACCGCGGCAAGGCCGGGCAGGGCGGCCGCGATGCTCGCCACCTCGTCCCGCCGGTCGAACGTCTTCCCGTTGTAGGAGTAGCCGCCGACGGCGATCAGCACCTTCGGCGAGATCTGCGCGAACCGGTCGATCACGCTGGTGGCGCCGAAGTCTGGCGAGCACGACGACCAGATCCCGCCCAGGCTCGCGGTGGCCAGCATGGCGATCAGCGCCTCGGGGACGTTCGGGAGGTAGGCAGCCACCCGGTCACCTGCCGTGACGCCGAGCGCGCGCAGGCCGGCTGCCACCCTGGCCACCTCGCGACCGAGCTCCCCGTAGGTGAGCGCGCCGCCGCTGCCGTCCTCGCCCCGGTAGATCACGGCGGTCCTGCCGGGCTCGGTGCGCGCCGTCCGCAAGGCGTTGCGCGCGTAATTGAGCGTGGCGCCATCGAACCAGATCGCGCCTGGCATCTCAGCGCCGCTCAGCGCCGGGCCAGTGCCCCGCTCGCCGAGCACGCCGAAGTAGTCCCAGACGGACTCCCAGAACCTGGCAGGCTCGGTCACCGACCATTGCCAGAGCTGGTCGTGGGTACGCAGGTCAAGGCCGCGGCTGTCGGCCAGCCAGCGGGCGTAGGCGGTGACCCTGGCATTGCTGATCACTTCCGGCGAGGGCTCCCAGAGAACGTCGCCGTAGTCGCGCCCGGCCAGTGCGGCAGCAGGGACACCGGAGCCAGGAGTAGCAGGGTCAGGGGCAGCGGAGCCGGGAGTAGGAGTCAACTGATCGTCCATGGGCATAGGCCCCAGCATGAGACGTCGCGGCAGCGTCCCGCAACGTGAGCCGACGACGCTAGTAGCGGACGCGCAGGACGGTAGGCGTATTCCTTGACGAAAACAGGCAGCGGAGCTGACGATCCGGCAGAGATGGCCGAGATAGCCAGGGTGGCCGGGCGGGAACTACCCGGGCAGGTGGCCGGGCTGGTCGATGACCTCAGCAAAGCGGGATCGCCGGCCCGGACCAGGCGGCTTACCGCGGCTACCGCGCGTGCCGTGGGGCGCGGTGGCCAGGTCACCTGGCGCGGCGCGCACTCGGCCGGCCGCTGGCTGGCCGACCAGGTGATCGCGCTGGCGCCGCGGCTGCCGGTGCGGGACCAGGCGACGCTACGGCGCCAGTTTCCCGACTGCTCGCCCGAGGAACTCGCGGACGCCCTGATCCGGGGTTCGTCCCGTGCCGCGGCGGGCGTCGGCGCGGCAGTCGGCGCCTCCATGGTGCTGCCGGTGCTGCCGGCCATGCCGGTGGAGATCGTGACCGAGACGCTGGTGCTGGTAGGGATCGAGCTCAAGCTGATCGCGGAGCTGCACGAGGTGTACGGGATGCGGGCGCCAGGCTCGGCCGCGGAGCGCATGACGGCCTACGTCGGGGCGTGGTCGCGACGCCGGGGGGTGGCGCTGGCGCCCGGCGGAGTCATTCGGCGTGCGGGCGGGCCCAGTTTGCCGCTGACAGGGGTGGTGTTATCCCTTGGTCGTGGTGAGGGCCAGCGTCCTTGCGATGCCCTGGCCTGGGATCTCCTGGCCGCCGACCACCAGGACCGAGCCCGGGGCCGAGCTGGCCACGCCCAGCAGGACGTTGTCGGACAGGTCGGCCAGCTGGCCGGGGTCGAGGGCGGGACTGATCGACCAGCTGGTGCCGCTGAACTGCTCGGTCAGGGCCAGCTGTCCGCCATCGGTCTGCTCGGTGACGCCGGCGGCCCAGACATCGGTCGGCGACAGCACCGCGATGCCGTTCAGCGCGCTGCCCTCGGTTCCCGGGTTGGGGACCGTGGTCAGGACCCACTTGTGGCCCACCAGGTGCAGCACGTAGGGCACCCGGAAGTTCTGCCCGGCGTCGTCGGCAAAGCCCGATGCCCACACCTGGCCGGCGCCGTCCGAGCTGACCCCCGTCAGCTGGTTCTGGTCCTTGCCCGCGTTGCTGATGTTGGGCGTGGGCACGATCGACCAGGCCGTCCCGTTCCAGCGCGCGGACAGGGTCTTCGCCCCGTCGGTCCGGTCGGTGCCCACTGCCCATACGTTGTCCGGGCTGATCGCGGTGATGCCCGAGGCGAATTGGAACGACCCGGCCGGCGTGGGCGAGGTGACCGCCGTCCAGGTGGTGCCGTTCCAGTGCTCGAACAGCAGCTGGATCGTCTGGGTCGCCTCGTTGGAGTCCCAGCCGGCCGCCCACAGGTCGTCGGGGCCGGAGCCGGAGATCGACGCCAGCGTGTCGGAGTCGCCCGCGGTACCGGTGGCCGGGTTCGGGCTGGGCACGATCGACCAGCGCTTCCCGTTCCAGTGCTCGATCAGCGTCAGGCCGTCGCTGGTCCCCACCGCCCACGCGTTGTCCGGGCTGAGGTCGTCAACCCCGGCCAGGCTGGCCTGCTGCCCGGCGGGCTCCGGCACGTGCACCTGGGTCCAGGTGTCGGCTACCCGGTGCTCGGCCAGCGGGTGGTCGAACGCCTTCGTATCCGAGTGGACGCCCACCGCCCACGCGTCAGTGGGCCCGGAGGCCGACACGCTGACCAGAGTGCTGTTGGTCAGGAGGTTGGCCTGCGGGTTGACGGTCGTCTCGGCCTGCCAGATGCTGGGCACCGGCGCTGGCGCGGCCGGGGCGGCGGCTGCCACCACGGCGGCGCTGCTCGCTCCGCCGGCCGAGATGGCGCTCACCCCGGTCAGCCCGCTGACCGCCGTGGGCGTCGTCAGCGTGTCGGTGGTCCCGTTGCCGAGCTGCCCGAACGCCCCGTCGCCCCAGCCATCGACGGTCCCGTCGGCCAGCAACGCCAGGCCGAACAGGGCGCCGGCCGAGATCGCCGTGACGTGCGCGAGACCAGGCACCTGGACCGGCACGTTGCTGCTGCCGATGCCGCCGGGGAAGCTGTCGGACTGACCGAGCTGGTTGAAGCCGTTGTCACCCCAGCCCATCACCTCTCCGTTGGACAGCAGGGCCAGGCTGAACTGCTGGCCAGCGGAGACAGCCACGGCGCTGGTCAGGCCCGTGACCTTCACCGGCACCGTGCTATCCCCCGGCTGGGCGCCGTTGCCCAGCTGGCCGACGTCGTTCTCGCCCCAGGCCTCCACGGTGCCGTTCGACTTCAGCGCGAGCACGTGCTGGCCGCCGGCTGCGACGGCAGTCACCCCGGTCAGGCCCTTGACGGCCACCGGCACATCGCTGTCGGATAGCTTGCCGTCGCCGAGCTGTGCGTTGCCACCGTCGCCCCAGGTCATGACCGTGCCATTGGTCAGCACCGCCACGCTGTACTCCTGGCCCGCGGCCACGTACTTCACGCCAGTCAGGCTGGGGACCGGCACTGGGACGTCGCTGCTGGTGGTCGTGCCGTTGCCGAGCTCGCCGTGGCTGTTGTCGCCCCAGGCCTCGACCGTGCCATCAGATAGCAGCGCCAGGCTGTGCTCCGCTCCGGCTGAGACCTGCGTCACACCGGTGAGGCCGCTGACCGTGGCTGGGTTCTCGGCGTCGCCGTTGGCGCTGGCGGCGCCGTTGCCGAGCTGCCCCGCAGTGTCGTTGCCCCAGGCCAGGACGGTGCCAGAGGAGGTCAGGGCCAGCACATGCCGCCCGCCGGACGAGATAGCCTGGATGCTGCCGGAACCGCCGACCGCGACCGGCGTCGTACTGGGCGTCAGCGTGCCATTGCCGAGCTCGCCCGCGCTGTTGTCACCCCAGCTCATCACGCTGGTCGTGGCCGCGGGCCCGGCCCAGGCCGCCGCCGCGCCAGTGGCCGCGGCCGCCGGGGACACCGGGCCTCCGGCGAGGCCGATGGCCGCCGCCACGGCGGCCGCGAGCGGGATGGTAAAGCCTGCGATTAGCCGGGGCACGCGCATGTGAACTCTCCGGGTGGGCACGTCGGTGATCTGCCAGCTATAGACACGGGCCGGGCACCGGTCCCGTTCAATCGCGACCATGACGACTACCAGCCCGGCCGGGACGCCGTCCACGTCGTCTGCGGTGGTCGGTCAGGTTCACGATGGGCCTGGCCGGGGCGAGCGGGCATCCCCGCGGGCTGCTCTCACCCGGGGGATTCCGGGATGACGGTCGCCTTCTCGCAGGCAAGGGCCACCGTGGCCGAATCCAGGCCGCCAAGGAAGGCGCCGAGCAAGGTGACCGGTTAGATCTCGGCGCGCCGACCCTCGCCTGCCGCAGCTTACCTTCAGCTGGCCAAGATGCCTGCTGATGCTGCGAGCGCGACAGGTGAGTGACCGGGTTCGTCAGCCTGCCGACGGCATGGTCAGCAGGTGAATCGCATGGACCACGGCCGTGGTGTCCGCCAGGTCGGGCAGCACGATGCCCGCCCCGGCGGCGTGCAGGTCGGCCTCGGTGCTCCGGCCGGTGGCCACGGCGACGGACCGGGCGCCGCCGACCCGCGCCGCCTCGACGTCGCGGGTCGAATCCCCGATGTAGACCGTCGACGTCTCGCCGAAGGCAACGCCGTACTTCTCCGCCGCCCGCCCCCTGGACATCATCAGCTGGGCACCCTTCGGGTAGATCTCCGACCCGTACCCGCCGATCTCGAAGTCGAAGAAGCGCTCGAGGTCGAACGCGCGCAGCTTCTCCGTCGCGTTCGGCCTGATGGTGCCGGTCAGAACGGACTGGACCACGCCAGGGACGTCCGCCAGCGCCTGCACCGCCTGCTGCGCCCCGGGCAGGATCCGGCCGCGCTCCGCCAGGGACTCCCGCCGGGCAGCGAACGCCGTCGCGAGCTCGCTGACGAACCTGGCGAGCAGCTCGTCGCTGCCGTCCGCGGTCGGCGCGGCCGCCGCGGGCACGGTAGGCGCCGCATCGTTGCACGCCAGTGCCTCGAAGAAGATCTCCGACTCGCTCTGGCCCGCCATCTGCGGCAGCTGGACAAGCGGGCGGCCGGTGACCCGGCGGAACGCGTCGGCGTACGCATCCCTGGTCACCCTGGTCACGTCAACGAGGGTCAGGTCGATGTTCCACAGAACCAGGCGGTGAATGAGTGCCTCCGGCGCGCTCGGGCCAAAGCGAGCGTACCGCGTCATTCCCCTCCTGCCGCCTCATCGCGGGCTAGCCGTCAGTAATCACCCCATGTGGGGATAGCGGTAGTCGACCGGCGGGACGAACAGCTCCTTGATGGTGCGGGCGTTGACCCAGCGGATCAGATTGAAGATGGAACCCGCCTTGTCGTTGGTACCGCTGGCCCGGGCACCGCCGAAGGGCTGCTGGCCGACGACGGCGCCGGTCGGCTTGTCGTTGATGTAGAAGTTGCCCGCGGTGAAACGGAGCGCCTCGGTCGCCGCCGCGATCGCCGCCCTGTCCTGGGCGATGATCGAGCCGGTCAGGGCGTACGGCGAGACATCGGCCGCCTGGGCGACCACGCGGTCGTAGTCCGCGTCGTCGAAGACGTGCACGCCGAGGATCGGGCCGAAGTACTCCGTGGTGAACACCTCGTCCGTCGGATCCGTGCAGGCCAGCACGGTCGGCTGCACGAAGTAGCCCTCGGCGTCGTTGACACCGCCGCCGGTCAGCACCCGGATCGACGGCCTCGTCTTGGCCCTGGCCAGGGCGTCGGCCTGGGTGGCCAGCGCCTTGTCGTCGATCACCGCGCCCATGAACAGGGAGAAGTCGGCGGACACGTCGCCCATGGCCAGCGACTGGACGGTCGAGACGAAGTCGTCTCCCATCCGGTCCCAGACCGACCGCGCGATGTACGCCCGGGACGCCGCCGAGCATTTCTGGCCCTGGTACTCGAACGCGCCGCGGATCAGCGCGGTGGACAGGACATCGGGGTCGGCCGACGGGTGGGCGATGACGAAGTCCTTCCCGCCGGTCTCGCCCACCAGCCGCGGGTAGCCCCGATAAGAACCAATGTTCTCCCCGACGGTGCGCCACAGGTGCTGGAAGGTCCCGGTCGAGCCGGTGAAGTGGATGCCGGCCAGGTCCTCGTGCGCGAGCGCGACCCGGGACACGGTCCTGCCGTCGCCGGTCACCATGTTGATCACGCCTGGCGGCAGCCCGGCGGCCTCGAGCACGCGCATGAGGTAGTGCGCCGACAGTTGCTGGGTGCGCGACGGCTTCCACAGCACCACGTTGCCCATCAGCGCGGGCGCGGTCGGCAGGTTGCCGGCGATCGAGGTGAAGTTGAACGGCGTGACGGCCAGCACGAAACCCTCGAGCGGACGGTACTCCAGCCGGTTCCACGCGGTGGTCGACGACTGCGGCTGCTCGGCCAGCAGCCGCCTGCCGAAGTGCACGTTGTACCGCCAGAAGTCGATCAGCTCGCAGGCGGCGTCGATCTCTGCCTGGTAGACCGACTTGGACTGGCCGAGGATGGTGCTCGCGTTGATCGTGGCCCGCCACGGCCCGGCGAGCAGTTCCGCGGCCTTCAGGAAGATGGCCGCCCGGTCGTCGTAGCACAGCTCACGCCAGCCGGGCGCGGCGCGGCGGGCCGACTCGATCGCCGCCGTCACGTCGCTGTCGGTCACGTTGCCAAGCTCGCCGAGCACGTGCCGGTGGTTGTGCGGCTGCACGACCTCGACCAGGTCTCCGCTGCCCATCCGCTGGCGGCCACCGATGGTCATGGTCAGCTCGGCCCGCTCCCCGGCCAGCTCCTTGACCCTGGCCTCCAGCACGGCGCGCTCCCCGCTGCCCGGCGCGTAACCCCTGATCGGCTCGTTCACCGGCGACGGGACGTTGGTGACGGCATCCATGACGATTCGCTCCCTGCGCTTGCCGACTTCTGATTCTCCGCCTCGACGGCGGCAGGATCATCGTCGCATGAATCGCGGGGACTCCTCACCCGGCCAGGTGGGCCAGCTCCTGGCTGGCGTACCACATCAGCTCGTGCCCCTCCGCGCCGTCCACGATGAACCTCGCGTCATCGTCACCCGCGTCGGCGTCGGGCAACGCGGCGACCGCGGCGCGGATGTCCTCGGTAGCGCGAAGGTCGTCGATATGACCAGAGATGACGAGATTAACGGGCACTGCTCCGTCGATCTGCACCGCCGCCGGATCGTCGAACCCGGTGATCTTGATGATCCGCTCGTCCGGGATCTCGACGGCAAGCACGACTCGCCGCGGCGGCGCGTCGGGATCGGTGAGCAGCAGCCGGAGCGATGCCCGGGCAGCCAGCGTCATGGCTGCGTATTCAAGTTCCTCGATGTCGCCGCTGACGTACCACTCGCGCAGCGCGGGCGTGACGGCGAAGCCGCGCAGTGGCGGCGCTCCGACTTCGGCGCTGTCCAGCAGGCCGGCCAAGCCAGGCAACGTACATGGCAGGTAGACGCGCATAACTCCCCAGAAGGTCCGGCAGCGGTGCGCGGCGTCCGGCACCGGATTCGGGCGGAGTCCTGCGCACTCCCCGAGTGAGCGGGAGAGGGTGATCACGAGTGTGCCAGCATCGGCGCCTCATGGCCGGGAAATCGCCAGTGCGGCGAGCACGGCCGCCACGGCGGCCTCCAGCGGCTCGTGTTCCCATACCCGCACGACCTGCCAGCCCGCCGCTGCCAGCGCGGCATCGGCGACGCGGTCGCGCTCGACGTTCCTGCGCAGCTTCGGGTCCCAGTAGCCGACGTTGACGGCCGGCTTGCTGCCGTGCTCGGGGCAGCAGTGCCAGAAGCAGCCGTCCACGAACACGGCGACCCGGCGAGCGGTGAACGCGATGTCGGGCCGGACCCGTTTGCCGCCGTCGAGATCAAGGCGGTAGTCCTTGCGATACCGGTACCCGCGGCTGTGCAGGGCGCGGCGCAGCGCGAGCTCGGGCTTGGTGTCGGTGCGCCGGTTGGCGCGCATGTTGGCCGAGCGGCCTGCGCTGGACGGGTGCGGGTAACTGGACGGGTGCGGGTAATCGGCCACGGCGACCAACGCTAGAACAGCCAGCCAGTCGCCGTAAGGTTCCCTGGCGGTCAGGTCGCTCAGCCGCTAGGCCGGCAGGCCAGATCCGCTAGCCCGGCAGGCCAAATCCGCTAGTCAGGTCGCTCAGCCGCTAGGCCGGCAGGCTGTCCAGCGGGATCCCGAGCAACTCGGACAGCCGCTGGGTGGTGGAACGCAGCTCGCTGTGATGCACCCCCAGCATGCCGACCGCCTCGGCCGCCGCCACATTGGCCTCGATGTCGTCGATGAAGACGCACTCGGCGGGCTCCAGGCCCAGCGCCGTCGCCGCGTGCAGGAAGATTCTGCGCTCCGGCTTGCGCATGCCGGCCTCGCCGGAGATCACCACGGCATCAAACAGCTCGTCGAACAGGTGCCGCGGGTAGTCGTTGCCGCCCCACGAGTTGGAGAGCAGAGCGGTCCGGAACCCGGCCCGGCGGACGGCACGCAAGAGCTCGTGCATCACCGAGTCCGGCAGCGTCGCGGCGAACATCCTGGCCAGCAGTCCGTCCGCAGGGACGGGCCCGCCGTCAACGCGGACGATCTGGGCAGCGAGGAGCCGCTCGAACTCTTCCTTCGTGCATTCTCCACGCTCCAGCGCATGAATCGGATTGCCCGTGCCGTCTGGGTCGTAGGCCTGCGTGACCCAGGGCCGCATAACCGCGTTGTAGCTGCGGCGATCGACGCCGGCGGCGTCGATCCAGGCGTTGATCGTCTCCAGGATCGGGTTGGTCATCACCCCGCCCCAGTCCGTGATCACTCCGCGCAGCTTCGGCCCGGCGGCGGGCAGCTCTTCGGCAGGCGGCTCTTCTGATCGGCGGACGGGATCGGCGGATCCGCTCTTTTCCGGCACATCCTCGATGGTAGGCGACCCGGTGAAAGGCGACCCGGTGAAAGGCGACCCGGTGAAAGGCGACCCGGTGAAGGCGGAACCTGGTCGCAGCCGCCTCGGTGGCAGCCGGCCCGTCTGCAACCGCCTCGGTGGCAGCCGGCCCGTCTGCAACCGCCTCGGTGGCAGCCGGCCCGTCTGTAGCCGCCTCGCCGTCGTCAGGCTTGATCATCGCGGGGCAGCAGGGTGAAGCTGGCGTCGCCAGTGAGTGGTCGCACCGCGCCGAAATGCTTATGGTCTAGCGAAAGGATCTTGGTTGTCTTGTGCCTGGCCGCCTGCACGACGATCGACGCATCGGTCAGCCCTAGCTGGATGTCGCCGTATTTCATCGCGACCTCCACGGGGCTATCGCTGACCTAGGCGGGCCTGGCCACGGGGGCTGTCGACACGAACTTGAGGGCGGCTGCGCCGGGATGCCCTGTCCGCTGGATCCGTCACATGCTCGTCGATGGCGTTGCTGCCGTGTCTACTCGTCGTCTACTCGTCGATCGCGTTCACGTCGCTGGCCAGGACCGCATCGACGTCGTCGAGCTCGGACAGCACGGCCGCCAGGTCGTGGACTGACTGCTTGCCATGGACGTGCAGCGTCACCTGCACCATCGCAGGCCCGGCGGGCGAGTCGTCCCCGGCGGGCGAGCCCTGCCCGGCGGACGAGTCGTGCCCGGAGGACGAGCCCTGCCCGGCGGACGAGTCGTGCCCGGAGGACGAGTCGTGCCCGGCGGACGAGCGCCGGTAGCCGATCGACTCTGTCGACGCGTCGTCGATCGCGAAGCCAAGCGCGGTCGCCTCCTGGAGCACCTTACGCAAGATG
>Ga0302324_100010879_pt1 | contig 18763 bp, 19 predicted proteins | sample Palsa_T0_1_FD_201949 | JGI IMG/M metagenome (GOLD analysis project Ga0302324, IMG submission 201949) | Peat permafrost microbial communities from Stordalen Mire near Abisko, Sweden - Palsa_T0_1 | ecosystem: Environmental > Terrestrial > Soil > Palsa > Peat permafrost | place: Sweden: Abisko...
CCTCGACTCGGGCGGCATGAGTTACGACCGCCTCTGGCTCACCTCGTCGCTGCGGGGGAACCTGGTCGTCAACGTCCGGGTCGATGTGTTGACCGAGGGCGTGCACAGCGGGTCGGCCGGTGGCGTGGTGCCCTCCTCGTTCCGCCTTCTGCGCCGGATCATGTCCCGCATTGAGGATGAGGCGACCGGGGAGATCCTGCTGCCCGAGTTGCGCGGCGGAGGGGTGCCCGACACCGAGCGAGCCAACATCGTGGCCGTGGCCCAGGAATTTCCCGATGGCGCCTTCCCTGCCGTGGACGGCCTGCAGCTCCTCGGGGCGACCCAGGTCGACCGATTCATCGCCAAGGCATGGTCGCCCGCGCTCGAGGTGACCGGGATGGACGGGATCCCGGCCACCCGTAATGGCGGCAACGTGCTGCGCCCCTTCACCAAGGCGAAATTCTCGCTGCGCCTCCCCCCCGACGTGGATGCCCAGGTGGCGGCGGACGCGGTGATTGCGGCCATCACCACCGACGAAGGAGCCCATGTCACCATCGACATGGAACCTCCGGCCAACGGCTGGATATCCCCTCCCCTGCCCGCCGCGGTCGCCGAGACCTTGGCCCGCGCCTCGCAGATGTCGTTCGGACGCGATCCGGGTTACTTCGGCGAAGGGGGCACCATTCCGTTCCTGGCCGACCTGCAACGCAGTTTCCCGACCACCCCGATTGTGGCCACCGGCGTGCTCGGTCCCCATTCCAACGCCCATGGGCCCAACGAATTCCTGCACATTCCCATGGCCAAAGCCGTGACCAATGCGGTGGCGGAACTGCTCAAGTAGCTTGCCCTCCCATGTCCTGGGAGTTCTCGACCGACCCTGAGTTCCAGACCCAGCTCGACTGGATGGATGAGTTCGTGCGCGATGAGATTGAGCCGCTCGACCTCCTTTTCGGCCACCAGACGTTTCATCCGCTCGACGACGCGCTGCGCTCCATCGTCAATCCGCTGAAGGACCAGGTGCGCGACCGGGGGCTCTGGGCCTGCCATCTTGGTCCCGAACTGGGCGGCCAGGGCTACGGCCAGGTGAAGCTCTCCCTCATGAACGAGATCCTGGGCCGTTCCCAGTGGGCCTCACAGATTTTCGGGACCCAGGCACCCGACACGGGCAACGCCGAGATCATCGCCCACTACGGGACGGAGGCGCAGAAGGAGCGGTATCTCATCCCGCTCCTGGGCGGTGAGCTCTTTTCCAGCTATTCCATGACCGAGCCCCAGGGCGGGTCGGATCCATCCCTCTTCGAGACCACGGCGCAGCGGGACGGCGACGAATGGGTCATCAACGGTTGGAAGTTCTTCTCCTCCAACGCCCGCACGTCGTCCTTCCTCATCGTCATGGCATTGACGGACACCGAGACCGACGTCTACCACGGCATGTCGATGTTCCTGGTGCCCACGGACACCGCGGGCATCACGTTCGAGCGGCACATCGGCCTGATGGGTGAGCCGCGGGGCGAGGGCATGCACGCGCTGATCCACTACGACAACGTGCGGGTGCCTCTCGACGGTCTGCTGGGCGGTGAGGGCCAGGCGTTCGCCATTGCCCAGACCCGGCTGGGGGGTGGCCGGGTCCATCACGCCATGCGCACGGTCGGGATGGCCCAGCGGGCACTCGACATGATGTGCGAGCGCGCCATCAGCCGCAAGACCCGGGACGGCACGCTGGCCGGCAAGCAGTCCGTGCAGGACGCCGTGGCCGATTCCTACATTGAGCTGAAGCAGTTCCGGCTCTTCGTGCTCTATGTCGCCTGGTGCATCGACCAGTCGCACGACGCCCGCGCGGTGCGCAAGGACATCGCGGCCATCAAGGTGCTCACTCCGCAGGTGCTGCACAACATTGTGCAGCGGTCCATGCAGATCCATGGGGCCCTCGGTGTCTCCAATGAGATGCCGCTGGGTGGATTGTGGGTGGCCGCCGCCGTCATGGGCCTGGTCGACGGGCCCACCGAGGTCCATCGCACCACGGTGGCCCGCCAGGTTCTCAAGGCCTACCAGCCTGTTGAGGGACTGTGGCCCAGCCAGCACCTCCCGGCGCGCCTGGAGGCGGCACGGGAGAAGTTCGCGGCCTACCTCGAACACGAAGTCGGGAACCTGTGAGCGGGCTCGATCTGACCGCACTGGGAGACTTCATGGATGCCCACGGGCTCCCGGGGCGGGGCCGCCCCATTGAGGCCGAGTTCGTCACGGGCGGCGCATCCAATGACCTGTTCTCCATAACCCGGGGCGGATACACCGTGGCGCTGCGCAAGCCGCCGGCCGTCGTGCCGCCGGGTCGAAACGAGACAATGGTGCGCGAGCACCGTCTCCTCAGCGCCTTGGCCGGTACCGACGTACCCCATGCCCGCGTGGTGGCCGGGTGCGACGATCCCACGGTGCTCGGCGGCTGTTTCTACCTGATGGAATTCGTGGACGGTTGGTCCCCCATTCAAGAAGGCACCACCTGGCCCGCACCCTTCGGTGACGACCTGGAGGCTCGGCGCGGCCTGGCTTTCCAACTGGTTGACGGCATCGCCAAGCTCTCCCGAGTCGACTGGGTGGCCCGGGGCTTGGAAGGGTTCGGCAAACCGGATGGCTTCCATGAGCGTCAGGTCGACCGCTGGCTGGCCCACCTTTCGGCGTTCTCGTTCCGCCCGATTCCCGGGCTGGACGAGGCGGCGGCGTGGTTGCGCACCCATCAGCCGCGGTCGTATGTGCCCGGCATCATGCACGGGGACTACCAGTTCGCCAACGTCATGTTCCGCCATGGTGCACCGGCGGAGCTGGCCGCCATTGTGGATTGGGAGATGGCCACGGTGGGTGACCCGTTGCTCGATTTGGGCTGGGTGATCAACGGCTGGCCCGAGAATACGGATCCGGCGGGTGGGAATGGTGGCGGCGGGAGCGGTGGCGGCGGGAGCGGTGGCGGCGGGAGCGGTGGCGGCGGTTCAGGGTCGACCCTCAGTTACGTCGACTATGGCGGCATGCCCTCGGCCTCAGAGTTGTTGGGGTATTACGAGAAGGAGAGCGGGCGCCCGGTGGACGAGATCGACTACTACGTGATTCTGGCCCGCTTCAAGCTCGCCATCGTGCTCGAAGGCGGCTACGCCCGAGTCGTCAGCGGCCAAGCCGACAACGAGAAGATGGAGATGTTCGGCGGCGTCGTGCTTGACATGGCCCAGCGGGCGGCCGATCTGGCCGCCACCACCTCACTGTGAGCGACTCTGCGGGCTTCGCCGGCCCACTCGATGGGAAGGTGGCGCTGGTGACCGGGGGCAGCCGGGGACTCGGCCGGGCCATGGCGTTGGGATTCGCCGACGCCGGAGCCGATGTCATTGTGGCGAGTCGCAAGGTGGAGAACTGCGAAGCAGTGGCGGCTGAAGTGATGGCCAAAGGCCGGCGCGGCTTGGCGGTGGCCTGCCACGTCGGGCATTGGGACGAGCTCGACAGCCTGGTCGAGCGGTCCTACGACGCCTTCGGGCGGGTGGACGTCCTGGTCAACAATGCCGGCATGTCGCTCCTCTACGAGTCGCTGCCCGCGGTCACCGAGAGCATGTGGGACAAGGTGATCGATATCAACCTGAAAGGACCGTTCCGGCTCACGACATTGGTCGGTTCGAGAATGGCGAGCGGCCCATATGGTGGATCCATTATCAACGTCTCGAGCACCGGCTCCATCCGCCCGGCACCGTTCATGTTGCCTTACGACGCCGCGAAGGCCGGGTTGAACGCGCTCACTGTCGGCTTCGCGCACGCCTTCGGTCCTACGGTCCGGGTCAACTGCATCATGGCTGGCCCGTTCATGACCGATGTCACCGCATCGTGGGACATCCCCGCCTTCGAGAAGGCCGCCAAGGCCTCCCACGCCCTGCAGCGGGGTGGTCAACCCGACGAGATCGTCGGCGCCGCCCTTTACTTCGCCACTGACGCATCCACCTACACGACCGGCGCCATCCTGCGCGTCGACGGAGGCATCCCATGACTGACCGCGCTGATTTCTGGTTCGACCCGCTCTGCCCCTGGGCCTGGGTCACGTCCCGGTGGATGCTCGAGGTGGAGAAGGTCCGCAGCATCGAGGTCGGGTGGCACGTGATGTCGCTGGCCGTCCTCAACGAGAACAAGGAAGGCCTCTCCGAGGAGTACCGGGAGGGGTTGAAGAGGGCGTGGGGCCCGGTGCGGGTGTGCATGGCGGCCGCGCAGGACAAAGGCGACGATATTCTGCTGCCGCTCTACACGTCGTTTGGCAACCTCATCCACCTCGAACAACGCCGGGACGACGATCTGATCGTCGACGCCCTGTCCAATGCCGGCCTTCCCGCTGAATTGGCGGCGGCCGCCACGTCGACCGAATTCGACGACGCCTTGCGCAAATCCCATGACGAAGGCATGGCACCGGTCGGCACCGATGTGGGCACACCGGTCATCCACTACAACGGACTCGCCATCTTCGGACCGGTGGTCACGCCGGCTCCCAAGGGCGAGGCAGCCGGAAAACTGTGGGACGGCGTCGTCCTCGTCACCGGCACCGACGGGTTCTTCGAGCTGAAGCGGACGAGGGACCGGCGACCGATTTTCGACTGAACTGCTTCACCGACGAGCCGGGCCCTACAGTTTGCTCCATGACCGTTCGAAGCAGCACCAAACCGCGGTTCGACGGGCAGGTGGCCGTGGTCACCGGAGCCTCGTCGGGCATCGGTCGTGCCATTGCCCTGACCCTGGCCGACCGGGGTGCCACGGTGATCGGTTTGGCCCGCCGGCGCGAACTGCTGGACGAGCTGGCGGCGGAATTGTCTGAGCGCACCGCGGAGAGCACCACCATGGTCTGCGATGTGGGTGACGTCGACGCCTATCGAGCCACGCTCGCCCGCCTGACGGACGAATGGAGCCGAATTGACATTCTGGTCAACAACGCCGGCATCGACATCGACCTCCCTGCTGTCGGTGGCGACGAAGCTTCCGTGCGCCAGCTCTTCGACATCAATTTCTTCGCCGTTGTCGCCGGCACCATGGCCGTGATGCCCGCCATGGTCGAGCGCCGATCCGGCATTGTGGTCAACATGTCGTCGGACACCGCCCGCGCCCCCGAGCCGGGGCAGGGCGCCTACGCGGCGTCCAAGGCGGCCGTCTCGGCCTTCACCGAATCGGTAGCCCATGAGGTGGCCCCCCTGGGCGTGCACGTCCACGTCCTGTACCCCGGATGGGTGCCGACGGCCATGGGGCTTTCGGGTCCCGACAACGGCGGGTCCATGCCGCCCAAAGCGGTCCGGCGCACCGCCGAAGGGGTGGCGTCGCTGATGGCCGACCGGATGGGAGGGCCCCGGACCGATATCAACGCCGCCTTCCTGCCCCTGTTGGCCCCGATCGGACGCACTTTGGCGCCCATCACGTATCAGAAGTCGATGCGGAAGTTCTCCTCCTCCGACTGAGACCACCTCGCTCCAACTGAAACCGTGGCAGAGAATCCCTTGACAGGACGCGTCGACGCAGCAGAATTGTCGACAGGGTTGGGGAATTCCCAGCCGGCGTCCTTGGAGGTAGTCATGAGTTGCACCGCAGCCCTCGTCACGGTCCTGGCATCATCGGCCTTCGGGCTCCTCGTCATCGGCATCGGCACGCGGGTGTTCAAAGAGCGCGCGTAGCGCACATCGCTCAGTAGTACCCCTCCATCAGCTCGCTGGCCCAACGGGGCTGCGTGGTGGCCGTGGGCTCGAACTCGCGCATGAAGGGCTTGACGTCGAAGATGGGTGTGCCGTCAATGGCGTCGAGACCCCGGACGCTGAGGTCCAGCCCGTCGACTGCCACCAGGGCACAGGCGCTGACGCCGATGCGGTTCGGACGCATTTTGGCCCGCTGAGCGAACATGCCCACCTTCGGCCAATCGGGGTTCCCCCGGGGATGCCGGGTTCCAGTGACGATGGCGCTTTCATCGACCAGGTGGAACTGGAACACCACGCAGAGGTGGGAGAACTCGTCCAGGCCGGTGACCGCATCGGTCCCGAAGCGGCCGGCATCCAGGCGGAGGATGGCTTCGACGGCGCCCCAATCATCATCTCTGGGATCGGTCCGGCCGCCGACGACCACGCCGATCGGTTCCAGGGTGATCATGGTCTTCCAAGTTAGTGTCGAGCCGTGCTGATGTGCCGGGGGCTCCGCAAGCATTTCGGCAGTCGCGCCGCGGTGGACGATGTGTCCTTCAGCGTGGCCGCCGGCGAGTGCTATGGCCTGCTCGGCCCCAACGGTGCCGGCAAGACAACCACCATCTCCATGGTGTGTGGTCTCCTCGACCCCGATGAAGGAACGGTGACGATTGATGGTGCGCCCGGCGGCTCACTCGAAGCCAAGGCTGCGGTGGGCTACGTCCCTCAGGACCTGGCGCTCTACCCCGATCTCACCGCTAGGGAAAATCTCGAATTCTTCGGACAGCTCTACGGGCTGAGCGGCAAGGGGTTGGCCACCCGGATCAGCGAGACGCTGGCCCTCGTCGGTCTGTCCGATCGTGGCGGCGATCGGATCGGGTCCTATTCGGGCGGCATGAAGCGTCGAGCCAATATTGCCGCCGGTCTCCTGCACCAGCCGCGCCTTCTCATTCTCGATGAGCCCACGGTGGGCGTCGACCCTCAGAGTCGCAACGCCATCCTCGGCACGGTGGGCAGCTTGGGCATTGCCGTGCTCTACACCACGCACTACATGGAAGAGGCGGCCAAGCTCTGCCAGCGCATCGGTATCATTGACGACGGACGCTTCATCGCCGAAGGCACGCCCCACGGGCTGATCGACCAGCATGGGGGCCAGGACCGGGTGCGAATCACCTTCGGTCCGGCCGCCAGCGAGGTCATGACCAAGGCCAGCCGGCAACTCAACGGTGTCAGGGAGGTCCGACCGATCGAAGGTGGCCTGGAGCTGACGACCGACCATGGACCGGGCGTGCTGCCCAACGTGGTCCGCGCTGCCGGTCAGCTCGGGGTGGAACTGTCCGGCGTCGAAGTCGTCGTGCCCGACCTCGAAGGCGTGTTCCTCTCCCTGACCGGGAAGGAGCTCCGGGATTGATCCGGGTCATCGCCGTCAACGAGTTGCGCCGCCGGATCAGGGACCGTTCCATGGTGATCACCTGCATTGTTGCTCCGCTCGTCCTGGCCGGGATCCTCGGGTTCGCCTTCGGAGGGGGCTCGGCGGGCGGCACAGTGCGCATCGGCGTGACCGGCGCCACGCCGACACTGATCAGCGCGGCTGAGCGGGCGGTGCAGCCACCACACACCGTGGTTATCGTCCCGGTCCGCCAGGCCCGCGTGCTGAAACGGGAGGTGGCGGACGGCACCCTGGGCGGAGGGGTGATCCTGACCGGTCACCACACCTCACTCCCCGATCTCCTCATCCCGATTGTGGCTCCGGGAGCCACCCACTCCCCGGGATTCGAAGTGGTCGACCGGGCCGATGCGCTGATCGGCCAGGAATGGTCAGAGTCATTGGCCGCCGCCCTGGCCAGCCGCCTCTACGCCGGGCATGTGCAGGCAGGCTCGACGGCCGACCTGGCCACCATCTCCCTCACCATCGGTTCGCACGACTTGGGCAACGGGGGTCGTACCGTCCTCAACTACTTCGCCCCCTCAATCGCCGTCATCTTCCTTTTCATCGGGAGTGGACTGGGCATGCGCTCACTGATGCTCGAGCGAGCCGCCGGCACCCTGGTCCGGATGGCAGCGGCGCCTGTGCGCCCCCTCAGCATCGTCCTCGGCAAGATGCTGGCCATCCTCATCACGGGACTCACCAGCATTTTCGTGGTCTGGGGCGTGACCACCTTCGTCTTCGGGGCCGACTGGGGCGACCCACTGGGCGTGTTCGTCATGTGTGTCGGCGCCTCCCTGGCCATGTGCGGGCTGGGTGTCTTCTTGACTTCCCTGGCCCGCAACGAACGTGAGGCCTTCGGGGTGGCCCTCATCGTCGGCCTCTTCTTGTCGCTGCTCGGGGGCAACCTGCTGCCCCCGGGCTCGCTGCCCCAATTCCTTCAGGTCCTGAGTCTGGGCACGCCCAACGGGTGGTCTCTGGTCGGCTTCGGGCGCCTCTCGCTGCTGGGTGACCCGGCTCGCTCGGTCGTCGGGCCGTTCCTCGCTCTCTGCGCCATCGCCGCCGTGACCGCCGGGCTGGCGTGGCCGCGCGTCCGGCGGATGGTCCGACCATGATCCCCATTCTCCGCATCAACCTCAAGCGGGCCGTCGGCGACTCGCGGCTCCTGCTGGTGGCCACCGTCCTGCCGATCGTGTTCATACTCGCCACCGGGCTTCTGGCCGGAAGTCCCAAAGAACCCATCGGGCTGGTCCATCCCTCACCTCGACTGCTGGCGCTGGTGGCGCGCGCCGGTGATCTGAAGGTGCGCCTGGAGCCGAGCCGGGCTTCGATGAGCGATGACATCCTGCGCGGTCGCGTGGTGGCCGGGCTGGTCACGCTGCCCGCGGCGCCGGGGACCATCCGGGTCGACTTCGTTGCCGAGTCGGACCAGACCGATGCGGTGCAGGCTCGCACCGACATCGTCGCCCTGCTCGACCTGATGTCCGCCGAGGGCGTCCACACCAAGGTGACCGATGCCACCCTGGCCCGAACGCACACCGAAGCGCCATTGAGCCCGTTCGCCTACGTCGCGCCAGCCGATCTCGTCCTGTTCCTCGGGATCACGGTGCTGGTGCTCTCCTCGGGAATGGTCGAGTCACGACGTCTCGGCATGCTGCGTCGATTGGCTGCCGCACCGGTGACCCACCGGTCCTTGGTAGCGGCACAGATCGTCAGCTTTCTCGTCGCCGGCGCTGCCCAGGCCATCGGGCTTCTCATGGTGGGCCGGATCCTCTTCGGCGTGCATTGGGGCAATCCCTTCGCCGTCGGGCTGATCATCGCGCTGCTCGCCGTGAGCTACTCCGGCGCCTCGGTGCTCATCGGGTCGTGGTCGCGCACGGAGGAACAGGCGGTGGCGGTGGCGGTGGTGATCGGGATTGCCGGGGGCATGCTCGGCGGCTGCATGTACCCGCTCAGCGTGGTGGGCAGTGGCATCAGAGATGCCGGACACCTGGTGCCGCAAGCCTGGGCCATGGATGCGTTCATTGCGCTGATCTACCACCACGGCACTCTGTCTTCCGTGCTTCCCCAGATCGGCGCCCTGGCGGGTTTCGCCGTCGTGCTGAGCGCCTTGGGCCTGCGAATCTACGCCCGCACGATGTACTCACCCGGTTGAAAGCGCCGCGTCAAACGACGGAACTTCCAGGTGTGGTCGGGCCACAAGGTGGTGTTGCGCCCCCGGTGGTCCAGGTACCAGCTGCCGCAGCCGCCCTCGACCCACACCGAATGCGCCAGGCGCGCCTGCAGCTTGGCGTTGTAACGACGTTGCACTGACGGCTTCACCTCCACCGTGCCGACACCGGGACGGGCCATGAAGAGCAGCGCGCTCTCGATGTAGTTGATGTGTGACTCGATCATGTAGATCATGGAGTTGTGCGCCAATGTGGAGTTCGGCCCGATCATCATGAACAGGTTGGGAAAGCCGACCACGGTCGAGCCGGCGTACGCCTCCACGCCATCGGCCTTCCACACTTCGCTGAGCCGCACCCCATCGCGACCGACAATGTGATCGGCGTAGGGAGGCTCGGCCGCCTCGAAGCCGGTGCCCATAATCACGACATCCACCGCTCTCCCCACACCGTCGCATCCGATCACCTCGTGCGCGGTGAACGATGCCACCGGTGAGGAAATCACTTCCACATTGGGTTGGGTCAATGAAGGGAAGTAGTCGTCCGAAAGCAGGAGGCGCTTGCAACCCGGCTCGTAATCCGGCGTCAGCTTGGCCCGCAACTCCGGATCAGCCACCTGTTTGCGCAGGTGGCTCAGGGCCTGGGCCCGCACGGCCCCCTTGCGCCGCCGCGCCTTCCCGGTGAATGTGGCCAGCAGGATCTCGAAGGTCAGGTAGGTGCGCAAGCGGGCCAGGCGCTGGGTGACCGGTAATCGCCGGTACAGCATCTGGCGCAGCGCAGACACAGCGCGGTCGTGGCGCGGGAAGACCCATGGCGGCGTCCGTTGGTGGAGGTAGAGCTGGGCGACCACGGGTTGGATCCGGGGCACGAATTGAATGGCCGATGCGCCGGTGCCCACCACACAGACCCTCTTGCCGGCCAGGTCGTAGCCATGCTCCCATTGGGCCGAGTGGAAGACCTTGCCCCGGAATTGCTCCAGACCAGGGAAATCGGGGATGGACGGCTCACTCAGCGACCCGGTCGCCCAGATCAGCACCGGGGCGGAATACGTCTCGCCCGTGGTGGTGCGGACCGACCATTGCCGGGCCACCTCATCCCACCGAGCGACCTCGACCTCGTGTCGCAAGCGCAGGTGCTCGCCCACACCGAACGCGTCGACACAGTGGCGCAGGTAGTCCCAGATCTCTCCCTGGGAGGTGAACGACCGGGTCCAGCGTGGATTGAGCGCGAAGGAGAACGAGTACAGATTGGAGGGAACGTCGCAGGCAGCCCCGGGATATGAGTTGTCGCGCCAGGTGCCCCCGAGGTCGTTGCCCCGGTCGAGAACGACGAAGTCCTCAATGCCTCTTTGGCGCAAGCGGGCCGCCATCCCAATGCCGGAGAATCCGGCGCCGACCACGATGACGGAGTGCGTCACGAGTGGACGAACGCAGCCACCACCCGAGCCAGGTCTTCACCGCAGTCCTCCTGCAGGAAATGACCGCCACCCACGATGGTCGTGTGCGGCTGACCCTTGGCCCCGATGATCCGATCCTCAAGGGCCCGATTGGCTCCACCGGTGACCGGATCGCTGTCGCTGAAGGCGGTCAGGAAGGGCCGGTCGAAGGCCTCCAGGCCGGCCCAGGCCGCCACGTTGGCGTCATGGGCCGGGTCATCGGGAGTCGATGGGACCAGGAGCGGGAAGATACGGGCGCCCGCCTTGTAGGACTCGTCGGGGAAGGGCGCGTCATAGGCGGCCCGCACTTCCGGCGACAGATCGGAGACGCATCCCGTGTTGACGATGAATCCGGTCGGGAAGACCTCAACTTCCTGTGAGAACTTCTGCCAGGCGAAGAACGCCTCGCCGGGCGAGGCGTCACCGGTGGGCAGGAAGGTGTTGGCCGCCACGACGCGGGCGAAGCGGTCGGGGTGCTCGCCCACCAGACGCAAGCCGATCAGGCCGCCCCAGTCTTGGCACACCAACGTGACGTCGGTGAGTCCGAGTTCGTCGAAGAGAAGTTCGCGCATCCACTCCACATGGCGGGCGAAGGTGTAGTCGGATCGCTCACTCGGCTTGTCCGAACGACCGAATCCGATCAGATCGGGTGCCACGATCTGCAGGCCGGCCCCCACGAGCACCGGGATCATTTTGCGATAGAGGTAGCACCACGAAGGTTCGCCGTGCATGAGGAGCACCACCGGTGCGTCCGGGTCGCCTTCGCGCAGGTAGTGGGCCCGGAGCGTGCCCCCCTGGCCTTCGCCGTCGGCCACCTCGGCGTAGTGGGGGGCAAAGTCGTAATCCACCAGGCCCTCGAAGCAGCTGTCGGGAGTGCGCAGAGTCTTCATCGGTGCGGGAGCCTAGGCCGTTGCAGTCCGCCGTGCGCCGACTGCGGGGGTCTGCGACACTCGTAGTCTGGACAGCACGGCCGTGCTGTCGCCATCGTTTGGGGAGGGACGCCAGCATGAGCACATCCACGACCGAAGAGCAGGAATACGACCCGTTCACCGCCTTTGACGACGTGGTGTCGGGGACCACGCGTGACCCGTATCTCGAACTGGCCCGCAAACGCCGCGACGCACCCGTCAGCAAAGCGAAAATGATGCCCGAGGGTGTGCTTCCCGATGGCTTTGAAGACGAACCCGGGTGGGTGGCCTACCGATTCGACGACGTCTCCCGGATCCTGCGCGACGCCAAGACGTTCACCTCGACGGGGTACGACAGCACCATCGGCATGGTCATGGGCCACATGATCCTCGGCATGGATGATCCCGAACACCGTGGTCACCGAAACCTGGTGGCCCATGCCTTCCGTGAGAAGTCACTGGCGCGCTGGGAACCCGAGTACATCGGTCCCATCATTGACGACCTGATCGACCGCTTCGCCGCCGATGGTCACGCCGACCTGGTGCGCCAACTGACCTTTGAATTCCCCGTGCGGGTGATCTCCCGGCTCCTCGGCCTGCCCGAGGAGGACTTCCCCCAATTCCAGCGCTGGTCGGTCGAGTTGATCGGGTTGGTGGCCGACATCGACCGCGGCCTGGCGGCATCGGAATCGCTCCGCGAGTACTTCGCCAAGGTGGTGGCCGAGCGGCGGGCTGTTCCCAGGGAGGACGTGATCAGTGATCTGGTGACGGCAGACGTCGACGGGGAGAAACTGACTGATGAAGCCATCTACTCGTTCCTCCGGCTGCTCCTCCCGGCCGGGGCTGAGACCACATACCGGTCGTCGGGCAACCTCTTGTACCTGTTGCTCACCCATACCGATCAACTCAACGCGGTCCGCGACGATCGCTCCCTGCTGCCCCAGGCCATTGAGGAGGCGCTGCGCTTGGAGCCACCTCTCCTCAGCATCAACCGGACCACCACCTGCACCGTGGAGATCGGCGGCGTCACCCTCGAAGCCGGGGAGAGCATCACCCCTCACATCGGCTCGGCCAATCACGACGAGACGCGTTGGGAGAACGCGGAGCAGTTCGACATCTTCCGGCCCGCTCTCCCCCACATCGCGTTCGCTCACGGGCCCCACATGTGCCTGGGCATGCATCTGGCCCGGCTGGAGACCCGGGTCCTGGTCAATCGAGTCCTGGACCGGCTCCCCGATCTGGCCTTGGACCCGGGCGACTCCGACCCCCACATTCGGGGCCAGGTCTTCCGCTCTCCCACCTCACTCCCGGTGACCTTCACACCGGCGAATTGAATTCCCGCAACGAAGTGGCTGGCTTCCCCGAAGACGTCTTCACCGAGCCCGATCCCGATCCGGACACCCTGGCCAACCTGGGGCCGTTGCGCCCCTTGGCCGGTGTGTGGAGCAGCGCGCAAGGGCTCGACACACACCCGGCCGCCGACGACGGCGCCGAAAAGGAGATCTACGTCGAGCACTACGAACTGCAGCCGATCGACGCCCAGACCAACGGGCCGCAGCTGTTCTACGGGTTGCGCTATCACATCCACATCGTCAAGCCGGGCGAGGTGGAGACCTTTCACGATCAGGTGGGCTACTGGCTGTGGGAACCGGCCACCAATGCGGTGATCCTGAGTCTGGCCATACCCCGCGCCCAAGTGGCGTTGGCCGGTGGCACGGCTGCTCCCACCGAACGGGAGTTCACCCTGCAGGCCAAGCGGGGTGATCCGGCGTTCGGCATCGCGTCCGGTCCATTCCTCGAACACGCCTTCCGCACCGTCTCGTTCACCATGAAGGTCACAATTGATTCCGACACCGAATGGTCGTACGAACAGGACACCGTCTTGGAGGTCATCGGCATGGCCGAACCCTTCCATCACACTGACCGCAATACCCTGACCAAAGTGGCTGAACCGACGCCCAACCCGATGGCCCTAGCCAAGGCCCAAGCCCAGCCTCAGGCGCTGGGCTGAATCTCCTCCAGCCCATCGCCCCGACCGACCAGCACGAGAGACACCAGGTCCGGCGGGAACAGGCCGTGGGCGACCAGGCCGGGCAGGGCGTCGAGCTGGGCGGACAGGGTCCCGGGGTCCTCCAAGGGTCCGAAGTAGTCCGCCAGGATCCCGCCATCGGGAGTCGGCGCGCCGGGGCGCACTCTTGCTGCGGGGAGAGAAGCCAGGGTGGCGTCGAGCCCGAAGGCCATCAGTTCCAACGGCACGGGTGGCGCCAGCCGAACCACCGGCTTGTCGGACGACACAATGACGATGAAACGATCAGCCGCCGCGGCGACAATCCTCTCCCTGGTGTGCGCCCCTCCACCACCCTTGACCAGCCAACCACGGGGATCCACCTGATCGGCACCGTCAATGGTCAGATCCAGACGGGCCACCCCCACAAACGGGACGACCTCCAACCCGACGGACCGGGCCGCCGCCTCGGTGGCCGGCGAGGTGGCCACGCAGGTGATGTTCAGCCGGCGCTCCGCCAGCGCGGGCAGGAGGTAGGCCACCGTGGAGCCTGTTCCCAGCCCGAGCGCCATGCCATCTACCACCATGGCCGCGGCCCGCTCCGCCGCAACGCGCTTCTCCTGTTCGATGGCGCCATTCTCCCCGGCTGTCACAGGCGCGGCACCACATACCGCATGACCTCGAGTGCCGTCTGTCCGGGATCCCGCATGCCGATCGTCGACACCAACACGGCTCGCCCTGTCTCCACCACGAATGCCGTACCGGTCACGGCATTGCTGATGGGGGCAGTCGCCTGATCCCACAGGACACGGAGTCCGCCGATGGTGGCCACATGTCGTTTGGGCACCCCGGCACAGACCGCTTGAGTCAGGGCCGTGCCGCAGTGCAGCCTGGACCCGGCATTCATGAGCGCGGTGAAGGCCAGAATTTCGCGACGACCCTCAATCTCAATGATGGTGATCGAGGGCGCTTCGTGCCCCCTCGGCGCCTGCGCCGCCTGATAGTCGCAGAACCGGTTGCTCGACGAACCGAGGGCATCGATGACCCGTCGATGAAGGAGGTGAGCCGCCTCGCTGCGGGTGAACAGGGGGCACGAGCGCCGGAAACCCGGCCGCGGGGACGATGGTGGTTCCGCCGAGTGGGACCCCGAGCCCGACCCGGTGCCGGTGCCGGTGCCCGAGCGCCCGGTGGCGGCGCCTATGGCGATACCGGTGCCGAAGACCAGGATTCCCAGCAGCAAGAAGGGGATGGCGCGGCGCACCTCGTCATGTTCGCACGGTCAGCTGCGCGGGACGTCCTTCCAGGCCAGTTCCTTGTCATTGCGCACATCGCCCGGGAGCCCCAACACCCGCTCACCTAAAATGTTCCGCATCACCTCGGAGGTTCCCCCCTCAATGGAGTTGGCCCGCACCCGCAGGAACATCTTGCGCGCATCGGGATTATTCATGCCCACCAGATCGGGCCGGATCATCGGGTAGCCCGAAGGGAAGAGCATGCCGTCATTGCCCAGCATGTCCACGCAGAGGTCGTAGACCCGCTGATTCTCCTCGGCGTAGGCCAGCTTGCCGACGGAGCCTTCGGGCCCGGGCGTGCCCGAACGACGGACCTGCGAAGCTCGCTGGTTGGTCATGGAGAAGACCTCGCAGCGGATCCAACTCGACATGAGCCGATCCTTGAGCGCCAGCGCATGGGGGCTGGTGTCGCCGCTGTACCGCTCCTTCCAGATCTTCATGGCCTCTGCGATCGGCCCGCCACCGCGACGGGTGACCGCCCCACCGATTGACACCCGCTCATTCATGAGGGTCGTGACAGCCACCCGCCAGCCGTCACCTTCGGGCCCGATGCGCGCCGAGTCCGGCACGCTGACATCGGTGAAGAAGACCTCGTTGAATTCCGCTTCACCGGTGATCTGGAAGAGCGGGCGCACTTCGACGCCGGGTGCGTGCATGTCGACCAGGAAGGCCGTCATCCCTCGATGCTTGGGAACGTCGGGATTGGTCCTCGTCACGAGCAACCCGAACGCCGAGATGTGCGCCAGCGTCGTCCACACCTTCTGCCCGTTCAGGCGCCACTCCTCCCCATCACGCTCGGCCTTGGTGGCGAGGCCCGCCACATCGGAGCCGGCACCGGGCTCGCTGAAGAGCTGGCACCAGATCTCCTCGGAGGTGAACAGCGGGCGGAGGTAGCGCGCCTTCTGCTCGTCGGTGCCATGGGAGACGATGGTGGGCGCGCACATCCCGTAGCCGATGGGGTTTTTCATCCCGGCGATCGGCGCACCCCCCGACACCAGCCTCGACTGCGCCCGTTGCTGATCGGTGGGCGTCAACCCCAGTCCGCCGCAATCGGTTGGGAAGTGCAGCCAAGCCAACCCCCGGTCGAATTGCTCCCCCAGAAACTCCCGGGTCGGAGTCGACGCCGGTGGCACCTCAGCCAGCAACTGGTCGACCAATGCATCCACGTTCGGGCTCATGGCGTCACCCTATAGCGTGCCTTCGTGCGGGTACGGATCCTTGTCCTGACCACCTTGGGGTGGGCTGCGCTTGCCCTGCCCACATCGGCTGCGGCAGCCTCCTCTCTTAGGACGGCGCCAGCCGTCACTGTTGCCCCGGGCCAGGATCACGCCTGCATCGTCGGGACAGCGCCGGTGCACGGCGTCGACTGGAGCGCCCTGCACAATCCGGTGCTTTCCTCGGCCACCCACGGGTTCAAGGACCAGGCCCTCCAGTGGTCGGGCGGCGCATGGCACATGCTCTTCTCCGACATGACGGCCTTGCCGCGGGCTCCTCACGTGCACTTCGACGTGGCGGAGTCGTCCAGCCCCGACTTGGTGCGCTGGAGCCGGCCCAGGGTGATCGCCTCGAACGCCGCCTCACCCGACATCGTGCGTGATCCGGCCGGTCAGTTCGTGGTGACCTATCAGCTGCAATCGGACCAGCTGGAATACCGGACCAGCTCCAACGCCACCCTGCGGTCATGGTCGACCCCGCACCCACTGGGGCATGAGCTGGCGCCCCGCATGATCGACGCCGCCCTGGCCTTCACCGGGCACGGGGTGATCCTCGGATTTAAGGCGGGCGCTACGACGCAACACTTCGAGATCGCCTGGGCGCCCTCGCTCACTGGTGTCTTCCACGTTGTCGGCCTGCCCGACATCAGCCTCTACAACGACACCGTGGAGAACTACGAATTCCTGACGGTGGACGGTGTGTGGCACCTGGTCGCCACGTCGAACACTTTGGACGAGCCGTACATCTTCACACTCGGTCCCGGCGATCCCGCCCTGCCGTCCACCTGGTTGCGTTGGAGCCCGGGCCGGCAGTTGCAGATACCCAACCAGACCTTCAACACCGGCAAAGGCATCACCAGTGTCACCTTTGAGCATGCCAACTCGGCCTTCTTGTGTGTCGGGCCGGGTGCTGAGTTCTACCTCACCTACGCCGCCAGTACCGAACTGACGACGTTCGGCGGGTGGGGCCACGCCCGCATCGGGATTGCCCGCAGCTCAGACCTCATCAACTGGCAGGTACCACCAGAGTGACCCGGTCGGTCACCCTGCCAGACCGACGCGAGCTGGCCTACGACGAATACGGCGACCCCGACGGTTGGCCGGTGCTCAGCTTCCATGGAGGCCTGAGCTCCCGCCTCGATGCCGCGCCGGCCCACCAGGCCGCGCTCGCTCTCGGCATCCGCCTCATCGCGCCCGACCGGCCCGGCATGGGCCGATCGACCTTCCAGGTGGATCGCCGCCTGCTGGACTGGCCAGATGACATGGCGGTGCTGGCCGACACCCTGGGCCTCGACCGCTTCGCCGTCATGGGCTGGTCCTGTGGCGGCCCCTATGCCGCCGTCTGCGCCGCCCGGCTTGAAGGGCGGGTTACGGCCGCCGCGCTGCTGTCCAGCGCCATCCCGCTCGACCTTTTCGGCACCACACGCGGCCTGACACCCGACGATCGGATTCTGCTCTTCCTGGTGCGCCGGGCACCCTGGTTGGCGGCGCTGCTGATGCGCGGCACCATCGCCAACGCCAGCGACGCCGGTTTGTACCAGGTGATGCGGCGCGGTTTCTCCGCCGCCGACGCGGTCGTACTCGCCGAACGGGGTTCACCGCATGACGCGGTGGCTTTCGTGAAGGAGTCCATGCGCCAGGGCACCCGGGGCTGTGTGCAGGACTACCGAATTTTCGGCCAGCCGTGGGGCTTCGCTCTGGAGGAGATCGACGTGCCGGTGCACCTGTGGGAGGGCAGCGACGACCACACCGGGATACCCGAGCACCACCAATTCCTCCAGCAGCGCATCAAACTCAGCACGCTCACCGTGGTGGAGAACGAGGGGCACATCTCGCTGCTGGCTCGTCAGGCCAAGGAGATCCTCGCTCCCCTGCTTGGCTAGTGGCCGCTTCCGGTCACGACCACAGCGCCGAGTCAACGGCCCGGTGGAAGGTCGGGTAGGCGTAGATCATCTCTTTCATGGTGGCCACCGGAATCCGGGCATGCACCGCCAACGTCAACATGGACAGCACCTCGCCGCCGCTGGGAGCCATGGCGGTCCCCCCGACGAGCACGCCGTCCTGGGCCACCAATTTGACCAGGCCCTCTGCGCGGTGGATCCAACCGCGGGTCGAGGCGGCGATGGACTCGTGCATCACCGTGACCTCTCCCCCGTCGTCCCGGGCCTGCGCTTCGGTCATGCCGACGGAGCCGATCTCCGGATCGGTGAACGTCACCCGGGGCAGTGCCCGATAGTCCGCCTCACCGATAGGCAGCCCCAAAATGTCGGCCACACAGATCCTCGCCTGGTACATGGCGATGTGGGTGAAGGCCCCCTTCCCCGTGACGTCTCCCACGCTCCACACGCCAGGTATGACCCGCATGCGGCTGTCGACCGGGAGCGCCCAGGCGGACTCATCCAGCCCCAATGCCGCCACCCCGAGGGCGGCCAGATCGGAGCGCCGCCCGGTGGCCACCAGCATCCGCTCGGCCAAGAGCGCCGTCCCGTCAGCGAGGTGGACGGTGACGCTGGTACCGGCCGCCTCGACCCTATCGATCGTCACCCCCGTATGCACCGCCATCCCCTCCCGGCGCAGAATGTCGGTGATCAGTGCGGAGACCTCGGGCTCTTCGGGGCCCACCAGCCGCTCGCCCAGCTCCACCACGGTTACTGCCACCCCGAAGCG
>Ga0302324_100010884_pt1 | contig 18754 bp, 16 predicted proteins | sample Palsa_T0_1_FD_201949 | JGI IMG/M metagenome (GOLD analysis project Ga0302324, IMG submission 201949) | Peat permafrost microbial communities from Stordalen Mire near Abisko, Sweden - Palsa_T0_1 | ecosystem: Environmental > Terrestrial > Soil > Palsa > Peat permafrost | place: Sweden: Abisko...
CCTCGCCGTCCCTGGCCGCGTACGCCGCGACCGCGGCCGAGCCGAGGTCGGTGGCCGGCGTCAGCTTCGGCAGCAGCGAGATGAACCTGATGCCGAGGCCCTCCCGCTCGGACTCGGCCGCGGCGTAGCGGGTGAGGAATCTGATGGTGGCCTTAGCGCCGGCGTAGCCGCCGCTAAGCGGCGAGCCGTTGACCGCGGCGCCGCTTGACAGGGCGATCACCGCGCTGCCGGGGTCGAGCGGCAGCAGCAGCGCCTCGCGGGTCCAGTTGAACGCCTGCTGGACGTCGACCTCCCAGTTGCGGCTGAACGTCTGCCAGGTGTGGCGCTGCAGCGGCCGCGCGAGCGGGCTCGCCCCGGCGTTGAGCACGAGCACGCTCGGCCGGTACCGGTCGATGAGCTGGCCCGCGCTGACCGGGTCGGCCGCGTCGGCGACGACCGGGGCGAAACCAGGGCCGAGCTCGGCCTTCAGCTCCGCCAGCCTGATCCGGTCGCGTGACACGCCGACGACCTGCGCGCCCGCCTTGGCCAGGGCGGTGGCGATGGCCCGGCCGAAGCCCCGGCTGGCGCCGGTCACGAGGACGCTCGCCCCGGAGATTCCGTGCGCTGTCATTGGCTGCTCCCTTGGTTCCGGGTTGCGGTCGGACGGGGATTCGCCCGGCCTACTGCTACTGATCCGGGGGCCGGGCGGAACTCACCGCTGCCGCCTGGTGCCGCGGCAGCGGTGAGTTTCGCGCTCCGGCCGGGTCTATATCGGTGACGGGCGCACGTGGCGCCTGCGGCGACAACGCCGAGGAGGCGCGATGCGATCGGCGACGACGCGGGAACCGGGGTACCGACCGTCGGAGGTCGGCGGCGACGCCCGGTCCGCCGCGATGCTCGGCAGCGCGGAGTTCGCCCTGCTGACCGACCGGTACCGGCCTGAGCTGCTTGCCTACTGCTACCGGATGCTCGGCTCGGCGCACGACGCGGAGGACCAGCTGCAGGAGATCCTGATCCGCGCGTGGCGGTCCTACCGGCAGTTCGAGGGCCGGGCGTCGGTGCGGACCTGGCTGTACCGGATCGCCACCAACAGCTGCCTGCGGGCGCTGGAGAACCGCGGGCGCCGGCCGTTGCCGGCCGGCCTGGGCGGACCGGCCGACCCGGACGGGCCGCTTGACCCGGCCCGGACCGAGGTCCGGTGGCTCGAGCCCTTCCCTGACGTGCTGCTTGACGCTGAGTCGGTCGACCCGGCCGCGATCGTCACGTCCCGTCAGGACCTGCGGCTGGCCCTCATCGCCGCGCTGCAGTACCTGCCCGGCCGCCAGCGCTCGGTGCTGATCCTGCGCGATGTGCTGATGTGGCGGGCGGCGGAAGTCGCCGAGCTGCTGGGAATCTCGACCGTCGCGGTGAACAGCGTGCTGCAGCGGGCTCGCGCGGGACTACGGGACGCCGACCCGATGCTGGACGAGGTCCGCGAGCCGACCGACGGGCGGCAGCGGGCGCTCGTCGACCAGTACGCCGCCGCGATCGAGAATGCCGACGTCACTGCCCTGATGCGGTTGCTGCAGGCTGATGCCACCTTCGAGATGCCCCCGGTGCCGGCCTGGTTCCTCGGCCGCGAGCAGATCGGCCGCTTCCTGGCGTCCTACGTCCTGCGCGAGCCGGGCGACCTGCGGACGATCCGGACGTCCGCTAACGGCCAGCCGGCCCTCGCGGTCTACCAGCGCGACCGCGACGGCCTGCACCGCGCGCACGTCGTGCAGGTCCTCACCTGCACGACGGCCGGCGTCGCCCGCATCACCGCCTTCAGGGACCCTGGCCTGTTCGCCGCCTTCGGCCTGCCGCCGGAGCTGCCCGGCGCTGCTTGACCGCGAGATCCGGCCCGGCGACATGCCGCAAGACGACTCGGTGCTGGTCGGGCCGACTCCCGGTCAGCCCGGACTGCTGTTCCTGCGCGTCCCGGAGGGGAAAACGGCGAAAAACCGGATCCATTTCGACCTGTGGCCGACCTCAACCAAGCGCGACGAGCAGATCGAGCGGGCGATCGGCCTGGGCGCGGTTGTGCTTGATGATCGACGGCGAGCGGACGGGACCGGGTGGGTGGTGTTCGCCGACCCGGACGGAAACGAGTTCTGCATCGGCCGCGGCGCCGCCGAGCGGGCAGCCAAATAACCTCCGAGCGGGACTGCAAGCGGCTCGCGTCCCGTCATGGCCGGCAAACGCGCTCGGCGAGGTCCTGCCAGGCTTGCCCGATCCGCTGCTCGACTTCGTCGGCGTCGGCGAGTTCGCCCGATGACAGGTAGAGCAGCACCGGGCCGTCGAGGGCGGCGGTGAGCTGGATGGTCAGCATGTCCAGGTCGGCCCGGCCGAGGCTGAGCTGGCCGAGCAGCATGCGAATGTGGACCTGCGACATCGGCGTCCGCCGCCCGGCCGGCGTGGGCTGGCTGCCGTCCAGGGCGGCGCGGGCGATGTCCCGCCGGCTGACCATGAAGACGGCCCGGGCCCGGCCGTAGGCGATCAGCCGTTCCAGCGGGGCGGCGCCGGGGCCGAGCGGCGGCGGTCCGGACAGCACCCGCTGCTGGAACTCCCGTTCGTCGTCGTCAAGCAGCGCCTGGAAGATGCCCGCCCGGGTGCCGAACCGGCGGAACACGGTGCCCTTGCCCAGTCCCGCCCGTTCCGCCAGCCCGTCCATGGTCAGCCGGGCCGCGCCCCGTTCGGCGATCATCTGGCGGGCGGCGGCCAGCAGGTGAACCCGGTTGCGGGCGGCGTCGGCGCGCTCGGCGGGCGGTGCTCCCCAGATAACCGGCTGGCTCACGGAGCCACTCTACGGCGGAATACTAACCGGGGTATAGTCCGTTTATGCTCAGCGATCGCGGCGACAGACCGCGGCGATCACGTCCAGCGACGCGATTGGAAGGTAGTCACATGCCTCTCACCGGAGAGTACGCACCGAGCGAGTTCGACTTCGCCCGCGACCAGGTGGAGCTCTACGAGCGCTCCGGCGGTACCGAGGGCACGCAGAACCCCGGGGGCGAGCGCGTGATCGTGCTGACCTCGGTCGGCGCCAAGACCGGGAAGCTGCGCAAGTCACCGCTGATGCGGGTCGAGCACGACGGCGAGTACGCCGTGGTCGCCTCGCTGGGGGGCGCGCCCAAGCACCCGGTGTGGTACTACAACCTGACCGCGAACCCGCACGTGGAGCTGCAGGACGGCCCGGTCAAGCAGGACTACCAGGCCAGGGAGGTCCACGGCGAGGAGTACGCGGCCTGGTTCGAGCGGGCCGTCGCGGCCTATGCGGACTACGCCGAATACCAGAAGAAGACCACCAGGACGATGCCCATCTTCGTTCTGACGCCCCTGAACGCGCAGTAAGAGCCGAAGCCTATTCGCCCGTCGAGGCACCGCGCGGCGGCCCGGTCGGCGGCGGGAGCGGACGTAGGCTGGCCGGGACGCCGGCGCTGCGGCCGGCCTTCGGGGACGGACGGTCATGGCTAATCTTCAGGTTGTCGCGATTATGACGGCGAAGCCCGCGTCGGTGAAGCTGGTCAGCGAGGCGCTACAGGCGCTGGTCGAGCCCACCCGGTCTGAACCAGGATGCAACTCCTACCAGCTCTTCACGTCGGCGGTTGACCCGGCCACCTTCATTACGGTCGAGACCTGGGGCTCGCGGGAAGAACTGAACGCGCACTACCAGAGTCCGCAGGTGCAGCAGGCGCTCAGCGCGGCCTCCGATCACCTGGTGCAAGCTCCGGCCATCCACCCGCTCATCCCGGTCAACACCGTCTGACTTCGGCCGTGCGGCATCCTTCATGATCACGAAGGATTTTGGTAGTCATACGATGATTTTCCTTCGTCAGGATAAAAGGCTTCGTGATCATGGGCCGAGGAGACTTGGCTCAGGGTGCTCGTGATGCGTTAGCGCCCTCATGCGGCGTTTGTTATCTCCAGCCGACGAGCAGCACAGGCGAAACGGCCTGACCGAAACGCCATACGGCCCGCGTCTTGCCGAGACAGGCGTATACCGGCAAGATTCGGCGGATGGAGAACGTCGAGTACGGGCCGCAGCCCAGCCTTGGAACCCCCACGCTGGTCAAGGCCTGGCTCGCCCTTGCCGCTACGGCGATACTGCTGCTGCTTGGCATCGGGGCCCGGCCGGCTGCCTACGTCGCGGGGTTCCCCACCCTGGCGGCGATCGCCTGGTTCGCCGCCTACGCGGGCAAGCGACGGCTTCGCACTCGGCTGACCGCCGCCGGGATCGAAAGCCGCCGTCTCGGGACCAGGGTCATTCCGTGGGCGGAGATCCGGGACGTCAAGGTCGTCAACCGGGTCACGGTCGCCCACCTGGCGGTCCTGGGAAGCCGCAACGGCGCCCGCTACGGCAGCAGGTCGGGCGGCGGCGCCCGCAAGCTGTCGTCAGTTCGGGTGCAGCTGGCCAATGGCCGCTGGCGGGAACTAGCCATGCCGGTGGCCTGGGAGAACGCGCCCGATCCGGAATTCACGGACAAGGCGAATGTCATCAAGGACCGCTGGCGGGCCGCCGTCGGCCAGGCGTCAGCCGTCTGAGCGCGGGGTCACGCGAGCTCGCGCAGCGTCTCCATCAGCTGCTGGGCGAGCTCGCCGGGGGTCGTCCCGCTGCTTGACAGGATGCCGACCGGCTCGGCGTTGCCCGGCATCGGGACGTTGAGCTTGCGCAGCCAGCCCCGGTCGAGGTCGAGCTGGACCGCGTGCTGCGGGGTGATCCAGACCGTGTCCGAGAGCAGCGTCAGCGCCCGGGCGACGGAGACCGACTGGGTCTCGGTCCGGCCGGGCGGCAGCGCGATCCCCTGCGCCTCGAAGAATCCCTCCACGTCGTGCCTGGGGGCGGTGCCGGTGCCCGGGATGACCAGCGGGTAGCTGAGCAGCGAGAGCAGCGAGACCGAGCGGCCGGCCGGCGCCAGCGCCGCCAGCCGGTGCTCGGGACGGGTGACGACGGCGAGAGACTCGGCGTAGAGCAGCTCGAACGAGACGCCCGTCATCATCGCGGGCTCCGCGATACGGCCGACCGCGAAGTCGACCTCGCCCGCCCGCAGCGCCGCGATCAGCTCCGGGTTGTGCCCGGTCTGCACCCGCACCCCCGCATGCGGGCGGCGTCCGCGCAGCCGGGCGATCGTCTGCGCCAGCAGCCCGCCCGCGGCGGTCGGCAGCGCGGCGACGCGCACGGTCGGATAGCGCGGCGGTTCGGCCTCGGTCAGGGCGGCGGCGGCCGAGTCCAGCGCCCGGGTCACGTCGACCGCGTAGCGCAGGAACCGCTCCCCCGCCTGCGTCAGCTGGGTGCCCGCGCGGCTCCGCTCGAGCAGCTGGTGGCCGGCCAGCCGTTCCAGCTCGGTCAGCGTCTTGGAGACGGCCGGCTGGCTGAGATGGAGCCGCTCGGCCGCACGCGCCAGCGTCCGCTCCTGGGCGACGACCACGAAACAGCTGAGGTGCCTGAGCCGGATGCGCGACAGCGCGGCTGATGTCGCCAACCCGCTGCGATCACCCGACTCCGGCCCGAAATCGCGCACTTCCATAACCTCAGGTTATGAATTTATGATCAACAAGTCAATTTACTTCACTTGAAAGAAACTATATAGTCACAAATGACGCGGCCGACTCGTTCGCCAGAGAGAACCCATCTGTCACGTGACGGAAGGGGGCGACTACGGGCAGTGTCGCGCTGCAGCACCGTGGGCATCTGTGGAGGCAAATTATGGCCCGGATCATCGGCGGCGTGGCGACATCGCACACGCCGACCATTGGCTTTGCCTATGACCAGGACAAGCAGGACGACCCCGACTGGGCGCCGATCTTCCAGGCGTTCGAGCCGGTTTCCGCCTGGTTCAAGGACAAGCAGCCCGACGCGATCGTCTACATCTTCAACGACCACGTGACGTCGTTCTTCTTCGACCACTACTCCGCGTTCACGCTCGGCATCGGCGACGAGTTCCCGGTCGCGGACGAGGGCGGCGGCGCGCGCGAGCTGCCGCCGGTGCCCGGCAACCCGAAGCTGGCCGCGCACATCGCGCAGAGCCTGGTCACCGACGAGTTCGACCTGTCCTACTTCCAGGACAAGCCGCTCGACCACGGCTTCTTCTCGCCGATGTCGGTGCTGCTCGACCATGCCGGCGGCCGCTGGCCGACGACGATCGTGCCGCTCCAGATCGGCGTGCTGCAATTCCCGATCCCGACCGCCGCCCGCTGCTACAAGATGGGCAAGGCGCTGCGCCGCGCGATCGAGTCCTACCCCGAGGACATCACGGTCGCGATCGTCTCCACCGGCGGGCTCTCGCACCAGGTGCACGGGGAGCGGGCCGGGTTCAACAACCCGGAGTGGGACGCCGAGTTCCTCGAGCGGTTCACCGACGACCCGGCCTCGCTGCTCGAGATGACCCACGCGGAGTACGCCGAGCTCGGCGGCTTCGAGGGCGCCGAGGTCATCATGTGGCTGATGATGCGCGGTGCGCTCTCGGACAACGTAGACGTGGTGAGCAGCTCCTACTACCTGCCGTCGATGACCGGCATCGCCACCCTGGTACTCGACGACAAGGGCGGCAAGACCCCCGCGTCGGTCCGCCAGCGGCACCGCGAGCGGATGGCGCTGCAACTCGAGGACTCGGTCAGGCTCACCGGCACCTATCCGTTCGACATCGCCGCGAGCGTGAAGGCGTACCGGATCAACAAGTTCCTGCACGCGATGATCGACCCTGACCACCGCGCGCAATTCCTCGACGACCCGGAGACCTCGTTCAAGCAGGCCGAGCTGACCGAGGAAGAGAAGGACCTCATCAGGAACCGCGACTGGCCGGGGATGATCCACTACGGCGTCATCTTCTTCATGCTGGAGAAGCTCGCCGCCGTCACCGGGGTCTCCAACCTGCACGTCTACGCGGCGATGCGGGGCGAGACGCTCGAGGAGTTCCTCAAGACGCGCAACACCCAGGTGATCTACTCGGTCGCCGGGAACGACGCGGGCAGGAACCTCGGCTCGCCCTCGCCGGCCGCGCGCTGAGGGACGCTCCCGCATATCGGAACACCTGCGCGAGCGGGGCCCCCGGGCCCGGCGCGTCTAGGTGGCGCCTATTTATTCATGTATGTTCCGTTTGTGCCCGACAATCCGACGCTGATCCCGACGCTGGCCGGGTCCTATTACACAGATTCCGACGTGTTCGACCGCGAGCAGCAGGCGATCTTCGAGGGCGACTGGCTCTGCGTTGCGCGGTCCGGCGACATCGGCCGGCCCGGGCAGTTCCAGACCGTTCGGGCCGGCCGCGAGAGCGTGCTCGTCGTGCGGCAGCGCGACGGCGGGCTGCGGGCGCTGCTCAACGTCTGCAGGCACCGCGGCGCGCGCGTCTGCATCGAGGAGTCGGGGCAGGTCAGCCGGTATCTTCGCTGCTCTTATCACGCGTGGTCGTACGAATTGAACGGGCGGCTGGCGGCGGCGCCCAACCTCGCCAGGATGCCGGATATCGACCGCTCCGAGCGCGGGCTGGTGGCGGTCGCGGCGCGGGAGTGGCTGGGGTACGTCTGGGTCTGCCTGGCGGCGGCGCCGCCGCCGTTCGAGGAGCGGGTGATGGGCGCGGTTTCCGGCCGGCTGGGCACGGTCGACGCCATCGACGCGTACCGGCTCGAGTCGCTCGCGGTGGGGCGTCGGATCGTCTACGACGTGGCCGCCAACTGGAAGCTGATCGTCGAGAACTTCATGGAGTGCTACCACTGCGCGACCATCCACCCGGAGCTCGTCAGCGTGCTGCCCGAGTTCGCGGGCGGCTACGCGGCCCAGTACTACGTCGGGCACGGCGCGGCCTTCGCCGACCGGGCGGCCGGGTTCACCGTCGACGGCTCGGCCGGGTTCGGCCGGCTGCCGGGACTCACGGACGAGCAGGACCGGAAGTACTTCGCGATCACGATCAGGCCCCAGGTCTTCATCAACCTGGTTCCCGACCACGCGATCGTGCACCGGATGACCCCGCTCGGGCCGGACCGGACGACGGTGGTGTGCGACTGGCTGTTCTCCCCCGAGGTGATCGCCTCGGGTTCCGATGTGTCGCTCTCGGTCGAGCTGTTCGACCGGGTCAACCGGCAGGACTTCGACGCCTGCGCGCGGACGCAGCCGTCCATGTCATCGCGCGCCTACCGCGACGGCGGCGTCCTCGTGCCCAGCGAGCACCACATCGCCGACTTCCACGGCTGGCTCCGCGCCCGCCTCGCCTAGCCCGCGGCGCGACGCCTCAGGTTTCCCTCAGTTGCGGCCGGTATGGTGTCCGTGTCGTTTCTGGTGGCCGGCTGTGACCGGGGTGCGGGGGGACAGTAGGCGCAGTGGTGACAGGCAGATCGGATGAGTGAGGGCGTCGCGAGTACCGTGGCGGCCGGCGACGAGCAGACGGCGGGTCGGTCGCGACGGATCGCGTCGCCCGGGCGGCGGCTGCTGTGGGCGGGCGGCCTGCTGCTGGTCGGCGCCGGCCTGTTCACGCTCTACCTGTTCCAGTCGGGAGTGGGGCCGTTCAACTCCGACGGCGCCTCCATGATCTTGCAGGCCCAGGCGATGCTGCACGGCAACCCGCTGCTGCAGGGCTGGCGGGTGGCCGACGTCTCCTTCTACACCACCGAACTGCCCGAGTACATGCTGGTGGTGGCGGCGCGCGGGCTGCGGCCGGACGTCGTGCACATCTGCGGGGCGCTCACCTACACGCTGACCGTGCTGCTGGCCGCGTTCCTCGCCCGCGGCCGCGCCACCGGGCGGGCGGGGGCCGGCCGGGCGCTGCTGGCCGGCGCGATCATGCTCGCGCCCGGCATCACCGGCGGCACCGAGGTGTTCCTCGAGAACCCCGACCACGCCGGCACCGCGGTGCCGATCCTCATCCTGCTGCTGCTCCTGGACCGCGCGCCGGAACGCTGGTACGTCCCGGCCGCGGTCGGCCTGCTGCTGGCCTGGGTCCAGGTCGCCGACCAGCTCACGCTCATCGCGGCGACGGTGCCGGTGGCCGCGGTGGCAGGGGTGCGGCTGCTCGTGCTGGCGGCGCGACGGCGGCCGCGCGGTGAGTTCCGGTACGACGGACTGCTGCTGGCGGCGGCCGTCGCCTCGGTCGCGCTGGCCGCCCTGGCCGAGGCGGCGATCCGGGCCCTCGGCGGCTTCCGGGAGAGCCCGCTGGTGTACGGGCTGCTGGCACCGGTGTCGCAGATCCCGGCCAACGCGCGGATGATGGGGCGGACCCTGCTGCTGCTGTTCGGCGCGAATGATCCGGATCGGGGCCACGGCGGCACCCACCAGCTGCTCGAGATCAGCGCCCAGCTGCACCTGATCGGGCTGGCGCTCGCGGCGGCCGCGCTCGCGGCGGCCGTCATCCTGTTCTTCACCGCCCGGATGGACCGGGTCACGCAGATTGTCGCCGCCGCCGCGGCGGCCACGCTGGCGGCCGGCGTCTTCGGCACCGTGCTGCCCGACCTCGCCCACGCCCACGAGGTCGCCATCCTGCTGCCGCTCGGCGCGGTCCAGGCCGGGCGGATGCTGCCGCTGCTGCCGTCCGCGGGCCGGCTGCCCGGGCGCTGGCGGCCGGGCCGGGCAGCGGCGATCGCGCTCGGGGCGTGGCTCGCGGTCGGGCTGGCGGCGTTGTGCTTCGCGGCCGGCCAGCCGCCGGCCGCGCCGACCAACCAGGGACTGGCGAACTGGCTGGTCGCCCACCACTACACCGACGGGGTGGCCGGCTACTGGCAGTCGAACGCCACCACCGTCGCCAGCGGCGGCCAGGTCCTGGTCACGCCGATCACGTACCAGGCGAACGGGCAGTGGCGCTGGGAATCGCCGGCCGACTGGTACCAGGCGAGCGACCGGCGGGCGGACTTCGTCGTCGCGGTGGCCGATCCGACCGCGACCGGCGTCATCACCACCGCGACGGCGGTCCGGTCATTCGGGCCGCCCGCCCGCCAGTACCAGGTCGGCCAGTACGTGGTCATGGTGTACGACTACAACCTGCTCACCCGGCTCGGCTGAGTCGCGCCGGAGACACCGCAGGCCGCCCCCGGGCTGGGAGCGGCCTGCGGCTGGTTGAGATCGGAGTCGGCTAGCCGACCTTGTACTCGTAGGGCAGCGCGCTGAGCTCGTCGCCCGAGATCTGGCTGTACGGCGGGATCGCCGCCAGCTCGTCATCCACGAACAGCGTGCCCCTGACCACGGTGCCCGCGGCCGCCGACGGCGTGATGGTCACGTCGATGGTGGCCGACGCGCCGGGGGCGATGACGATCGGGGTGTCGGTGAACGTCGCGGTGCTCGCGGCCGTCCACAGGTCCCCGGTGGCGGAGGTCACCGCCGGGTCGAACGCCCTGGTGGTGACCGTGGCGGTGACGGTGGCCGACCCGGCCGGGGCGGGCGCGGGGTAAGGACCGCACTCGCTCGGCAGGGCGTACCAGCCGCCTTGTGACACGGTGCCGCCGGACGGGCTGACGGATCCGGTCGCCGTGTCCCCGCAGAGACCAGCCGTGCCGCTGGTGCTGGTGCTGGCGGAGTCCGGGTCGCCCGCGAACGGGCCGAAGTCGAACATGGCGGGCAGGGTGGACGACTGCGACACCTGGATGCCGGACGTCTCCGTGGGCACGATCCATTCCGGTTCGTTGGTCGGCGGCAGCGGGATGGTGCTGGCCGTCAGCGGCGCCAGCGTCAGCGAGGTGTCGGAGTCGAGCCGGGGGTCGATGAAGAAGTCCTCCGGCTCCGGCCCGTTGTTGGTCACCTTCACCGGGATGGTGACCGGCGTGCCCGCCGCCAGCGTCGTGTGGGCGCTGTCGGGCAGGCCGGCCGCGCTGGCGCGGGTGGTGTTGAACCTGACCGTCCCGGTGTACGGGTCGGCCAGCTCGTTGCCCTCGACCGGCTCGGCGAAGTCCACCACCAGGGTCCAGGTGCCGGGGGTCGGGTTGACCGTGTACGCGGTCTGCCCGGTGCTGGCGTTCCCGGTCAGCGGGTCCTGGTTCTGGCCGTAGCCGAGGGCCTCACCGTCCGGGGCGACGAGGTACGAGCCGATCGGGTCGCCCGCGTCGTTCGCGAGCTTGACCGTGGCGGCGATGTCGCTCACGCCCGGGGGCACGTTGAACTCGTAGAACTCCTCCTGACCCTGACCCGGCGCCCGGCCGTTGCCGCCGGTCAGCACGCCGGAGAACGCGCCGCCGCGAGTCGGGTCAACCTTGCTCCGCAGCGTCACCGGAATGGAGGTGGCCTGCGACGAGCCGCTGGCGGTGAGCACGATCGAGCCGGCCGCGTCACCCGGCGCGGACGGCGTCCTCGCGACCACCCAGGCGGTGCCGCTCTGACCCGGGTGCAGGGTCAGGGTGGACGGGAAGACCGCGCCGAACGGGGTGAACGTCTGCGTCGACACCTGCCACGGGACGGCGCCGTTGGTGCCGTCTTCGGCCTTGGTGTCGCCGAAGATGACGCCGGTCCACGTCCCGGCGGCCGGGTAGCGGACGTCGACGCTGCCGTAGTTGCCGTCCCCCTGGGGCAGCGAGTGAGCCGCGAGCTTCCCGGTCGGGTCGATCAGGATCATCCGCACCCGCGAGTTCAGGCTGCTGAGGTCGCCCGAGGTATACGCGAGCTCGGCGAACAGCCGGTCCTGGCCCGGCCGGACGGTGAAGTGGAAAACGCCGTAGTTGTTCGGCAGGCCCTGGTAGTTCGCGACCTGAGGGCTAGAGGTGTCACTGAGCGTGACGGTGCCGGACTGCGTGTCCTGCGCAGAGCCGAGGCCGCGGCCTGACAGCCGCACGGTCTGGGTGCTGGCGCCCGTGTTGGTCACCTTCACCGGCCAGAGCTTCGGCGTGCCGGGCTGGCCGATCGCGTTGAGCTGGCTGACCGAGGTCTTGATGGTCTGGCCGACCGGGGCGGGCGAGCCGTCCGGGGTCTTGATCGACTCGGCCAGCTCGACCGCCTTGTACGCGTTGACTAGGCCGGCCCCCTGCTCGGTGGCGGGCTCGCCGAGGTCGGTCGCGGTGCTGAGCAGGATCTGCTTGACCGTGGCGGGGGTCGGGGTGGCGCCGCCGTGGGTCTTGCGGTAGGCCTGGATGACGTCGGCCGCGATGCCGGCCACGAACGGCGACGACTCGCTGGTGCCGCCGGACTCCTCGATGGCGGACGCCTCGCCCTGGAAGTTGGTGCATTCGCTGTACATCGCGGTGTCGGTGCTGCACGAGGCGAAGCTGAGGTCACCGGGGGCGACCAGGTCGACCGTGCCGCCCTGCTCGTTGAAGCCGCCCGAGCTCAGCGAGCTGATGTTGTCGCTCAGCCAGCCGGTGGTCGAGAAGTCCCGCGCGAGGGCGTAGTTGGTCTGCTCGTACATCTGGAACTGGGTGGACGCGCCGACCGAGATGAGGTTCGGGTCGGTCGCGGGCGAGCCGGTGGTGTTCTGCGAGCCCGCGTCACCGGTGGAGGTCACAACGGTCACACCCGCCGCGACCGCGGCGTTGTCGAACTGGGTGGTGGCGTCGAGCGCGCCGACGTCCGGCAGCTGGTTGTCGCCGAACGACTCGTTGAGCACGTTCACGTGGTCGGTCTGGACCGCGTAGTCGATCGCCTGCAGGAAGTTCGACTCGGTGGTGAACACGTTGCTGGCCGAGTTCTCCTGGAACACGTCCAGTCCGACCAGGCTCGCGCCCGGCGCGGTGCCCTGGATCTTGATGTTGCACGGCGTCGCGTAGGACTGGGCGGAGAAGCCGTTCACGTTGTAGGTGACCAGGCCCTGGCCCGCGATCGCGTTCGCGTCCAGGAACGCCTCGTCGCCGCCGGTCGGGGCGGCCGGGCCGCCGCCGGTGAAGTCCTGGTAGTCACCGCCGGTGGCGGGGTCGAAGACCGACGTCCCGTTGCCGCGGATGAAGTTCTCGTTGTTCGTGTCAAGTCCGTCGGCGATCCAGCCGACCTTCACCCCGGCGCCGGTGATGCCGAGCGACGCGGCTGTCGGCGCGCTTGGGTTAGCGGACGCGGTCTGGGTCAGCGACAGCCCCTCCGGCGCCAGCTGCGGGGTGGTGCTGCACGCGCCCGGGATCACATTCGGGGTCGGCGTGGCGTCCGAGGCCTTGGCCGACTTGGCCGTCGCCGCCGGGGCGGTGGTGGAGTCCGGCCCGCCGAGGCTCACGTTGATGATCGAGTTGGGGATGACCGCGGCGACCGCCGGGTCCGCCGCCAGGCGGGCCTCCTCGCCGGCCGAGACGGTCGCGGCGAGCGAGTTGACCGTCCGGAACTGCCGGACGTGGGTGGCGTGGACCTGGCCGAGCTCGGTTATCAGCGGCTTCTGGTCGGCCAAAACGGCCCGCCCGCGCTGCGACTCGGCCGAGCTGCCGACGGCCTTCTGCGCCAGCTGGCTCTTCAGGATCACGATGACGCTCTTGTTGACGTTCTGAGACAGCTGCGTCGCCAGCGCCGAGGTCATCGGCGCAGTCGCTGAGCTTGACGCCGCGACCGGAGCGGTCGGGGCCGCCCCCGCCGCCGCCGCCGGGACGATCGCCAGCGCCGGGACGGCGGTTACGGCAATCGCGGCTGTCCATACTTTGCGTCGGGCGAATGCCCTCGGCAGGTGCCTTGCCATGCGTTCGTGCATGCCAACCTAGCCTCACTGTTGAATTACTGCACAATCAGGCGGTTCCGCCGCCTGGACCCGATGTCGCCGTCGGGTCGCACTTAACTCCCCGCGTCCGGCCAGCGACACATATCGCGAAACGTTAACAGGAAGCTCAGACGTTTGGGAGACCCCAGGGGAAGCGGAAAGTGCCGCAAAGTGCTATCCGTCGCATCAACGGCTCAATCCGCCGGCGCAATTGAACCGCCCGGCCAATTGAATAGATGGATTTGAATATAAGCGGTTCACGTTAGCGCAGCACGCGGGCGAGGACGCGCTGGCCGGGTTGGCGTAGCCGAACGGCGTACCGGTGCCCGGCCCGTGTGCGTGCGGGCGGGCCGGCACCGCTAAAATCAACGGGCGACCAGATGACGCCCTGGGGTGGAGGCGCGGGCTTCCCGAACCGCTGCTACCCGCGGCTAATGGCTTCTAGCTCCGATCATGAGTGCCCGAGGAGTTCTGCCGCGTGTCTGAACCAGCCGCCGACGTGACCGCATCCGGCGCCTTTGACGCTCCGGGCGCGAGCGACGCGCGGCCGACCCGGCGCTGGCCCCGCACCGCGCGGCCGAGGCCGGACCGGCGCGAGGTTGCGGCGGTCTTCGCCGGAGGCGCGCTCGGCACCCTGGCGCGGGCGGCGCTGGCCGAGGCGTTCCCGCATTCCGCGACCGCCTGGCCGTGGCCGACGTTCGCGGTCAACGTCGTGGCGGCGTTCCTGCTCGGTTACTTCGTCACCCGGCTGCAGGAGCGGCTGCCGCTGTCGTCCTATCGGCGGCCGCTGCTCGGGACCGGGCTCTGCGGCGGGCTCTCCACCTTCTCGACCATGCAACTGGAGATCGTGAAGATGCTCGACGCGCACGCCTGGGGCCTCGCCGTCGGGTACACGGCGGCGTCGGTCGCGGCCGGGTACGCGGCCATCCAGCTGTCGACCGCGATCGTCAGAAGGGTACGGGTGCGGGCCCGATGAGCATCCTGGTCTGGACCTTGGTCGTGCTGATCGGCGGCGCCGGGTCGGTGCTGCGGTTCTACGTCGACGGAGTCGTCTCGGCCGTGGCCGGGCGGGACTTCCCGGTCGGCACGATGGTGATCAACGTGTCCGGCGCGGTGGTCCTCGGGCTGCTGAGCGGGCTGGCGCTCAGCTCTTCCCAGTACCTGCTGCTCGGCACCGCGGCGGTCGGCTCGTACACCACCTTCTCCACCTGGATGCTGGAGACGCAGCGGCTCACCGAGGAGCGGCAGCACCGCAAGGCGGTGCTCAACATCGTCGTCAGCCTGGCGCTCGGCATTGCCGCGGCCGCACTCGGACGGCTGATCGGGCTGCACCTGTGAACGAGGACGCGCTGAAGCTCACCAGCTACTTCGGCGAGCGCCAGCGGACCGCCGACAACGGCTTCGCGGCGGACGCGCTGCTCGACCTGTACGGGCAGCACGCCATCGCCACCAGTATCCTGCTGCGCGGGGTCGAGGGCTTCGGCGCCAGACAGCACCTGCGGACCGACCGGTCACTGACCCTGTCGGACGATCTGCCGCTGATCGCGGTCGCGGTCGATACCCGGCCCCGGATCGAAGCTCTGCTCGAGTCGACCTCCGGCCTGCTGCGGAGCGGGCTGGTCACCCTGGAGCGGGCCCGGCTGCTGGCCGGGGACATCGAGGCGGCCGGGCCGGGCGAGGGGCCGGACGACGAGACCAAGCTGACCGTCTACGTCGGCCGCCAGGAACGCGTGTACCGGGTTCCCGCCTTCGTGGCCATTTGCGACCTGCTGCACCGGCGGGGCATCGCCGGCGCCACCGCGCTGCTCGGCGTGGACGGGACCGCGCACGGCCGACGTGAGCGGGCCGCCTTCTTCAGCCGCAACGCGGGTACCCCGATGATGATCATCGCCGTGGGCTCCGGGAGGCGGATCGCGCAGGTGCTGCCCGAACTCGGCGGCCTGCTCCGCCGCCCGCTGCTGACGCTGGAGCGCGTCCGCATCTGCAAGCGGGACGGGGAACTGCTCGGCCGGCCTCCTTCGGTGCTCGAGGCGCTGGCGCCCGCGGGCGAGACCCACTTGCCGCTGGCGCAGAAGCTCATGGTCTACACCTCGGAGGCAGCCGTCCAGGACGGCCAGCCGATCCACCGCGCCATCGTCCGCCGGCTCCGCTCCGCCGGGATCAGCGGCGCAACGACGCAGCGGGGCATGTGGGGTTTCCACGGCGACCACCCGCCGCACGGCGACCGCCTGTTCCAGCTGGGCAGGCGCGTCCCGGCGGTGACGATCGTGATCGACGCGCCGGAGCGCATTCAGACCGCGTTCGACCTCATCGACGACCTCACCGCCGAGCAGGGCCTGGTCACCTGCGAGACAGTCCCCGCCGTTCGCCCGGTCGGCACCGGGCACTCGATGGCGGGGCGGCCCGCCTCCTGACGAACTAGGGGGCCGGCGGGGCTAGTCGACGACGGTCTGCCGACGTAATCTTGCGGCAGCCAGACGACGATGTCCTGGATCGGAGCGCGCCTGTGGACGAGGAGTGCACGGTACTGACCAGCTACCTCACCGAGCGCCGCCGCGCCGAGGGCGTGCCGCCGGGCGAGGCCCTGATGGGCCTCTACGCCCGGCGGCGGACGGTGGCCAGCATCCTCCTTCGGGGCATCGAGGGCTCCGGGCGGCAGCAGCCGCGGGTCGGCCGATCGCTTGCGCAGGCGGCGGAGTCGACGCTGACCGCGATTGCGATCGATACCCGCCCGAACATCGAGACGCTGATCGAGGAAACCCTGCGGCTGGCCCGGCCTCGGCTGGTCGCGATGGAGCGGGCGCGGCTGCTGTCGGGCGAGATAAACCCGGTCCGGCTGGCCGAGGAGCCCGGGGAGGCAACCCGGCTGACTCTGTATTGCGGGCAGGGCGATCGCGCTCACCAGATCCCGGCCTTCGAAGCGGCCTGCGAGCTGCTGTACCGCCGCCGGATCGCCGGCGCCACGGTCTTGTCCGGCATCGACGGCGCCAGCGTCGCCCACGGCCGGCTGCGGGCGGCCGCCCAGTTCCTCCACCGGGACGCGGACGTGCCGCTCATGGTGATCGCCGTCGGTGCCGGGGACCGGATAGCGAGACTGCTCCCGGAACTCGGCGGCATGTTCCGCCGGCCGCTGATGACGATCGAGCGGGTCCGCCTGTGCAAGCGGGACGGGCACTTCGTCAGCCGTCCGCAACTCGCCGCCGGCGCGGCCGACGCCTATGCCGACGCGGGGATGTCGGCGCGGCTCAAGTTGACGATCTATACCTCCGAGGCCGCGCGCCACGATGGCCAGCCGGTGCACCGGGCTATCGTCCGGAGCCTCAGCTCGGCCGCAATTGTCGGGGCGACCAGCGTGCGCGGCATCTGGGGCTATCACGGCGATCACGCCCCGCATGGCGACCACTCACACGTACCGGTGGTGACGACGGTGATCGTCGCCCCTGAGCTGATCTCGGCCGCATTCGACGTGATTGACCCGCTGACGGCCGAGCACGGCCTCGTGACAGCGGAGAGCCTGCTGGCAGCGCGTCCGACGGCCGACGCCGAGATGCCGGCCTGACGATCAGGCCGGCGTCACATGGGCCCCGCCTGAATCACCGTCAACATCGGACATAGGCTCTTGTCATGGCCGGGAACCGTTCACATGTTCCCTCGATGGCCGGTCTGCTGGCTTTCGTGTGCGCCCTAGTGCTGGTCGACACGGTCTTCTTCACCGCGCTCACACCGCTGCTGCCGCATTACACCCGGGAAGCCGGGCTGTCCAAGGCGGGAGCCGGCCTGCTGGTCGCCTGCTATCCGGCCGGGACGCTGGTCGGGTCGCTGCCGGGCGGGGTGCTGGTCGCCCGGATCGGCGAGCGCCGGGTCGCGCTGCTCGGGCTCGGGCTGATGAGCGCGGCGACGCTCGCCTTCGGGTGGTCGCACACCGCGCCGGTGCTTGACGTCGCCCGTTTCGTCCAGGGGCTCGGCGGCGCCTGCACCTGGTCGGCGGGCCTGGCCTGGCTCTCCGCCCGCGCCCCGGACGAGAAGCGCGGTCAGCTGCTCGGCACCGCGTTCGGCGCGGCGGTGGTGGGAGCGCTGCTCGGCCCGGTCGTCGGCTGGGCCGCGACCCAAGTGGGCACCGGGCCCGCGTTCTCGGCCGCCTCCGTCGCCGCCGCGGCGCTGATGCTGGCCGCGTTCGCGGTGCCGCCGCCGGCGGCGGCGGCCGGGTCCCCCGCCCCGCGCGAAGTCCTGTCCGCGCTCCGCGATCCACGGCTGGTCAACGGCATGTGGCTGATGGCGCTCGCGGGCATCGCCTTCGGCGTGGTCGACGTGCTGGCGCCGCTGCGGCTGGCCCGGCTGGGCGCCGGCAGCACGCTGATAGCGGCCACCTTCCTGGGCGGGGCGGTGATCGAGTCCTGCGTGTCGCCGCTCGCGGGCAGGTTCAGCGACCGCTTCGGCACCCGCCCGCCGGTGCTGGTCGGGCTGACCGCGGGCGCGTTGTTCAGCGTCCTGGTCTGGCTGCCGGGCGGCCTGCCGTGGCTGGTCGCGGTCCTCGTGCTCGGCACCCCGTTCTTCGGCTCGCTCTACACCCCGGCCGCCGCCATGGTCGGCGAGAGCGCGCAGGACCTGAAGCTCAACCACGGCATCGCGTTCGCGCTCACGAACCTCACCTGGGCCGGCGGCCAGGCGATCGCGGCCTCGGCCAGCGGCGCGCTGGCCGAGGCCACCACCGACGCCGTCCCGTACCTGCTGCTCGGCGTCGCCTTCGTGGCGACGCTGGGCGGCATGCTCCGCCCGATCGTCGGCCGCGGTCTACTGCCGGGCGGGAAGGCGTAGGACGAGCGGAGCGGGACGTCCGGTCCGATCCCGGCGGACGGTCACTGGCGTCCGCGTTCGGCCTCGACCGTGCGCCCGGCCGCCAGGATGAAGGCCGCGCTTGGGGCGGAGCCCCAGCTCAGGGTCTGAAGGAAGTCTTCCGGCCGGACCAGGCGGCGCTCGTCGATCTCGTACTGCGGGTCCCAGCGCAGGAGCTCGACCCGGGCCCAGAAGCGGGTCTGGTAGTAGCGCCAGGGCCCGGTCGGGTTGTCAGGGTCGTCAACGCGCTGGCAGCCGATGTAACGGCTCTCGACAACGCGGGCGCAGCCCTCCTCCATCACTTCCCTGACCAGGCAGTCCTCCAGCGTTTCACCCGGCTCGACCCCGCCGCC
>Ga0302324_100010885_pt1 | contig 18752 bp, 13 predicted proteins | sample Palsa_T0_1_FD_201949 | JGI IMG/M metagenome (GOLD analysis project Ga0302324, IMG submission 201949) | Peat permafrost microbial communities from Stordalen Mire near Abisko, Sweden - Palsa_T0_1 | ecosystem: Environmental > Terrestrial > Soil > Palsa > Peat permafrost | place: Sweden: Abisko...
CGCAGCAGCGCGGCGGTGAACGCGGCCGGGAAGTAGCGCTTCAGCCAGGCGCTCGCGTAGACCAGGTAGGCGAAGCTGATCGCGTGCGACTCGGGGAACCCGTAGCTGGAGAAGGCGAGGATCTTTTCGTAGATGTCCTGGCCCACCGCGGCGTCGATGCCCCGCTCGGCCATCCCGTCCAGCAGGCGCTGCCGTAGCTCCTCGACGCGTTCCGGGGCCCGCTTGGAGCTCATGGCCTGGCGCAGGCGGTCGGCCTCGTTCGGAGTAAATCCTGCGCAGTCGATGGCCAGCTGCATCATCTGCTCCTGGAACAACGGCACGCCCAGCGTTTTCTCCAGGGCCGGCCGCATCAGCTCGTGCGGCATGTCCGCCTCCTCCCGGCCGTCGTGGCGGCGCAGGTAGGGATGGACCGAGCCGCCCTGGATCGGGCCCGGCCTGATCAGCGCCACCTCGATGACCAGGTCGTAGAACTTGCCCGGCCGCAGCCGCGGCAAGGTGGCCATCTGGGCCCGGGACTCCACCTGGAACACGCCCACCGTGTCCGCCTCGGCCAGCATCTGGTAGACGACCGGGTCCTCCTGCGGGATCGTGGCCAGTGTCCAGCGCTCGCCGTGATGTTCCTGCACCAGGTCAAAGCAGTCGTGCAGCGCGGCCAGCATGCCCAGGCCGAGCAGGTCGAACTTGACCAGGCCGGCGTAGGCGCAGTCGTCCTTGTCCCACTGCAGCACCGAACGCCCGGGCATCCGCGCCCACTCGACCGGGCACACCTCCCCCACCGGGCGGTCGCAGATCACCATGCCGCCGGAATGGATGCCGAGGTGCCGCGGCAGCCGCTGCAGCTGCGTGGCCAGCTGGATCACCGCCGCCGGGGCGCCGTCCGGATCGCCGGGCCGCAGAGCCTCCCCCGCCTCGGCCGGCCCTGGGCCGATCTGGCGGACCCAGGCGCCTGACTGCGCCGGGGTGAAGCCGAGCGCGCGGCCGGCGTCCCGCAGCGCCATCCGCGGCCGGTACGTGATCACGTTGGCGACCTGGGCGGCCCGGTCCCGGCCGTATTTGCCGTAGACGTACTGGATGACCTCCTCGCGGCGGCGGTGCTCGATGTCCAGGTCGATGTCCGGCGGCCCGTCCCGGCCCTCGGACAGGAACCGCTCGAACAGCAGGTGGTGCGAGACCGGGTCGACACTGGTGATGCCGATCGCGAAGCACACCGCCGAGTTGGCCGCCGAACCCCGGCCCTGGCACAAGATGTTCTCCCGCTCGCAGAACTCCACGATGTCGTGCACGATCAGGAAGTAGCCGGGGAAGCCCAGCCGCTCGATCACGTCGAGTTCCCTGGCGATCTGCGCGTAGGCGCCGGGCACCCGCTCAGCGCCTGGCGGCCCGTACCGGGCCGGCGCCTTGCGCGCCGCCAGTTCGCGCAGCCAGGCCGCCTCGGTGGCGAACCCGGCCGGGGCGGGAAAGTCCGGCAGCTTCGGCGCGATCACGCTGAAGTCGAACGCGCACTGGCGTCCCAGCGCCACGGTCCGCTCCAGTGTCCCTGGGTAGCGCCGCAGCAGCGCGGCCATCTCCGCGCCGGACCGCAGGTAGGCCGTGCCCGCCGCGGGCAGCCAGCCGTCGATGCCGTCCAGGCTGCGGCGGGCCCGGATCGCGGCCAGCGCCTGGCTGAGCCGCGCCTGCGCGGGCACCGCGAAATGCACGTTGCCGGAGGCCACGACGCCGACGTCCGCCAGGGCCGCCAGCCGGGCCAGCACGTCATTGCGCTCGTCGTCACCGGGGTCGTGGTGGCAGTTCAGCTCGACCATCACGTTCTCATGGCCGAACATCCCGGTCAGAGCGGTCAGCTCCCGCCAGGCCGCGTCCGGGCCCCCGGCGGCGAGCGCGGCAGGCACCGGCCCCTTGCGGCACCCGGTCAGCACCACCCAGTGGCCGTCGTGCGCGCCGGCCAGCGCGCTGATGTCGTAGACCGGGCGCCCCTTTTCTCCGCCCGCCAGCTGGGCGGCGCTGATCACGGCGCACAGCCGGGAGTAGCCTTCCGGGTCGCGGGCCAGGACCAGCAAGTGCTCCCCTTCCGGGTCGGGTACGCCGGTCTGGCCGGACGACAGGCCAAGGCTGAGCTCGGCGCCGAACACCGTGCCCAGGGCCACGCCGGCCTCGCGCAGCCTCGCCGCGGCCTGCGCGAACTGCGGGACCCCGTACATCCCGTCGTGATCGGTGAGGGCGAGCACTTCGAGCCCGAGCCGGGCGGCCTCGGTGACAAGCTCATCCGGGGTGGCCGCCCCGTCGAGGAAGCTGTAGGAGGAATGGCAGTGCAGTTCGGCCCATGGGATGCTCCCGGCGGCCTGCGCGGCTGCCCGCCGGAGCACGGCCTGGGTCGGACACGAGCGGTGTTCGGCGGCCCGGCCTTCTGCGGGCCGGCCTTCCGCGGGCCGGCCTTCCGCGGGATGGCCTTCCGCGGGATGGCCTTTGGTGCGCCATGACATGCGGCGCTGAAGTTCCCGCCAGGGAACCGGCGGGTTATCCCAGCCCATGGCCGGTCACCAGCGCACGGCCGGGCCTCACCAGTAGCCTGCTTCGATCAGCCAGCGGCTATCCTGTACCACCGTGAGCCAGGCCCGCCCGTCATCGGTGGCCAGCTGGAACCGGGCGCGCCTGCGGGCCGCGGCCGCGTCCCACCAGCGTTCGGCCAGCGGCCAGGGTCCGGCCCAGGCGGTGATCCGGCGCGGCGGCTCGCGCCCGATCACCAGCCGGGCGGGCGCGGCCGACAGCACGCACCGCCCGGTGACCGTGACCAGGCGCCCGGCGTCATCGGTCACTTCCGCCTCGCGGGCCACCGGGTAAACGACACCGGGCGCCGCACCCGCGATCCGCCCGGGCCACGGCGGGCCCGCAGCCAGGCGAGGCTCCCTCTTTTCTCCGAACGGTACGTGGCTCACCTGTTCGGAGACGTTCCTGCCGCCCCCCGTGACCGGCCGCAGGACCGCCTCGTGCCCGAGCATGGCCTGCACCCGCATGGCGGCCCGCGCGACCCGGTCACTGACCACGGCCTCACCCCAGAGCGCGAGCTGGTGCCCGGTGGCGCGGACCACCTGATCGGGCACCAGCCGGAGCATCCCGATGCCACCCTGGGCGTATTGGCCGTCTGCCGGGGCCGCCCGCCAGCCGTCCAGTTGCCAGCGGACCCGGTCCGCGACTCCGGCTGCCGTCAGCAACCCGTCGTGCCGCCACAACCTGCTGCTTTCCTCTCCGTCCGCCCAGGTGGCCCGCACCTGCACGCGGACACAGGTCAGCCCGCGGGCGGCGAGGCCGGCGTGCAGCTGCTCCGCGAGCGTCTTGGCCGCGAACACCACGGGCTCGGCCAGCGGTTCCGGCGGGTCGAATTCCCTGGCCACGGACAGGTCGTGAGCGGGCGGGCAGGCCGCGAGCGGGCGGAGGTCCAGGCCGCGGGCCAGCCGGTGCACGACTTCTCCCGCGTCGCCGAACCTGCTGGCCACATCGCTGGCCGGCAACCCGGCGAGGTCGCCGAGGGTGAGCAGGCCGAGCCGCTTCAGCAATCCGGCCAGGTCCTGATCGGCCAGGACGCTCACCGGCTGCGCCGCCAGGAACCCGGCCGTCCCGCCCGGCGGTATCACCAGGACCGCCCCGGCAGGTCCGGCGGGCCCAGCGGGTCCGCCAGGGTCAGCGGGTCCGCCAGGGTCAGCGGGTCCGCCAGGGTCAGCGGGTCCGGCAGGGTTGACGGGGTCTATGGGTTCAGCCCGGCGCGCGGCGAGGAGGGCGGCGAACATCCCGTCGGCGACGCCGATGCGCGATTCTACGCCCACTTCGGCCACCGCTGCGATGATCTTGCTGGCCAGTACCGCCTCGCCGCCGAAGTACCGGGCCGGTCCCCGGACGCCGAACGCGCACACCCCGAGCTCGGCCGCCTCGACGTTCGGGCAGAAGCCGGTCACCGCCCCGATCACCCGCTCGAACAACCGCGCCGCCTGCGGCCCCGCGGGGCTCGCCTCCGGATCGCAGAGCGGCGGGCAGCGCACGACCATGATCCGCTGCGGCGCCGGGTCCGCGTCCGGTCTCATCCCGCGCTTGCCGCACGCAGCCTGGGCGACGTGCGGGTTACCGCGGTACCCGGCACCGGGATATCCACCGGGTCGGCCAGGGTGACGCCGCCGTCCTCGGCGGGCAGCCAGAGCCAGCGCGTGCGCGTCAGAGCCGCCTCCCCACGCCCGTCCGCCGTCACCTCCGCGCAGCATGCCCGCACCCGTCCGTGCCCGTCGCCCAGGCCGGTCCACCGCTGGGTGATGACCCGAAGGCGCACCTGGGCCCCCGGCCAGTCCCCGGCCACGAGCAGCACGCCGCCGGCCCGCCGGAGCACGGCCTCAAGACGGCGCCGGGCCTGAACCGGCACCGTCGCGGGCGGTCGCAGCAGGACGAGCTCGCACCCGTCGAGCAGCGACGCCACCACCTGCGGCCAGGCGGGACCCGGATCCGGGACGAGCAGGGTCCGCTCGGCGTCCAGGCCCGCGCCCACCGCGGCCACCAGGCCGGCCTCGGGCACCCCGGCGATCCCGCACCAGGCTCCGGCCGCTGAGGCACCCGCGGCGAGCGCCAGGCAGAGCAGACCGAACTCCGGGACCGCCAGCACCGACCCGCGGGCCAGCCCGCCCCTCGGGAGCAGATCACGCAAGGCCGGCAGCGCCGGCAGCATTCCAGTCCCGGATACCGCAGGCGGGCCGGAAGCGGGTGCTCTGAAGACCGCAGATGCCGCAGGCTGACTGGTCGGTATCCGCCTGATTTCCGCAGGCGAGCTCCCCATCTCACCAAGTATCGAACTGAGGTTCGTCCAAGTCAAGCCAGGTCACAGGCCCAGAGGTGGCACGGAAGCCGGTTCTCCGCCCCCGGTCATGCGAAAACCCGTTCCCCGCCTGGATTGCCGCGGCGCCGGGCCCGGACGGAGAAGCCGGGATATTTCTATCGCGCACGCCAGGATCCGGGAGATGAGCGGCTCGAAGCCGCGGTCGGCGAACCAGTCGCAGCATAACGGGCTCATAAAAAAAACCGTGGGCGGTGTATCAGGGACAGCAGGCGGCTCTCCGGGTTAGAAAGGGTTACTGCCACTTACCCGAGGCGTGATCATGATGAAGAACGAGCCGGGCCATGCGTGATGACCCGTCCGTGGTCGCACTGGTCGCCCGCGCGGCCGGGAGTGACCAGGACGCATGGAACGAGCTGGTCGAGCGCTACGCCCCGCTGGTGTGGGGGATCTGCACTCGGTACCGGCTCAGCAGTCATGACATCGAAGACGTAGGCCAGAATGTGTGGCTGCGGCTGGTCGAGCAGCTCGGCAAGCTGCGCGAGCCGGCCGCGCTGCCTGGCTGGCTGGCCACCACCACCAGCCGTGAATGCCTTCGCGTGGTCACCACGGCCCAGCGCCTGGGGACCAGCCTTGATGACGCGCCGGAGGTCGCGGACGACGTGGTAATAGACGAGGAGATCCTGCGGACCGAGCGGGACGCGGCGCTGCGTTCGGCCTTTGCTGAGCTTTCGCCGCGCTGCAGGCAATTGCTGGCCATGCTGATCAGCGACCCGCCCCACTCGTATTCGCAGATCAGCGCAACGCTGGAGATCCCGATGGGAAGCATCGGGCCGCAGCGGGCACGTTGCCTGGAACGGCTGCGCCGGTCAGATACCCTCATCGCCCTCGACATGGGCAAATTCGAAATCAATACTCCAGGAGGCGGGGCAGGTGCTTGACGGCTGGGATGACGAGCCGCTGCTAGCGGCACTGGGCGAGGCGATGAGGGCGCGCCAGGCCGTGCCTGACTCGTTCGTCGACATGGGCAAGATCGCCTACGCCTGGCACAATATCGACGCCGAGCTGGCGCAGCTCACCTACGACTCCAGCCGCGAGCCGGCGGCGGGGCTACGCTCGGAGACCGCCTCGATCCGGGCCCTCACCTTCACGTCGGCCCATCTCAGCCTGGAGCTGGAGGTCACCGAGGGTTCCCTGCTCGGCCAGGTCATCCCGCAGCAGGCCGGGACGCTCGAGACGCAGACCAGGGCGGGCACGACCATCAGTACCCCGGTCGACGAGATCGGCTGCTTCGCCGTCGAGCCCATCCCGGCCAGCCCGTTCCGGCTGCGCTACCGGACGGCGGACGGCGCCGACGTGCTGACCGGGTGGATCACGCTCTGAGCGGGGGACTTCAGGCCGCGCCGAGCGCCAGCAGGGATGCCACGGTGGCCTGCCGGACCGGGTCGTCGCCCAGCCCGCGCCGAACGCAATACAGGGACTCGGCGAGGGTCTTACCCGATCGCAGATAGCGGTGCAGATCCACCATTATCGGAACCACGGCTTGATCGTTGAGCGGGACGATGGCGGCGATGATCCCTGCCGTTCCGAGCGGCAGCAGACTGCTGACCAGGCCGAGCAGCTCGTTGGCTCCGGCCGGCGCCAGCATGCCGGAGTCACAGCTTGACAGCATCAGCCGGTAGGGCGCGCGGTCAAGCCGCTCGAAGTCGTAGACGGTCAGCGGCCCGTCGTACATGTGCAGCGAGGAGAACAGCGGACTGTCGGCGCGGAATGTCCCGTGCGCGGCAATATGCGCCAGCCAGGCTCCATCCAGCGCATACAGCACCTTTTCGGCCGTAGCCTCGGCGCCGGTGAGCACCGTGACGTCGTCATAAAACGGCGCTATCAGGGGCACCTCGGCGCCTTCCGAGGTCAGGCCGGGCCCGCGGGCGAGGGTGACGTGACGCTGCCGCGGTGCCAGCGCAGCGTCTGCTCGCATCCAGGCGCCTGCAGACGGGACGACACTGACCACCCGGTCGCTTAGCGCGGGAAGAAGGGCCCACGGCATGGGATGGAGCGTCCCGGTCGGGACGATGACGATGGGCCCGTCGCCCAGATGGCGGACGGCCGGGCCGAGAAGGGTCTGCTGCAGCCTGGGTCCCGCCGCGGCCAGGATGGACAGGGCGCTGCCCGGGTCGTCGTCCGGCCGGCTGCGGGCCAGGCGGCGCAGGGCAAAGCGGGCGAAGTCCCCGGCCCGGACGGCGTCGCTGACGCGCCCCGCCGCGAACTGCCTTACCCGGCCATTCCCGCAGGTCAGGACGTACAGCCCGCCGTCGATGGCGACGATCTCGATCAAAACGGCGGCACCGAGGCGGTCAAGCAGGTCCGCCGGGCTGAACGGAGCCTGGCCCGAACTCCAGGCACCCTGGGACCGCAGCGAGCCGGACCGCACCTCCCTTTCCAGCCGCTGCTGTTCCCGCTGCAAAAGCGCGCTCTGCTGACCCTGGGTCCGCGTCTCCTCCAGTTTCCTGGTCACCGTGCGCAGCGCGGCCAGGCTGGCGTTGAGTTCCGCGTCAGCCAGGGGCCGCACCGGGGGAACGGCCAGGGCGGTGGCCCGCCAGCGCTCGCTCCAGGTCAGCAGGAGCCGCGGGCGGCCTGCCCGGGCGGCGTGGCGCTGCGCGAGCGCGGCCAGTTCGGCGCCGTGCACGGTGGCCTGCGCCCGGAGTTCGGAGGCGCCGAGGGTGAACCGGTGCTCGTCCAGGACATCCAGCCCCCGGCGGCAGGCGGTCAGCATCGGCCCCGGGCGGTCGGCGGCCTCGGCTCGCAGCGCCTCGCCGAGCCAGCCGCTGACCCGGGACAGCGCCGGACCGCGCCGTCTGGTCTGGGCCACGGCTCCCAGATGACGTTCGGCGTGGTCGCGGCGCCCGAGTTCCAGCGCGACCCGCCCGGCCAGCAGGTGCCCCTGGGCCGCGTCGCTGGCGCCCAGGGCATCTAGCTGGGCGGTCACCCGGTTCGCCTGGCGGAGCAACGCGGGCGACACTAGGCCGGCTTCGTAACGTGCCTGGACCAGCACACGCGCCGCATGTGCCTGCCACCAGGTGCTGCGCTGTGACCGGGACAGGTGGTACGCCGCCTGCGCCCAGTCCTGGGCGGCCTGCGGCTTGGCTGCGGCCAGCGCGCAGTTGGCCGCCATCAGCAGCAGTTCCGCCTTCTTAGTGGACCGGCCGCGGATCTGCTCCATCTCAGTCACCGCGGCTTCTGCTTCGGCCAGCGCATCGCCGGCCAGCCCCGCCGCCAGCAGCACCGCACACCGGTCGACGTGCAGCGTTGTGGTCGGCACCTTCAGCCGCCGGAAGGTGGGAGTGGCTTCATCGAGGAAGGTCAGCGCAGCCGGGAGATCTCCCGACGCGAAGGAGACCATGGCGCGGTTGGCTACCGCCCAGATCGCCTCCAGCTCCTGCCCCACTTCGGAGTACAGGCGTGCAGCGGAAACGAAATCGGCATCTGCCCGGCTGGTCAGCCCCAGGCCCAGATAGGTCACCGCGCGGTTGTTGAGCGCGCGAGCCGTCCAGAGCAGGTCACCGGCGCGGCGCAGCACCACGACCGCACGCCGCAGGTCTTCCAGAGCCGCCGGGTAACGGCCTAGGTTACAAAGCACAGCCCCGCGCCGGGCCAGCACTTTCGCCGCCAGGACGCTGGTTGACCGCTTTGATCGCTGCACGGCTCGGTCGAGGGAGGCTAGCCCGGCCGTCGTCCGGCCCGTGTAGACCAGCGCCAGGCCCAGGCTGGCGAGTACATCGGCTTCGCGCTCGACCGAACCAGTCCGGCGGGCCAGGCGCAACGCCGCGCGCGACTCGCGGACCCCGGCCTCGACGTCTCCGAAGTCGCGCAGGACGATTGACGCGGCCTGATGAGCCACCGAGGCAGCATAGGGGCCTGGCTGTCCGGCCAGCACCGCTCGTGCCCTGGCTAGCGCCTCCCTGGGACGGGACAGCGCCAGCGGGAGCAAGTCGTCCACACGGCGCGGATCCGACGCGACCGCGCGAGCATCCCCAGCCACGGACTGATTTTAGTTCGCACGGTCTTGGTATTAAATCGGCGGGGCGACCGCTCCGCAAAGTGGGAGTTCCGCGGGCTTTTCTCAGAACTCGCCGACTCGCGGCCAGTGGCCGCGGTTAGATCGGGAAACGATCAAATATCCGGGAGGCGCAGTGGCCTGGCATGACAATTTGGGAAGCCCAAAGGCCCGCCACGAGGCGGCGATCATCGTCCGCGAGTTCGCCGGGCGCGGGACCGATATCGGCGGCGTTGCCACTGAGGACGGCCGCGGTGCCGCCTTCATGTACGCGGAAGGCCAGTTCCTGGCGCGCGAGCAGTACCTCGACGATATACAAGCGGTACTCGGGGATCGCGCCCAGGCTGTCGTGGCCGGGCGAGTTATCGGCGACATCGTCCTCGTCAAGCTCAACTTCCCCGCTGGAAATGGCGGAACGCCTGCTGAAAGTAACGATTCTGCTCCTGAAAGTAATGGCGGAAATGCCGGAAATGCCGAAGATGGCGCTGAGCCTCCTGAGGGTAATGGAGGGATAACTGAAGGTGAGCAACCTTGGTTGCCGCAATTTCTCGGCGAAATCCACGCGGCACACGGCCCGCGAATCGCGGCGCTTGATCACGTGGTGACCGTCGCGCCGGAAACGGCTGGCTGTCCGGCCACGGAGCCTCAGGAAGTGTACGACCCGCAGCCCTACCCGCCGCTCTGCCCGGGAAAGGGCGGCGACGGGGTGCGAATCTACGTCGCCGACACCGGAATCGTGCATGACACCGTGACCGCAAGCCCGTGGCTGGAGGGCGTCACGGGGGAGGCCGACCCGTTTATCGCGGCAGACGGCACGATCTTGCACTATGGCGGGCATGGCACGTTCGTCGCGGGTGTCATCCGGTCCATGGCACCGGGCGCGGAAATCGTGGTCAAGAAGGTCTTCGACACCGCGGGCAGCGCGCTGGAATCGGATTTCGTGACGAAGCTCAGCGAGGGGTTCGCATACGGCGCCGAGATCTTCCACGTGACGGTCGCGTCGCCAACCATGAACAATCTTCCGCTGATGGCCTTTGAGGCCTGGATGGAGCACCTTAGCCAGCACAAGGGTGTCGTGTGCGTCGTTCCGGCGGGAAACAACAACGAACGGAAGCCGTGCTGGCCGGGCGGGTTCGCGGGAATCCTCTCGGTCGGAGCGCTTTCGACCGACTGGCGCAGCCGCGCGTACTTCAGCAACTACGGGGGCCCGGTCGATGTGTACGCGCCCGGCCAGAACCTCGTCAACGCTTTTGCTACTGGCCCGTACAACTGCGAGGTCGACCCCTTTAAAGGGGAGGTAAGACACTTCTCCGGCATGGCGCAGTGGAGCGGAACTTCTTTCTCGGCCCCGATCGTGACCGGACTTATCGCGGCCCGGATGGCCCGCACTGGTGAGAGCGGCCAGGAAGCGGCCGCGGCCCTGCTGGCCCAGGCACGAGCCCAGGCGGTTCCGGGCGTAGGTCCCGTCCTGCTCCCACGCTGCGGCGATGATGACCAGATTTAGATCCCACAATTCGGGTGATCTCTGTATTAGACCGGCATACTGCCACTCCGTATGAGTATCCGAGTCCGCGGGCGTTCGGGGGACCCGCGGACTCGCGATCAGCCGGAGCGAACTTTGAGGGGGTTGGCTCCGCCGGTTACCAGGAGGCGGTAGGGGCGCCAGTGTTCTGCGGGCTGGCGCCCGGGATCGGCTGGGCCCGCGCCATCCGGCGTTTACCCGTGACGGATGTCACGCGGGCCGGAAATCGTTGCATGTCTGCCCCGGGCTATCCCTTGGAACTGACGGCGCGCTTGGCGGCGGATTCGAGGGCGGAGGGCGACAGCCAGCCGTCGTGCGACCAGACGATCTTGCCGGACGCGGAGACCAGCACGAGCCAGGGCTGGTCCTGAACTTGGTAGCCGTCCGCCACTCGTCCCGTGGTGTCGAGCGCAACGGGGTAACTCAGCGGCGTGCCGAGGCTACGCAGGTAGGAGCGGACGGTCTGGACCGAGGGCTCGACTACCGTTTCGTCCACGGCGGTCAGCTGCGGGAGGCCTTCGCGCCGAGCCGCCGCCTCGTAGGCGTTCATGCCGATGAGCTCGGACTTCAGGTCAAAGACCTCGTCCAGCCAGGTGGCGAAGAACACGACCAGGCGCGGTTTTCCCGGGCCCAGGGCAACCGTACCGCCTCCGCTTTGCGCGGACGCCAGGGCGACATGGTCCGCGGGACTGGTGACGGCGACGGTGGCGAGCGACTGCTGGCTGGCGACGTGCGGGTGACCGGGCAGCAGGCCCGAGATCTCGTCCGCGAGTACCTGGGCGGACTGCCCGACGCTGGAGTAGGCCATCTGCGTCAGGTAGAGCTTTCGCTCCCGGCCTTGCTGGTCGATCACGAACAGGGCGGGGGTGTGGTCGATCTGTCCCTGCTCGATCTGAACGGCGATGTTGTAGGCGCGCCAGACGCTCTTCAGCTGCGGCAACGACCCGGTGAGGAAGTCCCACTGGTTGACCATGCCGTGCACTCGCGAGTAGGCCAGCACGTCCGCCACGCTGGTGGCGTCGGGGTTGGCGTCGACGCCGAGCAGCTGCACCTTCTCGCCCGCGGCGCCGAGCAGCTGCTTGGCCTCCAGCATGCTCTGCGTGGTCAGCGGGCAGACCGTGGTGCACTCGGAATCCTCAAACGACAGCATGACGACCTTGCCACTGAACTGGCTCAGCGACATCGGCTGGCCGAACTGGTTCGTGAGCCGGAAATCAGGCGCCGGGAGCGACCCGAGCGAGGAGCCGAGGTCCAGATTGGGGTTGTACATCCCGGCGGCGTTCGCGGCCGCGGTCGGCGAGCTCGCGGCGGCCCCGGAGCCGGAGCCGGTGCTGCAGCCGGCTGCTCCGGCGAGCACGCCCAGCACGGCCACGGCGCAAAGCGCGACCCGCGCGCGGAACCTGGTCATCGGGAAGAAAGCCTACTGCGGCTCGTCTCCCACGATCACGGCGCCTCCGTGACCCCAGAAGAGATACCGGTACGTCAGGTTGACCAGCGCCGCCACGCGGTTGCGCCCGCCGAGCAGGTAAACCAGGTGCAGCGCGAACCAGGCGAGCCACGCGAGCGTGCCGCGCAGCCGCAGCCCGCCGGCCAGCTGGACCACGGCGGACCGACGCCCGATGGTGGCCATCGTGCCCTTGTCGTGGTACTTGAACGGCTCGGTGTCCGTCTTGCCCTCCAGCCGGACGATCTGCCGGGCCGCGTGCCGTCCCATCTGCAGGGCGGGCTGGGCCAGCTGCGGCGTGGGGTCGTCGGGGTTGATCGCGATGTCCCCCACCGCGAAGATCCGGTCCTGGCCCTGCACCCGCAGGTCGGGGCCGACCACGATGCGCCCGTTCTTGCCCTGCGGCAGGCCCCAGCCCGGCACGGCCTGGGACGCGGCCACGCCCGCCGCCCAGACGGTGATGTCGCTCGGCAGGTCCTCGCCGTCGACGAGCAGCACGCGGGAGTCGGTGACCTCGCCGATAGGCGTGTTCAGCCGCACGTCGACGTCACGGGCCACCAGCTGCGCCTTGGCGTATTCGCGCAGCTTCTCATTGAACGGCCCGAGCAGCGCAGGCCCCGCCTCGACCAGCCGGACATGCACCCGGGACGGGTCCACGTCGGGAAAGGTCGCGCCGAGCACGGTGGCGCGCAGCTCGGCCAGCGTGCCCGACAGCTCCACACCGGTGGCCCCGCCGCCGACCACGGTGACGTTGAGATCGCCGCTGTCGACGCTCAGCCGCTCGAAGCCCGCCATCAGATGGTCGCGCAGCGCGAGGGCATCGGTGCGGGTGTACAGGCCGAAGGTGTGCTCGGCCGCCCCTTTGATGCCGTAATACGAGGCCGACACGCCGGTGGCCACGATGAGGTAGTCATACTCAGCCTCGCGGCCGTTGCTGAGCTTGATGGTGCGGGACGTCGAGTCGATCGCGGCCAGCTCGCCGCGGCGGAAGTTCGCGCCATACCGCCGCACGAAGCCGCCCGCCGGGTAGGCCACGTCCCCTGGGTTGAGCCCCCCGGTGGCCACCTGGTAAAGCAGCGGCTGGAACGTGCTGTAAAGGTGTTCGTCGACCAAGGTCACCCGCAGGCCCGCGCGGGTGAGCCTGGAAATGGCGGATAGGCCGCCGAATCCCGCGCCGCAGATGACCACGTGCGGAGCGTCCGGATCAGTTTGCCGTTTTCTTGCGATCGTCCTGCCCTCCGACCTCGACCACGATGTCCATGTCCTCGCTCCGCTTCCGGTAGGTAAGTACCACGTTAATCTCCGCCGCGTACAGAGCCGGGACCCGGACCGGCCGGTTACAGGTTCAGCGCGACCAGTTCGGGATGCAGGCACCCCTGGCCGGCGCTGACCGCCGCGGACGGGCTGATGCTAGGGCTCGGCGTCGAACTAACTGACGCGAAGGTGCCCGCTGAGGCGGTCGTTGGGGTCGTCGGGGTCAGGCCGGCCGAGGTCGCCGGGGGCGTCGCGGTCCCCGCGGGGGTCGGCTGGGCCGGGGAGCTCGGCGCTAGCTGCGTGCACGCCGCGATCACCACCAGGTCGCCGGCGGGGTCGGCGCTGCCGCCGACGCCGCTGAGATCGACGAAATAGTGCGGCCATCCCAACCGGGCGGAGGTGAGCGTGACTCGCTGGGCGGCGATGTCGTAACCCCACGCGTCCCCGTTCGCGCCCTGGTCGAGCCCGAGCGCCACGCCGCTCCTGACCACATAGACCCCGGCCGACCCGTCGACCGCGGAGCCTGAGGCGGTCCCCTTGATCCGGCCGGTCCACGGCTCGACGCCGATGAGGTTGGATCCCCTGGTGAGGTAGATCCGCTCCTCCTGTGGGTCGGCCCCCTCGGGCACCGCTCCGGGGATGGTCCAGAGCTCATCTCCGGTCACGCCGTCGTACGCGGTCACCCCCGCCGCCGAAGAGAACAGCACCACACCGTCGAACGCGGCGCTGAGCGTGCCCGCGAACGACCGGCTCTCCAGCGGCCGGACGAGGAGCTCCGCCCCGGTCGCCAGGTCGATCCGGCGCAACGCCGTGACCGGCGCCGACCCCACGTACCCGGTGGCCGAATCCGTTACGTACAGGGACCCGCCGTCGGTCCGCCACGCCTGCGCGACCTGGCCGGTGGGCTGCCGCCAGCGGATGTGCCCGGTGGCGTTGTCGTAGCTTGTCACCTCGGTCGTGCCGACGATCACGGTGTCCTGCGGGCTGCCCGCGACCGCCCCGCCGAACACGGCGGCCTGATACCGGCCCGTCCGGGCCCCGGCCAGGTCAGAGAGAACCACCTCGGTGCGCTCGAGGCCGCCAGCAGCGCCGGAGGCCTGGTAGGAAACACCCGCGGTCACCTCGCCCGGCCAGGTCCGCACGGACACAATGGCCGCGCCCGCCGGAAAGCCGGTCAGCGTCACCCGCCACCGCAGCGCGCCCGTCTTGGACGAGTACCCGGTCACCGTCAGCCCCGCGCCTTCGGCGACGACGCCGTCGCCGACGGACAAGTAGGCCAATCCGGAGGCCGGCACCGTGCCGGTCAGCCCGGAAACCACGTCCCACGAGCCGGCCAGTGGCGTCGCCCAACGGACCAGGCCAGGCACGGAACCAGGCCGGCAACCGGACCGGCACGCCGAGGCGGGCGGCGCGCCGGCCGCGCTCAGGCTCGGATAAGGCACGAGAGCCACGCCCACCAGGACCACGGCTAGCGCCCAGCGCCGCCGCCGCGGCGAAGAACCCGCCTTACCCAGCCGCACCCGGCCGAGGACCCCGCGCGCGGCGTGGCGGCGCATCCGGACCAGCAGCCTGCGCGTTGCTCCCCGGCGCGGTCGCCTGGAGACCTTACGTCTCGGCCGCTGCGTCACAACACCACCGTAGGAGAACTTCGGTCGTTAATTGCAGCTGATCGCCCCAAACGTGATCATGCGGCCCAGGCCGGCCGGCCGCGGGAGGCTACCGATAACGTGGGATCAACTCAGCTTACGGAGCCAGTCCGCCTCGACGAGGAGGTACATCATGACCGACCGTCCCCCGTTGCCGTATGACTTCTTGCCGCCCGTACCGTCGTTCGAACTGCACAGCGACGACGTCGCGCATGAGCAGATAATGTCGGAAAACCACGTCTTCGACGGGTTCGGCATGACCGGAGGCAACATATCCCCGTCGCTATCGTGGTCTGGTTTCCCCGCCGAGACCAAGAGCTTCGCCGTCACCGTCTACGACCCGGACGCGCCGACCGGTTCCGGATTCTGGCACTGGGTCGTGCTCGGCATCCCCGCCTCGGTGACCGAACTGGAGACGGGCGCGGCCGGAACCGACGGCTCCGGGCTGCCCAAGGGGGCGTTCCACGTCCGCAACGACTACGGCGCCAAGGACTTCGGCGGTGCGGCACCGCCGGCTGGTGACGAGCCGCACCGCTACGTGTTCGCGGTGCACGCGCTCGACGTGGAGTCCCTGGACGTCGACGACGAGATCTCGCCCGCCGTGGCGGGGTTCAACCTTCGCTTCCACACGATCGCCCGCGCCGTTCTGATCCCCGTTTACGGCCACTGATCACGAAGCACGCCGCAGCTCGCGGGGTCATAGCCGGGCAGGCTGGCGAGCTGGGCCAGCAGCCACGGCGACGTGAGCACCTTCAGCAGGGCCGCAGCCTCACGGGACGCGGCGTGCTTGGCCGGCAGCACCAGGTCGAACTGCTCGGAGGCAAGCGGGAGGAAGTCCAGCCCGTAGGCCAGCGCGGCGGGCTCGCTGGACACCCCGGCATCGGCGAGACGGCCGGCGATGGCCGCCGCGACCTGCAGGTGCCCGGCGGCGTGGCTGTCGTAGCCGGGGAGTTCGGCCGGGGTCAGGCGCAGGCGCGTGCGCTCCCGGTCGAGCAGGGTGCGCGCCTGCGCGCCTACCTCGCGGTTCACCAGCCGCAGCCGCTGGCGGGCGACGTCGTCCAGGCCGCGGACCCTCGTTCCGGGCCGCACCACCAAGCCTTCGCGCCAGGCCGCGAACCCCACCACCTCGGCGCCGCCGGGAATATCGATCGCGTCACCGAGCTCGCGCTCGCCGCCGGGCTGGTGCACACCCGCGGCGTGTACCAGCCCGGCGGCGGCCAGCCGCAAAGCCTCGCCGCTTCCGCACGGCCACCACGCGAACGCGACGGGCGGATCGAGCAGGGCGAGGGGAATCTCGAGCAGCGGCAGCGCCGGATCGCAGCCCGCCACCACGAGCGTGGGCCGCGGTGGCCCGATCGGCCGCACCTCGATCGGGTCGATGGGTTCAAGTCCCCGGCTGGCCGGATCGGGTCCCCCGATGGCCGGATCGGGGACCGGCGCGGCGGCGGCCCGGCTTGGTGACGCGCCGACGACCAGGCCGCCAGCCGCGCCGAAACCCACCCGGGCGGCCATGTCCGCGTGCAGCGGCAGCGCGACGAAGGTGTCGCCGACGGTCGCGAGCACGACGCGGGATCCCCCGCGGCGGGCCGCCGCCACCGGCCGGGCCAGCACCGGATCGGCGGGATCCCCCGGGCCGAACAGCGCCTCGACCGTCATGCCGAGCGCACCGGCCAAGGCCAGGGCCACCCGCAGCGAGGGATCCGAATGCCCGGACTCGACGGCGGATACGGCCTGCCGGGTGACGCCGGCTACCCCCGCGAGCTGCTGCTGGGACAGGCCGCGGGCCTGCCGGGCCAGCCGCAGCCGCGTCCCGTGCGCCTGGGTGACTTCCGTCATGACGCCGCCTGTCCCGCCGCCGGCCTCCGTCATGCCCGACCTCCCGATCCGCTGCCCGATACCGCACACTCTATGATCCGGGTGCATGAAGACGCAGATCATCGAGGTCCGTACCGGGAACTCCGAGACGATCAGGGATATCACCCGGGACTGCGCGGAGTTCGCGGGCTCGGCGTCGGACGGCGGCGACGGGTTGCTGCACGTGTTCGTCCCGCACGCGACCGCGGGGATAGCGCTGATCGAACTGGGCGCGCGCAGCGACGAGGACCTCCTGGCGGCCCTCGCGGAACTGCTCCCTGCCGACGGCCGCTGGCGGCACGCGCACGGATCCCGCGGGCACGGCCGGTCGCACGTCATGCCCGCCTTCGTGCCGCCGTACGCGACCGTCCCGGTGATCGGCGGCCGCCTGGCCCTGGGCACCTGGCAATCCATTGCCCTGGTCGACCTCAACGTGGACAACCCGGACCGCTCGGTCCGGCTGTCGTTCCTCGGCTGATGCACGTCCTGGTCGAGGGCTCGGGCGGGAGCTCCGGCTGGCCGCAGCCCGGCTGCCGGTGCGCGTCGTGCTTGCGCTGCCGAGCTGACGGGACCATGCGAAAGAGCTCGGCCATTGTCGTGGACGGAGCACTGAGGCTAGGGGTCGAGGAGCCGGACGGGGCGGAAGTGGCGGGGTTCCGGGTGCGGCGGCTGCCGGATGCGCGAGGGGGCGCAGGGCTGGGCGCCGGGGACGCCGCGGGGCTCGGGGGGTGGGAGGTTACTTCGGCGGACGGGGGGAGGCTGCTTTATCCGGCGGGGCCGGGGGCGGTGCCGGTTCCGCCGGAGGGGGCGGCTCGCTACGACATCGCGTTCCTTGACATGCTCGGCGACCCGGCTCAGCTCGGGCGGCTCCGGGCGCGGGGGCTGGTCACGGCGGACACGATCACCGTCGCGGCGTTCGCCGATCACCGGGTGAGCGGGGTCGCCGAGCTCGAGCGACGCTGCGGGTTCTGGCGGGTGAGGCTGCCGGCTGACGGGGAGGCAGTCACCACGCCTCGTTCGGCCCGAGGGTCTCAAGGTCTGACGGGAACCACGCCATGGGTGCCATGGCGGGTGCTGGTGATGGGCGGGGCGCGTTCGGGAAAGTCGGAACGGGCGGAACTGCGGCTGGCGGCCGAGCCGGAGGTGACCTACGTGGCCACTGCGCCGCGATGGCGGGACGGGGCGGGCGACCGCGACTGGGCGGCGCGGGTGGCGGCGCATCGGGCGCGGCGGCCGGCCTGGTGGCGGACGGTCGAGACCACCGACCTGGCCGGTGTGCTCGCGTCGGCGCGCGGGGCGGTGCTCATCGACGGGATCGGCACCTGGCTGACGGCGGTGCTGGACGAATGTGACGCATGGGGCGGGATACAGGAGAAGGTGACGGATCGGATCACCGAGTTCATCGGGGCGTGGCGCCAGGCCCGGGCCCTGGTGGTCGCGGTCAGCGACGAGACCGGGATGGGGGTGATACCGGCCACGTCGGCCGGGCGGCTGCTCCGGGACGAACTGGGGCGGCTAAATCAGGCGCTGGCGAGTGAGTCCGAGGAAACGGAGCTGGTCGTCGCCGGGCTAGTCCTGCCCCTGAACGGCTGGTGACGGGACACCGTCAGGTAACAGTATGGTGACGATCGTGCCCGTGTGGCGTGTTACATGGCCATACGGCTTCGATGTCTGCTGCGCTCGCTGGCCAGCCGGGGCTACCGACGCTACCGTAGAAGCCTGCGGCCGGACACGCCTCGGGACAGACAGCGATGGGGTGATGACGAGTATGGCGCGCGTGGTAGTCATTGGCGATCTGATGACGGACGCAGTCGCCCACGCGACGCTGCCGCTTGCCCGCGGCAGCGACACCCCCGCGAGCGTCACCATGCACGGCGGTGGTTCGGGGGCCAACATAGCTGCCTGGATGGCCGCCGACGGCGGCGACGTGGCGTTCGTGGGACGACGAGGCGCGGACATCGCCGGGCGCAACCGCGACATGGAGCTCATGGGCTACGGTGTCGACGCCCGGCTGGTGATGGATCCGGAGCGGCCCACCGGCACGTGCGTGGTGATGGTCACACACAAGGGCGAGCGGACCATGCTCTCCGACCCCGGCGCGAACGCGGCGCTGTCCCCCGACGACCTGCCGCACGACCTATTCGTGCCCGGCGCCCACCTGCACGTCTCCG
>Ga0302324_100010886_pt1 | contig 18752 bp, 16 predicted proteins | sample Palsa_T0_1_FD_201949 | JGI IMG/M metagenome (GOLD analysis project Ga0302324, IMG submission 201949) | Peat permafrost microbial communities from Stordalen Mire near Abisko, Sweden - Palsa_T0_1 | ecosystem: Environmental > Terrestrial > Soil > Palsa > Peat permafrost | place: Sweden: Abisko...
CCGAAACCTCCCGGCCGCGGGCGTGCCAGTGGCGCACCCGCGCGGCGGTGAGCTGGCTGTCCTCCGGGTGCACCGCGTCCCGTCCCACCAGGGGAGCCACGAGCCCCGCCTCGAGCCAGTATGGCTCCTTCGGCTCGAGCAGGTAGCCCCGCTTGAGTGTCGGCGCGAAGGCGGCGAGCGCGAGCAAGCACAGGGGCTGGAAGGAGGACACCACCACGTGGCCCGCGTGGCCGCCCTCCACAAGGAGCCGGCCGACGCGCTTGGCCAGCACGAGTCCGGCCCCGTCCGCCTTCAACTCGACGTTGACGAAGGCCGTCCGCGGAAGCGCCTGCAGCACCTCCTCGAGGAGGGGGATGGGCGCCGTCCCCTGGGCCCCGTGGACGGCCAGCGTGGAGAGTGTCGCCCAGGGCGTCCTGTCCACACGGCCCGGGCGTCCCGTCAGCCGCTCCAGCGTCGCGTCGTGAAACACCACCACCTCGCCGCTGGCGCAGAGTCGCGCGTCGAGCTCGACGCCGTCCGCGCCCTGGGCCAGGGCGAGCTCGAAGGAGGGAAGCGTGTTCTCCGGCGCATCAGCGCTGGCGCCGCGGTGGCCGAGAATGCGCATGGCGGTGTCTCTCCCCTCTCTCTGGCCTCACCTCGGGGCCTCCGGCCCTTTAGCTGACTTGCGCCAAAGGCGGCGGGCGATGCAAGGTGGCTTTCGCACATGCCCCGCATCGGCTTCGGCGAGATTCTCGTCATCGGCTTCGTCCTTCTGGTGGTGCTCTCCGCCTCCCGCATGGCGGCGCTGGGGAATGCGGTGGGAAAATTCGTCTACTCCTTCCGCAAGGCCGCGCGCGGCGAGGGCTTCGTCGATGCGCGCGCCCGGCCGCTGGCACCGCCTTCGGCCGAGGCGGAGACGGGCGAGCCCGACGGGCCCCGGCCGCCAGTCCCGCCGCGCCACTAGCCCTCCGCGTCGTCGAGCTCCACCACCGACGGCGTCGTCTTAGGAGGCTGTCTCGGCCGGGCGATGAGCAAGGCCAGCGCCTCGGCCCGGACGCTGGGGTGAAGCGCCCCGTCATTGGCCACCTCCGCCCAGTCGGTGCGGAGCAGCAGCGGGACAAGCTTCACCCCCACCACGGGCGGAAGGTAGGGGTTGAAGACCAGGGCCCGGCGCACGGCGTGCCGGCTGCCCCAGCGCGAGCGCCACACCTCCACCAGGGGTTCCCCGCGCGCCGGCCGCCTTGCGGCCAGGCGCACCACCGCGGGCTCGGTGAGTCTCGGGTTGACGAGGAGGTTCCGCACCACGGCCGCATCGGAGGCGAGGGCCAGGCGGGCCAGCGTGTCGGGGTCCCGTGCGGTGCGCGCCCGCGTCTTGAGGAGGCCCAGCGTCTCCGGGAAATTCCTGGCCTCGGCCCGCGCCGCGGCGTCCTCGTCCAGCGTGCGCCAGGCAGGACCGGAGGCGAGAAGGCCCTCCACTTCCACGGCCAGGGCATTGGAGGGCAGGCCGGCCAGCGTCCGGGTGAGCTCGCCGCCGAGGGCTGGGTCCTCGAGGGCCGCCATCATGCTGCCCAAGACGCAGGCCGCGTCCTCGTCTCCTGCGCGCTCGAGCGTCAGGACGTCGGAGAGAAGCCGCGCCGCCTCGAGGGGGGCAAGGACAGAGAGGGCGCGCGCCACCGCCCGCTTCCGCACTTCCTGGCCACCGGCCACGGCATGCATCCTCTGGACGAAGGTGCGTCCGTCTTGGCCCTCGTTGGCCGCGGGGGCCCGCCGGGACTCAGCGCCCATCGACGGCCGCCGCGGACACCTTGAGGCGCAGTCCAGCCACGCCCTGGGGGGGCTCATCGAAGAGGAGGACGAAGTCCATGGGCTTTCCCGGGACGACGGGCGGCGCACCCTGCTGCAGCCGGGCGCGTAGGGCCTCCACGTCGCGGTGGGTGCTGGCCTCCACCATCTCCTCCGGGGTGGGCAGGACGCCGGCCAGCCCCTCGCTTTTCTCCAGCAGCTGGTTGCCGTCCCAAATCTCGGCGTGCACCACCACCCGGCCGGGACGCAGGCCCCGGTTTTCCACGCGGCCGCGGACGTAGGCCAGCGGCCGGCCGCCGCGCGTCTCGTACAGGCCGTTGGTGACGTCGAAGGTGGCAATGCCACTCGGGGGGACGAAGAGCGCTGCCCAGCGTCCGGGGGAAAGGGCTGCCCAGTCGAGGCGGCCCTCGTTGACGTAGACGTTGCCCACCGCGGCCAGCGCCACCACCAGGAGTGCGGCGACACCGATGTTCACCACCGCGCCACTCACCCGGCGGGCCCTCCCCAGCTCCCGGGGCTCCTCGAGGCCGAGGACGGACGTCCCGGTGGGCGGCCGGCTCACCCGGCCGAGTGTCGTCGTCGGCACCGCCGGAAGGCCGGCGGCCGGGTGCACCGGCGCGTCCGGTAATGCGTCCGGCACATCGGGCAAGAGCGAGGTGGGCGCGGCCGGGGCCTGCGTCTCCTCGTCCGGGGGCGAGAGGCGCTCCGGCATGTCGAAGAGGGCGGCGCGGTCCGCTTCGCGGTTGGTCTCGTTGGGCACAGGCCCGAGCGGGAAGGACTCCTCGTCGAGGGGCGTGGCGCTCTTGCCGAAGAGCTCGCCAGTCGTCGTCTTGTCCGTGGCCGGGACGGGCGTCGTCGGCGCGGGCGCCGACGGGAAGTCGAAGTCGCTTGCGTCCGCCAGGCGGCCGGGGCGCGAGGGCGGCGCCGGGAGGGACTTCGCGGGTGGGCCATCCTCCATCTCGCCGAAGGAGCGCTCGGGCGGAGGGGCCGGCGGCGCGCGGACGGGCATGGGCGTGAGCGGACTCTGCATCTCGTCAAAGTCCAGGCTGTCCGAGGCCCCGGCCGGAGGCGCGGGCGGCGGAGGCGCGCTCCGCGCGGGCGCCTCGGGGATGGCCGTCATCTCGAGGTTCAAATCCCCGAAGTCGAATTCGGCCGCCTCGGGTGCCGCCGGGAGCTCGAGGCCGCCCTCCAGGGAGCCCTGCCAGGCCGAGTGCGGCGAGCCGGTGTCGAGCTCGAGGGGGTCATCGGGCGGTGCGTCCAGGGAGACGGCATCCGCCGCGGCCGCCGCTGGGGGCGGAACTGCCGTCGGGGCTGGAACCACGGTCAGCTGGCGCTTCATGGCGATGCGGCCCAGCGCGACGCGCGGCGTGGGCTCGTCCGCCGTCTCCAGGGTGTCGAGCGGAGGTGCCGGGGGCCCCTCAGCGCGGGGTGGTGGAGGCGGAAAGGCCCACCCGGCGGCCTCCTTCTTCTTCGCGTCGGGCGTCTCCACGTCGACGTCGAAGTCGTCCGACGGTGGCGCGCCCGTGGCCTCGACTTCCACCACGCCCAGCGCATCCGCCACGGAAATGCCACGGGCGGGTGTCTTGTCTCTCTCGGAGAGCGCATCCGAAGGAGAAAACTGAGCGAAGGGGTCCTGCCCCGAGTCGGCGGCCTCCTCGGAGTCGGCCGGCCGGCTGACGCGGAAGGTGTGCCGGCAGCGGGTGCACCGGACCTTGACGCCCTTGGCCGTCACCCGCTCGTCGGGGATGCGGAAGCGCGTCTGGCACTGGGGGCAGGTGACAATCATCCAGGGACGCGGGGGTGGCTAAGCATACCCCGGGTCTGACCCCCAGCGCGGTGCGCCATGACCTCCCCCCGGGCTTGCCGGGGAGCCAAGGCGGCTGCTATCCATCGGAAAAACCAAGCTTCCTGGCCGTCCACGCTGCGGCGCGGCACTGTATAAATCTAGCGCCTTTCCCGGACTGGGGCTGCAAGCGCCTCGCACTTCCGGCCGTACTCCTGGCACCCGATGAACGACCCCGAACCGCTCGCCCCCGCCTCACCCTCGCCCCGCGAGCCAAAAATCATCAAGCGGTACACGAATCGCAAACTCTACGACACCGTCGAGAGCCGGTACGTCACGCTCGATGAAATCGCGGAGATGATTAAGCAGGGCGCCGAGGTGCGCATCGTCGACAACCGCAGCAAGGACGACCTCACCTCCATCACGCTGGCGCAGATTATTTTCGAGGAAGAGAAGAAGCAGAACCAGATGCCCCTCTCGGTGCTGCGGGAGATTATTCGCCGGCCGAGCGAAGTGGTGACTGGCTTCATCGAGCGCGAAGTCAGCCCCCGGGTGGCCTCCATCCGCGAGGAAGCCGAGACCCGAATCGACCGCCTCCTCGGTCGCGAGGCCGGTTCGGACGGGACGCTGAAGGACGACCTGTTGCGGATGAGCCAGCGCACGCTCGAGGAGTGGCAGCGCAAGGTGGACGAGCGGGTGAAGTCGGCGGTGGAAGGTGTCCTCGGTGGCTTGCCCGCGCTGGGACACGACCTCCAGGCGCTCACCCGCCGGCTGGATGAGATGGAGAAGCGCCTGGACGAGCTGGAGAAGCGTTAGGCGTGGTTAGGCGCGGTCGGTCCGCGCCCAAATCGCTTCGACCACCGTCCGCATGCTGATGGCCCCCTGGCCCGTCGGGGCGTACTCCCAGATGGTCTGTCCGTGGCTCTGGGCCTCGTCAATCTTCACGTAGACGCCGAGGCCAGGAGTCACCTTCCCCGGGAAGTGCGTCTCCAGCCGCTCGAGGATGGCCGCCGCCAGCGACGTCCTTCGCACGAGCATCGGGACGACGGCGCTGATGTGGAGGCCGGCCACCGACTCTTCGCTGGCCACCCTCTCCACCGTCTTCTCGACCTCGGCGCAACCGTCGAGCGCGAGGTAGGTGAGCGCCACCGGCAGCACCACCTCGGTGGCGGCGACGAGGATGTTGGACACCGCCGGCCCGAGCGACGGCGGCGCGTCGAAGACCACCACGTCGAAGGCCTCGGAGGCCTCAGACAGCCTCTCCGCCAGCCGGTGCAGGGGCCGCTCCTGTCCAGCCAGGGCCTGCGACAACCCCTGCAGCTGCTTGTAGGCCGGCACCACCTTCAAGTTGGGAAACGCGGTGGGCCGCGCCACGTCGGCGAAGGCGACGGCCTTGTCGGTGAGCCAGTGAAAGGCGTTGGGGACGAGCGTCCGGACGTCCAGGCCGAGCGACTTTCCGGCGTGGCCTTGGGTGTCCAGGTCCACGAGAAGCACGCGCTGCCCGCGCTTGTCCGCGGCCCAGGCCGCGAGGTGCACGGCCAGCGTCGTCTTCCCGGTGCCCCCCTTCTCGTTGACGAAGGCGATGCGCCGCATCAAGGCGTGGTGCGTGCGGCGAGCAGGGCATCCACCTTCTTCTCCACCGAGGTGAGCAGCCGCTCCAGGTCCTCCACCTTGGCGCGCAGGGACTCCACGTCCGCGCTGGACGGCAGATTCATCGCCGAGAGCGCGCTGCGCAGGCTCTTGTCCACCGTGCCCTTGGCGGCCAGGGACTTGGACACCAGCGACTGGACCGTGGCCACGAAGCTTTCGTTGGAGAGCAGCGTGGACGCCAGCTTCCCCACCCGCTCCTCGCCCGTCTCCACCAGTCTCCTCACCACCGGGTTGTTCTTGAGCATGGCGTCTTCCTACGGAGGCGGCGGGGACGCCGCCCTCTTCGCAGCGGCAAAGGGAGCCTGTCAAGGCGCGCTCGATTGACACCGGGCGAGCGGCCTCCCTACGGTGCCGCGCTCCCGCGCGATGGCACAGCTCCCCAGGACACGCCTGCTCGTCATCACCGGCAAGGGCGGCGTGGGCAAGAGCACCGTCGCGGCCGCGGTGGCAGAGGCGCTGGCACGGACCGGGAAGCGCGTCCTGCTCTGCGAGGTCAACAGCGGAGGACGAGCCACGGCGCTTCTGGGTTTTCCAGCGGCCGGTCCCGAGCTCCGCCGGCTGGAGGGCGAATTGTGGAGCGTCGACGTGCGTCCGGCAGAGGCGATGCGCGAGTACGTGCTGAAGAGGATTCGCGTCGAGCGCGTCTATCGCGCCCTCTTCGAAAACCCACTGGTGCGGGCCTTCCTGCGCTTCATCCCCTCGCTGGCCGAGACGGTGATGCTGGGGAAAGTCCTCTGGCACGTGCGTGACACCGAGGCTGGACGCCCGCGCTGGGACGTGGTGGTGACGGACGCTCCTGCCACCGGGCACGCCCTCACCTTCCTCGGCGTGCCCCAGGTGCTTCTGAAGACGCTCCCTCCGGGGACGATGGCCGAGGAGGCCACCTGGATGCGGGACCTGCTCGTCGACCAGGACGTCACCAAGGCGGTGGTGGTCGCGCTTCCCGAGGAGTTGCCCATCCTCGAGTCGCTCGAGCTCGGGGCGGGGCTGCGCGCGCTGCACCTGGACGTGAGCGCGGTGGTGCTCAACCAGGCCACCGAGCCCCGCTTTCTGCCGGAGGACTTGACGGCCCTCGCGCCGTTTCCCCGGCTCGAGTCCCTGGCCCAGGCGCACGCGGACACCGCCCGGCGCACCGAGGAGGCCGTGCACCGCCTCGGGGCGCTCGGCGCGCCGGTGGTGAAGCTCCCCCGGCTGTACCAGGGGACGATGGACCGGGCCAGCGTCGAGGCGCTCGGGCAACGGCTGCTCAATGGCTTCGCGGGGTGGACATGACTCCGCTGGTCGAGGCGCTCCGCACGCGGGGGGTGGTGGTGTGCGTCGGCCCGGGCGGGGTGGGAAAGACGACGCTGGCCGCGGCGCTGGCCCTGCAGGGCGCGGCGCTGGGCAGAAAGTCACTTGTCTGCACCATCGACCCGGCACGCCGGCTGGCGAGCGCGCTCGGGCTCTCGGAGTTGGGAAACGTCGCGCGGCCCATCCCCGCCTCCGAGCTCCGCGCAGCCGGCATCCACTTGAAGGCTCCGGTGGAGGCGATGATGCTGGACATGAAGCAGTCCTGGGACGAGCTCATCGCGCGCTCGGCGTCCCCGGAGCAGCGGGAGCGAATTCTCGCCAACCGCTTCTACCAGTCCCTGTCCAGCGCCCTGGCCGGAAGCCAGGAGTACATCGCCCTGGAGAAGCTGTGGGAGCTGCACTCGGCCGGGGCGCAGGACCTCCTGGTCCTCGACACGCCCCCCACCGCCCAGGCCCTCGACTTTCTCGACGCGCCGGCGCGGGTGATGGACTTCTTCGGTTCGGACACGGCGAAGTGGCTCCTCACGCCGGCGTTGCGGGGGACGAAAGTCGGGCTCCGTCTCTTCGGCCTCGGCGGAAACCTCATCAGCCGGGCGCTGTCCCGCGTCGTGGGGGGCCAAACCCTGTCCGACCTGGCCACCTTCCTTCTGGCCATGAGCGGGATGAACGAGGGCTTCCGCGAGCGCGCCCAGGCAGTCCGGGCCCTGCTCGCCAGCGAGGAGACGGTGGTGGTGCTGGTCACCGGGCCGGCGGCCGAGCGCCGCGAGGAGGCGGTGCGCTTTCACCAGTCCTTACGCGAGCAAGGCCTCCACATCGCGGCGGTGGTGGTCAACCAGGTCCACGCCGACGTCGACGTCGAGGACGTCTCGGCTGCCGGCCGTCTGCCTGAACCCTTGCGCGGCAAGCTCGAGCGGACCCTCTCCGAGGCGCATGCCCTGGCCGTCGCCGACGCCGAGAACCTCCAGCGCTTGCGCGCGGCCGTGGCGCCCACGCCCCTGCTCAGCGTGCCCCGCTTCCCGGGAGATGTGCATGACTTGAGCGCACTCTGGCGCGCAGGGGCGTACCTCGTGCCTGACACCTCTCCGGGCGAGGACCGGCCCCCGGCCGCCAGGGCCGAAGGGGCCTAGCGTCCAGGCACCGAGGGTTTCTAGACTCTCACTCCCCTCGCGGCCCATCGCCGAAGCCCCTCTTGACGACTCACCTCCGTACAAAAAGCGCCCGCGCTCGCTGGCTCCTCATCCTCGGCCTGGGCGGCTGCGCCGGGGCGCCCCTCACTCGGCCTGGAAACCCGGAGCCGCTGGCCATGGAGCCCCTGGTGGTGCAGGGCGATGTCGCCCTGGCCCGGCTCAACGCCGAGGAGCTCTTCGCCAACGGCACCTCGGCCTACGCGAGCGGCGACTGGGCGCGCGCCGCCGCCTGCTTCGAGCGGCTGGCGCTGGCCTTTCCGCAGAGCCCGCACCTCGTCCTGGCCCTGTACAACGCCGGGCTGGCCCGCGAGCGCATGACGGACTGGGAGGAGGCCAGGGAGCACTTCGCCCTCATCGCCAATGCTGCCGGCACCGGCGACGCCCTGGACGCGGCCTTCCATCTCGCCGAGGCCCTCTACCACCTCGGCCGTTACGGCGAGGCGGCGGACCAGCTGGCGAGAATGGCCGGGCGCCAGGACCTGAGCGTCACGCGCCGTCTCGAAGCGCAGGTGCAACAGGGCGTGTGCGAGGTGGAGGATGGTCGGCTGGACACCGGCGAGAAGACGCTGCGTCAGGCGCTGGCGCTCTGGAATGGCTCCGAGGAGCACGACACCCTCGACGACTACTTCCCCGGGCAGGCTCAATTCTTTCTCGGCGAAATCTACCGGCTGCACTACGCCAGCGTGCAACTCAACCCGGAGCAGGGCGCCGACGCGCTGGCCAAGGAGCTCGAATTCAAGGCCGAGCTCTTGCTCTCGGCGCAGGGGCATTATTTCCGCACCATCAAAGTCGGCAATGCCTACTGGGCCACCGCCGCCGGCACACAAATCGGCACCCTGTACCAGGACATGTACCAGCAGATTTCGGACTCGCGGGCGCCGAGCGAGCTCAACGAGGAGGAGGCGCGCGTCTACCGCCAGGAGCTGCGAAAGCGCGTGCGCGTCCTCCTCACCAAAGCCATCACCGTCTACGAGAGCACGCTGGCCGCGGCCGAGCGCCTCGGCTCGAGCGGGCCCTTCGTCGACCGGGCCCGGGAAAGCCTGGAGAGGATGAAGCAGCTCCTCCTGGCGGATGCCACCGAGGACACCGAGGCGCCGGCGCCGGCGCACCCACCGGGCTCCCGCCGCGCGCCGCCGGAGCGGCCCCGCACCCTGGACGGAGCGCCCGCCGCGCGCGCGGCCTCGGGTGGCTCGGGCTGAAGGGGTGACGCCCGGGGAAGAAGCGGCCCGCTGCCGCCCCGCGGGCGAGGGCCGCCAGGGGACGCCGGCCACTCAGCGCCGCTAGACTGTTTCAAGGACGATGCGAACGTTCGGGCTCGACGTGGGAACCAGGACGGTGGGCGTGGCGCTGTCGGACGCGCTTGGAATGACTGCCCAGACGCTCACCACCCTTCGCCGGGCCGGCCTGCGGACGGATTTGGCCGCCCTCCGGAAGCTGGCCCAGACGCATGAAGTCACCCGCGCCGTCGTGGGGTTGCCCTTGAATATGGACGGAAGCGAGGGGGCCTCGGCGGCGCGCTCCCGTGCCTTCGGCGCGGCCCTGGCCCGGGCGCTGGAGGTGGAGGTGCACTACTGGGACGAGCGTCTGTCCACGGTGGCTGCCCACCGGGCGCTGCGGGAGTCGGACCTCTCGGGCGAGCGCCGGCGTGCGCTGGTGGACCAGGTGGCCGCGGCGCTCATCCTCCAGGGCTGGCTCGACGCGCAGCGGCCCACCGCGCCCGACGAGTCAGAATGAGGCGACTCCTCACCTCGGTGCTGCTTGTCCTTCTCCTTCTGGCGCTGGCCGGCGGCGGCGCCTTCTGGTGGTGGGAGCACGCGCTCGACAGCTTCGCGGCCACGTCCTTCGGAGCCCCGGAGCCGAGGGACGTCACCATTCCCGCCGGGAGCGGCCCGCACACCGTGGCCTCCCTTCTGGCCAAGGCGGGGGTGGTTTCAGACGCCGACTTGTTCTACCGCTTCCTCAGGCGCGGCGAGCTCGCGCCGAGGCTGCGCGCCGGCGAGTACGAGTTTCAGGGAGCCTCCACTCCGCAGCAGGTGGCGGAGAAGCTCATCTCCGGCCAGCAGAAGACGTACCGGGTGACCATCCCCGAGGGGCTGCGCCTGGACGAGGTGCTCCCCCTCTTGGTGCACTCCGAGCTCCACCTCGATGAGACGAAGCTTCTGGCGCTGGCCGGCGACCCGGCCTGGGTCCGCCGCCAGGGAGTTCCCGCCAACCGGCTGGAGGGCTTCCTCTTTCCGGACACCTACGTCTTCACCAAGCCCTACACCGCCGAGGCGGTGCTGGGGCGGCTGGTGGCCCGCGGCCTCGAGGAGGCGAAGAAGGCGGCTGCCCTGCAGGCGCCTTCCGCCACGCTGGACTTGCTGCACTTCGTGACGCTGGCCTCCATCGTCGAGAAGGAGACCGGCGCCAAGGAGGAGCGCTCCCACATCGCTTGCGTGTACCAGAACCGCCTGCACCGGGGGATGCGCCTCCAGGCCGACCCCACCGTCCTCTACGCGATGATGCTTTTGCGTGGGCACTTCGTGAAGAACATCACCGCCCGCGACTTGGTGACGCCTCACCCGTACAACACCTACACCGAGGACGGCCTGCCGCCCGGGCCCATCGCCAACCCAGGGGCGGCGGCACTCCTGGCCACCGCGGTGCCCATGCCCTGCAACGACTTGTACTTCGTCTCGCGCAACGACGGGACGAGCGTCTTCTGCCCGAACCTCATCTGCCACAACGCCGCGGTGAAGAAGTGGCAGCAGGACTACTGGGCCGGCCGACGCACCGGCGCCGCTTCTTCTGCCAGCCCCGGACGCTGACGCGTCCAGGGGAGAGGCCCCTCGCGTCGCTTCAGCGGCGGTAGACGTGCCACGGCCTTTGGAAGCCGGGCACCTCGTGAAACACCTTGCCTCCGAAGTAGAGCTTCTGGCCGTCCACTTGCCAGTCCGCCTCGTGGTCCAAGCCTCCGCCCTCGTGGCGCACCACGGTGTCCGGCTTGGCCGAGGCCACCCGCTCGCGGAAAATGTCCCACCGCTGCCGTGCCAGGCGCTCCTCAGGAAGCCCGCTGAAGAAGCCAATCTGGAGGTCCCAGTACTCCGGGTCGGCGTCGATGACGGCCGAGCCGCCCACCGGAAGCACTTCGGTGCGCAAATAGCGCGCCACCTGCATCACCGCCGGGGGGTTGGTGGACAAGGGCGTGACTGGACGCAGGGAGCTGGCCACGCCGTCGTCCTTGCGAAAGGTGAGCGCCGTCATCACTAGCGGCGTGGCCACGGCCACGAGCGCGGTCGCCACCGCCCATCGACGGCGGGTGGTGGGCGCCCGGCCAGCCATCGAGGCCTCGAAGCCGGGAAGCACGAAGGGCAGCACCAGGGCCACCTGTCCCACGGTGAAGCGCGCCAGCGGCACGAAGTTGAGGAGCACCGTGGAGCGGAAGGTGAAGTAGAGGGTGGGCGCGAGCGCGGCCCACACCAGCCAGCGGCGCTTGGGGTCCGTCCGGAAGACGTGCACCATTCCCCGCATCCCGAAGTAGGCGAGCAACGGGGACAGGGTGAGGAGCGCCACCGCCGGCCAGAAGACGAGGTTTTGCGCTCGGTAGCCAACCTGCGTCCAGCGGGCCACGCCGTCCAGCACCCACGTCTTGTGGAAGGACTCGATGTAGTGCATCGGAGCGAAGGCGTCGCCCCGGGCACGCTCGTTGCCCTGCATCCACAGCATGGGAAAAGGCAGGGAGAGAAGGCCGAAGGAGACGGCACGCGTCACCGCCGCGATGCGGTCCTTGTCTCCGACGAGGAGCAGGACGACGAGCAGCGGCGCCAAGAGCCAGCAGTCGTAGCGGACGGCGCAGGCCAGGTTGAGGACCGCCGCCGAGGCGAGGAGCGAGCCGTAGCGGTTCTCCTCCACCGCCCGGCAGAAGAGGGCCAGCACCCACAGGACGAGGAAGAGGCCCAGGGCTTCGCTGCCGGCGGTGGTGGACATCTGAATGTGCATTCCCCACACCGCGAGGCCGAGGACGGCCACCACGCCAGCCTGCCAGCCGAAAAGACGCCGGGTGAGGGCGTAGAGGGGAAACACGGCCAGCACCCCGAAGAGGAGGCTCACCCAGCGGCCGGCGTCTTCCTTCACCAGCCCGGAGGCCAGCGCGGCAGCGACGGCATAAAGGTGCAGTGGCCCGAACTGGTAGGCGCCGTCGTCCATGCTCGAAATCCAGTGCGGACGTTCGAGCCACTTCTCGGCGAGCTCGGTGCGCGAGACCGCGTCACCATAGAGGTTTTCGCTGAAGGGAAAGACGGCGGCCCGGGGCACGAGCACCGCGGCGCAGAGGAGCGCGAGCACCAGGGACGCCCGTGGCTCGGTGCTGGCTTGGAGGAGGGGCAGCGCGCGGGCTGAAGCGCCTCCGGACGCGGGTTCTAAGGCGGCCTCGGCAGGAGCGGGCATGGGGTGATGCAGGCTGGAACTAGCCCAAAGAAGGCCCGCTTGGAAGTACGGGACCCTCCCCGGGAGCCCCTGCTTCGCAGGTGTGGTCCTCCCTCGGCTATACTCTCCTTCGTTGCCTCTTCACCCCGTGCCCGCCAGTGTGCTCTCCGAGGCGTCGTTGAGCGGTCATGCGTCGCGGTCCGAGCCCGCGGCGGGGTCCCGGAGGGGCAGTTGGTGTTGAACTCCGGGAACCGCCGGCAAGTAGTGGCGACTGAGGACGTGACATGACGACGAGCACGCAGCCTTCTTGGGTCTCTCGCATCGCAACGCTGCAGGACTCCAAGAGCTACGCAGAGCTGACCTGGGAAGGAAGCTTCGAGGACTACCTCAACATCGTCCGCACCAATCCCAAGGTCACTCGAACCGCTTTCCAGAGGATCTACGACATGATCCTCAGCCACGGAAAGTCGGAGTACATCGACAACAAGAAGAAGCTGATTCGCTACCATTTCTTTTCGGACGAGCGCTTCGGCGGGCGCGACGCCATCTTCGGGCTGGACGTGCCGCTCATGAAGCTGGTGAACGTCTTCAAGTCCGCCGCCCAGGGCTACGGAACCGAGAAGCGGGTCATCCTGCTCCATGGCCCGGTGGGCTCGAGCAAGAGCACCATCGCCCGTCTTCTGAAGAAGGGCATCGAGGAGTACAGCCGGACGCCGGAGGGCGCCGCCTATACCTTCTCCTGGGTCCTGGACAAGAAGGCCCCCGACGGCACGACGGTGAAGGAGCGGATGAAGTGCCCGATGAACGAGGAGCCGTTGAACCTCGTCCCCAGGGACTGGCGGCCGAAGATCTTCGCCGCCCTGGCCGAGGGCCACGATGTGCAGGTCCCCGAGGGGTCGGAGCTCTGCCCGGCCTGCCGCTACGTCTTCCGCGACCTCATGACCCAGAGCGGAGGCGACTTCGCCAAGGTGGTGGAGCACGTCCGCGTCCACCGGCTGGTGTTCTCGGAGAAGGACCGCATCGGCATCGGCACCTTCCAGCCCAAGGACGAGAAGAACCAGGACTCGACCGAGCTCACCGGCGACATCAACTACCGGAAGATTGCCGAGTACGGCAGCGACTCGGACCCCCGGGCCTTCAACTTCGACGGCGAGTTCAACATCGCCAACCGGGGCATCATCGAATTCGTGGAGGTGCTCAAGCTGGACGTGGCCTTCCTCTACGACCTGCTCGGGGCAAGCCAAGAGCACAAAATCAAGCCGAAGAAGTTTCCGCAGACCGACATCGACGAGGTCATCCTCGGGCACACCAACGAACCCGAATACAAGAAGCTGGAGAACAACGAGTTCATGGAGGCGCTGCGGGACCGGACGGTGAAGATTGACATCCCCTACATCACCAAGCTCGCCGAGGAGCAGCGCATCTACCTGAAGGACTTCAACGCCACCTCCATCAAGGGCAAGCACATCGCTCCGCACACCCTGGAGATGGCGGCGATGTGGGCCGTGCTCACCCGGCTCGAGGAGCCGAAGAAGCACAACCTGAGCGTGCTTCAGAAGCTCAAGCTCTACAACGGCAAGACGCTGCCCAACTTCACCGAGGACAACATCAAGGAGCTGCGCAAGGAGTCGAGCCGCGAGGGCCTGGACGGCATCAGTCCGCGCTACATCCAGGACAAAATCTCCAACGCGCTGGTGAGCGACAAGGGCGACGGCTGCATCAACCCCTTCATGGTGCTCAACGAGCTGGAGGCCGGTCTCAAGACGCACTCCCTCATCTCCAGCGAGGAGGCGCGGAAGCGCTACCGCGACCTGCTCACCACCGTGAAGCAGGAGTACGAGGACATCGTCAAGAACGAGGTCCAGCGCGCCATCAGCGCGGACGAGGACGCCATCTCCAAGCTGTGCGGCAACTACATCGACAACATCAAGGCCTACACCCAGAAGGAGAAGGTGAGGAACAAGTACACCGGGCAGTACGAGGAGCCCGACGAGCGCCTGATGCGGAGCATCGAGGAGAAAATCGACATCCCGGAGAGCCGCAAGGATGACTTCCGCCGGGAAATCATGAACTACATCGGCGCTCTGGCGGTGGAGGGGAAGACCTTCAACTACCGGACCAACGAGCGGCTGCACAAGGCGCTCGAGCTCAAGCTCTTCGAGGACCAGAAGGACAGCATCAAGCTAAAAAATCTCGTGTCCTCGGTGGTGGACAAGGAAACGCAGGAGAAAATCGATCTGGTCAAGGACCGGATGATGAAGAACTACGCCTACTGCGAGATCTGCTCGACCGACGTCCTCAACTTCGTGGCTTCCATCTTCGCGCGCGGAGACGCCAAGGAGTAGGCGTGTCGCTGAAGATCCATCAGGACCACGGCCGCTTCAAGCAGATCGTCCGGGGGAAGATTAAGGCCAACCTGCGCCGCTACGTGCAGAAGGGCGAGATGCTGGGGAAGCGGGGAAAGGACACCATCTCCATCCCCATTCCCTTCATCGACATTCCGCATTTCAAGTACGGCCACCGCGAGCAAGGTGGCGTCGGCCAGGGAGAAGGCGACGTCGGACAGCAGCTCTCCCCGGGCGCGGTCCAGCCCGGGGACGGCCAGCAGGCCGGTCAGGGAGAGGGTGAGCACGCCCTGGAAGTCGACGTCAGCCTCGACGAGCTGGCGACCATCCTCGGCGAGGAGCTGCAGCTGCCCAACATCGAGCGCAAGGGCAAGGAGCAGGTGGTCGCGCAGAAAATCAAATACACCGGCGTGCACACCACCGGGCCGGAGTCTCTCCGGCACTTCAAGCGGACCTACAAGCAGGCGCTGCGCCGTCAGATTGCGCTCGGCACCTATGACCCCGCGCGCCCGGTCATCGTGCCCACCCGCGAGGACCGCCGCTACCGGAGCTACCGCCTGCAGCAGCTGCCGGAAACCAATGCCGTCATCCTCTACATGATGGATGTCTCCGGCTCGATGGGCGACGAGCAGAAGGAGATTGTCCGCATCGAGAGCTTCTGGCTCGATACCTGGCTCAGGCACCAGTACAAGGGCCTCGAGTGTCGGTACCTCATCCACGACGCGGTGGCCCGCGAGGTGGACCGGGACACCTTCTTCCACACCCGCGAGTCCGGCGGGACGATGATTAGCTCGGCCTACAAGCTGTGCAAGGACATCATCCAGGCCGACTACCCGAGCGCCAGCTGGAACATCTACCCGTTTCATTTCAGCGACGGGGACAACTGGAGCGCGGACGACACCCGTCACTGCGTGGAGATGTTGAAGGCGGACATCCTCCCGCACGTCAACCAGTTCGCCTACGGACAGGTGGAGAGCCCCTACGGCAGCGGGCAATTCATCAAGGACCTCCGCGAGTCGGTGGGCGACCAGGACAACGTCGCGCTCTCCGAGATTGCGGACAAGGACGCCATCTACCAGTCCATCAAGGACTTCCTGGGGCGGGGGAAGTGACGCCATGCCCCGCGGGCTGACGCCACAGCTGTCCGAGCTCAAGGAGACCATCGAGGGCTACGCCCGCGGCTACGGCCTCGACTTCTTCGAGACCATCTTCGAGCTGGTCACCTACGACGAGCTGAACATGGTGGCCGCCTACGGCGGCTTCCCCAATCGCTACCCTCACTGGCGTTGGGGGATGGAGTACGAGCAGCTCTCCAAGGGCTACGAGTACGGGCTGTCGAAAATCTACGAGCTGGTCATCAACAATGACCCGACTTACGCCTACCTGATGGAGAGCAACGCCGAGGTCGACCAGAAGCTGGTGATGGCCCACGTCTATGGCCACGCCGATTTCTTCAAGAACAACTTCTATTTCCAGCACACCAACCGGCGGATGATTGACGAGATGGCGAACCATGCCACCCGCGTTCGCCGCTGGGTGGACAAGGTCGGCATCGAGAAGGTGGAGGACTTCATCGACCGTGGCCTGAGCCTGGAAAATCTCATCGACTACCATTCGCCCTACATCCGCCGGAATCCCGACCCGCGCCGTGCCGAGGAGGAGGACAAGAGCAACGAGCGGGTGGAGGGGTTCCGGGTGGGGCGCGAGTACATGCGGGGATTCGTCAACCCCGTCGAATTCCTCGACCAGCAACGCAAGAAGGTGGCCGACGAGAAGCAGCGCAAGAAGCAATTCCCGGAGCGGCCCCAGCGCGACGTGCTGCTCTTCCTTCTCGAGCATGCCCCGCTCGAGGCGTGGGAGTTCGACATCCTGGCCACGCTGCGCGAGGAGGCCTACTACTTCGCGCCCCAGGGCCAGACCAAAATCATGAACGAGGGCTGGGCCAGCTACTGGCACTCGAAAATCATGACCCAGAAGGCGCTCCGGGACGACGAGGTCATCGACTACGCCGACCACCACTCGGGCACCATGGGCACCCGGCCCGGCGCGCTCAACCCCTACAAGCTCGGCATCGAGCTCTTCCGCGATATCGAGGAGCGCTGGGACAAGGGGCGCTTCGGCAAGGAATGGGACGAGTGCGACGACCTCCGCGCCAGACGGGCCTGGGACCGGAAGCTCGGGCTGGGGCGGGAGAAAATCTTCGAGGTGCGCAAGCACTACAACGACGTGACCTTCATCGACACCTTCCTCACGGCCGAGTTCGCCCTGGAGCAGAAGCTCTTCGTCTACGGCTTCAACGACAAGCGCAACAGCTGGGAGATTCTCGACCGGGAGTTCCGCAAGGTGAAGGCGAAGCTTCTCACCCAGCTCACCAACTTCGGCAACCCCGTCATCGAGGTGGTGGATGCCAACTTCGACAACCGGGGCGAGCTGCTTCTGGCCCACAAGCACGACGGGCAGGACCTGAAGCAGGACTACGCTCGGGAAACCCTGAAGAACCTGGCCACCCTGTGGCGGCGTCCGGTAAATCTGGTGACACGCGTCGAGGGCAAGGGCCTCGCCCTCCGCTACGACGGCCAGAGCCATTCCGAAAAGAAGGTCGAGCTCTAGCTCGGCGCCCTACTCCTCGCCGCCCTTCTGCCCGACGAAGTGGTCTGACTTCTCGCGGAAGAGAATGTTGAAGCTGGTGAGGCTTCCGTAGCACCGGGTGATGTACTGCTGCATCTCCACCCGCTCCGCGTCGGTCAGCTTGGGATGGGCATTGAGCTTCTGTTCGAGCGTCCGGAGCCGGTCGCGCACCATCACCACCTTGTGAAACAGCGCATCGATGGGCAGCTCCTTGGGCTGGAGGTCGTCCTTCCCGGGAACCAGGCGGAGAACGCCCCCTTCCCACTTCGCCGCCAGCGGTGGCGGGTCGCTGTCTCCCGCCGCCTCTCGGAAGACTTCCATCAACTCGTCTCGTGTCATGTCCAGCACCTCGGAAGGGAGTTCAGCGGCTGGCCGCCGCTTCAAAGCTGGCGGGACGCTCCGCACCGGTCCAGGCTTTCGCGTCTCGCTTGGCGCGCTAAGCGGAGCTGCGCCGCCTTTGGGGGAGAAGGCGTTGCAGATGGGAGCCGTCGGCGGAAACAGGCCGCGCTGCGGCTGAAGGCGGCAGGGCCCCACCCAGCCGCGCACCTCGTCCACCGCATAAGGCGACCACAACCGGCAGGCGCCGCACACCTTGGTTTCTGGGCCGAAGACGGGAAGCGGTGGGGCGGCGGCGTCTACCATCAGGGGAGCCCAGTGTGGCCCGAAACGGAAGCCTCTGGGCAGACCTCCCGGCTCAGTATTTCAGGCCGGGCCACGTCCTCGGGATGACCGAGTCGCTGCTGCATCCACACCAGCCGCAGCTGGCGGGCCCGACGCCCGGACGGAGCGTCGGTGTTCCATTCCACACACCGCCACCGAAGCCACGCCGCGCGGCTCTCCTCCACCGTCACCCGCTGCTCGCTGCGCAGGGGCCAAGGGGTGAGGACATTGGCCACATAGTGGCGCCAGCGGCGATTGGTGAAGGTGTCCGCCACGTTGGGAGGCCGCGTTGAGCGCACCGGCACGCCAGCGGCCAGGACGTCCACCTCACTCCCATCCTCCAGCTCGGCCACCAGCTCCACCCAGCCATCCGTCAGGACGAAGGCATTCACCGGGTTGGGCGAGAAGAGGGACCAGAATTGTTGCAGGCCGAGCGCACGTGCAGCCCACACCGCCGCCCTTGGCACGTGGACGCGCGGTGCAACCACCGTCAGGTTGAAGAGCAGCACCAGGGCAAGCCCCATGGCCACGAGAAGCGCTGCCAGAAACGGCCGGCCGCGAGGAAGACGGGCGCCGAGCTCCGGGGCAAATGCGCCGCCCACCGAGCCCACACCCAGCCAGTCCTCGAGGCTCTCCCACGTCGAGGGCGGAAGCAGCGTCAGCCATGCCGCGATGGCCACCGCGGGGAAGAGTCCGAGGCGTAACAGGAGGGCCAACCCGAGGTGCATGGCCACGAAGGCCCCCACCCCCAGAGCGCGCGCCGGGCGCCACGTCCCGGCAAAGAGGAGGAGAAAGGGCGCGAGCAGCTCGAAACCGAGGACGGCAAAGGTGGCCACCTCCAGCACCGAGGGAAAGCCGCGCAGCCACTGCCCGAGGGGCGTCTCGTAGCGGCCAATGGCGAAGGCGTTGGACAGCGCCGCGCCCGACGTCCACCACGGGGACTCGAGCTTCGCGACCGCACTCGTCCAGTACACGAGGAGCAGTTGGAGCACCCACCCCACCGTCGCCGGCCCGAGGACTCGG
>Ga0302324_100010887_pt1 | contig 18751 bp, 14 predicted proteins | sample Palsa_T0_1_FD_201949 | JGI IMG/M metagenome (GOLD analysis project Ga0302324, IMG submission 201949) | Peat permafrost microbial communities from Stordalen Mire near Abisko, Sweden - Palsa_T0_1 | ecosystem: Environmental > Terrestrial > Soil > Palsa > Peat permafrost | place: Sweden: Abisko...
CTCCCGTCCGACAACTTGGAAACCACCAAACAAGACCCAAAAACCGCGCCCTCGGTCAGCGGCGAGCAAGGGGTTTCTGGAGAGGCCGCCCAACGCGCGCAGCGCGCCTTTGTCGGGTCGGAGGAGGCGCGCTTACACGCTGGCCTCCGTACAGCCTGCCGGATGGCAACTGCCTCCACCCGGTACACCGCCAGCGCCGGAAACGATGCGACCAGATACGCCGCACGATCCAGCCATCGAGCTTGTGGAAGAGCGTACGGACGTGGGCGCGCTAGTAATACTCGCCCCGCCCCCGCAGCGTTGGATGCCGCCAACTTCGGATATCGGCGAGGGCGATCCAACACCGGCTCGAAGATCGGTTCCAACCGATTGAGCACCGCCTGCTGGCACACCCGATCATAAATTGTCCGAATTCCCAACGTGCGAAACTCGCCTGGCTTTCCCGCCTTCGGGATCTGTACCTGCCGCACCGGTTGAGGCCGATAAGCCTCCTCTCTCAGCTCGCTCTGCAACCATCCAACTGCCGATCCAATTGCGCGGCTCCGGCCAGCGCGGCTGCTAACCCCGCTTTTGGATACAGCGCTCCTCATCCGAGCGCCAGAGGGACTTAAACCCTCCTGAGCAACGCGCCGCTCAGCGCACTTCATACCCCGTTTGTGGCCGCAGGCCGTGAGCCATTCACACATCTCAGAGTCCCGCCAACCCACTGAAAACACAAGATAATGCCCCTCTTCGGCGCACCCCCGCCGAAACCCGCGTGCTACCGTCGGGCATGGGACACAACAACGGACCCGCCCTCTCCTCCGTCCAGCAGTGCGTGGTCAACGCCCTAGCCGCCGGCGCAACCCTTTCCGCCGCCGCCGAATCCTACGGCGTTCATCGCGTCACCGTCTACCGCTGGATCAAAAACTATAAGCCGTTCGCCGCCGCCCTCAGCAACGCCCGCGCCGATTTTGTCCTCGCCAGCCGCGACAGGCTCTACCATCTCAGCGTCCGCGCTCTCGACACCCTCCTCGCGGTCCTCGAGAATCCCAAGTCGTCGCCCGCCGTCCTGCTCCGCACTGCCATGTTCATTTTGCAGCGCCCGCAATTGCCCAAGGTCGGCTGGTCCATGCCCGAACCCGTCCCCGATCCGGACGGGAAAAAGCTCCTGGACTCCGCCATCATCGAACAGGATTACGACAGCCTTCCCGGCCTTTACAACATCGAACGGGACGAACCCCCCGAGCCACCCGCCGAATCCCCGGTTCCTACCCCCTCCCATTGCGCCGGTGTACCGGGATGTAATCGAATGCAACATGATCCGCCCGATTGCGGCCCCAATTGCGACCCCGATTGCTCCGACGATACACCCGCCCCCGGCATCAACGATTCCTCCCTTTCCATGCACCCGCCTGTAACCGGATGCAACATCATTTCCACAATTCCGGCGACGCTGCGGCAGGCCCGCCGCGTCCACCCATTACAATGGAGGCTGCATGCCGCGCCATCGAGATCGCCCCTTTCACTCTGGCGGAAGATCCCGCCGCCTTCCCGCACTTCGTCGGCCTGCTCCGCATGTCACGACGCTCGCCGAAGCCGCCGCGCTCACACCTGTCGGGATGGGAGCCGTGTGGGGCAGGCGTCCACGCCTGCAGCGGGTCTCTAGACCCGCCCCTTTTTTCCCAATAACTTACGGCGGGCTTTCAACGGTGGCGCCGAAACCGTTGCCCGGCATCAGTCTTACCGAAGCGGTACATCACTCGCCGCCCCCGAGCGAACCCAAAACCAGTTGACCAAACGAACCCAATTCGACCCTTTGTTTTCAATAAAATTAGAAGAATAAGCCAAACTCCCAGCCCACCCTGGCCAAAATATCGCTTGACCGTTGTATTAATAAACTAGTACACTAATCCAGACCGATATGTCGACATGGCATGCACCCGAAACCTTCTGGCAGGATACCCGCTACGCCGTCCGCGCTCTGCGGCGATCTCCCGGCTTCACGGCAGTCGCGCTATTGTCGCTGGCCCTCGGCATCGGCGCCAATACGGCGGTCTTCAGCCTTATTAACACTCTGATGTTGCGCACGCTGCCGGTTCCGGAACCGGAGCAGCTTGTGGAATTCTTCAGCCAATACCCCGGCGATCCGCCGCTCAACGTTTTCTCCCGGCAAAGCTACGAGTACTTTCGGGATCGCAATCACGTCTTCTCCGGGCTTACCGCCGTGCAGCCTGCGCGCTTCCATCTGCGCGGCGAAGGCCTCGAACCGGAGACGGTGGACGGAGAAGCCGTCGCCCCGAACTTCTTCCAGGTGCTCGGGGTGAAGCCCGCGCTCGGCAGGCCGATCGGGCCCGGGGATTCGGCGGTGGCGGTGGTGAGCTGGTCCTACTGGAAGAACAAGTTCAATTTGGATCGGGCCATTCTGGGCAGGCGCATTGTTGTGGAAGAGGCCCCCGCGACGATAGTGGTCACGATTGTGGGCGTAGCCCCGCCCGAGTTCTTCGGATTGCATGTGGGGCTGCGCACGGACATCTGGGTTCCAGTAGGCTCGGAACGATCCGGACCCTTGCAGTTGATCGGGCGGCGCAGGCCCGGCGTTTCGCTCGACCAGGCGCGCGCGGAAATGGCGGTCCTGTTCCGTTGGACCCTCGAAGAACGGACCAGGGCCAGCAAAGACCCTGTGATGCGCCAGTTGAAGTTCAAAGTGCAGCCCGCGGGTGCCGGTCTTGCCACCGGACTGCGCGACCAGTTCGCGAAACCCCTGCTGGCGCTGATGGCCGTGGTGGGCCTGCTATTGCTCATCGCCTGCGTCAACCTGGCGAATATGCTGCTGGCGCGCGGGGCTGCCCGCCGCCACGAAATGGCGGTTCGCGCCGCGCTGGGCGCCGGCCGGTTTCGCCTCATGCGCCAGGTGTTGGCCGAATCTCTGCTGCTGTCCGCGGCGGGCGCGCTGCTGGGTGTCTTCCTGGCTTATCTCGGCGCTGATGCGCTGGTGCGGATCATGATGTCCGGGCGGCCGAGTCCAGGCCCTCGCATCGAGATTCAAGTGCATCCGGATATGCACGTGCTGCTCTTCGCTGCCGGCGCGGCATTGCTGACGGGCCTGTTATTCGGGCTGGCGCCCGCCTGGAACGCATTCGCCTCCGCCCCGGCCTCTTCGCTGCGGGGAATCGGGAGTGCGGGCGAGACGCCCCTCCGCCGGCTTTTCGCCAAGAGCCTGGTCGTCGCGCAGGTGGCTTTGTCGGTGGGGCTGTTGAGCGCTGCCGGCCTGTTCATCGGCCACCTGGCGAATCTGGAGCGCCTCGATCTGGGCTTCCGCCGCGACCACGTTCTGCTGGTAACGCTCGATCCGGCGCGCAGCGGGTATAACGGCGAACAATTGTCGAGCGCCTTCGAGGACCTGCTGGCGCACCTGGAGACGATTCCGGTCGTGCGCTCGGCCACCATCTGCGCCCCGACGCCGCTCTCGGGTGCCGGGGCCAGCCGTTTCGTAGCCGTGGAAGGCCGCCCGGAAAGGCCCGAGGATCGCCGCTACATCTCCGTAAGCTGGGTTGCGCCGAAGTACTTCGAGACGCTGGGTACGCCGCTGCTATTAGGGCGCGACTTTTCCTTCGAGGACCGCGGCCGAACGCGCGTAGCCATCGTCAATGAAGCCATGGCGCGCTATTACTTCGGCGGCGGCAACCCCGTCGGAAGGCACTTTACGTTCGACGGCGACGGCCAGCCTGGCGACAGCCAGCCTTATGAGATCGTGGGGGTGGCAGGCAACGCGAAGTACTTCGAGATTCGCGAGCCCGCTCTGCGTACGGTTTATCTCAACACGTTCCAATTCCCGCAGCCCGCGTCGAACTTTGCCGTGCGCACCAGCATCGCGCCGGGAGCCGTGGGTCCGGCCGTGCGCCGGACGGTGCATTCCTTGCTGAAGACCGTGCCCGTCGTCCGGGTTTCCACGCTGGCCGGCCAGGTGGATGCGTCCATCGTACCGGAGCGTCTTGTCGCCACGCTCTCCGGGCTGTTCGGCGCGCTGGGTTCGCTGCTGGTGGCGATCGGCATCTACGGACTGCTGGCCTACACGGTGGCGCGGCGCATCCACGAGATCGGCATTCGCATGGCCCTGGGCGCGACGCGCGGCGCGGTGTCCCGGATGGTGCTTGGAGAGGCGCTCAAGATGAGTTGCGCGGGCCTGGGGATCGGAGCGCTGCTCGCCTGGTGGAGCAAACGGCTCGCCGGAAGGCTGATACAGGATCTGCCAGTGGAAAGCGTGCTCCCGATCGTTTTCGGCGCCGCGGCTATGATTGCGGTTACGCTGGTTGCCGCGTACGTGCCGGCCCGCCGCGCGGCGCGTGTGGATCCCATGGAAGCTTTGCGCTACGAGTAGCCGGCTCCGGCTATAATAGACCTGTGCATCCGAATTGGCCTCTGCGCTGGCCCACCGAATGGCGTGACCCAGCCGCGCTGGACCTGCTCGAAGGCACGCCGCTCGGCTGCCTGGTATTCCCGTCCCTTGACGGTTACCAGAACGTTATCGCGCGCGCCCGGCAGCTGGGCATCGCGATCTGCGATATCGACCATCCGCCGCCCGGCGTGGAGATGCTGAGGGGCGAGTGGCCGGGCATCCGCATGACCGAGGGCCACGGCGATGCGACCAGCGGTCCGACCGGCGCTCCCTGGATCGATTCCAACGGCTGGCTGATTCGCTTGACGCGTGCGCGCAAACCCGGCGCAACGGTGTGGGTGTCAGCCGATGCGCCGAAGACCAGCGAGATCGTGCCACTTTCCCGGCACCTGGTCGCGGTAGCCGACGGCGCGGCGCACGGCGGGCTCTGGGTGGTCACGCTCGACAAGGATATGGCGGTCGCCATGGCGGCGCGCAAGCCCGTCTCCTTAGATGGGTGGAAGACGCTGATGGGCGCCATAGCCTTTTTTCAGGCGCACAACGAATGGTCCGGGTGGCCGGTGGATGCGGTGCTGTCGGTGGTCTCGAGTTTCTCCGGAGACGACGAATTCTTCAGCCATGAGCTGCTGAACCTGATGGCGCGCACCAACATTTCTTATGGGATCGTAGAAACCGCGGCGTTGCACACGTTGCATAACGATACGCTCAATGGATTGCGCGCGGTCCTCTATCCCGATGCCCAGCCGCCCGCTGCGGAGGTGCGGCAAGCGCTACTCGGCTTCGTCAAGCGCGGCGGATTGCTGATCGCGGGTCCCCACTGGAGCACAATTCCGGGCGCGCCTCCGGGCAGGCCTGCGGCCGAAGAGCCGCATCCCCGGTATGAAATGCGGCGATTCGGTAGCGGACGAATTGCCATGGCCCGCAAGCAGCCGGACGACCCCTACGAGATGGCCCAGGATGCGCAGATTCTGCTGAGCCATCGCTACGATCTGGTGCGTTTCTTCAACGGATTTCTGCTGGGCGCATATTGCACGGCGTCGCCCGATGGAAAACGGCGGCTGGCCCACATCGTCAATTATGGCGGAAGTTCGGACGACGATCCAGCCACGGCCCGGATCGCCGGCCGGTTCCGTGCGGCGAAGCTATGGTCGTTCGATCGCGCGGAGGCCCAAGGGTTGCGGATGGCGGTGCAGAGGGACGGCATCGAGGTGCATCTGCCGGGGTTGAGCGTGTATGGCGGAGTAGAATTGGAGGCGTAGATCATGCTCAACAACTGCACGCGCAGACAATGGCTGGCCGCTGCGGCGGGCGCTGCCCTGGTCCGGCCTTTCGTGCCGGCGGCGTCGGCTGAGGCGGGACGCGCACCGCGAGTGGCCATCGCCAGGTGCGCCACCTACGGGCCGGAGCTGCTACCCGCCATGCAGCGCATGTTCGACCAATTGGGCGGATTGGGACGCCTGGTCAACGGCAAGACGGTGGCGATCAAGATCAATATGACCGGCGACACCAACTTTCGTCTGGGCCATCTGCCGGCCGAAGACACGCACTACACGCATCCACGGGTGATCGCCGCGGCTGTGCACCTGATGGGGCGGGCGGGAGCGCGGCGGGTGCGGCTGTTGGAATCGTGCTGGTCGTCGTCCGAGCCGCTCGAAGAGTTCATGCTGCAGGCCAACTGGGAGCCGCGCGATCTGGCGGGCGCGGCGGCGCTCGTGGAATTCGAAAACACCAACTATCTGGGCCGCGCCAGGAAGTATGCGCGCCTGGCCACCCCCCAGGGCGGCCACCTGTTCCCGGCATTCGACCTGAACCATTCCTACCAGGACTGCGACGTTTTCGTGTCGATCGCAAAGATGAAGGACCACGCCACGGCGGGCGTGACGCTCTCCATGAAGAACTGCTTCGGCATCACGCCCGTGACCATCTATGGCGATGGCGCCGGCAGCGACGAGCCCAGCATCGAGCCGCACGGCGGGCGCGGGATCATGCATGATGGCCACCGTCAGCCTTCCAAGTCGGCGCCACCCGAACACGATCCGGCCACGCCGCGGGACGACGGCTACCGGGTGCCGCGCATCGTGGCGGACCTGGTGGCGGCGCGGCCCATTGACCTGGCGATTGTGGAAGCGGTGCGCTCCATGGCGGGAGGCGAAGGCCCCTGGGTGAAGCCGTCGCGCGCCATCCGCCCAGGCGTGCTGGTGGCGGGCACCAACTGCGTGGCCACCGACGCGGTGTGCATGGCGGTGATGGGTTACGATCCCATGGCTGTGCGCGGCACGCCGCCTTTCGAGAAGTGCGACAGCACGCTGCAACTCGCCGAAGCGTTAGGCGTAGGCCCGCGCGATCTGCGGCGGATTGAGTTGGCGGGAACGCCGTTGCGTGAAGCGCTGTTCCACTACCGCGTATAAGTCGTGCCAAGCTGAAGATGCTTTTGTGGGGTCGCCCAACGCGCGCAGCGCGTCTTTACCCCGTTTGTGGCCGCCGCTCGTTTCCGCGCTATACTGCGAACCTATGCGCACCCGCCCGGTACTGTTCGTCTCGGCGGCAGCCAGCGCCGTCTATTCGGCTAGTGAAAGGATGCGCCGTGGGCGCACTGGCCCTGCTGGCGCTGCGGTCTCGCGGCGTACGGCGCGACGCCGGAGTGCTGGCGCTGGGCCTGGCGTTCTCCACGGGCGGGCGACGTCCTGCTGGACCTCCATGCGCGCCTGTTCGCCTTCGGGTTGGGCGCCTTCCTGTTGGCGCATCTGCCATATATCTGCCTGTTCACGCGCAATTGGACCGCTGGAATCCGGCCGGACCCGCCGCGCCTTGCAACCGTACTCCTGATTCCGGTCTACAGCGTGGCCCTATCGCTGTAGATCGTCCCTTCGGTCGGCGGCGTGGCGCACCGTGCTCGCGAACTCGGCATGCCACCAACAACGATGGCCTACCCCACGGCTAAATCCGCCATTCACAAATTCAAGACGCCCGTGCCGCTGCGCAACTATCTTGTGTGGACCACCTGCTATTTGGGGCAGTCATCACGGAACTTAGTTCACGCCAGTAAGATATAGAACGGCACAGGCAGCCAGGGCCAAGCCGATGAACCTCACCGCGAGCCGCCACGCTGCAGAGACGCCAGGTTCCTCCAACTCGCGCCCTCCTTGTGGCCAGGGAAATCCACGCAATCCGTGCCCGAGCTGATGCAGCCCGCGGGCGACCATTCCGGACAGCCTTACCACGCTTGCCGGATCAATCGCCAGCAATACGCCGACATAAAGAAGCGGGCCGCAAGAACACAGCTTCACCAGCATATTCGCGGCTTGATCCAACACCATGCTCACATGCTCCCATTCCACCGCCGAACTAATTCGTCCAGCGCCGCTCCACCCACCCCAGGGCGCCGTCCGCCGCCAGCGCGATACACGCCGCGGGCACCGCCCCCGCCAGGATCTGCGCGGTATCCACCGATGCTATCCCGCGGAAAATGAAGACACCCAAGCCTCCGCCGCCGATGGCTGCCGCTATCGTAGCGGTGCCGATGGTCGTCACGGTAGCCACGCGGATCCCGGCCAGAATGGTACGCGCCGCCAGCGGCATCTCCACGCGCCACAACAGTTGCCGTCCGGTCATCCCCATCGCCACCGCCGACTCGCGCACGGCGGCGTCCACGCCCAGGATGCCCACCAGCGTATTCCGCATGATCGGGAGCAGGGCATAAAGTACCAAGGCTACGATGGCCGTGCGCTTGCCAATGCCCCCGATCAGCGGCACTGGAATCAGAAAGCCGAACAGCGCCAGGCTGGGGATGGTCTGCATCACGTTGGCGAATCCCAGCAGCCATGGCCGCCACGCCGCGCGCCGCGTGATCAGAATGCCGGCAGGCACGGCCGCGGCGATGGCAATCGACATGGAGACGATCACCAGGGTCAGATGCTCGAGCGCAAGTTGCCCGATCTCGCTCGCCAGGCCTGAATTCATTGCGGGTTTGCCTTCCAGTCGAGACACTCCAGGAAGGCCAGCGCCTCATCGCCGGCGGAGTCCTGGAACTGCCGCGGCGTAGCCAACAATTCCAGTCTGCCATCGCGCAGCAGGGCGATGCGTGTAGCCAACATCAAGGCCTCCCGCACATCGTGCGTTACGAAAATGGAGGTCTTCCCAAGATCCCGCCGCAATGCCAGGAATTGCTTCTGCAAATCCAGGCGCGTGACCGGATCGACAGCCCCAAAGGGCTCGTCGAACAACAACACGGAGGGATCGGCTGCCAGCGCCCGCGCTACCCCCACGCGTTGCCGCTGGCCTCCGGAAAGCTGCGCCGGATAGCGCGCGGCGAACAGCTCCGGATCGAGCCCCACTTGACGCAGCAGCGTATCCACCCGCTCCCGGATACGGTCCCCGTCCCAGTTTTCCAGGCGCGGCACCAAACCAACGTTTTGCGCGACCGTGTAATGCGGAAACAGCCCGATCTCTTGAATGACGTAGCCGATGCGGCGCTTCAGCCGCACAGGTTCCCACGCGGTCGTGGGGGTGGCGTCCACCAGCACCTCGCCGGCGCTGGGAAACAACAAGCCATTCACCATCTTCAGCGCGGTGGTTTTGCCGGAACCGCTGCGGCCCAGCAGCACCAGCGTCTCGCCCGCCTCCACCGTGAGGCTCAAACTCTTCAGAATCTCGCGCGCTCCGATGCGGTATGACGCGGCGCGAAACTCGACCACCGCGCTCACGCCGTCAACAGGCTCTCGGCGAAGGGCCAGGTATCGTCCAGCCATTGCGACCGGCATTCGAAGCCCGCGGCGGACGCCATGTCGCGGATCTCCCCGGCGTGAAACTTGTGGCACGACTCCGTCCAGATGGTTTCATCTTTGTGCAACTGGCAATCGATGCCCGCGGCGCGGATGACGACGCGTTGCGCCTTGAGCGACCGCAAGTGCATTTCAATGCTCCGGTGCCGATGATTCCAGCGCGCCTCGTGCACGAAATTCCGCAGCGCGAAATCCCCGTTCAATTCGCGGTTGATGCGCGCCAGCAGGTTCCGGTTGAATGCCGCCGTCACGCCCGTAGGATCGTCATAAGCCAGCAGCATGCGGGCGAGGGGCTTGATCAGGTCCGCGCCCAGCAGCAAAGCGTCGCCGGGCATGAGGCAGGCGCGCACTTCGGTGAGGAAATCCTGCGCGGCGGCGCGTTCGAAATTCCCGATGGTGCTGCCCAGGAACAGCACCAGCATCGATTGTCCGGCGCGTCTGGCGCAAATCGCCTGGCGCAGGCCGTTCAAATACGTTTCTTTGATGGGATGGACGTCGGCGACCCCGGCCATCTCCAGTGCGCAACGGGCCAGCGCGGCCGCCGAGAGATCGATAGGATAATAATCTACCGATTCGCGGCGCGCCAGTGATTCCAGTATTCGCCGCGTCTTCGAACCGGTGCCGCTGCCCAGTTCCGCGACGGCCACCGGCGCCGGCAGGTAGCCCGTCAGCTCGGGCGCGAGGCGGCGGATCAGCCGGGTGTCCGCGCGCGTAAGACCGTACTCCCGCAGCACCGTGATGGCCTCAAACAGGGCCGTACCGGTATCGTCGTAGAAATACTGGCAGGGTAGCTGTTTCTGCCCCGCCTGGCTCAAGCCTTCGCGCACCTCGTCTGCGAACATGCTTAATAGTCGGTTCATTCTCGATTAGTTCTCAACCAGACGGAAAGTCGCGTAGATATATGGATACGCCGGGCGGAACCAGTTACGGAAACTGGGGCGCAGCAGGCATCCCGCGGTGCGCTGCGAACCGCCCTTCAGCACGTAATGCCGGCCGTCGAAGAAATTGGCCGAGTAGCCGGGATAAAACGAGAAGGGCTGGAAGCCGGCGAACGGCTCGAAACGCGTGGCGGTCCATTCCCAACCGTTGCCGACCAACTGCGAGACGCCGAAACGATTAGGCGGCGAGGCGGTCACCGGCTCCGGATCCCAACTGCGAAAATCCACGTTCTCGCCGGTGAAGTTGGCGCCGTTATCGTACGCCGCGCGATGGAACTGCGCCTCTGTAGGCAGCGACTTCCCTTTCCAACCGGCGTAGGCCTGCGCCTCGTCGTGCGTCACGTAAACCGGCCAATCCGCAGGCAGCGGAATGTCCTCAAACATCCCGTGATAGCACCACCCGCCTTCCCGGCAGGTCCAGAAATGCGGTGCGGCCGCTCCGGCCTTGACGAACTCCCGATACTCGCCGTTGGTGACTTTGTGCTGCGCGATGGCGAACGCGGGAATGTCCACCTGGTGAAGCTCGAACTCGTTATCCCAACCGAAACCGTCGCCTTGTTGGCGGCCGAGCGTGGCCGCGCCGCCGGGAATTTCCGCCATGCGGGTTTGCGGCGCGGGCCCCGACGGAGCCACTGAATACGACGGCGGCGCCTTCTGTTCGAACGGCAGATGATGCAGAATGTAGGCAAAAGTCTCGGCATGCATCAGGCGATGCTCGATGGCTACGTGCATCAGTTCCGCGGGAACGCTACCGGGAGCCAGTTCAAGCGCGGCATCCAGCGTGTTCCGTACCCGCGCCTTGTAACCGCGCACTTCAGCGGCGGCGGGCCAGTCCTCCGGCCGATCCATGGGCAGATCGCCGGCCTCGGGATCGATGCCAAACGAGAACAAGTGGTCGAAGCTGGCATGAAATGCGGGCAGATCCAGCGTGCGGCCGAGCAGGTTCCAATCGAACGTCTCCACATGGCCGAGATAGAAAACGATCCGATGCCGCTCCGGAATGGGACGCTCATACAGTGCGGCGGGATCCACCAGATCGAAGAGGCTGTCAGTCTGCCGGCGAGCCTGAAAGAGAGCTTGGCGCAGTTCCGCGTTGGGTGTCACAGGCAACCAGTTTACCAAAACGTGGCGCGCACTCTCAGTGTGCCGTGCGCACAATCTTGCGCACAGATGTCAGCTTTCTCACGGTCGGAACGTCGCCAAGAACCTGTCCACTTCGGCCCGCGTGGGCGCCGAGGCTTGCGCGCCCAGGCGCGTCACTGAAATCGCGGCGGCGGCGTTCGCGAACAAGAGCGCCCGCTCCATCGCCTGCCCTTCCGCCAAAGCCACCGCCAGCCCGGCGTTGAAGGTATCGCCGGCCGCCGTCGAATCGCGTACTTCCACCGGAAACGCGGGCGTATGGAAGCACTCTCGATCGCCGCGGTAGAAAGAACCTTGGTCGCCCAGCTTCAACACCACGCTGCGCGGCCCGAGTTTACGCAAAGCCTCCGCCAACTCCGGAGCCTCCTCAAGCAAGATCCGCGCCGGAGGCCGGCCCAGCAACATCAGCGCCTCGTTTTCGTTGGGAGTCAGGATGTCCACGCGCGCCAGCAATTCGGCGGATAACGCCTGCGCCGGCGCCGGATCCAGCATGGTGCGCAGGCCCTCCTCGCGCGCCAGGGCCAGCGCGGCCGCCACCGTATCGAGCGGCGTCTCCAGCTGGAACAGCGCCAGGCTCGCTCCGCGAAAAGTCTTGCGCATGGCTTCCACATCCGCCGCGGCCAGCGCGTGATTTGCGCCCGATGCCACCACGATGGAATTCTGTCCCTGCCGGTCCACCCAGATCAGGGCCACGCCGGTAGGCCGCGATTTGGTGGCGTGCACGGCGCTCACATCCACGCCGGCGGCTGCCAGGCTGGCCTTCAGATGGTCGGCGAAGACGTCGTACCCCACCCGCCCGATCAGCCGTACGGCAACCGCGCCGGCGCCCAGCTTGCCCGCCGCGCACGCCTGGTTGGCGCCTTTGCCGCCGGGCGTCGTCTGGAAATCCCGGCCCAGCACGGTCTCGCCGGGCGCCGGCAGGCGGTCGACCGACACCACGAAGTCCATGTTCAGGCTGCCGACAACGACCACTGCGGACATCATCGTGCCATCATCTTGCCATCATCTTGCCAGGTCGATGCCCAGTTTTTTCAGCTCTTCGGAATAGTATTTGCGGTGCATCAGATCCCATTCCTCGCTGCCTTCGGGAATCTCGCGCTTCTGCGACCGGATCTTCTGCCGGGCCATCCGGTCCACCTTTTCCTCGGCGGTGAGCACCTCGGTGATGTCGCGGACGATTTCGAGCCGCACTTCGTTGGTGTCCTTCTTCATGCGCAATTCCCGCGTCTTGCGTAGCGCCACGATGACCTTGTGCGACATGTCGTTGATCTTGTCGCGCGACAGCTTCATCTGGTCGTGCGAATCGCGTCCGGAGGCCCGTATGACCTTGCGTTCCGCAATCATGGTGTTCTTCACCTTGCGAAACATTTCCTGGTAACTGACGCCTTCCCGGCGCATGTAATCGTTGTACTGCTGCAGAATCTCGCGTACTTCGTCGTTGAGGCGGTCTTCGACCGCGAGTTCCTCGGTGATGATATTGGCGATGATCTCCGCGACCGCCTGCGGATTGCTTGTCTCAATTGAAGCAGGCGTCAGTTTCTTCACCAATTCACGGGAGAGATAGGCGATGAATTCCCTGGGAAGCAACATCCTATGTGTTTTCTTGACCGGCGAAACTTGTAGTTTACCAAATCTTGCGCGTGCCGCACGATCCGAGTGGGGCAGGGTCGCAGTCCGCCCGAGCGGTATACTGGTTGCCAATCTCCGGCCATCTCTAAAGCCCATGCCCAAAACCCAGTCCAAAACAAAGGTCTATGACGCGATCGTGGTAGGCTCCGGCGCGAGCGGCGGCTGGGTCGCCAAGATCCTCACCGAAAAGGGCATGCAGGTGCTCATGCTCGAGGCCGGACCTCCGCGGATTCCCACACGCGATTTCACCGAGCATGTCTGGCCTTACCGCATGCGCTACCGCGGCTTTGGCGATCAAAAGGCGCTGCTCGCCGCGCAGCCCGTACAGCGGCTGTGCTATGCCTGTGACGAATACAGCCATCAATTTTTCGTCGACGATCGCGAGCACCCGTATACCTTCCCCGAAGACAAGCCGTTCATGTGGATTCGCGGCCGCCAGGTCGGCGGCAAGACGTTTTGCTGGGCGCGCGTGAGCTACCGCTACAGCGACTTCGAATTCCAGGCGGCCGCACGCGACGGCTACGGCGAGAACTGGCCCCTGACCTACCAGGAGATGGAACCTTACTACGACCGCGTCGAACAGTACATAGGCGTCAGTGGATCGGCCGAGGGCTTGCCGCAATTTCCGGACGGCAAGTTCCTGCCGCCCATGCGGCTCTCCTGCGGCGAGGTCCAGGCTGGCCAAGCCATCGAGCGGCGCTTCGGTTGGCGGATCGTTCCCGACCGCACCGCGAACCTGACCGTTCCGCACAACGGGAGGCCCGCCTGCCACTATTGCGACCAATGCCAGCGCGGCTGCTACACGGCCTCCTACTTCAACAGCCCATCGGTCACGCTTCCGGACGCGGCGCGCACCGGACGATTCACCCTGGTGAGCGACGCGATCGTCAGCCACCTCGCCATGGACGATCGCGGCAAAGCCACCGGCGTGGTCTTCCTGGACCGGCAGACCCGCGCGGAACGGGAGGCGCATGGCCGCGCTATTGTGCTGGCGGCCAGCGCGCTGGAATCCACGCGCATCCTGCTCAACTCGCGCTCCCCGCGTTTTCCGGACGGCGTCGGAGCATCCTCCGGCGTGCTGGGCCATTACCTTATGGACCATTTCACTCTGGAAAACGGCGGCGGACTCCTGCCGGCTCTGGCATCGCCGCGGCGCGAACCCGTCGGGCGCCCCGCGGGTTATATCGTTCCGAAATACGTGAACGCCGATCCGCGTTTCCGCGACGGCAATTTCCTGCGCGGCTACTATCTGGCGGGCGACAGCAAACAGGAACTCTACGGACATGCTTTCGGCCTGCGCGGCTTTGGCCGCGAGCTGCGCCGCCAGGTGAATCGCGAGATACCGTATAACTTCGGCATCTACGCGCAAGGAGAGTGCCTGCCGCGGTTTGAAAATTACGTGAAGCTCGACCCGCACAAAACCGACGCCTGGGGAATTCCAGCGCTGCACATCCACGCCAGCTACGGTGAGAACGAGCATGCCATGGCGCGCGCCATGCACATCCGGTTAAGCGAGATACTGGATGCCGTCAAGGTGGAGGAATTGCAAGCCCCCTCGGCGGAGCTGAGCCTCTTTGGAAAGAACATCCACGAATGCGGCACCGCGCGCATGGGCGCCGACCCGAAGAAGAGCGTCGTGAACCGGTTCAATCAGGTGCACGACGCCAAGAACGTATTCGTGACTGACGGCGCCTGTTTCGTCACCCAGGGATGCTATGAGCCGACCTTGACCATCATGGCGATCTCCCTGCGCGCCGCCGAGCACCTGGCCGCCGAATTCCAGAGAGGGAACTTGTGATCGACCCGGAAGAACTGAGCCGGCGTGTGTGGCTGCTGCGATTGGGAAGCGGCGCGTTGCTGGCCGGATGCAGCGGCATCGATCTGGGAGCCGCGAATGCCGTTCAGCTCCCGCCGGGTTTATACGAGCCTTCCATCGATCACCTGGCGCACGTCCTAAAGCCCGCTCCGAAAGCCGCGCAGCCAGACGCGCCGCTCTTCTTTACGGCGGCGGAGTTCCGCCAATTGCAAGCCCTTGTCGCGCGCATGCTCGGCGAAGACCCGGGCACGCCGCCGGTTCCGGAAATCGCCGCGTGGATCGATTTGATCGTGCATGACGCGGCCGACGTCCGCCAGATGGCACGCTCGCTCTCCGCGGAACACCGCGCCCTGGCCGTGGGATTCTACGGGGAAAAGGCGGTGAAGGAACTGGAGTCGCTCGATGTCCAGGAGATCTGCCGCACCGGTCTGGCGCGCTTGAACGCGGAGCCGTCCGTCCCGCTCGCGTTGCCCGAATCTGAAGGCGATGCGTTTATTGTCTGGCTCAAACACCGCGTCATCGAGGGATTCTATACGTCACAGGCGGGCCTCAAAGAGCTGGACTATAAGGGGAACTCTTTCTACAGCGTCTCCCCTGGCTGCGATCGTTAACGGAGTTATCATTGTCACTAATGACCCGAATTTTTCTGTTTGCCGCTGTCGCGTCCACTCTGCTTGCGCAAAGGCCGAAGATTGTTTGGAGCGATCAAGAAAAGCCGATCATGGAGCAAATGCGCAAGCTGCGCGACCTGCCCGATGACGAACGGGTGAGCGCCACGAAACGGCTGGCTCTTCAGATACGCCAACTGCGGGCCGGTACGAACAAGGAGGTTCTGGCGGAGTCGCTCGCCAACCTCGTGACCGAGGGCGATCCGGGCCTCGAGACTTTGCAGGAAGTCGCCACCACATTAGCGCAGACGCTCCGCGAGCAACCAGCCGCAGCCGGCCAAGATGGGCCATATGTCACGCTGGCGGCACTCGCACGGTACGAGCATGTCAAGGCGGAGTCGGGCGATCCGCGGTTCGCAGCGGTCATGGCCGGGCTGGAGGCGGACGACCAAGCCCGGCAGAGTGCGGACTTCACGCTGGCGGGCCTGACGGCGAAGCTCTGGACGCTAAGAGAGCTGCGCGGCAGCGTGGTGCTGGTCAATTTCTGGGCCACCTGGTGTCCGCCCTGCCGCAAGGAGATGCCCGATCTGGAAGCGCTGTATCAGCGGTTCGGACAGAAAGGGCTGGTCATTCTGGCCATCTCCGACGAAGAAGCCGGTAAGGTACAACCGTTCATCGCGGAGCGGCATTTCAGCTATCCGATCCTGCTCGACCCGGGCCGAAAGGTGAACGAGCTGTTCCGCGTGGAAGGGATCCCGAAGAGTTTCGTGTACGACCGCGAGGGGAAGCTCGTGGCACAGGCGATTGACATGCGCACGCGGCAGCAGTTTCTGGAGATGCTGTCGCATGCGGGACTGGAGTAGCGACGAAACGTCACGCCAGCTTGAGCGCCTTGTGGATCTCGACGCTGACGCCGCGCAACGTAAGCTTGACGGATTTTTCTTTCGCTGCCTTCGTCAGGTTTTTCAGAGCTCGGAGCTCGCTCGAATCGATGCGGCGGAGGGAAGAGAGATCCAGGACCAGTTCGCCCCTGGCGCTGTCCAGATTTCCGAGAGCTTCCTGCAAGGTCTCATTCATGGTCATACGAGTACCTCAACTTCTTGCTCGACCGGCGGAGCACTGACTACCTTCGCCGGGGTTCGCCCATAATAAGCCTTCCAGAACAGATCGATCAACTCACTGACCAGAGGCATGCGCGGGTTTGACCGCCAGGAAGGATCGTCAAAGGCAATCTTCGCCAAATCGGGAATGGCCCGCTCGAATTCCTCCTTCGAAATCCCCATGTCGGCGATCGACCGCGGCATCGCCATTTGATCGACTAGCTGCTCGATCACCGTCACCAGGTTCGCCACCTTTTCGTCAATCGTGTGGCCGCCCAGTCCCAGCAGGTCCGCAATCATAGCGTATTTCTTGTGCGCGACATACGCCCGCTGGTTCGGCGACGGCATGAACTTAGAGGGCACCGAGGCATTGTACGCGATCACATGCGGAAGCATCATCGCGTTGGCGCGGCCGTGCGCCACGCCGAAACGCGCGCCGAAGGCATGCGCCAAAGCGTGATTCACACCCACAGACGCGTTGGCAAAAGCCAGCGCCGCGATGCAGGCGGCATTGTGCATCATGCTACGGGCCTCTTCATCGCGCGGGTGCGCGTAGGCGATGGGCAGGTACTTGAATACCATTTGAATCGCCTGCAAGGCGTTGGCATCCGTAAAGGCCGAGGCGTGAATGGAAACGCAAGCTTCCAGGGCATGCGTCAAACAGTCGATCCCGGTATCCGCGGTCAGGCCTTTGGGCATCGACATCACGAACTGCGGATCCACGATAGCCACATCCGGAGTGAGTGAGTAATCGGCCAGTGTCACCTTGCGTCCGCTTACTTTGTCCGTCAGGACGGCAAACGGAGTGACTTCGCTCCCGGTTCCGCTGGTGGTGGAAATGGCGATCAAGCGCGCCCGGCTGGCGTCGGCCGGGAACCGGACCACGCGTTTGCGGATATCCAGAAATGGCGCGGCCAGTTCGTCCAGGTCGGCGTCGGGCGAATCGTACTTGAGCTTCATGATCTTGGCCGCGTCGATCACCGACCCGCCGCCCAACGCGACGATTTGGTCCACCGCGTATGCGTTGAGCGCCTCGACGCCATGCATCACCACTTTCACTTCCGGCTCCGCATCGGGAATGGCCAGAACATGGACCCGCGTTTCCGGCGGCAGCGAGCGCCGTACAACATCCACATGCCCCATTTGTTCCAGAGCCGCATTAGTTACGATCATGGTGGAGCGCGACGCAAACTGGCGCAGATTCTCCACGGCGTTCAGGTTGAAATAGATTTGATTGGGAATGCGGAACCACATATGCGCCGGTGTCCTCCGGGCCACGCGTTTGATATTCAGGTAATGGTATACGTTCACGTTATCCATGGTGCTGTTGCCGCCGCCGGTCCCGCACCCGAATGAGAAAGTGGGCACCAGATCGTTGTAAACGCCGCCCAGCGCTCCGATGGACCCCGGCGCGTTCACGATGATCCGCCCGGCGTTGATCGCGTCGCCAAACTTCCGGATGATCTCGTCGTCGTGCGAGAAAATGACCGCTGTGTGTCCCAGCCCGCCGGCATGGTTCACATCCACGCACAGCTTCAGCGCCTCATCGGCGGATGTGGCGCGGCAGACCGCCAGCACCGGGAACAATTTCTCGACCGACAGCGGGTATTCGCGGCCCACGCCCTCAATCGGCGCAACCAGGAGCTTGGTGCCGGACTTCACGCGCAGGCCGATCATGCGTGCGATATCCGTGGCTTTCTGGCCGACTGCCATGGGCTGCATGTGTCCGGTGGCCGGATCGATCACCGTGCGCCCCAGCAGCCTGGTCTCCGCTTCGTTGCAGATATGCGCGCCCAGCTCCGCGAATTTCCGCAGCACCTGATCGTAGATCTCATCGTCGATCACCACGGTCTGCTCGGAAGCGCAGATGGTTCCGTTATCGAAGGTTTTGGAGGTGATGATATCCACCACCGCCATATCCAGATCGGCTGTTTTTTCCAGATACACCGGCGTGTTGCCCGGCCCCACTCCCAGGGCCGGCTTGCCCGAGCCATAGGCGGCTTTCACCGCGCCGCGCCCGCCGGTGGCATCGATCAAGGCCACGGTTTTGTGCCGCATCAGATAGGCGTTGTCCTCCAGCGTCGGCGATTCCACGCATGTGAAAACGCCTTCCGGCGCGCCGTGCTTCACCGCCGCCTCGTACATGATGCGCACGGCCTCGGCGCAACAGTGCCAGGCGTTCGGATGGGGGCTGAAGATCACCGCGTTGCGCGTCTTGATCGCCATGATGCATTTGAACAGAACCGTCGACGTGGGGTTCGTAATCGGCGTGATCGAGAAGATAACCCCGATCGGCTCGGCCATCTCCACGAGGCCGCTGTCCGGAAACTCGCGAATGACGCCGACCGTGCGCTTGTCTTT
>Ga0302324_100010888_pt1 | contig 18750 bp, 18 predicted proteins | sample Palsa_T0_1_FD_201949 | JGI IMG/M metagenome (GOLD analysis project Ga0302324, IMG submission 201949) | Peat permafrost microbial communities from Stordalen Mire near Abisko, Sweden - Palsa_T0_1 | ecosystem: Environmental > Terrestrial > Soil > Palsa > Peat permafrost | place: Sweden: Abisko...
CGAACCGGTCGCCGGGACTACTTCATCATCACAGACAGCGTGACGACGCCGCCGACGAGCAGCGCGAGCACGCCGACGATGAGGGGTACGAGCCAGGGCTTGCCCGAGGTGGGCAAACCTGGCGTCCCCATGTCGGCGTCCCGGATGGCGCCGAACGCCCTGGCCATGTCGTCGGCCGCCGCCGTTGCCTCGACCGAGCCGGCGCCCGGCGCGGCAAACGGATCCGCCGAGACGCCCAGCGTCGACACCTGCGACGCCTTTTTGGCCAGGCCCTCGGCGATTTGCTCCGCGAGCTGCGCCTGCGGCGTCGCCGCCCACACCAGATGGTCGCCGGAGAGCCCGTACGCGTGACCGATCGAGTCGGCCAGGATGCCGACGGACTTCGTGCGGATGGCGGGGTTCTTGGCGAGTGCGAGCTCGATGACGTCGTCCATGCCTGCCGCGACGGGGTACTTGGCGCCCGGACCCGCCTTGACCGTTGGGGGCACCGGGTCCTTCGTGAGGATGGCGAGCAGGATCGAGGGGCCGTTGGTGCCACCGAAGGGCACTTCGCCGGTGAGGCACTCGTAGACGACGGCGCCGAGCGCGAACACGTCGGCCCGCGGATCGATCGTCTCGAGGCCCTGCGCCTGTTCCGGGGCCATGTAGTACGGGCTGCCGATCGTGGTGCCGAGGACCGTCAGCTTCTTCTGCTTGCTGTTGCCGGTGTCCTTGGCGCTGCCGAAGTCGAGCAGCTTGACGGCGTCGCCCTCGCGGGAGCCCACGAGAAAGACGTTGTCGGGCTTGAGGTCGCGATGGATGAAGCTGCGGGCATGCGCTTCGTCGAGGCCGATGGCGACCTGCGACATCATCCGGACGATGCGCTCCGGGGGCAGGGTCTTCTCTCGCTTGAGCGCGTAGCGCAACTCTTCGCCGTCGAGAAACTCCATGACGAGGAGCCACGTGTCGCCCACCGGGTCCCGCTGGAAGTCGAGGACCTTGACGATGTGCTCGTGCGGCAGCGACGCGTTGATCTCGTACTCGCGCTTGAAGCGCTCGAGCGCGATCTCGTCTTTCGCGACGTCGGCGTGGAGAATCTTGACGGCGACCCGCGAGTCCGTCTGCTTGTCGATGCCCTCGTACACGCGGCCCATGCCGCCGTCGGCGACGACGCGTCGCAGCTCGTACCTACCGACGAGGCGCGTGCCGATGCGCGGGTCGTCCGAGCTTGGGGCGATGGGTACGAGACTCGCCCCCGTGAGGGCGGTCCCGTCGACCGGACAGAAGCCCGCGTCGTTCGGGAACGTTCGTTGGCACTGGGGGCAGATCTTCATGGAGCCGGCGGCCCTACCAGACTACCCAAAGTCGGGAGCTCTTGCGAAGCAGGAAAGGGATTGCGAACCGCTCTAGCTCCGTTCGGGCGAGGCGGAGGCTGCGGCGTCGCCGGGCGCTACGAAGTAAATGATCCGGTTACACGACGGACATTGTTCGAGGATGGGCTCGCGCCGTAGACGGTGGAAGAGCTGGGGGGGCAGCGCCATGTGACAGGCCTGGCATGTCCCATCGCGCGTCTGGGCCAACGCCGTCCCACGCTTCGACCGGATCATGTCGTAGCGGCGGTAAAGTTGCGCAGGCAACGCCTTGACGGCGCCCTCGCGCTCCGCGCGCTTGGCGGCCTCTTTGACCGACACCTCGCCCACCTTCGAGCTGATATCGCCCTCGCGGGCGGCCAGGTCGGCGGTGAGCTTGCCGTGGTCGGCCTCGGTCGCCTCGATCGCCAGACGCGCCGTCTCTCCATCGGCGCTGAGCTTGCCGATCTCGTCTTCGCGATCACGCACGAGCTTTCGGAGCTCCTCGAGTTCGCGCTGGGCCGCGTTCGACTCGCGCTCCGTGCGAGACCGCGAGAGCTTCTCGCGCGAATGGTCGAGCTGTTGGCTCATGTTGCGAACGTCCTGAATCAGCTCGCCCCGCGTCTTGTCCATGGCGGCGAGGGCGCTGCGGTCCGTGGCCAGCTTTTCGTCCAACTTGGAGATGCCGGACTTTAGACCGGCCAGGGTCGCGCGCTCCTGGGACAGCTGCTCCTGGAGGTCCTTCAGTTCTGCGTCGATCTGAGCGAGTTTTTCGAGCGCGCGAATCTGGTCTTGGATGCTCAATGCGTGACTCCGGGACGAAGAAAAAGACGGGCTACGTGCGTACATAGCGCACGTTGGGACGATAGGCGAAGTGGGCCCACCTGGGTTCGAACCAGGAACAACCCGGTTATGAGCCGGGGGCTCTGACCGATTGAGCTATGGGCCCGCGCCGCGCACCCTTTCCGCGGTGTCCGCGAGGCAAAGGAGCGACGGTGTCGCGGGGCGACTGCCACGCGCGGCAGCGTAGTCCAAAGGCAGCGCCGACGGAAGCGCGCGCGAAGGCGGCCGCTTGCCGCTGGTGGCTAGGGCCGCCGGCAGACGACCACGCGAAGCGCGGCGCCGGTGCCGGTGGAGGCGGCGACAAGCAAGCGGGCCGAGGCGCCAGCCGTGGCCGGCCCCCCCAGCACGCGCAAGGGGCGGGCGTCGTTCAACGTGTCCTCCGCGCTCGGCGGGCCGAGGGGCGCGCCCGATCGATCGAGCGACAGGAGCCGCGCTTGCTCGGCCGGCCCCACCCAGGCCAGAAACGAGCCCGAGCCTTCGACGAACGCCGGCGCTCCCCGCCCGAGGCCATCGCTCTGGTACTCGACGGGAGACTCGGGGAGGTCGTCCACGATCCGCACCCGCACGAGCGCGCCGCCGGATCCATCGACCGACTCACCGTCGTCGCGGGCGACGACGACGAGTGCGTGCTCGGGCGAGGCAATGGCAACGACGTCGTACGCGGACACGTGACCGGAGGCCGCAGTGAGGGCGCGCACGGGCCCCGCCACGGCGCCCCGCGCATCGAGGCGCACGCTCTCGAGCCACCCGAACGATCGCGTCTCACCCGGCACCTCCGGCTCCGCCGCGTCAAAGGGGCGGGTTGGCTCGGGTCGCCGCGCGATCCACATCGCGACGAAGCCCGAACCGTCGGGCTCGATCTTCGGGAGCTCGGCGTCGGACTCCGGCGGCGAGATGTCATGCGCGACCGCGAGTCCGGCTTCGCCCTCGAGCGCGAGAGCGCGGATGACGCCGCGCGAAGGTGCGGCCCCCTCGTCCCAGACCACGACCCCCGAAGATCCAGCGAACGCCAGATCGAACGCCAGCGAGTCGTCGTGCTGTTGCGGCACGATCAGAAACGGCTGCGGCGGAGCGCCTGCCCACGACGCCGAAGAAATGGCGTAGAGCGCGAGGTTGCGCGCGGCCCCGCGATCGATGCCCCCGCCCCCGCGCAGGTACGCCGCGGCCACGAGGTCTGCGCCGGGCGAGCCCGGGCGAGGGACCAAGAGCGGAGGCGGAGCGTCCCCGAGCGTCGGCGCGAGGTCGAGCCAGCGTGCGGGCTCCCCCGATGCGTCCGGCGATGACCCCGTGTCGAGCGCCCTCGAGATCTGCATCACGGCGGCGACGCGACCCTGGGCCGTGCGGTGGACGGCACCGAGCGCGTAGGCGTTCGCAGTCGGCACGGCGTCGCCGATCTCGACATCCGCCCCGCGCGCCTCGTCCATCGCGACCGATGTGTCCTCCGGGCCGCAGCGTGGGCCGACCACCGCGGAGGCAGACTGCACGACGCCGGCGTCGGCGGCGGGCGCGTTCGACCCGGCGTCCACGGCGACGGGGACGTCCTGGGTCTTGCGGCAAGCGGCCGGCGATCCGGCGACGGCCAGCGCAACCGCGAGCGCCGTTCGTCGCGTCGCGCCTGCGCTGTCAGCCGGCATCCAAGAAGCCGTCGATCACCTCGAGCGCCAGCTCGTGCCGCTCGAACGGCGGCATGATGTACGCACCGGCGACGCGGCTGCGCACGGCCGCGAGCATCTCTCGTGCGATCGTGACGCCTTCCTTGCGCGCCGCCGGCCCGGTCCCCGCTTTGCGCATCCGCTCGCGGATCGCCTCGGGCACCTGCATGCCCGGAACCTCGTTGTGGAGAAACTCGGCGTTGCGGTAACTCGCCAGCGGCAGCAGTCCGACGAGCACGGGCATCCCGAGGGGTGCCACGTCGTCCAAAAACCGCTCCAGCAGCTCGGGCGAGTAGACCGGCTGGGTCATCACGATCTCGGCACCGGCGGCCTTCTTGTCGCGAAGGCGCGCGAGCTCGCGAGGGTAGTTGAGCGCTGCGGGCTCCGCGCCGGTCGCCAGGAGAAAGCTGGTCGTCGCACCGAGCGGCTTGCCGCCCGGGTCGATGCCCTGGTTGAGGCGCGCGGCCAGCTTCAGGATGCCGATCGAGTCGAGGTCGTAGACGGCGGTCGCGTCCGGGAAGTCACCCATCTTCGGCGGGTCGCCCGTGATGATGACGAGGTTGCGCACCCCCAGGACGTGCGCCCCGATGAGGTGCGACAGCGTGCCGAGCAGGTTCCGGTCGCGACCACACACGTGCAGGATCGTCTCGATATCGGCCTCGCTCTGGACGCGCGCGGCGATGGCGACATTGCTCATCCGCGCCTGCGCGCGTGCGCCGTCGGGGATGTTCACCACATCGACGCCGCCCTGTTTGAGCATCTTGGCCGCCGCGACCGCACGCGCCGGATCGAGCCCGACGGGGGGGTTGACCTCGACGGAGACCACGAAGCGTCCGCGCGCGATCTTGGCGGCCAGGCCGCTGCGCTCGATGAGAGGCCTGGGCTCGAGCGCACCCGGGAAAACTTGCGGGACAATGGACCCCTCGGTCCGGGCACTTTCGTCCTCGCTCCGGGCCTCGTTGACCGCTGGGCCGGCCATCCGGGCCGCGCCCGCGATGCGTCGGATGTGCTCCGGCGTCGTTCCGCAGCAGCCGCCCACGAGCCGGACGCCGACGCGGAGCATGCGCTGCGCATAGACACCGAAGTACTCCGGAGTCGCCACGTAGACCGTTCGCTCGTCGACACGGCGCGGCAGCCCCGCGTTGGGCGACGCCAGCACCGGAAGCCCGACCGGGACCATCTTCGTGGCCGCGGCGAGGACGCCCATCGGCCCGTCCGAGCAGTTGACCCCCACGAGGCTCGCGCCCCACTCCTTGGCGAGCCGCGCGATCTCGTCCGCCTCGGTCCCTTCAGCCATCCGACCGCCGTCGTCGAGCGAGGCGCTCGCGATGACGGGGATGCGCCCCTCGGCGGCTTCGACCGCGGCTTCGACGGCGACCCGCAGCTCCGGCGTCTGCCGGAACGTCTCGACGAGGAGCGCGTCGACCCCCGCGTCCACCAGGGCCCGCGCTTGCTCGAGGACGACCGCGCGAACCTTGGCGCGATCGTCGGCGCCCATCTCGCCCGCGCCGCCGAGGAAGTATCCGCTCGGCCCGATCGCACCGAGGATGTAGGCCTGCCCGGCCGCGGCGCTGCGCGCGACTTGGACACCCGCGGCGTTGAGCTCGCGGACGCGCGACGACAGGCCGTATTTCTCGAGGCGCAGGGCGTTGGCGCCGAACGTGTTCGTCTCGAGCACCTGTGCGCCGGCCCGCAGGAAGTCGTCGTGCACCTTGGCCACGAGCTCGGGCCGTGACACGTTCAGCTCGTCGAAGCAGGTGCCGTAGAGGATCCCTCGCTCGTAGAGCTGCGTGCCCATCGCGCCGTCCACAACGAGCGGGGCCGCGCGGACGGCCTGCAAGAACGGGCGTTCTGTTCGGGGGGAGCTGGACGGCATCGCGACGCTCGAGGCGCAGCAGGAGGATGTAGTAGGGCTCCCTCCGCGCCAGCGCAAGGCCGTTAGGGACACGCGCGGGCGCGGGCGCGGGCGCTCACGCGGGCGCGGGCGCGGGCGCTCTCGCGGGCGCGGGCGCGGGCGCTCACGCGGGCGCAGGCGCACACGCGGGCGCGGGCGCGCACGCGGGCGCGGGCGCACACGCGGGCGCGTGCGCGGGCGCACACGCGGGCGCGGGCGCGGGCGCACACGCGGGCGCGGGCGCGGGCGCACACGCGGGCGCAGGCGCACACGCGGGCGCGGGCGCGCACGCGGGCGCAGGCGCGGGCGCTCACGCGTGCGCCCGCGCTCACGCGCGCGCGCGCTCGCGTTCAGCCCGGGGGCCAGGCCATCGGTCTTCCGCCGAGGACGTGGCAGTGCAGGTGAAGCACGCTCTGGCCGGCGTTCTTGCCCTGGTTGACGACGAGGCGATAGCCGCCCTCCGCCAGGCCGAGCTGCTCGGCGACGTCCCGCGCGGCGAGAAGAACTCGGCCGAGCACCTCCACGTCGGCGGGCGTGGCCTCGTGGATGCCCGTGATGTGCTGGCGCGGGATGACGAGCGCGTGGACGGGGGCCACGGGACGGATGTCCTTGAATGCGAGGACATGATCGTTCTCGAAAACGATCTGCGCGGGGGTGGACTTGGCGACGATGTTGCAGAAGAGACAGCCCGGCATGGTGAGCCGAGCCTAGGCCAAGCGGGGACTCGCGGCGAGCGTCGCGCTAAGTTGCCATCGGCAAGGCCATGTGCGGACGCACCGCCCTCACCGCGTCGCCGGAGGACCTCGTGGCTGCCTTCGGCCTCGCGGAGACGCCGACGTACGCGCCTCGGTACAATGTGGCGCCGTCCCAGCCCCTCGATGTCGTGCGTGCGGCGCCCAGGCGCGCGCTCGAACGGCTCCGGTGGGGGCTCGTTCCGGCGTGGGCCGAGGACGCGAAGATCGGGAATAGGCTCGCCCTCGCGCGCGTCGAGACGGCGACCACGACGAACGCGTTTCGCGACTCGGTCCGCCGTCGGCGCTGCCTCGTGGTGGTCGACGGCTTCTACGAATGGCAGCGCGACGGAAAGGCCTCCGTGCCGTACTTCGCGCGACGGCCCGATGGAGCCCCGTTCGCGCTGGCGGGCGTCTGGGACCGATGGGTCTCGCGTGACGGCGAGGTGATCGAGTCGTGCGCCATCGTGACGCGACCCGCGCTCGAGGCGCTCGCCGCCGTGCACGATCGGATGCCACTCGTCGTCGAGCCCGATCTTTGGGAACGCTGGCTCGACCGCGAGACAACCGACGTCGAGGCGCTGCTGGCCGAAGCGACGGCGCGGACGCCGGCGCTCGCCGTGCACCCCGTCAGCACTCACGTCAACGATCCCCGCCACGACGACCCGGGCTGCATCGTGCCGGCGCTCCCCGCGCAGCAAGCACTTTTCCGGTAAGCGGGGACGGCAAAGGGGAGCTACGGAAGCCGGTCCAGGTTCAGCCCGGCGGACAGTCGTCGAAGCGCGCCGTCGATCCTCGAGCGGTCTTCGTCGCTGGCGCTGAACCCGGGCACGCCCGCTCGACCGGCGAGGAACGCGACGCAGGCGTACTCGACGTCGCTGAGCAGGGCGCGCCGCTCGAGACGAAGGCCCGGCAGCCGATATTGCACCTCGCGGGCCCCGGACGAAGCGACGACGCCGAGGGCTTCGACCTTGCCGTGCGTACCCGTGAGTTGGCGTACGATCCCGCGTAGCAGCGCCGCTCGTACCCGCGCCCGCCGCACCTCCGGATCCTGGAAGAGCGCGAAGCTGCGGTTGCGCGAGACGAGCGCCGGCACCAGCGTCATGCCGACGACGAGGGCCTCGCGATCCACGGGTGCGCTCACGATCCCTCCAGCGGCGCCAGCGCCGAGCCATCGGCCGCGGCCACCCCCGCCGACTGCAAGCGCTCGGCCTGGTAGCTCGTGCGGAGCGCCGTCAAGAGCTCGTCGAGATCCCCCTCGATCACGCGATCGAGCTTGCCCAGAGTGAGCCGGATGCGATGGTCGGTGACGCGGTTCTGGGGGAAGTTGTACGTCCGGATCTTCTGCGAGCGTTCGCCCGTCGAGACCATGCTCCGGCGCGTGGCCGCCTCGGCCGCATCCTGCTTCTCGCGCTCGAGCTCGAGCAGGCGGCTCTTGAGAACCTTGAGCGCCTTCGCCTTGTTCTTGAGCTGCGAGCGCTCGTCCTGGCACTTGACGATGATGCCGCTCGGCTTGTGCAAGATCTGCACGGCGCTGTTGGTCGTGTTGACGCCCTGCCCGCCCGGGCCCCCGCTCGCCGCGATGCTGATCTCCAGGTCTTTCTCCTCGACCTGCACGTCGACGTCGTCGGCTTCGGGGAGCACGGCCACGGTCGCCGTCGAGGTGTGGATCCTTCCCTGCGTCTCGGTGGCTGGCACGCGCTGCACCCGGTGGACGCCGCCCTCGAACCGCAGGTGCGCGTACACTTCCTTGCCGGTAACGAGAGCGATGCACTCCTTGAAGCCGCCCGTCGCGCTCTCGCTCTGCGAGAGGATCTCGACCGTCCAGGCCTTTCGCTCCGCGTAGCGGGTGTACATGCGAAAGAGGTCTGCCGCGAAGAGGGCCGCCTCCTCCCCGCCCTCACCGCTCCGGATCTCCAGGATGGTGTTCTTGCGCTCGTACGGGTCCGGCGGCAGGAGCAAGAGCTGAATGGACTGCTCGAGGCGCCCCCGCTCGGCGGCGAGATCCGGGAGCTCCGCCTGCGCGAGCTCACGCAGCTCAGGGTCGGCGAGGGCCTCCTCGTCGTCGTGGATCTTCCGGACGATCTCCCGGTAGCGGCCGACGGCCGCGACGAGCGGCTCGAGGTCGCTGCGCTCCTTGTTCAGCTTGTTGAACCGGGCGCGGTCGCTCAGCACGTCCGGCCGGCAGAGCATCTCTTCGAGCTCCCCCTGACGGCGCGAGAGCTGCTCGAGTTTCTCCATCGGCAGCATGGGTCAGGCCGAGGGCTCCGCGTGCCGCAGGCTCGCCGCAGCGAGGAGCGAGTCGTAGGTGGCGAACGTCACGTCGTCTTCCCCGCCCGAAGAGGCGTCGTCGGCGCGACCCTGGCGGAACAGGGTGACGCGGAGGCTCGCGAGGGCCACCTCGAGTTGACTGTCGTCGGGCTCGGCCGTCGTGATCTTCTGCACGACGAAGCCCGGGGCGAGCAGCGCGCGCATCGGACCCGTGGCGCAGTACCGCGCGAGGACGCGCTGGAGCTCGAACGTCACCGCGACGAGGACCGGCAAGAACGGCAGCTTCTCGAGCAAGAAGATCGCGTTGTCCGCAAGGGCGCTTCCCGTGTGGATGCGCGGCAGACTCGCTCCGACGGCGGTGAACACCACGATCGACACGAGCGCCACCATGACGAGGAAGGTCGTGCCGCAGCGCGGGTGCATCGTCGTCTTGAGGCGGGCGTTGGCGACGGTGAGCGCCTCGCCAGCTTCGTAGGTGCTGATCGTCTTGTGTTCGGCACCGTGGTACTGAAAGACGCGCCGGATCTCGGGGACCCTCCGGATGGCCAGCAGGTACCCGACGACGATGACGAGCTTGAGCGCTCCCGTCATCGCCTGGAACGGCGCGCTCTGCACCTCGAGGCCAAGGTGGAGCAGCCGGTTGATCCCGGCCGCGGCGCCCTGCGGCAGCGCAACCAAGAAGCCGAGCGCCACGAGCAGCATCACCCACCCGCCTCTCGAGCGCTTTTCGGCGTGCGGAGGAGGCGGGTCGCCGGCGACGTCGGCGGTGGCCCACGTGAAGAGCGACAGCCCGAAGGCGCCCAGCACGCCCAGCACCGCACCGCCGGCCGCGGCCCCTTCGGCCGCTAGATCCCGTTCGAGCCAGTCGGCGCTGAAACGCAGGGCTTCGCCTCCAAGGCGGAGCGACTCGACGAGGGTCGCGATCCCGCGGACCAACGGCCATCCCGCGAACCCCCTGGCCCGCACGGCCATCGCGCGCTCGCGCACCTGCAAGCTGCCATCGCGCCGCCTTACGACGACGGCGAACGACTTCGGCGCGCGCATCATGACCCCTTCGAGGACGGCCTGGCCGCCGATGTAGGGACGCGACGAGGACAACGTCTGCGACATAGCTTACAAGATGGCACGATCGCACGCCGCGGGCTGCACGGTCGAGCGCGACCTGCCGAACCGCGAGGGGACGGCGGCGGGCACGTTCGAGCGGTAGCTCGTGCGTGCGCCGCGGGGAGCTACTTCGTCGCCTCGACCGGCTTCTCGACCGGCTTCTCGGCGGCCTTGACGGGCACCTTCTTCTCGTAGCGCTTGCGGAAGCGGTCCACGCGGCCGGCGGTGTCGATGAGCTTCTGCGTGCCCGTGTAAAACGGGTGGCACGCGCCGCACACGTCGACTTGGAAGTCACCGCGGGTGGAGCGGGTGACGAAGGTGTTGCCACACGCGCAAGTGACGCGCGCTGCGGGGTAGTCGGGGTGGATGCCGTCCTTCATAGCGGGGCGCAACGTAGCGACGAGAGGGGGCGGGCGCAAGGAGGGGGGCGAGCGCCGTGCGCGGGCGCGGACGCGGGCGCGGACGCGGGCGCGGGCGCGGGCGCGGGCGCAGGCGCGGGCGCGCACGCAGGCGCGCACGCAGGCGCGGGCGCGGGCGCGGGCGCAGGCGCGGGCGCCCACGCGGTCTTCAGGCCTGGGCCTGTGGCGTGACGTCATCGTCGCCGCTGGCACACAATGGCGCGCGACGGAGGACGGGGTGGCCACAATTTCGGTATTGTTGTCGTAGACATACGATTGCGATGGGCCGGCACGGCGGTGCTGTAGGAAGGCACCATGGACCTTCGCCGAACTTTGCTCGGACCCGCGGGATCCCGCGTCGGGCATTCCGGCGTCGACGTTGGACGCTGCGGTCGCCGCCAACAACGCCTTCGCCTACGACCTCTACGCGCAAGTACTCGCAGGCCCGGGCTGCCGTCAGAAGGGAATGTCGTCGTCCCCGCCGCCGCCCGCACCGCCCGCGGCCCCTCCTCCGCCGCCGCCTGCGTCGGCGTACTCGTCGAACGGAGCCTCGGCGCCGCCCTGCTCCCGATGGCTGTCGCGACCCGCAGGCCTGCCACCACCGCCGCCGCCCTCGCGGGCTCCCTCGCCGCGCCCGCGCCCGGAAAGGATGATGTTGTTCGCCACGACCTCGGTCGAGTACCGCTTCTCGCCGTTCTTCTCGTAACTCGACGTCTGCAAGCGCCCCTCGACGAAGAGCGAGTCGCCCTTCGTGAGGATCTTGCCGAGCGCCTCGGCCCGGCGGCCCCACACGGTGACGCGGTGCCACTCGGTGCGCTCCTGCCGGACGTTGTTGCGGTCCAGGTAGCTCTCGTTCGTCGCGAGGCGCAGCTTGAGGACGGCCTGTCCGCCCGGCGTTACACGCAGTTCGGGATCGGCGCCCAGGTTTCCGAGCAGCATCACGCGGTTCAAGCCTTCAGGCATCGTCGATCGCTCCTTCGAAGTTTTCTCATTACGCCTGCGGGGCGCGGGGCGCTAGGGCAAGGGTCGTTGGGCAGTTCCCGGGTGGGGGCGTGGGGGAGTGGGGGCGTGGGGGAGCGGCCGCGCTCCCCCACTGCGGCCGAACGCCGCGATAGGGCCGCCCGCTCCCGTCCTATCGGCTGTCCCATCGGCTCGCCGGGCCGCGCGGTTGCGCTACTCTCGGGGCCCCGTGTCTCTCGACGACCTGCGAAAGCGCATCGATGCCATCGACGACGACATCCTGCGCCTCCTCGACGAGCGGGCGGGCGTCGCCGGAGAGGTCGCGCGCGCCAAGCAGGCGGCCCAGCTCCCCAAGTACGACCCGGACCGCGAGCGCCAGGTGCTCGACCGGCTGGCCGCCCGTGCGGCGCGCTTCCCCGCCGACTCGATCCGCGCCGTCTACCGCGAGGTCATGAGCGCGTGCCTCTCGCTCCAGGAGCCGCTCAAGGTGTCTTACCTCGGGCCGGAGGGGACGTTCTCGCACGCGGCGGCGCGGGCGTTCTTCGGCCTGGCGGCCACGTACTCCGAGGCCACCACGTTCGACGGCGTGTTCGACTCCGTGTCGCGCCGCCAGGCGACGTACGGCATCGTCCCCATCGAGAACTCGACCGAAGGTTCGGTGCCGCACGCGGTCGATGCGCTCGTCGCCGGCGACCTCCTCATCAGCGCGGAGTTGAACCTCGAGGTCTCGCAGTGCCTGCTGACGCGCGCCTCCGGTCTCGCGTCGATCGAGCGCGTCTACTCGCACGCGCAGCCGCTCGGGCAGTGCCGGCTCTGGCTCGCCAAGCACCTCGCCGGCGCGCAGCTCGTCCAGGCGTCGTCGACGGCGAGCGCCGTGCGCGAGGCCCTGACCGATCCGGGGGGCGCCGCCATCGCCAGCCGCCTCGCCTCCGAGCTCTACGGCCTGCCCGTCATGCGCGAGCGGATCCAGGACCGCGCCGAGAACTTCACCCGCTTCGTCGTCGTCGGCCACGAGGACGCCGCCCGCACCGGCGACGACAAGACCACCGTCGCGTTCAGCGTGCGCGATGGGCGAGGCGCGCTGGTTCGCGCGCTCGCGGTGTTCGACGAGGAGGGCATCAACCTGTCGCGCATCGAGTCGCGCCCGAGCCGCGAGAAGTCGTGGGACTACGTCTTTCTCGCCGACCTCATGGGCCACCGCGACGACGCCAACGTCGCGCGCTCGATGGCGCGCCTGCGCGAGTCGTGTCCGCTGGTCAAGCACCTCGGCAGCTATCCGCGTGCCACGCGCGGCACCCGCGAGGCCTGAGCGGGGCATGGAGTCGGTCAAGACGCTCATCGTCGGCGCGGGCATCACAGGACTCGCGACGGCCGCGGCGCTGTCCGACGCCGGCGACACAGACTACCTCGTGCTCGAGTCCGACACCGCCATTGGCGGCTGGTGCAAGACGGTCAAGAAGGACGGCTTCGTCTGGGACTACTCCGGGCACTTCTTTCACTTCAAGCACCCCGAGATCGAGAAGTATCTCCGCGATCGGATGACGGGACAGCGCATCCGCGTCGTCAACAAGCGAAGCTTTGTCGCCTACAAGGGCGGCCGCGTCGACTTCCCCTTCCAGAAGAACATCCACCAGCTCCCGCAGGCGGAGTTCATCGACTGCCTCCACGACGTGTACTTCGCCCGCTCGACCGACGTGAAGCGCGGCGAGCCCCTCCCGGAGCGAAACTTCAAGGAGATGCTCCTCGCGCGCTTCGGCGCCAGCATCTGCGACAAGTTCCTCGTCCCCTACAACGAGAAGCTTTACGCCTGCGACCTCGCCTCTCTCGACAAGGACGCGATGGGGCGGTTCTTCCCCTACGCGGACCTGACCGACATCGTCCGGAACATGAAGGCGCCCGACAACGCGAGCTACAACGCGACGTTCACGTACCCCGAAGGGGGCGCCATCGAGTACGTGAACGCCATCGCGAGCGCCGTGCGCCCGGACGGCGTCGCGCTCGGCGAGGGCCTGGTCGCGGTGGACCTCGCCCGCAAGGTCGCGCGGACGACGCGGCGGGAGATCCGATTCGACCGGCTGGTGTCGAGCGCGCCCTTCAACCGGTTCGTGGCGATGTGCGCCCTGGAGCACGACCCGGCCGTCTGGACGTGGAACAAGGTGCTCGTCTTCAACCTGGGGTTCGACGGCAAGGGCCAGAAGGACGTCCACTGGGTCTACTACCCGGACCGCGAGACCGTCTTTTACCGGGCCGGGTGGTACGACAACATCTTCGACACCGACCGCCTCAGCCTGTACGTCGAGATCGGGTTCCCGAAGGAAGCGCCGCTCGGCGACGACCGTCTGCGGGCGCTGCGCGACCGCGTGCTCACGGACCTCGGGCGCGAGGGCGTCGTGACGGGCCAGCGCCTCGTCGCCGAGCACTCCGTCGTCCTCGACCCGGCGTACGTTCACATCACCAAGGCGTCGCTGGCGGAGCACGCGCGACTCGCCGCCGTGCTCGAGCGGCACGGGGTCTGGTCGCTCGGCCGGTATGGCCGCTGGACGTACTGCGCCATCGAAGACAACATCGTCGAGGCGCGTGCGCTGGTCTCCCGCTGGATCTCGTAGTAGGTGCACGTCCCCGTGACGCCCCTGACGCCTGCCTTGGAGCGATCCGTGACCCCCGCCGCCACCATCGAACCGCGCATCTCGATCGTCATCCCCATCTACAACGAGCAGGCCATCCTCCACGCCGCCGTGGTCGACTTGCGCGAGCGGCTCAAGCCCCTCGGATGGAGCTACGAGATCATCCTGGCCGAGAATGGGTCGAAGGACAAAACGATCCAGATCGGCCACGAGCTGGCCGCCAAGTACCCGAACCCTACCGACGGCCAGGTCAAGATCATCAGCATGGGCGAGCCGAACTACGGCAAGGCCCTAAAGCAGGGGATCCTCCTCGCCCGCGGCAGCCTGGTGCTCTGCGACGAGATCGACCTGTGCGACACCGAGTTCCACCAGCGCGCCATCGGCATCCTCGAGACGGGCGCCGCCGACCTCGTCATCGGCAGCAAGCTCGCGACGGGCGCGGCCGACGAGCGGCCCTTCATCCGGCACGCCGCCAGCATCGCTTACTCGACGCTGCTCAAGGTGATGCTGGGGTTCCGCGGCACGGACACGCACGGGCTCAAGGCCTTCCGGCGGCAAGCGCTGCTCGACGTCGTGCGGGCGTGCCTCGTCGAGAAGGACGTCTTCGCGAGCGAGTTCGTCATCCGCGCCGACCGCGCCGGGATCATCATCAAGGAGGTCCCGGTCCACATCATCGAGAAGCGGCCGCCCAGCATCAACCTGTTCAAGCGCGTCCCGAACGTGATGAAGAGCCTCGCCAAGCTGACCTGGTCGATCCGCGTCCGGGGCTGAAAAGCTTGCTGTCATCCTGAGCGAAGCGAAGGACCAGACGGCGCGAGTGGGGTCCTTCGCTTCGCTCAGGATGACAGGGAGATCGGGTAGAGTGTCCGGTGATGCGGATCCTCTACGGGGTCGTCGGCGAGGGGATGGGGCACGCGACCCGGAGCAAGGTGGTCTGCGAGCACCTCGTGGCGAAGGGGCACGAGGTGAAGATCGTCGTCAGCGGCCGGGCGCACGGCATGCTCTCGAAGACGTTCGCCGACGTCGTCGAGATCCGCGGGCTCACGCTGCGCTACGTCGACAACCGCTTGGACCGCGACGGCACCTTCGCGCGCAACATGCTGGCGGCGCCCTCGATGCTGGCCGCGAACGTCAGCGCGTACTTTCGCGCGGTCGCGAAGTTCGAGCCAGACGCCGTCTTCAGCGACTTCGACTCGTTTGCGTACTTCTTCGGCAAGCGTCACCGCCTCCCCGTCGTGTCGATCGACAACCAGCAGATCCTGAGCCGCTGCAAGCTGCCGAAGTTTGCCAAGCACAAGGCCAAGCTCGACTACGAGATGACCAAGGCCTTCGTCCGCGCCAAGCTGCCCGGGTGCGACCACTACCTCATCACGTCGTTCTTCGAGCCCCCCATCCGGGGCAAATGCGAGAACGACACGACGCTCGTCCCGCCCATCGTGCGCAAGGAGATCCTGGCGGCAAGGAAGGACGCCCGCCCGGGCGATCACGTCCTCGTCTACCAGACGTCGACGAGCGACACGCGGCTGCTCGACGAACTCGAGCGCGTGCGCGGTGCGAGGTTCATCGTCTACGGCCTTCGCAAGAACGGGCGCCGCGGCAACCTCGTGCTGAAGGAGTTCAGCGAGACGGGGTTCGTCGAGGACCTCGCCACGGCGCAGGCGGTCGTCACCAACGGCGGGCTGTCGCTCATCGGCGAGGCCATCTACCTGGGCAAGCCGATCCTCAGCGTGCCGGTGCAAAACCAGTACGAGCAGGTGCTCAACGCCCGCTACCTCGAACACCTCGGCTACGGTCTAGAGGCCGAGAAGATCGACGCGGACCTCGTGCGCCTCTTCCTGCGCGAGGCCCCCAAGTTTGCCGGGCACGTCGGCAGGCACAAGCAGGACGGCAACCGCGCGCTGTTCCAAGCCGTCGACCTCCTGCTCGAGAGGTTCGCGCGCCGGGCGAAGCGCGAAGCACGAAGGTCGTAGCAATCAGCGGTGCATCGCCTGGTGCAGCACCTGCCAGCCGATCTTGAGCACGGCGTCGCCGCCCTTCGCCGGATCGTCCGGCACGCCGCGAGCCTCGCTTCCGCCCGTGTCGAGCGGCTCCTCGGCCGCACCCCCGTCCACGACCATCACGCGCGCCGCCTTTGCCTCCGGCTTCGCGGCGCTCGCCGACTCGGGCGCGAGGTGCCCCGCGAGATCCTTCTCGCGGTACGAGACGATCCCCGGCTCCTTCGGCGTCTCGACGACGACGTCGGGGTGGATGCCATCGGCCTGGATCGCGCGGCCGCTCGGCGTGTAGTACCGCGCGATGGTGAGGCGCATCCCCGCGCCGCCCGGCAACGCGATGATCGACTGCACGCTGCCCTTGCCGAACGTCGGCTCGCCGACGACGGTAGCGCGCTTGTGGTCCTGCAGCGCGCCCGCCAAGAGCTCCGAGGCGCTGGCGGTGTACTGGTTGACGAGGACGACGCACGGCTCGCGCGCGAATGCCCCTCCCGACCGGGCGCGCACGTCGTCGACGACCTGTCCGCGGTGGCGCGTCGTGTAGATGACGCCGTCGTCGAGGAACTCGTCGGCGACGTCGGCGGCCTGGTCGACGAGCCCCCCCGGATCGCCGCGCAAGTCGAGGACGATCCCGGCGAGCGCGCCACCCGCGCGCGCCCTGAGCTTCGCCGCCGCCGCGAGCAGCTCGTCGTGCGTCCGCTCCTGGAACTGCTTGACTCGCACGTACGCCACCCGGTCGGCGAGCAGCTTCGACGAGACGCTTTGCACGTGGACGATCTCGCGCACGAGATCGAAGGACAGGATTTCCGGGGCGCCGCCGCGCCGCACACCGACCCGGACGTGCGAGCCGGGGGCGCCGCGCAGGTGCTTGACGAGCTTGTCGAGCGGCTCGACTCCGGGGTCGCGGCCGTCGATGCTGACGATGGCGTCCCCCGCACGAACGCCTGCGCGGTCGGCGGGCGATCCTTCGATCGGCGACAGCACGATGAGCTGATCGCGGCGCTCCTCCACCTCGACCCCGATTCCGCCGAATGCGCCTTCGGTGTCGTTCTCGAACGCCTGGAAGTCCTCGGCGGGCATGTAGCTCGAGTGTGGGTCGAGCTCCGCCACCATTCCCGTCACGGCGCCGTCGAGGAGCTTTTCGCGATCGACCGGGTCGACGTAGTCGTTTTCCACCTCCACGAGGACCCGGGCCAGGCGCTCCACGGCCGCGTAGGGGGTGTCGCCGAGGGCCGTACGCCCCCCCCCGCCAGACACGGCCGTGGCGCAGGCCCCGCCCGCGAACGCGCAGAAGCCCAGCAGGACGGGCTTCGCGAAGGACAGTAGCCCCGTCGTTCTCCGGAAATTTTGCTGCATGGCGGCGCAAAGCTACTGCCGGGGGAGCCCTCGCGACACTGGGGCGAGCGGGCTAAACCCGCTAAACCCCAAGGTACGGGCGCTACGCAGCTTGATCCCCGCCGTAAGGCAGCCGATAGTAGGCGTGCTCTCATGCAGGGAAGCGCGGGGTGGTCGCACACACCCGTCGCCCGTCCCGACCCCGAAGGAGGCCGCCTTGGCGACGAGTGACAAGGAATCGATCTCGAACCTGCAGGGCTCGAAGACCGACAAGCGTAAGCAGAGTCTTTACTTCCCCGAGTCGATGCTCCAGGAGATCAAAGAGGAGGCGGCCCGTCTGGACCGCTCGCTCTCCTGGGTCGTCCAGCGCGCGTGGAAGATCTCGCGTGTCGAGATCAAGAAGCTCCCCAGCGTCAACGACGTCGAGGGCGCGGACGACGACGAGGGCACCTGAGCGCTGACCCCCTCGACGCTCGCTGCTCCGCGGCTGGCTGATGACCCGCCGTCGTTTGCGCGGGCCGTCGACGGAACGCGGCTCTTCGTTCAGACGCGGCGGGGGGGCCGACCTCCCTCGGAGGTCCACGCGATCCTGAGCGACGGCGTCCTCTGCGACGGCTTTATCTGGAAGTACTTCTGGGACGACCTCTCGAAAGTCGTCCCCCTCGTGCACTGGCACTACCGGGGCCACGGTCGCAGCGCGCCGCCTGCCGATCCCGATCGCATCACCGTGACGGCGCTCGCGGAGGATCTCGATCAAGTGCGGCGCCACGTCGGCGATCCGCCCTGCGTCCTCGTGGGCCATTCGCTGGGCTGCCAGGTGTCGCTCGAGGCGTACCGCCTGCGCCCGGCGCGCGTTCGCGCGATGGTGCTGCTCTGCGGCAGCTTCGGCAACGTGACCAGTACCTTCCACGGCGGGCCCTACCTTGATCTCATCCTGCCGCGGCTACTCGCCGTGGCCGATCGGATGCCTCAGGTAGCCCGCGCCGTTTGGAGCCGCCTGCCCCCTCGGCTGTCGCTCAAGATCGCGCTCAAGGCCGGAGAGATCGATCCGGAGCGCGTGCATCCGGAGGACATGCTCCCGTACCTCGAGCACATGACCCACGTCGACTTCCGTATGTTCTTGCGCATGCTCCGGTCGGCGGGAGCGCACAATGCCTACGATTTGCTGGCGCATGTCGAGGTCCCAGTGCTCGTCGTGGCGGGAGAGCACGACACGTTCACGCCCGCCTTCCTCGCGCAGGAGATGGCCCGCGCCCTGCCCAAGGGCGAGCTTCTGACGGTCCCCAACGGCACCCATGTCACGCCGATCGAACAGCCGGAGCTCGTCGACGGGAGGGTGGAGGAGTTCCTGAAGGAGCGAGTACTCGGCTGACGCAAGCGCGGGCGCGGGCGCAGACGCGGGCGCGAACGCGGGCGCAGGCGCGAACGCGGGCGCGGGCGCGGGCGCGGGCGCGAACGCGGGCGCAGGCGCGAACGCGGGCGCGGGCGCGAACGCGGGCGCAGGCGCAGGCGCGAACGCGGGCGCGGGCGCGGGCGCGGGCGCGGGCGCGGGCGCAAGCGCTCGCACTCGAGCACGCGCTCGCACTCGAGCACGAGCACGCGCTCGCGCTCGCGCACAC
>Ga0302324_100010889_pt1 | contig 18747 bp, 14 predicted proteins | sample Palsa_T0_1_FD_201949 | JGI IMG/M metagenome (GOLD analysis project Ga0302324, IMG submission 201949) | Peat permafrost microbial communities from Stordalen Mire near Abisko, Sweden - Palsa_T0_1 | ecosystem: Environmental > Terrestrial > Soil > Palsa > Peat permafrost | place: Sweden: Abisko...
CACGAATACAAAGCCTGCGACATCTTCGAAAAAAGGAGCCGATTTCAGCACGAATATGACGGATGGCGCCTGGAATGGCGATGTGGTCAGCCTGGCGCCTTTTTGGTACTACACCTGGGGAACGCCCGTGCCAAGTCCTTCTCCGCAGAATTGCGAATTTGTGTCCATGTTCTGGGGGGCAGGGAATGTAACGGACGCCGATATTTCGGCTGTCCGGCAGTTAAAGGTGCAGGGGTCGGTAAAATATGTGCTGGGTTTTAATGAACCCGACCAGTCGGGGCAGTCAAATATGACGGTATCGCAGGCGCTCGCCTTATGGCCGCAGCTGGAAAGTATTGGTTTGCCCCTTGGCAGCCCGGCCACCTCCTGGCCGACAATTCAATGGTTCACCGATTTCATGGATTCGGTCAAAGCAGAGAACCTGCGGGTAGATTTTATCTGCGTACACATGTATGTGGGGACCGATGATGTCAGCTTTGTGCAGACCCTGCAGCAAGTCTATAATACCTACCATCTCCCCATCTGGATAACGGAATTCGCTACCGCGGATTGGAATGCGACGACTATTTCGAACAATACGTATACGGCTACCGATGCTGCGGGCTTTATGCAGCGGCTGCTGCCCCAGCTGGACTCGCTGAGTTTTGTACAACGCTATTCCTGGTTCTCCGGCGATCCGACCAGCGCCCAGCTCTGGCCATCGGCGCTTATCGGCAGCAATGGAGCGCTGACTGCACTGGGCAGCTGGTATGCGAATTATCAGCCGAATGCGGCGATAAGGCAATAATCATTTGCTCAAAGGTGGTTCTTCCAGTACCGATAGAAAATTGCCCGCCGGGTCTTTGAACCAGGCTATCAACGGTCCACCGGTGCCGTGGGCGATGCCAGAGTCATCGGTCTTAAGCGGCCCTTCGGTATAGGCTTCAAACCGGACGCCACGAGCCTTTAGCGCTTTAACGGCTTCTTCGATCCGGGGAACCGGAAAATTAAGGATAGTAAACGTCGCCGGCACATGGTTGGGTTTCGGGTAGATGACAATTTTACCGCCGCCGGCAAGATGCAGGGTAAGTATTCCATTGGAGTCGGACTGGTCGAGACCGAGTATCCCGCCATAAAATTCTTTCGCTTTTTGAATGTCATCGACGGAGAAACCGCTAAAGGCCGCTGTATTTTTAAACATAGTCTGTTTTATTCTGTTTTATAAAGATAGGGCATTCCCTACGTTAACTATCTTTAACAAATTACAGCGCTACCTTTGCCTGGTCTTTTTCGTAATAACAAAAAAAACGACAGATGAAATCTTCTATATCCTGGTGTTCAGGGCTTTTTCTCCTGGCAGCGTTTGCAGGCAGCTGCAGCTCATCCCGGCAAAGCGAGGGGTCCGAGACTCCGGCTACGGCGCATTGGCAAAGCCAGCCGCTGACCATCGATGGCTCCGATAAAGATTGGACAAAGCCGCTGCCCTATAGCGTGCGGGCGGAGAATGTCAGCTATTCCATCAGCAATGACCAGCAGAACCTGTATATTTTATTATCGACCAGGAACCCGCAGGAGCAGCAGAAGATCATCCAGGGTGGGATGTCGGTATGGGTGAATACAAAGGGCGACAAGAGCAACGGGAATGCCGTGGGTATCGGCTATCCGCTGGATGATCGTAACAACACGGACCGGAACCTGATGGCGGAAGCACAGCCGCAGCGCTATCAGAATAACAAGCCGGTCACGTTGGAAGACAAAAGATATTATGCCCTGTATGGGTTTGCCAAAGATTCCGGCATCCGGAATTATACCTATGGTGACAGTAATTACGTGGGCGTGGTAATGCGGATGGACTATAACAACAACGGGGAGCTGATCTACGAGGCGGCCATCCCGCTCCAGGCGCTTTACCCGGGGCACAACCCTTCCACTCCCTACACGACGCAAAACCTGGCGGTCGGCATTTTTATCGAAGGGCTGCCACCATCGGCGCATGTGCCGCGGCAAGGCGGCGGGAGCCCCGTTGGAGTTGGGGTCGGCGGTGGCATCGGTACGGGTGGTTTTGGCAGTGGTATGGGGCTGGGACTTTCCATCGGCTCCGGCGCTTTTGGCGGCCGCAGGGGAGATAACAGGCAATTGTTCGACGAGGCCCAGATCTGGCAGACCATACAGCTGGCCCGGAGATAAGCCCGATGCGCTGTTGGCTTTGTGTTTGCAAGGCGGATAGAGAATGTTCTATCTCAATCCAACTTAAAACACTACACATGAAAAAAGTTCTTTCGTCAGCAGGCATATTACTCGTAAGCATCTTATTTATAGCCAGTTGTGTACCAACGCGTCGATTGCGGGCCTCGGACGCCGCCTTACAGTCCGTGCGAAGTGACAGTGCCCGGCAGGCCGGGCAGATAGCCGACCTTCAATCAACGATCGGGCAATTAAAGCAACAGATTGGGGATTTGAACAAGAAGGTGACCGATCTGAACAATCAGAACGGCAGCAACCAAAATCAGCTCAACATGAGCAAGGAGCAACTGGCGATGAACAAGGAGCAGCTGGCGGCGCAACAGCGGAGGCTGGCGGAGATGCAAGCCCTGATGGACCGGCAGAAAAAAGCCATCCAGGAGATACGTCAAAAAATGAGCGATGCGCTGGTAGGTTTCAATTCGAATGAGCTGACCGTGTCAGTCAAAAATGGTAAGGTCTATGTTTCTCTGCAGGAGAACCTGCTATTCCCTTCGGGCAGCGCCGTAGTGAATCCCAAGGGGAAGGAAGCGCTCGGAAAGCTGGCGCAGGTCCTGAATAACAATGCCGACATTACCGTGGATATCGAAGGGCATACGGATTCGATACCCATTCATGGACGGTATGCCGACAATTGGGCCTTGAGCACGGCGCGGGCAACAGCCATCGTCCGGATCCTCACAACGGATTATATGGTAGACCCGGTGCGGGTGATTGCTTCCGGGCATAGCTCCTATGATCCGGTGCAGACCAATAGTACGCCGGATGGAAGGGCCCTGAACCGGCGGACAGAAATTATCTTATCGCCAAAGCTGGATGAGTTATTCCAGTTGCTGGCATCGAACCCGGATAGTGTGAGTGGTCAATGAAGCTTGAAGGACATAATCGCCTGCTCGAATGCCCGGCGGTTTTGCAGCAGCTGACCTTTTAGCGCGGAACAAGTGATGATATAGGCAATGCCTTTGTCCGGCACGATATAGCAGATGTCTTCCAGGCCTATGCCGCCGGGGCTTTGTGCGTAGTGCAGCCAGCGGGCGGGCCGATCGCCGATGGTCCTCTCGCCCTTTCCGATAAGCGAAAACTGCTGGACATAGGTGGCCAGGCTGGCCACCGTCCCCTGGATATAATTATCGGCGGAAAGACCGCGCATGGAGTCGCTGACCACGCTGATATTGGTGCGGAACCGGGCATTGGGAGAAGCGGTAGTCAATAAAAGCGCTCTGATCTTACCCAGCACGGTATCGGTCCGCCGCCAGCCGGCCGGGGTGCTGATATTGAAGTTACCGATCCCCGCGTTGATGCCCGGTGCGCTGTCGGCCTTGCTTAGCAGTTCCGAATCGGATCGACGCTGCCGGGCGGCTGCCGAATCCACTTGACGAATCTGTGCCGTATCTACGGAAAAATGCAGACTGCTGTCCTGGCCGGATGGCCCGTGACCCGATTTGCCTTTACAAGCATATAATAAGACGAGGCCCGAGAGAAGTGCCGTTGTGAATCGCTTCATATCCCAAAAATTACGCGCAAAAATAGCCCGTTTGTTATTGCTCAACAAATACGAACCCTGTTTGTTACAGCACTAAACTACTAACTCATGGACAAAGATCAACAAGACTTGTTTATCACGACGGTGTTATTCAATTGGGAGCTGGCGATAAAGCGGATATCGACCGTTTTTGACCGTAACACCGATGAGGAACTGCTTAGACCGATAGCGCCGGGTAAAAACCGGGCCATATACCTCTTGGGACACCTGGTTGCCATCCATGACGGGATGCTACCCCTGCTGGGGTTGGGGGACCGGCATTATCCGCAACTGGACGCACAATTCCTCAGCAACCCCGACAATGCTGCTACAGTCCTGCCTCCGGTGCAGGAATTGCGAAACAGCTGGACGACGATAAATGCCCTGGTGACAGAGCGACTGCGCGGGCTGAAGCGGGAAGAATGGCTGCAAAGACACACGGCTGTATCGGAAGAGGATTTTGAAAAGGAACCTCATCGCAACCGGCTGAATATCGTACTGAGCCGGACCGGCCATGTTTCGTATCACTTCGGGCAGCTGGCTTTGCTTAAAAAATAAATCGGCTTTTGTACGCAGCATTACCCCGGAAGAGAAGTTGTGAGAACGGGGGAAGTCCCCTATTTTTGCAGCCATAACAAAAACCTTACATGTCATTCTTCCAGGATAAAGTAGTCGTCATCACCGGTGGCAGCGACGGGATCGGAAAAGCGTTGATCGAAACCCTCATTCCCCTGGGTGCAAAGATCGCTACCTGCGGGCGCAGCCATGACAAGCTCTACAAACTGCAAATGGAGTATTCCCACGTGATGCTGCATGCTGTAGCCTGCGATGTGAGCAAGGAGGAAGAATGCCGGCGGTTTATCGAATCGACGATCGAGACCTTTGGGAGGATCGATGTCCTTATCAATAATGCGGGGATCTCCATGCGTGCCCTCTTCGTCGACTGCGATACGGAAGTGACGCGCAAGGTAATGGAAATCAATTTTTTCGGTGCTGTTTATTGTACGAAATATGCACTTCCCTCCCTTTTGGACAATCACGGTACGGTCGTCGGCATCTCTTCTACAGCGGGCTACCGCGGGCTGCCGGGCCGGACGGCCTATTCCGCAAGTAAGTTTGCCTTACAGGGCTGGCTGGAAGCCTTGCGTACCGAGCTGCTGCACAGCGGTGTCAATGTGATGTGGGTATGTCCCGGATTCACGGCCTCGAATATCCGCCTGGCTGCGCTTGACAACCACGCCCGGGCACGGGGGGAAAGCGTCCTTAACGAAGGGGGCCTTATGACAGCATCGGCCTGCGCCCTTCATATCGCCCGCGCCATTTCCAGGCGCCGGAGAACACTGGTGCTGACCTTTCTGGGCAAAGTAACCGTATTGATCAATAAGGTTGCGCCCGCCATCGCGGACAGGCTGACTTACCGCCATTATTATAACAGGAAAGGGGAGTTTGTCAAATAATATCAATGGCCTTAATCACCCTCACATCGGATATCGGTCATCGGGATTATCTTGTAGGGGCTATCAAAGGCCAGTTGGCACAGATCAATCCCGGATTCCAGCTTATGGATATCTCTCATGAGCTATCCCCTTTCAACTACCCCCAGGCAGCCTATATCTGTCGCAATGCCATCCGTCATTTCCCGCCTTTCACCTATCATCTCATCCTGGTCAACCTCTTCGAAAAAAAGCCTGAACAGCTCTTGTTGGCTTTTCACAAGGAACAGTACCTGTTATGCGCGGACAACGGGCTGCTAACGATGATCCTGGAAGGCCGTCCCGAGATGGTGATCGGGCTGCCGCTGGAAAAGAGCGCCGTTAAAAACACTTTGTATTGTGTGCGGGTGATGGCGGCCGCCATCCAGGAACTGGTGAATGGCGGCAGCTTGCTGAATATCGGGGTGCCGGATGTGTCTTTTATGGAAAAGAATCACCTGCGACCGGTATTCGGCGATAACTGGATCGAAGGACAAATCATTTTTATCGATCATTTCGAAAATGTGATCGTTAATATCACCCGGGAGGAATTCGAAGAGCGGCGAAAGGGACGGAGCTTCCGGATCGTTTTCAAGCGCGACGAGGTGATCGAGCGGATCAGCGAAACCTATGCCGATGTAGGGGAAGGGGAAAAGCTGGCCCTGTTTAACTCCGCGGGCTATCTCGAGATCGCGATCCAGAAAGGGAACGCTGCGGGGTTGTTCGGATTGCAGGACTTTACAGAACAATCACAGAACCAATATTTACAGAGCCGGCTGTTCTATCAGACCATACGGGTTTACTTCGAATAGACGGGATGGATCCCGACTGGCGGCGCTCAAAAGCCGATGCGCAGCGCCCGTCAGCCGGTTAATTAGCCGTTAATTTTCTCCAAAGGGCCTGCGCGGAGCAGAATTGGCTGGGAAATTAGCGATAATTGGCGTTAATTCGCGTCCAAATTATTTATCCTGAAGCGTTTAAAAAAGCCATTCATCTATGAAGTTCAACCGGGTAAACAATATCGTGGGCTGGATCGTGGGATTGACCGCCTGCACCGTTTTTGTCATGACGATGGAAGCCACCGGCAGCTTCTGGGATTGCGGCGAATTCATCTCCAGCTGCTACAAGATCCAGATCCCCCACCCGCCGGGCGCGCCGCTGTTCGTGCTGTTGGGCCGGTTCTTTATCATCCTGTTTGGCGACAGTCCCCATACCGCCGCCCGCGCCGTCAATTTTATGAGCGCTATCGCCAGCGGTCTTTCCATCCTCTTCCTGTTCTGGTCCATCACCCATTTCGCCCGCCGGATCGTCCAGAAAGGCAATACCAGCGCCGAGCCCGACCGTCAACAGCTGTTTACGATCATGGCCGCCGGCGTCGTTGGCGCCCTTGCCTATGCCTTTACAGATTCCTTCTGGTATAGCGCCGTCGAAGGGGAAGTCTACGCGTCTTCGGCCTTCTTTACCGCCCTGGTCTTCTGGGCCATCCTCAAATGGGAGCAAAATGCTGAGAAGCCCGGCGGCGACAAGTGGATCATCTTTCTCTTTTACATGATGGGGCTCTCCATCGGCGTACACCTGCTCAACCTGCTGACTATCCCGGCCGTTGTGATGGTCTATTATTTCAAACGCTTTAAGCCGACTACCTGGGGCACGATCATCGCCTTTGTTATTGGTTGTACGGTCACCGGGATCGTGCAGAAATTTGTCATCCAGTATACGATCAAAGGCGCCACCGCCTTCGACATCTTCTTTGTCAATTCGATGAATATGCCGTTTTTCGTCGGCTTTAGCTTCTTCTTCGCGCTGCTGATCGCCGTGCTGGTGGTCATTAACCGCTGGGCGGTCCGTAAAAAATACTACTACTTGAAAATGGCCATCTGGAGCGCCGCCTTTATGTTGCTGGGCTATTCCACTTACTTCACCACCATGATCCGCAGCAACGCCGACCCGGGCGTGGACATGTACAATGTGGACAACCCCGTCAGCCTGGCCGGCTATCTAAGCCGCGACCAGTATGGCGATTGGCCGATCCTCTATGGACCGGATTTCGAGGACCAGGCGCCGCGGGTGGATGTGGGACCGCTCTATGTAAAGGGCAAGGAAAAATACGACGTGGCCGGAAGGATTTATGGGCAGGACTGGGGCAACACGCCTTCCTCGCACCTCTTTCCCCGCATGTGGGATGGCGGCAACGATCGGGGACAATTGGATTGCTACCGGCAGTTTGCGGGCATGGGAGACCAGGATGTACCGACCATGGCCGACAATATCAAATATTTTATCAGCTACCAGAACTGGGAGATGTTCATCCGTTATTTTCTGTGGAATTATTCGGGCAAGCAGAACGACCTCCAGGGTTTTGGCAATGTCCGGGATGGGAATGCCATCACGGGCATCTCTTTTATCGACAATTTTTTCCTTGGCGACCAGAGCCGGATGCCGGATAGCATTCACAAAAACAATAAATCGTATAACCGGATGTTCCTGCTGCCGGTGATCCTGGGTTTCATCGGGCTGTTCCTGCAGCTAAACCGCAACCGCGGCGATTTCCTCGTGACGCTGCTGCTGTTCTTCTTCACCGGTTTCGCCATCGTGGTCTATCTCAACCAGGCGGGATACCAGCCAAGAGAACGTGACTATGCCTTCGCCGGCGCCTGTTATGCTTTTGCTATCTGGATCGGCCTGGGTGTCATCAAAGTGCGGGAATGGTTGGAAAGAATTAGCTTCTTCAAGGGCAACGCCGATCTGGCCAACTATGCGGCCGCCGGGCTTTGTTTCCTCGCAGTGCCGGTGCTGATGGGCAACCAGGAGTGGGATGATCATGACCGCAGCAAGAAGACGCTGCCACGGGATATTGGCAAGGACTACCTGGAAAGCTGCCCTCCCAATGCGCTGCTCTTTTCCTTTGGTGACAACGATACCTATCCGTTGTGGTATGCACAGGAGGTAGAAGGTATCCGCCCCGATGTCCGGGTGATGAACTACAGCCTGCTGGGAACCGACTGGTATATCAACCAGCTGCGCTATAAGGTCAACGAAAGCGCGCCTTTCGATGTCCTGTTCACTCCCGAGCAGATCCAGGGCAATACGCGGGATGCAGTAGTGGTCAGCGCCCTGCCAGGTTTTGACCAGAATAAATATTACGATGCCTTTGATCTATTCAAAAATGTGGTAAGCAGTGACGATCCAAAATATACCACGCAAGGCGAGGATGGCACCACTTTTAATTTCCTGCCTGTCCGTCATCTGTCCGTCCCGGTGGATCTGAACGTTGTGCGCAGCAACGGCACGGTCAATGCGGGAGACAGTGTAGTGAGCGAGCTGCATCTCGATATTGGAAAAAACAAGAACTACCTGTTCAAGAATGAACTGGCGGTATTGGCCATTATCGCTGCGAATAAATGGCAGCGGCCAATCTGTTTCAACTCCACGTATGAAGTCGCAGACCTGGGTCTGGAAAAATATATCCGCCAGGACGGCCTGGCCGGCCGATTGGTGCCGGTAGAAAGCAAGAACGCCAATTACGGCTCCTACAACAATGATCTGGCCTATACGAATATGATGACGAAGTTCGGTTATGGGAATGCCGGCACGCCCGGCGTTTATTATGACGAGGAGAACCGTCGTCACCTCAATACCCTGCGGGCGGCGCACGCGCAGCTTGCGCTCAGCCTTATCGATGAGGGCAAAAAGGATTCTGCCAGGAAACTGCTGGAGCACTTCGATCAAAATGTGCTGGAAACGAATTTTCCATACGGAATGACGGCCAACAGGGGCAACCAGCATGACAAGATCTCCATGAGTTTCCTGCTGGCTTGTTATGAATCAAACGATATGAAGCTGGCGGCAAAGGTAGCGGCTTCCGTGCGGAAGGATCTCGAGCAGCAGATGCGCTATTACAATGCGCTGGGCGAGAGCCAGCAAAATGAGCAGCTGGCCGTCAATGCGCAAATGGCCGTTCAGGGTAAGGGCGGGAATTTGACCGACAGGCAGATAGGATTTGCACAGGATATCCTTAGTTCTTACCAGATGCTGCTGCAGTTGGACGACTGGAACAAACAGTTCGGCGCCGCAGGTAAACCACCCTCAAAAGTCGAGATGCCACCTAAATAAGACGAGCCGGCGATAGAACTAAATCGCCACAGGATTGTTATCATTATTAGCGGAAAAAGCCATATATCAGACAGTTCCCAAATGGGGACTGTTTTTGTTATTGGAGGTTCTCTTCAATCAAATAAAGTAGTAACTTGAATAGAGATATTGCAATAATTATATCAATTCAGCACATATGATTGGTTTTCATTTTAAGAAATATGACCCTAACGAGGAGGGCAAGTCCAAGTTTGACCAGTTGCTCGATATTTTTATGCAACTGCTCAGCTATACGAACGGCGACGTGGGGGAGGCCTTGCAATGGATGAACCAGCTGGATAAGGAATATCAGCTGACGGATGAAGAATATGGGATGGGGGATTTTATCGAGGATCTGAAGGACAAAGGCTATATCGACGATAACCGGCAGACCGGCGAGATCACGATCACACCCAAGACCGAGCAGGGGATCAGGCGCCGTTCACTGGAAGAGATCTTTGGCAAGCTGAAGAAAACGAAACAGGGCAATCACAATACCTTCAAGCCGGGCGGGGGTGACGAGAGCAATCCCGAGACGAGACCGTTCCGGTTTGGCGACCAGCTGGAGCAGATCGATTTTACCGAATCGATCCGCAATGCACAGATCAACCACGGAATCGAGTCGTTCACTATGCGGGAAGACGATCTGAAGATCAGGGAAACGGATTTCAAGGCCCAGACGTCGACGGTGCTGATGATCGACATCTCCCATTCGATGATCCTGTATGGCGAAGACCGGATCACTCCCGCGAAAAAGGTGGCGATGGCGCTGAGTGAGCTGATCACGACAAAATATCCGAAGGATACGCTGGATATCGTGGTATTTGGCAACGACGCCTGGCCCGTGGAGATCAAGGATCTCCCCTATCTGCAGGTGGGCCCTTATCATACCAATACGGTGGCGGGCCTGGAGCTGGCGATGGATATTCTGCGGCGGCGGCGCAATGCCAACAAGCAGATCTTTATGATCACGGACGGCAAGCCAACCTGTCTGAAGGTAGGCAAGCGCTATTATAAAAATAGTTTTGGTCTGGACCGGAAGATCACGAGCCGTTGTCTGAATCTGGCGGCACAATGTAAAAAGCTGAAGATACCGATCACTACCTTCATGATCGCCAGCGATCCTTATCTGCAAAGATTTGTCAATGAATTTACCGAAACGAATAATGGAAAGGCCTTTTTTGCATCTCTCGACCGGTTGGGCAGCTTTATCTTCCGGGATTTTGAAAGCGGGAAGCGTAAGACGGTTTATTGAGAAAACTGAAATACTAAATCGACCAAATGGACATTACAAAGATCAAGACGCTGGGAGACCTGAAAAAAACCGGTTATCGCAACAGATCTGTTAAAGAAGAGATCCGTGAGAACCTTATCCGCAAATTAAAGAACAAGGAAACTACTTTTCCGGGAATCCTTGGCTATGAGGATTCCGTCATACCCGATACGGAACGGGCGTTGTTATCCCGGCATAATATCCTGTTCCTGGGTCTGCGCGGCCAGGCTAAGACGAGGATGGCACGCCTGATGACCAAGCTGCTGGATGAATGGGTGCCCTTTGTAACAGGCAGCGAAATCAACGACGATCCTTTTCGTCCTATCTCAAAATTTTCGCGGGACCTCGTGGCCGCTAAAGGAGACGATACACCGCTCAGCTGGCTGCACCGCAGCGACCGCTATGGTGAAAAGCTGGCTACACCCGATGTCAGTGTCGCCGACCTGATCGGGGACATCGACCCGATCAAAGCTGCCAATCTGCGACTCAATTTCGCAGATGAGCAGGTGATCCATTTTGGTATTATCCCAAAAAGCAACCGCGGCATTTTTGTCATCAATGAGATCCCCGATCTGCAGGCCCGGATCCAGGTGTCCCTCTTCAATATCCTGGAAGAAGGCGATATCCAGATCCGCGGGTTCAAATTGCGGATGCCGCTGGATATGCTGTTTGTGTTCACCGCCAACCCGGAAGACTATACGAACCGGGGCTCGATCGTAACCCCGTTGAAGGACAGGATCGAAAGCCAGATATTGACACACTATCCCAAAAGCCTTGAAACGGCGCTGGCCATCACCGAACAGGAAGCGGATGTGCATGAAGACCAGAAGGGATTGGTGATCGTGAGCGACCTGGTGAAGCGGCTGATCGAGCAGGTATCTTTCGAAGCCCGGTCGAGCGAATATGTGGACAAGAAAAGCGGCGTTTCTGCGCGGCTGACCATTGCCGCCTATGAAAATGCGGTCAGCGCGGCCGAACGCAGGGCCATTTTAAATAATGAGAAGCAGACACAGGTCTGGATGAGCGACCTGGTAGGCATCGTACCGTCCATCACCGGCAAGATCGAGCTGGTCTATGAAGGCGAACAGGAAGGGCCTTACCAGGTGGCGTTCAACTTGCTGGAAAAGGCTTTCCGGTCGCAATTCATCAATTACTTCCCCAACCCGGACCAGATGAAGAAGCGGAAGGCGGATGCACGGGAAGAGAACCCTTTCCGGCCGGTTACACATTGGTTTGACAAGGGCAATCATCTGAATTTGTTTTTCAATACGCCGGACTCGGAAAAAATCCAGCAGCTTTATAAAGTCGACGGCCTCCATGCGCTTGTAAAAAAGATCTTCAAACATACCAATGAACGTGAGGCCGCGCTGCTGATGGAATTCGTCCTCCATGGACTGGCCGCATATTCCCTCATCAGCAAGAAGGTGGTGGAAGGGAAGATCGAGTTCAAAGACCTGATCGGTTCGATGGTGAACCTCGGATCATCAGGCGCCAACTTTGGTAGCGAGGATGACGATATCGAAGGCGAAGATTTTAATTAAACCTTTTTTTCAGGCGTAGAAAAAAAGACTCTATCCATCTATAGGACAGGGCCCCTGCCAGCGTGGTGACGCCAAAGGCAACGCATAGCGCAAACAGTCCAAAAACCGGGCTTCCCTGCGGCATACCCGTTTTGAGGAGCAGTTTAGCAGTAATTATCGTGGCAAGAACATGAAAGATATACATCCCATAGCTGATCCTGCCGAGATAAGTTAAGAGCGGATGCGGCAGCCAGCGGGCCAGGGGATTTCGCAGGCCGCGGGGCAGAGGAAGGGCGGTGGCCATGCGGGGGCGTTGCAGTTTCCACCAGGCCATCAAACCGCCAAGTGCGAAATACCCGATATTCGACCAGTAAAGGCCGGCGTTGATCTTGCTGAGCATCCTCCAGCCCTCTCCCTTGCCGGCATAGTAAGGGAACCCGTATGTATAAGACCAGGAAGACAGGAGGGTAAGCCCGATCAGCATCCACAAAACGGCAGGGAGATATCTCCCGCACTTTTGCAGAACCCAGGGCCAGACGAGATAAAATTGTTCCTCCACCCCGATGCTCCAGGTATGGCCAAGAAAAGGATTGGCGGGCTTTATGAACAGGAAGGCGATATTGGGCAGGAAGAGAAGATAACAAATCGCCGTTCGGCTGAAATTCCCCGCCGCGGAAGTATAGATCCCGCCCAGGCCGGCCAACCCGGTATAAGGGATGAGGAACTGACCGATCCCGATGATAAGATAATAGAGCGGCCAGATCCGCAATATCCGGCGCATATAGAAATGGCCAATATTGATCGTATGACGATCCTGCCGTTCCTGCAATAATAAATAGGTGATCAGAAAGCCACTCAGGATAAAAAACAAAGACAATCCAATACTGCCCAGTCTGCCCCATTCTGTCCAACCAATGTCCAGGCCCGCGAGCTTCATGACAGGTCCGGCATGCGATAAAAATACCAGCAACATGGCAATAGCACGCAGGGAGTCCAAAGCGGGAAAATATACTTTTTGCGCAGGCATTACAGGATATTAACTTCTCTTTCGAGCGTAACGCCGAATTTTTGTCGTACGCTGCGGAGGATTTCTTCACTAAGATCATAGATCTCGCGGCCGGTGGCGTGGCCATAATTGACAAGTACCAGCGCCTGACGGGCGTGACATCCGGCGTCACCGCGCCGGTAGCCTTTCCAGCCGCATTGTTCGATCAACCAGCCGGCAGCCAGCTTGGTGACATCTTGCGCAGGATAACCGACGATGCCCGGAAACTGCGCTTGCAGGGCAACAAACCGGTCATTTGGAATGGTAGGGTTTTTGAAAAAGCTGCCGGCGTTGCCAATCTTTGCAGGGTCGGGCAGTTTCGCGGACCGGATTTGGATAACTGCCTGCGAAATGGCCCGGATGCTCAGCTGCTTCACCCCCATTTTGTCCAGCTCTTCCCGGATGGCGCCGTATTGTGTATGAAAAACCGGAACCCTGTTCAGCCGGAACGTGACGTTCAGGATGATAAACCTGCCTTTGTATTCCTTTTTAAAAATGCTTTCCCGGTAACCAAAATGACAATCGTTGAGAGTGAACATCCGCACCCGGCCGTTTTCCAGATCCAGGGCTTCCAGTTCGTGAAAGACTTCCTTTAGCTCAACGCCATAGGCGCCGATATTCTGCATGGGGGCAGCCCCTACGCTACCCGGGATGAGAGAAAGATTTTCAACACCGGCCCAGTCCCGCTCCAGGCAGTACTGTACGAACCTATGCCAGTTCTCCCCTGCCCCGACGCGGACATACAGATATTTTTCGTCTTCAAAGACCAGGTCGATACCGGTGATCTCATTTCTTAGTACCAGCCCGTCAATGTTCCCGGTGAGGAGGATATTGCTACCGCCGCCGAGTATAAAGACAGGCCTGGAAGGGGATCGCTGGACAGAAGGTGAAGACCCGGGTATGGAATCCAGGAGGACAGCCAATTGTTCCTGGTCGGAGAAGCGGGCGAAATAACGGGCTACAGCGTTAATACCGAAGGTATTATATTCTTCTAAAGAAATATTTTCCATCCACGGCATTCTATATATTTTCAAGTGCAATTATACGGTAACTTCCTGTTCCCAAAATATTTTTTACTATGTATTCCCGCCGCGATTTTTTGCAGAAGCTATCCGGTTCTGCCCTCGTCCTATCTGCAATGCCAGGCACATTGGTTGCCGGCTGCGTTAACGCCACCCCTTTCGCTTATAACGGGCCTGTCTTACGAGTCGCTATTCTTGGGCTTGGCAGCTATGGCACCCGGGTAGCCAATGCCATGCAAGCCTGTACCAGGGCTAAACTGGTAGGCGCTATCAGCGGGACGCCGGCCAAAATACCGGCCTGGCAGACCAAATATAATATCCCGGCAAAAAATTGCTATAATTATGAGAATTTCGACCAGATCAAAAACAACCCGGATATCGACGCGGTATATGTGATCACCCCCAATGCCACGCACAAGGATTTTGTCATCCGGGCGGCAAAGGCCGGCAAGCAGGTGATCTGCGAAAAGCCGATGTCCGTCAATCCGGCCGAAGCGCGGGAGATGATCGATGTCTGTAAAGCGGCCGGAGTTAAACTGTTGGTGGGATACAGGATGCATTTTGAGCCAAAGACGCTGGAAGTGATCCGGATGCGCAAGGCGGGAGAATTGGGGAAGATCCGGTTCTTCCAGGGCTTGTCCGGATTTGTCAGCGGCGATCCCAAACAATGGCGGCGCAACCCTGCCCTGTCCGGCGGCGGGTCGATGATGGACATCGGCATCTATTCGGTGAATGGAGCCCGTTATATGGTTGGAGAAGAGCCTATCTGGGTCACGGCACAGGAAACAAAGACCGACCCGGTGAAATTCGTTGAGGGTATCGATGAGACGATCCAGTTCCAGCTGGGATTTCCGGGCGGGGCTGTGGCCTCTTGTTTGTCGACATACAATATGGACAACCTGGACCGCTTCTTCCTGGACGGATCGGATGGCTATGCCGAACTGTTGCCGGCGACGGGTTACGGACCAACCAGGGGCCATACGAACAAGGGCGAGCTGAAACAGCCCGATACCGTGCATCAGACGGTGCAGATGGATGAAATGTCCGGCATCCTGCTACAGGGGCATCAGCCGGTCGTGCCGGTAGATGGAGAGGAGGCTTTGAAGGATATGATCGTTATCCAGGCGATTTACCAGGCGGCAAAGACGGGTGGGAAGATTCAGCTGAACGCATAACCCGGGTCGAAGGAACCCCCCTATAGCGCATCGACATCCGGGATGATGACGACGCCGCGGAATTTTCGATCGTTGTGGAGGATGGCGCTCTGCTGCCGGATGACATGCTTGGCGAATGAAATGGTATGACCGTCCTTGGGCAGCTTTAGCATGAGCTCCATCAGGTGTTGGTTGCGGATGCGGGCGATAACCGGTTCGGCGGGGCCGACGAGATAAGCCGGAAATTCCTTTTTCAATGTGATGGCAAAAAAGCCGGCGGCTGAGTCCACGATATCTTTGTCGCGGTGGCGGAATGTCACCCGGATGACGCGGGAAAAAGGAGGATAACCGAATTGCTGGCGGAAAGGCAGTTCGTGCTCAAAGAATAATTTATAATCATGGGCTTTGACATATCCGAGCACCGGGTGGGTGGTGTCGGCCACCTGGATAAGCACTTTCCCTTCTCCGTCTTTACGGCCGGCGCGGCCGCTCACCTGTTCCATTAATTGAAATGCTCGTTCGTTGGCGCGGAATTCGGCAAAGTGGATGATGCTGTCGGCATCGAGGATGCCCACAAGATTGACGTGTTCGAAGTCGAGCCCTTTGACGACCATCTGGGTGCCCACGAGAATATCGACCCGTTGTTGCTCGAATTGCTGGATGAGCGTATCATGCGCTGTTTTCCCCCTCACGCTGTCGATGTCCATTCGGGCGATACGGGCTTTTGGGAAGACAGCTTCAAGATGCTCTTCTATCCGCTCGGTCCCAAAATTCCGCTGGACGAAGCGATGGTTGCCGCAGGCGGCGCAGGTGTGGACGGGCGGATATACGGTGCCGCAATAGTGGCAATGCAGCTTATTTGTTAGCTTATGAAAGTTGAGTGACACATCACAGTTCCGGCATTGCGGAATCCAGCCGCAGACTTCGCAAACCTGGTAGGGGGAGTAACCGCGACGGTTCTGAAAAAGAATGATCTGCCGGCCGGCAGCCAAAGATTTTTCGATCTCGGCGTGAAGGGGAGGACTGAGGATGGGTTTGCCATGGTCACGGGAGCCGGTAAGCGGGTCGTCCGAGGACGGTGCGGCTTCGCCGGGGACCTTGGAGTCAGGGGACGCGTAACCGGGGCCGGGATCTGCGGCGCGGACCGGCGGGAAAAGGTCGCCGGGAAAGGTATCGGCGGATCCCGCGGGCGGATGGGTTGCGGGGAGCGGGACGGGAAGGCGTTTATCTTTGGAAAAGCGGGTACCGACCGGACGGAAAGCCTTTGTATCGATGACATCGATCTGCGGGAGCGGGACATTGCCATAGCGCTCGTCCAGCGCGACAAGCCCATATTTGCCGGTGGTAGCATTGTAATACGACTCCACTGAAGGGGTGGCGCTACCCAGCAGCACCCGGGCGCCGAAAAGCGAAGCATAATAAATAGCGGCATCCCGGGCATGATAGCGGGGAGCGGGCTCCTGCTGCTTGTAGGAAGCGTCGTGTTCTTCGTCGGCGATGATAAGGCCCAGCCGGGCGAAAGGCAGGAAAATGGCAGAGCGGGCTCCCAAAACGACTTTTAGCTCACCGGTACGGATCTTGTTCCAGGTCTCCAGCCGCTCATTCTGGCTGAACTTGCTATGATAGATCCCGACATAGCCGCCGAAATGCCGCTGCAGCCGGCGGATGATCTGCGAGGTGAGGGCAATTTCGGGCAATAGATAAAGAGCCTGCTGACCCTGACGGATAGCCGCTTCGATCTGCCGGATATAGATCAGGGTCTTGCCGCTGGATGTTACCCCGTGTAACAGACAAACGGATCGTTCCCGGAAGGCTTCCCCGATGCCGTCGAAGGCCGTCTGCTGGGCGGGGCTCAGCTCAAAATCAATCTTTATGTCCCGCGGAAGAAAGGCGGCGCGGTCGACGTTACGGCGTTCGATACGGAGGATATTTTTGTCGACCAAGCCTTTTAATTGTTCGCCGGAAGCACCCGATTTCTTCAGCAGTTCCGGTCGGGATACTTCTCCGGCAGTCTTTTGCAAATGAAGATAGGCCAGCAGCAGCTCCAACTGTTTGGGCGCCCGTTCCCAGTTATTGAGCAGGTCGGCCAATTTTTCTTCCGCAGCATATTCCGGGTTGAGAAGCACATAATTTTCTTTTTTGGGGGAGTAGGTTTCTTTTAGCGATTCCCAGACAAAACAGACCTTTTTTTCGATCAGCCGTTTGATCACGGGATAGACATGGGAAGAATCCAGCAGTTCCTGGACTTCTGCCAGCTTTAGCTCTTTTTGGATCTGCAGAGCTTCGGCGACGATAAATTCATCGTTGTCGAGATGGGTGAAGTCATCACCTGTCTCTTCGTTAAAGACCAGGATGGTCTCGCTGCTTAGCTTGAAGTGAGCGGGGAGGGCGGCAGCCATCACCTCGCCTTCGCTGCACAGATAGTATTCGGAGATCCATACCCATAATTTCTGCTGGGCGGGATGCAGGATGGGTTCGGCATCAAGCAGGTTGCCGATGGGTTTTGGCTCAAAGCTGGCAGGCTTGTCGTCATGGAGACGTTTGACGATGCCGGCATATTTTTTATTGCGAAGCTCCACCTCTACCCGGCAGCCTTCGCGGATCTGGGTATGCCATTGTTCCGGCACGGACCAGGTGTAATTGGTGGGTAAGGCCAGGGGTATGATAACTTCGGCATACATGGGGATGCAAATTACGGGAAAAGGGGATTCGGGAGGGAAAATAAGCCATAATAGGTATCTTTGCCGGCTGATGAACGAAGTAAGAAATAAGACCGTGGCCTTCCATACGCTGGGATGCAAGCTCAATTATTCGGAGACATCGAGTCTTTCCCGGCTGCTGGAAAACGAAGGTTTTGAAAAGCGGGAATTCGATGAGACCGCCGATGTATATGTCATCAATACCTGCTCGGTGACCGAAAATGCCGACAAGGAATGCCGCTACCTGGTCCGGAAGATCCAGCGGCAGGCGCCGGAGAGCCTGGTCGTGATCACGGGCTGCTACGCTCAGCTGAAGCCGGCGGAGATCGCGGCGATCCCGGGCGTGGACCTGGTGCTGGGCGCGGCGGAAAAATTCAATCTGGGCGCTCATCTGAAAGAACTGTCCAAGGGCGATCCGACAAAGATCTGCAGCTGCGATATCGAAGAAGTGAATAGCTTCAATCCTTCCTGGTCCCTGAATGACAGGACACGGACTTTTCTGAAGGTACAGGATGGCTGCGACTATAATTGTTCGTTCTGCACGATTCCGATGGCCAGGGGTCGGAGTCGCTCGGGTACCATTGCCCAAATCATAGCGACCGTCCGGGAACTGGCCCGTCGCGGGGATGTAAAAGAGATCGTACTCACGGGGGTGAACCTGGGGGATTTTGGGAAGGGGGGATGGAACA
>Ga0302324_100010890_pt1 | contig 18747 bp, 16 predicted proteins | sample Palsa_T0_1_FD_201949 | JGI IMG/M metagenome (GOLD analysis project Ga0302324, IMG submission 201949) | Peat permafrost microbial communities from Stordalen Mire near Abisko, Sweden - Palsa_T0_1 | ecosystem: Environmental > Terrestrial > Soil > Palsa > Peat permafrost | place: Sweden: Abisko...
ACCACAGAGGGCACAGCCCACGCGGAGTTCAGTCCCGCTCAGGTAGACTATTTGTTAGAGCCTGGAATTTGTTAGAGCTACGAAATGATCAACGGCAAGCGCGTCGCAGTCGTCATGCCCGCCTACAATGCGGAAAAGACTCTCGAAGTCACGGTAGGAGAACTGCCCGATCTCGTCGACATCCGCATTCTGGTCGATGACCGCAGCTCCGATCATACCGTCGAACTTGCCCGCCGCCTGGGCCTGCACGTTTTCCAGCACGACCGCAACTACGGCTACGGACGCAACCAGATGACCTGCTATCGCGAGGCTCTGGCCGCCGGCGCCGACGTCGTCATCATGCTGCACCCCGATTACCAGTACACGCCGCTGCTCAGCACCGCGATGGCCAGCATGGTTGCTTATGACGTGTATGACGTGGTCCTGGGATCGCGCATCATCGGCGGCCGCGCCCTACTTGGCGGCATGCCGCTGTACAAATACATCGCGAATCGCTTGTTGACTGCCTTCGAAAATCTATTTCTCGGCGTGAAGCTCTCCGAATATCACACCGGATACCGCGCCTTCAGCCGCAAGGTGCTCACCGAGTTGCCGTTACTCGAAAACTCCGACGACTTCGTCTTCGACAACCAGATGCTGGCGCAATGCGTGCACTTCGGCTTCCGGATCGGCGAAGTTTCCTGCCCAACGAAATATTTCAAAGAGGCCTCGTCCATTAACTTCCGGCGCAGCGTGAAATACGGTTTCGGAGTCCTGGCCACGACGATGCAGTTCGCGATGCAAAAAATCGGCCTGCTCCACCTGCCCCGCTTCAGCGCCGCAGGGCGCAAACTGGAAGCGGGCAGCGAAACCTACTACACCCAGCGTACCGAAACCGCGAATCCCGTATAGACTGTACATCCCTATAGATGGTGCCCACAGATGAGTGCCCCATCCTTCTTTCGCGTTCTTTGCGAAAGAGGGTGCGGAAGTTGATTTCGATATTCGCCAGAAATGCAGCGATTTAGGCAAGACGTTTCTCCCGTCCCATCAACGACTGGCCCATCAACGACTGGCCCATCAACGACTGGCCCATCAACGACTGGCGAATGGTCCGCAAAGAATCTGATCTTCTTATTTCTGCCGGCGATCCTCGCGTTCTGCGTGATGGGCTACCACCCCGGGCTGGAAGACGACGCCTTCTACCTCGCAGCGATCAAGAGAAATCTGAATCCGGCACTGTTCCCACACGACGCTGATTTTTTCCGCCTGCAATTCCAGGCCACAATTTTCGACAAGCTGATCGCTTGGTCCGTGCGTTTACCTCACCTGCCCGTAGCTTGGGCAGCGTTGCTCTGGCAGTTCGCCGCGATCTTTTTTCTCCTCCACGGCTGTTGGCGGATCGCGCGCCGTTGTTTCTCGCAAGCCTCAGCCCACTGGGGCGCCGTCGCGACAGTCGCCGTGCTGCTCACCCTGCCCGTGTCGGGCACGGCAATCAATCTTGCCGACCAATATCTTCATCCGCGAACTCTGGCCACAGCCATTATTCTTGCAGCCATCGTCGCAGTCATTGACCGTCGGCTAGGGCTCGCCGGACTTCTGCTGGCCATCGCTTTTTCTATTCACGCCATCATGGCAGCCTTCGGAATTTCTTTCTGCTTTTTTCTGTTCTTTGCCCTACGAGGTGAAGCAGCGCGGCGACGCGCTTCGACGGCGGTCGGCGCGGCCCTCCTCCTGCCTCTGGGTTGGATCTTTGAACCGACCTCAGAGGCCTGGCGCCAGGCCGCTGCAACCCGCAGTTTTTACCATCTCGCGAGTTGGGCGTGGTATGAGTGGCTGGGAGTCTTCGCTCCGCTCGTTCTTATCTATGCTTTTCTGCACCTTTGGAAATCTCGACCGGAGCCGGTAAACGGCGAGACGGCGATGCGACCGCTGCTGACAGCTCTCGTTTACTACGGCGCTTTTCAAACGCTTGCAGGCTTGGCCATCATGCTGCCGTCGAGCCTGGAACGCCTGCGTCCCTTCGAACCTATGCGTTACCTGCATCTGCTCTACCTGTTGTTTTTCCTTATCGCCGGCGGATTGCTGGGACAGTACGTGCTCGACCGCAAACTTTACCGCTGGCTATTGCTATTTTTTCCCTTGAGTGCGGCGATGTTCTACGTTCAATGCCAGATGTTTCCCGGGAGCTGCATCGCAAAACTCGTGGCTGCAGGCCTTCACCTGGATCCGACAGAACACACCAGTCGACAGCCTGTTCGCGCTCGATCCGCATTACGTTGAACTGCCTGGCGAGGACTATCACGGATTTCGCGCGCTCGCCGAACGCAGCGTTCTGGCCGATTACGATAAGGACGCTGGCATGGCCGCACGAGTTCCGCAACTCGCTCCGCGCTGGCTCAAGGAAGTAACGGCGCAGACCGGCTGGAAAGATTTTCGTGCCGCCGACTTCCAGCGCCTCAAGAGTGAATTTGGCGTCGATTGGGTGATCCTCTCGCGCCCACAAGATCGGGCCATCGAAAACGCTGCATTAGGATTGACGTGTCCCTACGCGCACCAGCAACTGCGAGTGTGCCGTTTATACTGAAGATGGTCTTGATTTCAGAACAGATTGGGAAGGGCACGGCTTTGGCCGTGCCGTAAACGCCTCGGAAGACGCGGGCTTCAGCCCCTGAGCGAACCCATTTTCGACTACGAAGTTGACGCGCACTTCATGCCGACAAACTCTACTCCTACATCACGTTTTCAACCTTACATCTGGATGGTGCTCGCAGCGTTGGCTGTCCGCCTCGCCGTCATTCCATTCCTCTATACCGACTGGATGGATCCGTTTGTGCTCGAGCATTGGGCCTTCGGACGAGTTGCGCGCTCGATTGCGTCGGGTCACGGCCTCGGCAGTCCGTTCGCCGATACCGGTCTCTCCGCGCTTCTGCCTCCGGTGTATTCCTATCTACTGGCTGGAATCTTCAAGGTCTTCGGGATAGAAACGAAAACATCCGTCATCGCCGCGTTGTCGCTGAACAGTCTTTTCTCCGCTTTGACTTGCGTACCTGTTTATTTCCTGGCGAAACGAGCATTCGGTCCGCGCGTCGCCAACTGGGCGGGCTGGGGATGGGCATTCTCTCCTTATGGCATTTATTATGGCGCCGACTGGGCGTGGTCGACCTGCCTGGTCGCATTGGAACTCACCTGCTTATTTCTGATGTCATGGCGCCTGGAAGAATCTTCGCGCACCCGCGACTGGGCTCTCTTCGGCCTTTTCGGCGGCTTCGCCGCGCTCACCGAACCGGTTGTTCTATCAGTTGTTCCGTTCCTGGGGCTTTGGACGCTCTACCGCCGCTATCGCCTGAGAAGAACCTGGGCCGCACCCATGCTGGCCGCGGCTCTGTCGGCCATTGTCGTAATCGGACCCTGGATCGCACGCAACTACGAACTCTTTCACCGCTTCATTCCCGTGCGCAGCGGATACGGGCTCGAACTTTACATTGGCAACAACGGCTACACCGAGCATTGGGTGAACCGCGCGCTTCATCCTAATCACAGCGACGCGGAACTCGGGGAATACGAACGTGTGGGCGAGTTGGCTTATATGGACCATAAACTCCAGCAGGGAAAAGACTTCATCCGCGCCCACCCCGGCTGGTTCGTCTGGATGACAGGCCGCCGTATTGTCTATATGTGGACCGGCTATTGGAGCTTCGACCGCGCCTATCTGAAGGAGGAACCGCTCGACCCTCCCAATATCTTCGTAAACACCACGTTGAGCGTCCTCGCCTTCTGGGGTCTGTGGATCGTTTTTCGGCGCGATGCCAACCTAGCGATGCGTTTCGTCATCGTGCTTTTCTTCTTTCCCCTGACGTATTACTTTTCTCACCCGGAGACTTACTACTTCCGGCCATGCGACCCGCTGATCGTAGTTCTCGCGGCGATCGCGGTCGCGGGGCGTTCGAGATCAAAAGCACAACCGCAGGGGTCACAGAGGACACACGAGTCTTAGAATGATTTATCCTGTGCTCCCCTGTGTCCCCGGTGGTTATTTCTTGTTTTTTCGCTGTGTCCTCCGGGGTTATCTTTTGCGTCCAAGGAGGCCGGGCGTTACCATTTAAGAATCGATGGCGAACGCAACGGCCTTACCAGTCTCCACGCAGCGCCGCTTCACGATTGGCCTCAACGAAATCCTGAATTTCGCCTACGACGCCTTCTGCAGCAACAAACTGCAATTCATCCTCACCGCGCTGGCCATGGCTGTCGGGACCGCGTCGGTAATTCTGGTAGCGACCATCGGGCTCACGGGAAAGCAGTACATCCTGCGTCAGCTTCAATCCATCGGCACCAACATGATTTACGCCGACTACCAGGGCGGAGCGCAGCGTATCGACTCCACCCCCGATCCCATGACGGTGGAGGATGTGCAGGCGGTCCGGGAGCGGGTCTCGAGCATCGTGGCGGCTTCGCCCACGGTTGCACTTGGTGATCGCATCAGCCTGGGGGACGGGAAGCAGAGCGACATTCTTGTCCTCGGCGTCGATCCCGACTATATGCGGGTGCGCAATCTGAAAGTTCTGGCGGGGCGCTTTTTCGATTCCGAAGACTCCGCTGGCCGCAATAAAGTCGGTGTGATCACGGAGAAGCTGGCGCAGAAGCTATTCGGCGCCGACCAGGCAGCCGTGGGGCAGATCATCAAACTCAGCGGCGGCCTGCCCTTCACCATCATCGGCGTGTTTAAAGAAAGCGTGGATACTTTCGGGCAGTCTGACATTCAGGAAGAGACCATGCTGATTCCGTACACGGTCAGCCGCTTCTTTGTGCCTACGACGGCGGTTTATCAGATATATTTTTCGGTCGCCAGTCCGCAGGATGTTATACCGGCGACCGCGGCGATCAAACGCGTGCTGCAGTCGCGTCACCGGTCCGAATCCGTGTATAGCGTCCAGAACTTGACACAGCTTCTCAGCGTGGCGGGTCGAATCGCCGACGCTCTAACCATGATCCTTATGCTGGTCGCGTTCGTTACTTTGCTGGTGAGCGGTATCGGCATCATGAACATCATGCTGGCGACCGTGACCTCGCGGATACGCGAGATCGGGATCCGCAAGGCGATTGGCGCGACCAATCGGGCCATTCGCTTCCAGTTTCTAGCGGAAGCCGTCCTGATTTCGCTAGCCGGAGGCCTGGTCGGCATCGTCTTTGGCCTCGCCCTGCCTTTTTCCGTGCGGCTGTTCACCGACTACCACTTCCCGATTTCGGGACTCTCGGCGATCATCGCCATTGTCGTGTCGTCGATTGTGGGAATTATTTTCGGAACCGTGCCCGCAACCCGCGCTTCGCAGCTCGACCCGGTAGAAAGCCTGCGCTACGAGTAGATTGGCGCGGCTGCGAGATTTTCCCAAGCCCCAGACGCCACAAAGCCGGGCTGGTTGGCCCGGCTGTCTTTCCTTGTGGAGCTGGTTCGGTCGATCAGATTCGATCGGCGACCCAGAATGTCAAAATCTCTTCGCTAACCCACTGAAGCTCTGCTACCACAGGTTCACCGGCCCGCGGCGCAAACTTCTACATCACCATTGCCAGGTTCTCCAGCTCATGCTGCAGAACCGGCAGAGCGCACCCGGCCATCTCGACGCGGCCTGCCGCGTCCAGCGCTGCCTTGGGTGATACCCCGTAGCCACGGCCCATCAGAAACACCTGAAGCAGCTCAGCTGCCTCGTAGGAGTCGATCATGCCGCCCTGCAGCAGATCGCTGCGCAGCGCCGCCAGCTCCGTCATGGTGAATCTGTCTTTGTCGTTCATGAGCTTGTCATTCATAAGCTTCTGCGTCATCTTCTCGTTCGTCGTTTTCTCGTTAATCATGGCCGTCATCACCTCCGACTCCGACCTTCCAAAACCCTGTTGCCCTATTAGACTCATCGGCAGCTATGGAAGTTGCATGCAATTAAATTGCCGCAATCGATCTACTTTTTCTATACGCTTCCCAAAGCCGCGTTGGATTTACTAACCCTTGTGAATATCTAAAGTTGCGGGGAGGCGAGCGCCGACCGGCTTCGACCCAGGTCGCCTTTAGTACCTGGAAGCAATCTCAAAACTGACACAAAGTGTCGTTTTGGCGAGCGTCTGGACGGTCAGGGACTCGCGCCCACGGGGCTCGCACGCGCGGCTGCTTTCATAACTATAGTGCTCAGGAACGTCCCGCCGTTTCTGGGTGACGGGGAAAAGGCTTGTTCGTCCTGGTCGGGCCTCGAAGAAGAAGGGGGCCGGCATAGCAAGCCCCGTGAACACCTGGCCGTTTTCGTCGGCATTCAGGTCCGCCGTGAGGTCAACTGGCTTGCCGCAGACCACGCAGGCTATTTCTCGGATCGGGTCACCACCCATAAAAATGCCTCCTTTGGACGGTCATAAATAGATTAGAAGGAACCCGACAGGCAGTGCTGAGCAGAATTGACCAAGAGACTCCGCACTGATATATGCGTACGGTAGCGTACGCTCACGGCCATGCTGCTCCCGCGCGGACATCGCCAGGCTAAGGGCGACCTTCTGGCTCTGGAAAACGCTCTAAGAGACCGCTCGGACAGCGGACTCCGCACCGTGATCGAGTCTTGGATCAAGCAAACTGAAAAGAAGCTGGCCGACGCGACTAGGAAAGACTCCTGACGCTGCGTCGATTTCCTTATCTTTCCGAAGGGCTGGACTTTCTGAGGGCTGGACTCTAGCTCTTGGCAGTCGCAGCATGCGCGTCGCCGACCGTGTCGTAAAACTTGAAAAACTGCTCGACTCGGGTCACCTGCATGGCGTTGCGAACGCGCTGCGTGACTCCTGCCAGAGCCAGACCGCGGCCCTGCTTCTCGTGAGCCACATACGCGCCCACCAGCAGTCCGATGCCGGCAGAATCGATGTAGGGGACCCCGGTGAGGTCCAGAATCAGGCTGGGGGAGGCGCTGCCCCTCACCATGGCTTGAAAGGTAAAAAAATTGGAGATGAGGATCGGTCCGTTCAGGCGCAAAACGCGCGCGGTTTCCGGCGTCTCGGGAATTTCCTCGACGTGTAAAGGCTCCTGTGGCATTCGCACATGGTATTACGGAAATGTGAAAACCAGGTTAAAGAATGCTATGGGTAGTGGCTGAACTCGAATTTCTTTGCGTCCTTTGCGTCCTTTTCTTTGCGAACTTTGCGATTAAGGTCTTTTGACTTCCACAGAGAAAAGCCTTGAACCGCGAAGAACGCAAAGGAACAGCCACAAAGAGATCCAAATTGAGCCACTACAATGCCTATGGGCAAGGAACGCTATGGTGAACGACGGCGCTACGGGCGGGGTTCCGATATCCGAGTTGCCGGCGGTTTCGCCTGCGATACCTGGGAGGTGTAACAGTCCTCGTGCACGGCATAGCCGTTGTGATCGGTCTTACAGTTTTCCAGTTCTACAGGTTTGCGGCAGATCGAACAGAGTGGAGTGAGTGGCAGAGCGGCATTCGTCATGGCCTGTCTCCGTGCGGCAGGTTCGGGACGAAAAGAGTTTAGCAAAAAGTTGCCAGATTGCAACCCCTATTCATGCAGTCCGATCGCCGTAGAAGTCAGGGCTCGACCACGGCTTCATCCACCAGCATGATCGGAATATTGTCTTTCACTGGATAGACGCGGCGGCACTCAGTGCATTTCAAGCTTTCAGGACCGTCGCGGTATTCAAGCGGTCCTTTGCAGGCCGGGCAAACCAGGATTTGCAGTAGGTCAGGAGCGATCATCACACCGGATTGTAGCGGAATCGCGGGAATTGAGAAATTGGGGAATTTGGTAATTGATTCAAGAACCCCACGAATCGCCATCTCAAACTTTTCAAAATTACTCAATTAGCAAATTTCTAAGTTCCTCAATTACTCAATCCTTTCGTCGCTTTGCGATAGAATTTTCCCAGGAGTTCGAATGCCTGCCACAATCCTGGACGGAACTCGGATCGCGCACGACATTCGCGGCGAAGTCGCTGCGGAGGTGAAGACCATGGCTGCCGCCGGAGTCTGTCCCGGGCTGGCTGTAGTGCTGGTGGGACACAACCCGGCGTCGGAGATTTACGTGCGCGGCAAGGTAAAGGCCTGCGGAGAGGTTGGCATTTACAGCGAGCAGGTGACTCCGCCGGCAGCGGTCACGACCGAAGAACTGCTGGGTGTGATCGAGGATCTGAACCGGCGCGACGAAATTGACGGCATTCTGGTGCAACTGCCGCTGCCCCCGCAGGTCGACGCCAAAAGAGTTCTGATGGCGGTCGATCCCGGTAAGGACGTGGACGGATTTCATCCCGTCAATGTAGGTTTTCTCTCGACCCAGCGGCCCGGGCTGGTGCCGTGCACTCCGGCGGGTGTCATGGAAATTCTGCGGCGCAGCGGAATTGCGGTCGCGGGGCGCGATGCGGTGGTCGTAGGCCGCAGCGACATTGTGGGCAAGCCCGCCGCCATGCTGTTGCTCAACGCGAATGCTACGGTGACCGTATGTCACTCGAAGACGCCCGACTTGCCGGGAGTGTGCCGGCGGGCGGACATTCTCGTGGCCGCGATCGGGCGGGCGGGCATGATCACGCGCGACTTCGTCAAGCCGGGCGCGACCGTAATCGATGTGGGCATGAATACGGTCACTGATACAGCGGAGTTTGAGCGCTTCTTCGCCGGCAATGCCAGGCGCGAGGAGAACTTTCGCAAGAAAGGCTCGACGCTGATGGGCGACGTGCATCCGGAAGTCGCTGAAATCGCGGGAGCGATCACGCCCGTGCCCGGTGGCGTGGGGCCCCTGACCATCGCGATGCTCATGTTCAACACCGTGAAGGCGGCAAAGATGCGGCGAGGCAATCGCGTGCCGGAACTGTCGCGTGCGTAGTATCGACCACAGAGGACACGGAGAACACAGAGTACACAGAGGAATTCGGCCTTTCTCTGTGTCCTCTGTGGTTAAGTTCCCGGTCTCTGCGTCCCCCGTGTCCTCTGTGGTTAAGTTCTCGCTGGGATCGTCATGCTGAAAGTCGGCCTCACGGGAGGCATTGCCGCCGGCAAGTCGGTGGTCGGAGAAATGTTCGTCAAGCTGGGCGCGCGGCTGGTTCAGGCCGACCGCATCGCGCACTCGCTCATGCAGCCGGGCGAGGCCGTCTACAACGAAGTGGTGCGCCATTTCGGTCGCGAGATTCTGAATCTCGACGGCAGCGTGAACCGCGCCAGGCTGGCCGAAGTCGCATTCGGTCCGGCTTCCGAGAGCAAGGGCGCATCGGGCGTGCGACAGTCACGAATTGAAGAATTGAATCGCATTGTTCATCCCGTGGTGATTCGCAGCCAGGACGAGTGGATGCAGGAGATGGGCCGGCAGGATCCGCATGCGGTCGCCATGGTGGAGGCGGCGCTCATTCTCGAAGCCGGGGCAGCCGAGCACTTTGACCGGCTGATTGTTGTGACCTGCAACGAGGAGCAACGCGTGGTCCGGTTCGCCGCGCGCCAGAAGATCGATTTGGAAGCGGCTCGCAAAGAGGTCTCGCGCCGGATGGCCGCGCAACTCCCCGACGAAGAGAAGATCAAGAAGGCGGATTACGTGATCGACAATTCGGGAACGATTGAGACGACCCGCGAAAGGGCCTGCAGAATTTGGCAAAACTTGCAAGCGTTGGCGAACCCATAATCGAAGAATGGGCGTGGTCGGTGCCAGATCGTTCTAATTTAGATCCCATCGATCTAGAGCGTCACCTAGGGCGTGACTTCGAAGACAACACCCAGGTTGTCCGATCCACCCTCAATCGTTGTGCCATAGAGATTCCCGCCGCTAAATAGAACTGCATTTGGCGAGATGCCGTTGGGATAAGAAAAGGAGTAGAGAACGCGTTCGCTCCACCCGTTCGACCCGGGAGTGATGGCAAAGATCGTGCCGCATCCGCCATCACAAAGCTTGAGCTTGCCTCCCTCTTGCGTACTACCGTAAAGGATTCCGTCTGGGCCAAGAACAAGCGAATTCGGTACGAAGCCGTCCGTTCCGCCGGCAAAAGAATAGAGTATTTTCTTCTCCCACCCTCCCTTCGACGTTGGTGCCAGCCGGAACACGGAACCTGCATTCGCGGCGCCCCCGAGGCCCGTGGTTCCGTAAAGGATGCCTGAAGCATCGAAGACTATCGGCCCGGGGAAGCCCCCATCATCGCCTCCGGTGAATGTGTGAATCGTGGCGAACTTCCAGCCTCCGCTAAGGACGGGGGTCAATCGGTACAGGATGCCGCATTGTAAGTAACTCTGGCACTCATTGCCTCCGTAAAAAGCTCTTCCGTAAAGATTGCCAGCCGCATCCCAAACGAGACCTCCCTGGGGGTAGGCTTCTTCGGTCTTTCCGGTGAAAGCATGAAGAACGATTTCGGCCCAGCCTCCTGACGCCGTGTGCTCCAATTTGAAAACGAGACCACAGCCCGCGGGTTGGGGCAGACCGCCGCAGGATAAATCACCACCGTAGACAGTTGTTCCGTAAAGATTGCCAGCATTGTCGAGGACGAGGGCGCCGTTGGGGAAGTAGCCATACTTGCCTCCTGTAAACTCATGCAGAACCTTGTGGGTCCATCCGCCGCCGGGAGCAGGCGAAAGCTCAAAAATTGTGCCAGGAAAGAGAGTGTCGGTTCCTACTTGTCCGGTGCCGGTCGTAGTCCCATAGAGATTTCCTTGGGCATCGAAAACGAGTGCTGAGAGCGGTAAAACACCTGCAGCACCACCGTTGAAGCTATACAGAGTGGTTTCGGTCCAGCCGCTTCCGCTGGGCGAAAGCTCAAAGACTGTGCCACAGCCGTGCGGCTTGCCACATCCTGAAGAAGGAGTGGTTCCACCAAGGCTCGTGGTTCCGTAAAGATTTCCGCTGCTATCCGAGATCAAGCCGGCGAACGGAGTGTTAGGGCCTGGGCTGGTGAAATCAAATATGGTGGATTCCGACTGCGCCTGCCCATGCAAGCCAAAGCTTAAGACGATAGTAGCCAGCGTCAGTGACCCGCGCAGAACGGATGAAATTGTCCCAATGGTCATATGTTTTTCTCCCAAGAGAGTGCCATCCGAGCGGGGGGAAGGAAGCGTCGCCCACTATATCACGCCTTTGTACCGTCGGTGAGCTTAGTGGCGATGCATTGTTTAGAATTGAGCTTGGCGATGTTGAGGCAAAGTGAACCTCCCGCCACCCTGTATCGTAAATATGTAGGGAAAGTTGAAACGTGAATCGGATGGTTGAAATATGAGACTTCTGCGGCCTTTGATCCTGGCGCTGGCCATCGCCTGTGCTTTCTTCTATTTCACCACCTGGCGTTCGAACTCGCTGGGGACCGGGCTGCACGCCTCGAACTGGCTAAGCCACCCGGCAGAGGTGGAGATTACCGAGGCTGCGCCGGCCGGCGAGGTGCTGGACGGCGAAGAGCAGAACAATATTTCTGTCTACAAGAAGAATATTCCCTCGGTGGTGAACGTCACGTCGCGCGCCATGGCGTTCGATTTCTTTTACGGGATGGTTCCGCAGGAGGGCCAGGGGTCGGGGTTTGTGATCGATAAGGAAGGCCACGTTCTCACCAACTATCACGTGATCGCCGACGCCCGGCAGGTGGAGGTGACTCTCCACAATCGCAAGAAGTATAAGGCGACGGTGGTGGGAACCGATCCAGCCCACGACCTGGCGGTAATCCAGATAAAGGCGCCGGAGCTGGTGCCCGCGGTCCTAGGCGATTCGCGGAATTTGCAGGTCGGACAGAAAGTTTACGCGATTGGCAATCCGTTCGGTCTGGCGGGGACCATGACGCGGGGCATCGTGAGCTCGATCCGCCCGGTGAGCGAGCCGAACGGGGCGCGGATTGAAGACGCCATTCAGACCGACGCAGCGATTAATCCGGGAAATTCCGGCGGGCCGCTCATGAACCTGCACGGCGAGGTGATCGGTATCAACACTATGATTCTTTCGAACTCCAACCAGAGCGCGGGCATCGGCTTCGCCATTCCCATTAATACAGCTAAGGCGGTGTTGAACGATCTCATGACGTTGGGGCGGGTGCGGCGTCCGGCGTTGGGGATGCGCACGATTCCGATCGGGCCGGAGCTGGCGGATCAACTCGGCTTGCCGGTCGATTACGGATTGCTGATCGTGCAAGTCACGCCCGGCGGCTCGGCCGACATGGCCGGACTGCGCGGCGGCACGGAGCGGGCGTATCTGGGCAACACGCCAATCATGCTGGGCGGCGATTTGATCGTCGCCATCGACGGCCAGAAGGTGCAGGACGAACAAGATCTTTCCCAGATGATGGACAGCCATCGGGCCGGAGACACAGTGAAAGTCACTATCTACCGCAACAAGAAAAAAGTGGATGTAAGCGTCGCGCTGGGCGAAGCGCGGCAGCAGGTGTAAGAAGGTAGTTTTCGGCCATCGGCCGTCCGATGTCACTTGTCAAGTAGGTCTCAACTACTTGTCATTCTGAGCGCCGGGCGAGCGAACGCGAGCGCAAGTCGAAGAATCCCTATATTCCCTGCGGCCCCCGTTCTCTCGCGGCTTCGTATGGTTGCGGCCACGAGCGCCGCGCGCGCATGTTCTACTCTGCTGGCTGAATGCCGACCGCGGTGTACAAGTCTCCACTGTTGAAGAGGGTCCCGTCTTTCATGACTATGCGGCAGCGGCGGATGTCGCTGATATGCTCCGCGGGATTTCCCTCAACCAACAGAAAATCGGCGCGCTTGCCGGGCGCAATCGATCCCAAATCTTTCTCCTGCTTCAGGAGCCGGGCTGCGTTCCAGGTCGCGATCTGTAGTGATTTGGCGGGCGGAATTCCGGCCTGGACCTCCAGTTCCAACTCGCGGTGCAACATGATTCCAGCGGTCGAATCGGTTCCGGCCAGGATGGGCACGCCGGCATCGTACATGCGCTTGGTCATGGCCAGCATGGCGCGATAGGAATCCTTATAGAGCTGATCGTTCTCGGCGGTCACTGGAAGCCCGCCGCTGTAGGCGCCACGCTGCACCTGCGCCGGAAGTCGCTGCAGCACGGGCGCGAGATCGGGAGACACCTGCCCAGGGCGGGCGGTGAACATGCCTTCGAACGTGCCCACGGTTACGTCGACCGTGGTGTGATGGTCAAGCAGAAGCTGGATGAAATCATTTACCGGCTTGGAGTGCAGATCGAGCTTGGCTGCGTTGGCGCCGACCGCGGTGAAACGTTCGGGCGTGCGCGTGTCCTTGACTTGCCCGGCGAGAAAATTGAGGAAGATGAAATTGATGTGCTGAATTTCATCGGCGCCGGCTTCTACGAACTGTGAAGCGATCATGCCGTTGGGAACGTGGCCACTGACGCGCAGTCCGCGCGAGTGAGCGAGCTTGATGATGCCGGGAACGAGATCGGGCTTCAACGAACTGTAGAGCTTGATTTGAATATAGCCGAGATCGGCGTAACGGTTGACGGCGGCTTCGGCCTCGGCCGCGTTGTCTGCGTAGAGTCCGGTGGGTGCCTGGAACGGATCGTGGCTATCGATGAATCCGGCCTTCCACAGGCTCGGGCCGATGGTCTCGCCACTTTGCCATTGATCCTGAAGATGGCGCAGTTCGTCGATGTCGTTGCCCATATCGCGGACCGCCGTTACGCCGCTGGCAATATTGAGAATTCCGTCCAGTGCCTGAGCGTGAACATGCATATCGAACAGACCAGGGAGAATCGTCTTGCCCGCTCCATCAAGGCGTTCTGCCTCAGCAGGTACATGCACCGAACCGGCGGGGCCGACGGCGGTGAAATGATCGCCGGAAACCACGACAGTCTGATCCTCGCGCACGACGGCCTGTTCGGAATCGAACAGGCGTACATGTTCAATCGCGACGGCGTGCGCGGGATGCCGCGCTAAATCCTTGGCCAGGCGGCCGTAACGTTCGTCGCGCATTTTCAGGTCTATGGCATATAACTGGTCGTTCGTCTTTTCCCAGCCTTCGCGCATCAGTGCGAACCATTTTCCGGGTAATCCGAAGAGGTGGCCCTCATCGTCGAGCCAAATGGTCTGCGGCTCGAACGAGAGACCCGTTATCGCAAAGTCGGTGACATGCATTTTCTGCCCATGGTCTTCGACCGCCAGATCGGTGAGACGATCGAGCCGGGCCTCGCCTGCCGGGAATAGACGGACTGGTCCCCGGGCTTTTTGGAGGGCCGCAACAAGAAAGGCAGTTTCTGCCGTGGAACCGTTGTTGCTGATGTAGAAGCTCCCGGCGGGAGCCTCGCCATGTTCCGAGGTGCTTTTCCAACGGGCGACGCCGTCTTTGATCTCGAAGTGCTCCTCGACGGGTGCTTTCAGGTAGTCGTTACCGGTCTCGTCGATTTTGATCGGCATGCCGCTGGCGTCGAGCAGGTAGACGGCTTTGACTTTGGGGCCGCGTCCGCGATCGTTGAACTCAAACGTACTTTCGACCCGGCCATCTGGCGTGAAGCTGTCGACTTCATTACCAGCGACGACGCCATTGGAAGAGATCGTGTAGCGCAGAGTTTGCGATCTGTCCGCGGCGATCGCGGTAGGACGCCACGCCCACATCAGTAGGGAGACAAGTGCCAGCCGGGAGATGAACATGGCTTGGTATTGTTTCACCGAGCCCGTGAGAACGGGAGATTTATTTCGCCTCTTTCAGGCCGCCCCGCCAGCTGGGGAGTAAACCATCAGAACGCGTAACGTAGCGACTCGGTCACCGTGTTGGCGTGAAAATAGCGGGGCGCGGTGGGGCCGACGAATGAACCTTCCCCATACTGATAATAATTCCAGCCCATGTTGTAGGCCCATTTGTGGCCCAGGTCCACGCTCACGTTAGCCACCGGCTGCTGGTACTTGTATTGCAACGACCCCAGCGGCTGCAGAATGTTGAACTGCGGCACGTTGCCGTCGACGCTGGTGATGCTGTAGCCGACATTAGCCTGCACGCGTTTCGCCGGCTTGAATCGGACGGTGGCCATTCCAAAATTAGTGTGATTGGTATAGTACGAGTTCGCCATCAGGTTGTTGGCCGTATCGTTGCCGGCGCAGTCATTGTTGTTCGCATTGGCCACGAAAGGAAGAATCACGCCCACCGGCGGAGTGTCGGCGAAGCAAATCAGCGCGTTCTGAATCACGCTGTTGAAGTTGTACGCCAGGTCCATCCCGAAGCGTTCACGCGGCGCCAGGGACGCGGTCAGCCCATAGTTCTGGTTGTGAGCCAGGTACTGGGTCTGCGCGTCGGCATTCGACTGTTGCAGCAGGTTGATTGACCCGCCAATCGTCGCCCAGGAGCGCGGAGTGTAGGTGGTCTGAAAGCGGTAGCGCGCCTCCTTGCGCGGCGAGACGCGCACGAATACGGCATTGTAGTTGGTGTGTTCCAGGTCGAAATTCAAACGCAAGGCGTGAGTGGGACGTGCCCAGAAGCCGAGGAGCGCAGTTTTTTCCAGGCCCACGAAATGGTCTTCATCTCCGGGCAGAAAATCGTTGAAGTGGTTGAAGTCCCGGTCGCCATAGCGATAGCCGACGCGAACTCCGATTTTTTTAGAAATATCCCAGGCCAGTTCGGTTTGGTTCCGCGTCCAGGTCTGGTTGAAAGAGGCCTGTTGCGCAGTGGGGACATTCGTGGGCGTGGTGGAAATCAGCGGCGTCAGCAATGTACAGTTCTTGGCAGCTATGATTGCGGCCGTACAATCACTGTCGACTTCGCTGAAATTGGCGTTCTCGGGAATGCGGTAGGCCCAGAAATAGAATTTCTCGATCAAACGCAGATGCTGGGTCAGATGCAATGTAGCTCCGAGATCAGCCGCGTCTGATATTCGGTTCGCGGCGGCGGTTCCGCTGCCAGTGAAGGCCAGAGTGTTGGTGCGCGTAATCAGGCCGCTGAAAGACTCGTCCAGGGGCGTGCTCGACGTCGCAGCGCTGTAGGCGAACGAACCGACCAGTTCTAACTTCTGGAAGTAATTGCTGCGCAGGCTGAAGCGCTCGGTGGGCGTGGACGTACGGACGCGCTGGTTGCGCGCATAGCTGGAGTAGGCACTGCACGTGACGTCGGTCAAAGTGCCGTTCACGATCAGGCTGATCTGCCCAGCCGGCACGGCGCACGGTTCCTTGTTCGCCGTATCGAATGACAGGCCCAACGAAACGGAACTTACCGGCGTCGTAGGCACAAGCGCCTGGTTGATAGGATCCAGCAGGTAGTCCGTGTCTCCTTTGAAGTAATCGAGGAATTGGTCGTAGCTCAGGACGGTTCGCGGCGCGATTCTAAAATCCACGCCCAGGCGGTAGGCGTTCATGGTCGTATTCCAGTTCTGCAACAGCAACGCTTCCGTTCCCTCGTGAATGCTGCTGTAGGAGGGCCCCGTCATGTTATTGTGCGAAAAACCCAGCCGGAAGCTCACCCGCGATTGCGGCAGCAGCGTAAGATCGACGTCGCTCATGCGGCGCGTGGTTTCAAATTCGTTGGGCGAGTTCAGTACCGGAGCCGACGGAGTGGAGCCTCCAGGGGCTGGCGGAGGCGGGGGATTCAGCGGATTCGCCAGCAAATCGTAATCAGAGAAGTACTGATCGCGCCGGAAACTGCCTTGCAGGTTGTACCACTTGTTCTTGTCCGCGCGCAGGCGAAGATAGTTGTTGGGGTCGCCTCCCCAGCCCACGCTGTTGAGGTAAAGATTGTCGAACAGCAGGCCCTGATGATCGACCGACTGCATCGTCAGCGTCTGGTCGAGTATTCGCGGGCCGGTTTGCAGATTCACCAGGGTGTCGTACATATCGCCGCTGCCGCTCAGGTCGTTCGACCGGTAGCCGAGTTCGATGGACTGGTGAATCTGGTAGCCGCCGCGGGTCATGCCATCCGGTTCGGCGGGCGCAGCCGGGGGCGGGGCGGGCGCTGGCGTCGCTGCCGGAGTCTGAGCAGAAAGAGTCTTAGGCGACGCCATGATTGAGGCGCATAAAAATGAGGCGCATAAAATCAAGGCCCAAGCGATAGTCCTTTCACGCGAGGATGCCCGTATTGCCACTGGCGTACTTTGTGGGACGAGTTTTGTCGGCGTAGCCATGGCTCCTCCCTACTTGAAAAACACATCGCTGAAATTGGAGCCATGAATCTGGGTGTGACACATGGTGCAGGCCTGATATTTCGCCGATTGATTGTGTACGGGACCGATGGGCCCGCCTGCCGTCAACGTGCTCGAGAAGGTGTGACACTGCAGGCAAAGCATGTTCACCAGGCTCACTTTCAGCAGCCGAGGGTTGGTCGAGCCATGGGGCGTATGGCAACTGCTGCAGCCCTCAGTCTTCACCGGCACATGCTCGTAGACGAAGGGTCCTTGCTTGTCGACGTGGCACTTGTAGCAAACGGCGTCGCCGCTGGGCAGGCTCTTTAGCTGGCGCACAGTCGCTGTCCCGTGCGGGTTGTGGCAGTCCACACATTGCACCAGACCTTCATTCACGCGGTGGTGATAAGGTTTGGCGAAATCTGCCTTGGCCGAAACGTGGCACCCGTAACACAGCTGGGGCTGGTCCTGCACCAGCAGAAACTCTTTCGCCTTGGCGTGATGGGGAGAGTGGCAATCGAGACATCCCACATCGCTGCTGGAGTGGACCGATTCGGCGAAATGCGATTGCTGATGTGCTTCACCGTGGCACGTCAGGCAGCGTGCGCTGCTTTCCTGCCGGGATTTCCCCTCGAACACGAAGATCTTGGTTTTGTCGCCGCCGCCCGCTACGTGGTCGGCTCCCGGACCGTGGCAACCCTCACAGCCCTGTTTGGAGGGGCCGCCCTTGGTATCGAGCGTGGTCTTCCAATGAGGGGTCTTTTCCCAGGAGTTGTAAATGTCCTCGTGACAGGTTTTACAGGTCTCGGCTCCTACATACTTTGAAGCTGCGGAGGAGGAATCAGCGGGCGATGGGTGATCCCCGGCTGCTGACGCGCTGGGGGAAGCGACGGCCTTTCCCTCTGCCGGCGGGCTCGCTTGGCCTAGGGCGCAAACCACCGCAACGAGAACATATAGGAGCGACAGCGAGAGTACTCGAGAGGCCGTGGGATCCCCCTGCATGAGCAATTCTCCTCGTTACCGGCAGTTCGTCGTGAAGGTTCCACCATACGAACACGTGGCCCACCCGTCTGTTCAAAAGTGAACACTTTCCGATTGGTCCATTCCCAATCTTCAGGCGGAAACTCGCATCGTGAGCCTCGTCATGATTCACCCGCGCAACGCGGGCGGGACATGCATCGCCAGATTATCGGATAAGGGTTTAATAGAACTCTGTGATTGAAATCACAAGGCTCGCTTTTCTCTCGGTCGTGTTCCCGTTCCGGGAAAACCGGTACGGCTTAGGAAGGCTTGGCTAACGGCCTTCCGATGGCACGCAGCATCAGGTCATGTCACAGCTGAGCAAAGCTTGAAATCGCTGAGCCTGCAATATAGAGTGAGTCGCTGCCTATGACTGCCATTCTTTAATTTCCGCGAGTTGCAAAGTGTGAGCGGAACGTGCGTGGTCGTGCGCTCGCGGCGCTTCTGCCTTGCACCGCTTCATCACCATCTATCAAAAACTAGAACCAGAAAGGATTTCTCCCATGCAATTCATGGATAGGGCCTTGGCTCGCCGTTTCGAATCCTGCGAGGAGATGCCGCAGGTGATGTACGCGCGAATGTTTCAGAAGACACGGCCGGAAATCGGCGCGGCGGAAGAAGAAATTTGTGGCGGTCACATGATCTTCGCCGGCCTGGGTTCGCCCATCGGGCGAGCGACCGGCGCGGGCCTGGATCGTCCGTTTACTGCGGAGGATCTGGATCGGGTGGAGTCTTTCTATCGGAGAC